>Ga0268257_1002901_pt1 | contig 11463 bp, 10 predicted proteins | sample AgamicAtPrz_FD_200249 | JGI IMG/M metagenome (GOLD analysis project Ga0268257, IMG submission 200249) | Agave microbial communities from Guanajuato, Mexico - At.P.rz (v2) (version 3) | ecosystem: Host-associated > Plants > Phyllosphere > Phylloplane/Leaf | place: Guanajuato, Mexico | collected...
TTGATAGACCTCTTCCATTGGCAATAGATCAGCCCTGGTCGATGGTGGCATTGATCATGCCGATGGGCGAAACCTCGGCGGGTGCATCGTGCCTGATGCAGCTCGGGACTGTGAGCGATTCGTCCTCGAACGTGCCGGAAATCGGGCCAAGCTACCCAGGCGGCGGCAAGTTCTCCTTGCGCGTCATGCGCTCCGGCGTGGCCCAGCTATTTGAGTCACCGGCCTATGACTTCGGGACCCGGTTGCATGTCGTCCTGACCCATGGAAGCGGAATAGTGAACTTATGGATCAACGGCACCAAGACGAACACCCTTTCGCACAGCTTTGGTGGATCGCCAGGCAATGCCAAGTTCGGCCACGCTGTTTTTAGCGGCTCCAACTATTACCCGCTTTATGGAAAGTTGGACGAGGTCGCGTTGTTCTCCGCCGTATTGACCGATGCACAGATTGCGGCCCTCTACGCCGCGTCGTGAGCTGACAAACAAAACACCAACCCGCTTCGGCGGGCTTTTTTTATGCCTGGGAGGGTTATGAACGACAACGAAACCAAGGTGGCGGCGTTCAAGATCACGCTGCTGACAATGGCGGGGGCCGTGGCTGAGGTCACGCTTGAGCGCTGGCTGACCATAGCAATTTTGGTCTACACGCTAGCTCAGCTCTATTTTTTGGTGCGCGACAAGTGGTGGCGGGACCCGGCCCGAGTCAAGAGCCAGGAGGGGCGGCAGCATGATGATCAATAAAACAAGGGTCGCAGCAGCGGCCCTTTCTCTTTCTGCGGCCGCGGGCACGGCATGGATGGCGTCGGAAGGGGACGGCCCCAAGAGCGTGAGTCAGTCCGGCGAGGTTCTTCTGCACCCATATGTCCCTACTCAGGGTGATGTGCCCACCATCGGCCACGGCTCCACACGCTATGAAGATGGCCGGCGCGTGACCTTGGCAGATCCACCGATCACCCGTCAGCGGGCGGTTGAGCTGGCGCTGGGCGAGCTCGATCGAACCTATGCGCAGTGCGTGCGGGACAGCCTCGGCCAGACGCCGGTGAATCAAACCGAGTTCGACAAGGCTGCGGACTTTGCGGGGCAGTATGGCTGTGGCGCCTGGCGCGGCTCCAGCATGCGTGCCAAAACCAAGGCGGGCGACTACCTGGGCGCCTGCCGCGCCTACCTGGGATACAAGTTCATGACCAGCGGGCGCCGCGAGGGCCTGGGCTGGATGGCGTATCAGTGGGACAAGGCCGGTCAGGCCACGCGCTGGCGATTTGACTGCAGTACGCCGGGCAACAAGATTTGCGCTGGCGTGTGGACTCGCCAGCTGGCGCGCAATAACGCCTGCATGGAGTCGCAGCCATGACCGGAGCATCCCGCATCTGGCCGTGGCTGGCCCTGGCTCTTGCCCTGCTGCTGGCTGTGCAGATCCAGCGCCTGGCCAAGGTCGAGACTTCACATGCAAAAGCGGCTGCGGCGCAGGCTCAGCAATCGCAAGTAGCTACAGAAAACAAAGCCGCTGCCGTGGTTGAGCACGGCGCTGCGCAACAGGAAAACACCCATGACTACACGCAAGAACTGGCCCGCCTGGAGGCTGGGCGCGCTGCTGATGCTGCCCGCATTACAAGCCTGCAGCACGACATCAGGAGCGCGGCCGCCCACAACGCCCAGCTTGCCAGTGACGCCGCTGCCTGCCGAGATCTCGCAGATCAGCACCAGCGACTCGCAACCCTTGCTGCAGAGGGCGCAGGCTTGGTTGGAGACCTTGGCAACCTGGTCCAAAAGCGAGACGCCCAGGTGAGCGTGTTGCGCGGCCAGATTGCGGTTGACCGAACGCTGCTCGAGCGGTTGAACTGAAAGCGCCCCGATACCTTGATTGGTGTCGGGGCGCTTTTTTCGCTTTGAAGGAATATTCATTGCGTCTTGGCCTGTCTTTTAAATTTAATGAGTTACATTTGCGAGATGCTTTTTCGCCCCAAGTCTTTCTCTCTGAGTCAAATCGTTATAAGTCAATAAAATGAATATCTTCTCTATATGGGCAAGTTTAGTAATTTTTGGAATCTGTTTATTGGCTGTAGTCCCCAATTTTTGGGGTAAATATTTAGATGAGGATGTTGATAAAAATCAGAAACGATGGGCTACGGTGGATGGTCTCAGAGGTTGGCTTGCGCTTGCAGTTGTAATTCATCACTGTGTAATTAATTTTGAATTTCAGAATACAGGCGTATGGCAATTACCAAATTCAAACTATTACACAATGCTGGGGCAGGCTGGTGTTTCTATTTTTTTCATGATTACAGCGTTCCTTTTCTGGGGAAAAATAATTGACGCTAAAGATAGTATTAACTGGTGGGATATTTATATCGGGAGAATTTTTAGGATAGTTCCTTTGTATTGGGTAACTATTTTTTTGATGCTGGTTATACTGGCGGCGAAAACTGGATTTAAATTGAATGTCCCAATCAACGAACTACTGGAGCAGTTGTTTAAATGGATTCTCCCCGGGACTGTTTATAATAAGCCTGCTATTAATGGCTATCAACACACAAATTTTCTTACGGCTGGCGTTACATGGACTCTATATTATGAGTGGCTTTTTTATCTATCTTTGCCTGCGCTATCTGCGTTATCGATAAAAAAATCGCCGTTCGGCTTTCTTCCTTTGAGTATTTTCTTGATTATGGTTGTTTCTAATGACCTTTATAAATACTTGATAGCGATGTTTACAGTGGGAATGCTAGTCGCTGCAATGGTAAGACAGTTTCCGTTGGCTATTGGTGATGGATGGTTAAAGTCATGTCTAGCGTTGGTTCTTTTGTCATTAACGCTAATTCGAAGAGAGACTTCTTATGAATGGACTAGTGTAATTGCATTGGGTACATTCTTCGCTCTTGTCGCTAGTGGGGCGAGCATATTTGGGCTTTTAAAAACAAAAGCTGCGCATAGGCTGGGGGCGATAAGCTATGGAATTTATTTATTGCAAGGCCCGGTCATTGCTGTAATTTTCTCTAATTATTTTTTGAGACAATTTTCTCATCAAAGAGCAGAAAATTTTTGGATTAGTTCAATGTTTACCGCAATAGCGTTAATTGTCGTTGCGTCAATATCGTATTTGTGTGTCGAAAAACCTTCGATGAAGATGGGAAAAATGATTAGAAAAAAACATTCCGCACAGTCTTTTCAAGCCTGAAAAATACTCCGCTGGCAGGGACTACTATGAGATAGCAGGTAGGGTTGCTGCGAACACGGCTTCGATTACGCTCACGCAATCAGTATCTCCGTATAGTGTGGCGTTCAGCGCTCCTGCTTCATTCGCCAGCTATCAGGATCGCTTTGCGTGGCCCCGGTAATGGCTACATGTACCGCGCCCTTACCGTAGCGCGCTTGCCGGGGTTGCATGTATGTAGGCAAGGTCCAGTGCAGTGAGAATACCGCCTCGGTCAACTGGATCGAAGTCGTTTGCCGATGCTCCAAATCTCACTGGCCGCTGCTCTAGCCAGCTGCAAGTCTCCGGTCAATCGATCGCCAATCAAATAGAAAAGCCTCCTCGACGCACTTGGCGCTGGGGAGGCTTTTCTTTGGTGCAGCTACTTCACTCGCCGAACGCTCAATTCCAACTCATACCCCATGGCGGCCAGCGCGGCCGCAACGGTGTCGATTTTGGTTGGGTGGTGCAGGTCAAAGACGCGCGTCATCTCCTGCGCCTTGCACCCGATAGAGCGCGCCACATCAGCCGGGCGAGCGCCCGTGGCCAAGCGAGTATTCAGCAAGGCAACCTTGGCGGCAACGCTCGGTGGCAATTCGACGATGTGTTCGCCCTTGAGAGCCTTGCTGGGTGCGGGCACGGCGCGGCCTGCCTCGAAATAGAACTCCATGGCCGAGACCAGCGCATCGCGCGCCATGGCTTCAGCCTCTGCCAGGTAATCGCCCTGGGTGATTGCTTCGGGAATATCCCGAAACGTGACGGTGTAGCCCCCTTCGTCGGCGGGATCGAAGCGGGCAGGGTACTTTTGCATGTTGTGTCCCATCTAGTGGGCGTGAAGCTCAGGAATTCCGGCTATGCCCCTTAGTTGATTCCTAGTGGCTTCAGGATTGCGCGTCTTGTGCCTTCCTTCAGCTATTTACCTGGGTGTCTTGTCAGGGTGCATATGTTGCAGTTGTGGCACAGCCTCCAGTGATTCGTACCGTTCTCGAATCCGACTCCCTGCGCTTCAAACCACTGCTTGAATTCGCTGATTTTCACGACCACCTTTCTTTTGTTGAGATGGCGTAGATATAAACAAAAATGCTTATTTATTGCAAGTATTTTTATTTATTTGAAGGGTGGCGTGTTGATGCCTGGTGGCAGTACCTCTCTAACGGGGGGACTTTTCAGTTCCATCGACTTGGACCATCACAGCCGTGGTGCTGGGGTCGATTTCAATTGGGACTCCCCACAGCTCATTGGGCTTGCCGAAGGAGCTGACGATGTTGAATTGCCGCAACTCTTCCGACGATCATCTTGATCGGCTTGGGATAGGCGTTGTTGTGGGCCTTCCAGTGCCGGATGAATGTGTGGCAAACGCGCTTGTGGACTGTGTGAATCGGGGATTCATTGGTCATGGCGAGATTGACTCAGAGGAGAGGGCTGTGCCGGTGCGTATGACTGGGAACGACCAGAAGCGTTCGCTTGCGAACGGCGGCTCTAGGGTTGGGCTTGCCATGGCAAAGGATGGAAGATGCCGACATCAACATCGTATTTTGTCCTCGGTAAGGTTCTAGATTCGCTGGAAGGGGTAGTGGTGACCGAGCTGACGAAATAACCAATTTGTGGGATGCGAAGTATGTGAAAACTTGTTACTGTGTAGGCTATCTGTGCGATAGAAATCAAACAGAACACTTCCAAGCGTTACGCGCAGGTTGTAGGAAAACACAGGATCGGTAGGAGTCTGTATGCGGCATTCCACATCCATCGCCAAGGCGACCCTGGCCGTGCTCGTCACGGCGTGCGCGAGTCATAGTTTCGCGGAAACGCAGCTTCGCGCAGAGTGGTACAACAATCCTTGCCCCTTGGGTCTGCCGCAGACGCAGCAAGAGGGGCCCCAAAAGTTCGCGCCGTTCGTAGCGGCCATCGCTTCCGTGATCGTTCCAAAGCTCGTAGCTGGAGGCGTTGATCTCGCTGCCAAGAAGCTGCAGGCAGCTGGCGCAGACAGACCCAACGACCTGTCGACCAAGACTGAAGACTATTTCTACACGTACAACATCAAGCGCCGGAACCAGCCAACATCGAATTGTTTGATCATTGTCGAAGCTGAGAACTTCGACGGCAAGGGGGCCGACTTCGGGGCAACGGACTGGCGCCGCTATGCCTCGCGTGTGGGCAACTATCAGGCGCCTCGCATGATCTTCATGGCTGCAGTTCAAGCCGCGCCCGAAGGTAAGCTGTTTCGCTTGGTACCCACCTATTTGGAGATCAACGAGTGGCGAGAACGTTCCTTTTGGAAAAGTGACCGGCGCGACTACAACATCGCAGTCACGCTGTCAGCGATTGGGCAAAGCTCTCACTTCGCCTCTCTGAGTCTCTCTTTCAAGGGCCTACAGCAAAAGGGTTCACCACAAAAGGGAAGATGGACACTTGAAAATGACGAACTAATGATGAGCGAGGCTGCATCGGACTATGTACCGTTGGCGCCAGTCTCTGATGAGGGGACCAAATTCATTAATTCAATCGAAACTGCCTGGGCCACGAAAGACCGAGCTGCCTCGATCCTCGACGAGAACCAGAAGTGGTTGAAGGCAGAGGCAGACAAGCGCGCAGGCATGGCACCCTTGCCCATGCCGGACCAGTACAAGTCGCCGTACCTCGCCGCGCTCAATGGATACTGCGAGGCGGTTGAAGCTGCTAACAAGTCCCTGAATAAGGATAAGCGGGAGATACCCGCCATGTGCTCGTTCAAAATTGACCAGAAGCTCAAGGACGTGACAGCCGCGAAATTGGCTCTCGAACGGACCGAGGAGTGGCTGAACTGGGCAGCCGTGACATGTTGGCCGGCGAAGGAGGTGCGCAACGATGCGTTGGCCAATCCTGACCCCGACGGTGTACTGTGTGCTCGCCCAACAATGCCGAAGGTACTGGAGAAACCACACACCCGGGTGACCGGATTGATTGTGGTGACGGAGGTCATCCCGGGCAGCAAGGCGGCGAAGTTCCTGGGCGATGCGCTGGCAGCAAGCTCGGCCGATGTCAGCAAGGTCATTGTCGATAAGTTGCCACCGTTGACTCAGCAAGCGCGTGACGCAGCCGCCGTCGCCGATCGCACCCTTGCCCAAGCGGTGGTTGATGCCAACTACAAGGTTGAGATTGCAGAAGACGAGCTCGCAGAGCTTCCCGATGATGCGCCCAAGAGCAAAGTTAATGCCGCGCGTATGAAGCGTCAGGCTGCTTGGTACGCGGCCAACGCGGCGTACCGAGCCAATGGCCAGAGTCCTCGGTATCCGGAGAACGACGTATGAAGCTGCTGCGCGCCTTCGTTTGGTGCCTTTCGCTGCTTTGGGCGCTCTCGGCTTCGGCGCAAGTTGAGCCGATGGGGGTTAAGGCCTACAACCCGGAAATTTTTAACCCCGTGCCGGCGGATAAACCGACAGGCACCTACATGGTTGCATTGCTGCGCAATGGCACCGACTTTCCCGCAGGATTCATGTGCGGCGCTTCCATCATCGCAGATGGATGGGTGTTGACAGCCGCGCATTGCCTGTACGACCGCGACTGCAAAAAGCTCGACTACACCGACATCTATGTGCTGGCGGGCAAATTGCCGTTGCGGCCCGGACTGCCTAAGATGAATACTAGCTTTGTGCGTGCACACCCGGGCTTTCAGTGCATGCCGGTGGCGCAGATGCTCAGTCTGTTCAACGCCAACCAAGCGATCCCGATGGGGAACGATATAGGACTCGTGCGGGTGGACGATATCAAGGTGGCAGATCCTGCTCTGGTCCTGGCCAGCGACCGTACAGTGGCCGAGAAACTGTTGGTGGCGTCCGGTTGGGGCGCATTGGGTAGCAACGGTGGGATGTCCCAGCAACTGAACTCTGTCATTCTGGAAAGTGTGGCAACGTCGACATGTGTACAGTCATGGTCACCCAGCAAGCTCAGTGCGGACCAACTCTGCGTGTCACCGCCGAAACTCAGCCCGGCTGCGGGGGTCTGCAGCGGAGACAGTGGTGGCCCCTTGGTCGCGACTGTTGGGTCGAATCGAGTTCAGGCTGGCATCGTGAGCCTTGGCCACTTGGTCTGCAACGCGGTCGATAGGCCCAGCCTTTTCACCAACGTATTTTCGCATCGGACCTGGATTGAAAGCTTTGTGGGTGCAGACAAATTGGCGGCCATGGCGGCATCTACCTGTACCCCGGCCGATATCGCGGCGCGCCTTTGTTGATCTGCGGGGCACTGCGCTACCTTTGAGCCTGCATTGCGCTTGACCGAACGCAGCCTATTCTGAAGCATGATGCGTGGATGGGGTACGCCCACACCGCCTCAATCAGTGCTCCATACCTGAATCGCCTTGATTGCTGCCCCGACATGTGCACTACTCCGTGCACTCCTTCGAGCTACTGCATAGATGTCCGGACGGCCGCTTTAGGGCGGCGAGATTGGGACAACTGATGTGAGCTCTGGGTCGATCTGCGACTGTCGCAGTCCGGCCATAAGCAGCTTTTCAGCCCAGATCCTTGAGTGGCCGCTGTCCGATCACACCTTAAGCGAGCGCTCAATATCCGTTAGCTTGTAGCGTGCCAGCGCCAAGTTGCCCTTGTTGCGATCGAGCACCAAATACAGGAACAGACCTTCGGCGTTCGGCACAAGTCGAATCAGATGGTACTGGTCGGCCAGAGTGATCAGGATGTCCTCGATACCGCGGCGTATGCCAAGAGACTCCATGGTCTGGAGCTTGGCTCGTACGACCTGCGTGTTGCCGGCTGCTGCCAGATCCAGATTCATTCCACCACCGGCCTGTGCCAGGCACATGCCACTGCGGTAGTCCACCAAGGCCGCTGCCAATGCACCGTCAATAGTCATAGCGGAGTCCATGGATGACTTCAAATTTGTGCTCATCTCGCTCTCACTTCTTTCTTCGTTGAAATATTCATTAAATTTCTTCAGCTTGGTCAATTGCTCCATGAGCACAAACCACAAGGTCTGAGGATCACTCGTTGGCAACTGATATTTCTGTCTGCCCGCTTGTGGGTGGTCGGCCAAGCACTTGGAGATTTCGATGTCTTCCATCAGCGCGTTAGGCAGCATCAGAAACCACACGACCGAAGCTGTGCGTATCGTGCTGTGGGCAAGTACCGCCGGGAGCATGGAAAAGCTGCCAGGTCCAACCAGAATTGCAACGGCATCGGGTTTGCCTGGAAGGCGTGCCAAGTCAGTCGCCTTGAATGGTCGATACCAACTTAAATGTGGTGCGCCCGGCATGTCACCGAGTGGCATGTTTTCCCAGGCACCATGACTTTCTGGTCCTGAAACGCCCAGCTGTGCAAGCGCATATGCACCCATGCGAGATGTCAGGTCCAGAACTGCAACACTAGGGGCTTGCATCAATGAGTGGCTCTATTTCTCTACTACGTTTGCCGTGCTGGCGGCCCTGGCCTTGATCACGCATAACGGAGTTTTCCGTTCGCCACTTGGCCATCCTGCATGTCCACGCTGACAGGGCGTTGCACCGATCTACGGGCCATCGAAGGGCTGTATATACGGCGTATTTGCCCTGCGCGAGAGGAGGCAGAGGGAAGATAGCGCGCCCTAAGGTTAGGGTTTACGCTTGGTTGTATCCAATTGTATTGAGTTAGCTCGAAAAAATCTTGAGCGTTGAATCAATTTGACAATTGGTAAGCGTGTTCCCTCGCAATAGCGGTCACTGAATGAGCTCCGAGGAAAATCGATAAGGGGTCGTTGACTGACCTGAGCTCGGAAGTTATAGAGCAGGGCTGCAGCGATGAGCAATAGCACGATGATTCTCATCTGCCCTTCGTGCCGCCAAACTTTGTTGGTCGCTTTTTTCGTCGTGCGCGGTCGGGGCGTCGTCGTTTGCAATGCCGCTAACTAGGCCGAGTAGGATGTTCTACTGGTACTTTGTCCAAGAATCGATCATGTTGGCCCAATCTTGCAGCATTTCTTTGCGCTGCTCTCGATACTCGGCCTTGTTGTAGACGGCACGCACGCCTTTTTGCTCGTGAGCAAGGGCCTTTTCAATCCAGTCCGAGTTGTAGCCGGCTTCATGCAGGATCGTGGATCCAGTGCGGCGCATATCGTGGGGGCCGAACTTCCCCAGGGGCTGTTGGTCTTTCTGAGCGTACTCCCAGCTTGAGCTCATGACACGGTTCAGAGTCGCCGCGCTCATGGGGCGGTGGGATTCGTAGCGGCTCGGGAAGACATACTCCGAGCTGCCCGCGAACATTTTCAAGGCGTGCAGGAGGTCGATGGCCTGCTGCGAGAGAAACACCACATGAGGGCGACGTGCCTTCATTCTGGCCGCTGGGATGGTCAGCGTGCCTTCGGTGAAGCTCACATCCTTCCACATGGCATTGGTCAGTTCGCCCTTGCGTAGGAGGGTGAGGAGCAGCAGCTTGCATGCCGCACGAATACTGGGTGTTGTGCCTACTTTTTCGAGGTATTTGTAGAAGAGGCCGATTTCCTCTTTGGAGAGGGCGCGATCTTTGGGCTCGAAGGTCGCAATGGTGCTTGGCGCCACTTCCTCCGCTGGGTTGAGAACCTTCTGCCCGCGCTCGATGGCATAGCGAAACACCAAGAGAGTGATCTCTCGGGCATGCACAGCAGTTGCTGGGGCGCCGCGGCCGACGATGGCATCAGCCATGGCTCGCACATCTTCCCCAGTGATCTCCCGCAGTTGCAGTTTTCCGAACCGGCCTTGGACATCGCGCTCATAGACGGATCGGCGCATGTCTCGGGTGCTGTCGGCCATCTTGTGGCCCTTCATCCATTTGTCGGCCCACTCGCCGAATGTCCCGCCCGCTTCATCACGCGACTTGGTGCGGATCTTCTCGCGGGCAGGACTGATGCCTTCTTGAACCAGCTTCTTTGCTGCCAGCTGTTTTTCACGCGCTTCAGCAAGCGTGATTCCGCCGATACCATACGCGCCGATCGTGAGCGTCTCCTGGCGGCCGTTGATCCTATAGTTATAGCGGAAGCTTATTGCTCCACCAGCAGTTACGGCCACATAGAGGCCATCTCGATCGGTGACTTTGTACAGCTTGCCAGTAGGCTTGAGAGAGCGAATCTTGGTATCGGTGAGCATGGTTTGGCCTCGTTTTCACTGCTTCGATACCATCAGCAAACAAGTGCGTTTTTGTGCATGGTATCGTCTTTAAAATCAAAGACTTAGGTGATTTTGATACCATCAACTGCAGAAAACAGGGTTGATGGTATCGACGAGGCGGATGGTATGGGCGACGCTCGGTGCCATGCAAAGTGCCATCGAAACCCGCTGACTTCGTAAGACTGGCTAGTTCCAGATAGGACTAGATAGAAATGAAAAAAGCCCGTGAAAACACGGGCTTACATGAGAAAAAAGTCTAAAGGTCGCGTGTCAGTTCACGACAGCGCTTTATTCCCACTCGATTGTTGCAGGCGGCTTGGTGCTCACGTCGTAGGTAACACGGTTGATGCCGCGCACTTCGTTGATGATGCGGCCGGACACCTTCTTGAGCAAGCCGTAGGGCAGCTCGGCCCAGTCGGCGGTCATGAAGTCGCTGGTGACCACGGCGCGCAGGGCCACGACATAGTCATAGGTGCGGCCGTCGCCCATCACGCCCACGCTCTTGACGGGCAGGAATACGGTGAAGGCCTGGCTGGTCAGGTCGTACCAGCTCTTGCCAGAGGCCTCATCGATCCAGTTGTTCAGTTCTTCGATGAAGATGGCGTCGGCGCGGCGCAGCAGGTCCGCGTATTCCTTCTTCACTTCGCCCAGAATGCGCACGCCCAGGCCGGGTCCGGGGAAGGGGTGACGGTAGACCATGCCGCGGGGCAGGCCCAGGGCCACGCCCAGCTCGCGCACTTCGTCCTTGAACAGGTCGCGCAGAGGCTCCAGCAGCTTCAGGCCCAGTTGCTCAGGCAGGCCGCCGACGTTGTGGTGGCTCTTGATGGTGACAGCCTTCTTGCTCTTGGCGCCGCCCGACTCGATCACGTCGGGGTAGATGGTGCCCTGGGCCAGGAAGGTGGCTCCCTTGGAGCCGGCGTTGGCAGCCTTGAGCTTCTCGGCTTCGGCCTTGAATACATCCACGAACAGACGGCCGATGATCTTGCGCTTTTGCTCGGGCTCGGACACGCCGGCCAGCTCGCCCAGGAACAATTCGGAAGCATCGACGCGCACGACCTTGGCGTGCAGCTTGCCTTCGAACATGTCCATGACCATATCGCCTTCGTTCAGGCGCAGCAGGCCGTGATCGACGAACACGCAGGTCAGCTGGTCGCCGATGGCGCGGT
>Ga0268257_1002902_pt1 | contig 11458 bp, 10 predicted proteins | sample AgamicAtPrz_FD_200249 | JGI IMG/M metagenome (GOLD analysis project Ga0268257, IMG submission 200249) | Agave microbial communities from Guanajuato, Mexico - At.P.rz (v2) (version 3) | ecosystem: Host-associated > Plants > Phyllosphere > Phylloplane/Leaf | place: Guanajuato, Mexico | collected...
TCGACGAGGTCAGGACAAGGCTGCGCGGACAGCTGGTCAAGCACCTCGACTACGCTGAGCAGACGACCCTCACGGGCGGAATCGACTGAATATGACAACTGTGCAAGAAGCCGTGCCGAACCTGATAGCTACCCAGGATGCCACCGCGCGCCCAGCGCCGAAGAAGGTGGAAGCCGGGGTCAAGTTGCGTGGCGCCGAAAAGGTGGCGCGCATCCCGGTGAAGATCATCCCCACCGACGAGCTGCCGAAAAAGCCCGACTGGATCCGCGTGCGCATCCCGGTCTCGCCCGAGGTGGACCGCATCAAGCAACTGCTGCGCAAGCACAAGCTGCACAGCGTGTGCGAAGAGGCATCCTGCCCGAACCTGGGTGAGTGCTTCTCCGGCGGTACCGCGACCTTCATGATCATGGGCGACATCTGCACCCGCCGCTGCCCGTTCTGCGACGTGGGTCATGGCCGGCCGAAGCCGCTGGACCTGGATGAGCCGAAGAACCTGGCCATCGCCATCGCCGACCTGCGCCTGAAGTATGTGGTGATCACTTCGGTGGACCGCGACGACCTGCGCGACGGCGGGGCCCAGCACTTCGCTGACTGCATCCGTGAAATCCGTGCGCTTTCGCCGGGCGTGCAGCTGGAAACCCTGGTGCCGGACTACCGTGGCCGCATGGACGTTGCCCTGGAGATCACCGCGCAAGAGCCGCCGGATGTGTTCAACCACAACCTCGAGACCGTACCGCGCCTGTACAAGGCCGCGCGTCCGGGTTCGGACTACGACTGGTCGCTGGACCTGCTGCAGAAGTTCAAGCAATTGGTGCCGCACGTTCCGACCAAGTCGGGCCTGATGCTGGGTCTGGGCGAGACCGACGACGAAGTGATCGAAGTGATGCAGCGCATGCGTGAACATGACATCGACATGCTTACGCTCGGCCAGTACCTGCAGCCATCGCGCAGCCACCTGCCGGTGCAGCGTTTCGTCCACCCGGACACCTTCGCCTGGTTCGCCGAGGAAGGCTACAAGATGGGCTTCAAGAACGTCGCATCCGGGCCGCTGGTGCGTTCTTCGTACCACGCCGACCAGCAGGCCCACGAAGCCAAGATCAAGCTCTGATCAAAGCCTGGGCCACACATGCCGATGCGCGCCGGAAGGCGGCATCGGCATTTTTGTTGATGGGGCTTCCCGATGGCCGGGTTCGGCCCTCGCGCGCAGAATGACGCTCCCTCGACCCGCAAGGAGTTGCATGTGAATTGCCTTGAGCGTAACGAACCCTGTTTGCCGATGGCGCTGCCAGGCAATGCCTGTTTTGCCATCGTCGCCCCCGCCGGCCCGGCCCGGCTGGATACCCAGAAGGCCGACCGCTGGTTCGCCGATCGTGGCCACCGTTGCCGGATCTACCCGAGTACGCTCCAGGCCCAGGGCTACCTGGCGGGCTCGGACCGGCAGCGGCTGCAAGACCTGCATGACGCTTTTGCCGACCCGTCGATCGACGCCATTCTGTGCATGCGTGGGGGCTATGGCAGCATGCGCCTGCTCGACCAGCTTGATTTCGAGTTGATCCGACGAAACCCCAAGCCGCTGATCGGCTACAGCGACATTACTGCGCTGCACACGGCCATCTACCGCAGCACCGGGCTGCTCACCTTCCATGGCGCAATGCTCAATGCCGACCTGCTGGGGGCCAAGCTGCAGCCGACCGAGGCTTCGCTGCTGGCGCAACTGGGCGGGCAGCTGCGTAGCGGCGCGCCGATCGCACACCCGGCGGACTTCGCTTTGACCAGCGTGCTGCCGGGCGTGGCCAGCGGGCCGCTGCTAGGTGGCAACCTGTCCATGCTGGGGGCGACCTTGGGGACGATTGCCGAACTGGAGACACAGGGCTGTATCTTGTTCATCGAGGACGTCAACGAACCGTTGTACCGGGTGGACCGTCTGCTTACCCAACTGCGCCTGGCGGGCAAGCTGGAAGGGATCAAGGGCGTGCTGGCGGGGGATTTTGCCGGGATTACCACGGCGGCGCTGACGCCGTTGCTGCAGGATATCTTCGGGCCGCTGGGTGTGCCGGTGCTGGCCGGGTGGCGCAGTGGCCACTGTGATCCGAATGTGTGTTTGCCGCTGGGGGCCCGGGTGCGGCTGGACAGTGTCGAGCAAACGTTGCTGCTGGAGCAGGATCTGTTCAGGGCTTGAGATTGCCGGGGCCGCACGGCGGCCCCAGGATCCTCACTGCTGACGCAGGCGCTCAAGCAGCTTGTGGGTCGGGTAGCCATCCGCCGGCCACCCCAGCCCCTGCTGGGCATTCCGGATCGCCTTGCGGGTATTGGCGCCAATGATACCGTCAGGGTTGCCCGCCTCATGCCCATTACTGTTCAGCAGGGTCTGCAACTCCATGCGCTCGCTGCGGCTCAGTGGCAAGTCTTCCTTCGGCCAGCTGCCGGCGATGAAACCCCAGCCCGTGAAGCGATCACCCAGCAGGCTTACCGCCAGCGCATAGGACGACGAGTTGTTGTACTTGAGGATGGCGCGGAAGTTGTCCAGCACCAGGAACGCCGGCCCACGCGCGCCCGCTGGCAGCAGCAGGGCGGCAGACAGCTGGTTGCTGCCCACCGGCAGCTGGGTCCCCGCAGGCAGTTTCACGCCCAGCGCCAGCCAGTCGCTCACCGGCTTGCGTAGCGAGCCATCGGCTTGCCAGTAATCGAAGCCTGGCGGTACCTGCACTTCGAAGCCCCAAGGCTGGCCACGCTTCCAGCCCGAGCTCTGCAGGTAGTGCGCGGTCGAGGCCAGGGCATCCGGGGTGCTGTTCCAGATGTCACGGCGGCCGTCGCCGTCGAAGTCCACCGCATGGGTGTTATAGGTGGTCGGGATGAACTGGGTCTGGCCCATGGCCCCGGCCCACGAGCCACGCATGGCCTCAGGCTGGATGTCACCATGCTGGATGATCTGCAGCGCAGCAATCAGCTGGTCCTGGGCAAATTGCGGGCGACGGCCTTCATAGGCCAGGGTAGCCAGCGAGCGGATGACCGACTTGTTGCCCTGGAACTGGCCGAAGTTGCTTTCCATGCCCCACACGGCAACCAGCACCTGGCGGTCGACGCCATAGCGCTGCTCGATGAGCGCAAGCAGGTCTGCATGCTGTTCCAGCAGCTTCTTGCCGTTGCGTACGCGCAGCGGTGACAGGGCGCCTTCGAGGTATTCCCACACCGGGCGAGTGAACTCCGGCTGACTGCGGTCGGCCTTGATCACGTCCATGTCGGGGGTAATGCCAAGGAATGCACGGTCGAAGGTATCCGGCGCGATGCCGGCTTGCAGGGCTTGCTGGCGGAAGCCGGCTTGCCATTGGGCGAAGGTTTGCAGAGGCTGGATTTCAGTGCTGACGTCGGGCGTGGTGCCAGGCAGGGTTACCACCGGGGTGGGCTGGGCGGGAGCCAGCGGCAGGGCATCGGCGGCGGTGGGCTTTTCTGCGCAGGCCACGAGCAGGATGAAACTGGAGGCCGCAAGCAGCTGACGGGTTTTCCAGCGGGGGAGAAGACTGAGAAGCATGCACAGATCCAGAATTGCAGGTCAGGTGACGACCATATCATGCCTGCGCTTGCGATGCTTTCATGCGGCCAAAAAGTAGGAAGCCTCCCAATCTCTCGATTGGAAGGCTTCGCGGCGGTAGCTGCCTTTGCCCTTGTCCGGTCGTTCCTGGCGGCAGCGGAACAGGGGTTGGGCGACGATGGACTTGGCCTTGTTGGGGCCGTGCTTTTTCGGCTTCTTGCTCATGGCGGGGTTCCCCGGTTGGGTGGATTTCGCCGCGCACTGTAGGGCCCCGGGTAATCAGGGGCCAATTGATTGTGTATATGGTCGAGAGGCTGGGGCGGCTTTGCAGCCCTGTGGGAGCGGGCGTGCCCGCGAACACCGGCGAAGCCGGTGCCATCCACCGCGTCGCCTGATTCGCGGGCACGCCCGCTCCCACAGCGGCATCAGTTACTCCGGGGGAAGCGCCAGCCGCTGTCCAGCCATCAACAGCGCCAGCCGCGCCAGGCCGGTCCACGGCGAGCCCTCGGCCTGCCCCTTGATCTGCGCATCGATACGCTGGGCATCCTGCAGCAACTGCGCCCAGCGCTGTGCCGACAGGCGCTGCAGGGCTTTGCTGACCAGCGGTCGGCGTTTGTCCCAGATCGGCGGGCGCGCCTGGCTGAAGGCCTTGTCCAGCGGCACGCCCTGGCTGAACTGCTGGGCCAGCCCGGCCAGTTGGCGCAGTTCACGGGCCAACGCCCAGAGAATCACCGGGGGCTCCACGCCTTCACCGCGCAAGCCTTCGAGCATGCGCAGGGCATGCGCAGCTTCGCCATTGAGAATGGCATCGACCAGGCCGAAGACATCGAAGCGGGCGCTGTCGGCGACAGCGGCTTGCACGGTTTCCACGGTAATCTGGTTGCCCTCGGCCAGCAGCTTGAGCTTTTCGATTTCCTGCGCGGCCGCCAGCAGGTTGCCTTCGACGCGCGCAGCTATCAGGTCGACGGCGTCACGCTGTGCCGACAGGCCGGCCTGTTGCAGGCGCTGGTTGATCCACTGTGGCAGCTGCTGCACATCCACCGGCCAGATCTGGATGAACTGACAATGCGGGCCTTCTATCAACGCCTTGCCCCACTTGGTCTTCTGCGCGCTGCCGTCGAGCTTGGGCAGGCTGACCAGCAGCAGGGTGTCCTCGGCGGGGTTGGCGCAATATTCCATCAGCGCGGCGGCACCCTTGTCACCGGGCTTGCCGGAGGGTAGCCGCAGTTCCAGCAGGCGCCGCTGGGCGAACAGCGACAGGCTGGCACCGGCCTGAAGCAAGGTGCCCCAGTCGAAGTTGGCGTCGGCACTGAACACCTGGCGTTCGTCGAAGCCCTGCTGGCGGGCAGCGTTACGGATGGCGTCGGCGGCTTCCTGACACAGCAGCGGGTCGTCGCCACTGACCACGTAGACCGGTGCCAGTGCGCCTTGCAGGTGCTTGTTGAGTTGGGCGGGGGCGAGCTTCATGGCGAGCAGGCGGGGCACCCGAAGGTACCCCGTTCGGGCTTAGTTGCCCGGCACTTCCAGTGGCGACTGCTGAGGCGTTTCGGCCTGCTGGCGGCGGGCAGCCTCCAGCGCGGCGGCTTCGGCCTTGGCACGCTCATCGGCTTGACGCTGCAGTTCGTCCAGCTGCGACGGGGTCAGCATCTGCAGGCGAGCCATCATCGCATTGACCAGATCGCGGCGCATTTCTTCACGGGCGCGGTTGGCTTCCTGCTCCGAACCGGTGATGTTCGAGCCGTCACGCAGGTAGATCTTGCGCACTTCCAGCTTGTCGCTCGTCAGCTCCAGGTTGTTCAGGCCCTGGATGCTGTAGTTCAGCACGGTGGTCAGCTCGTACTCGGCGGTACGGTTGCCGCTGTTGTAGGTCGCCGAGCGCTCGCGCTCCTGCTCGTTGGTCAGCACCAGGCGGTACGGTGCGCCGGCGTGCACGTTGACGCCGTTGCGTTCCAGCGTTTCACGCAGCTGGACCACGGTCGGGCCGTAGGCGTTGCGTGCGCTGACGTCCATTTCCTTCACGCTCAGCTCGGTGGAGCCGGTGCCGCGCAGCTGGAAACCGCAGGCGCTGAGCATGACCGCCAGGCCAATTACCAGCAAATTGCGTTTGATCATGTTGTTGCTCCCTTGTGGGCCTGTTCCGCCCGTCCGCAGTGGCTGCGGGCGGGCGTTGCCATCAGTTGGCTACGATGTTGACCAGCTTGCCCGGTACCACGATGACCTTGCGGATGGTCAGGCCATCGATGAAGCGCAGGACGTTCTCGTTGCTGCGCGCAGCCGCTTCGATTTCTTCACGGCTGGCGGCGGCCGGCATTTCCACCTGGCCACGCAGCTTGCCGTTGACCTGCACCACCAGGGTGACAGTGTCCTGTACCAGGGCCGCTTCGTCGACGGCTGGCCAGCTGGCGTCGATGACCGCCTGCTGGTGACCCAGCTGTTGCCACAGCTCGTGGGAGATGTGCGGGGTGATCGGGGCCAGCAGCAGGGTGACGGCTTCGAGGCCTTCGTGCAGCAGGGCACGGTCCTGTTCGGTGGCCTGCGGGGCCTTCTCCAGCACGTTCATCACGGTCATCACCTGGGCGATGGCGGTGTTGAACTTGTGGTACTGGCCGACATCGGTGCTGGCCTGCTTGATGGCAGCGTGGATGGCGCGGCGAATGACTTTCTGCGCGTCGTCCAGGGCGGCGACGTCCAGCTTGCCCGGCAGGCCCTGGGCGACGTGGGCCTGGGCCAGGCGCCAGACGCGACGCAGGAAGCGGCTGGCACCTTCGACGCCGGAATCGGACCATTCCAGGCTCATGTCGGGTGGCGAGGCGAACATCATGAACAGGCGGCAGGTGTCGGCGCCGTACTGGTCGATCATCGATTGCGGGTCGACGCCGTTGTTCTTCGACTTCGACATCTTCTCGGTGCCGCCGATTTCAACCGGCAGGCCGTCGGTTTTCAGGCGTGCGCCGATGATCTTGGCCTTGGCATCGCGCTCGACCTCGACATCGGCCGGGTTGAACCAGTCCTTGCCGCCGTTGCTGGCCACACGGTAATAGGTTTCGGCGACTACCATGCCCTGGGTCAGCAGGTTCTTGAACGGCTCGTTCGAGGTCACCAGGCCTTCGTCACGCATCAGCTTGTGGAAGAAGCGCGCGTACAGCAAGTGCAGGATCGCGTGCTCGATACCGCCGATGTACTGGTCGACCGGCAGCCAGTGGTTGGCCGCTTTCGGGTCGACCATGCCACCTTCGTAGTTCGGCGAGGCGTAGCGGGCGAAGTACCAGGACGATTCGACGAAGGTGTCCATGGTGTCAGTTTCGCGCTTGGCTGCGGCGCCACATTTCGGGCAGCTGCATTCGTAGAATTCCGGCATGCGTGCCAGCGGCGAACCGGCACCGTCCGGCACCACGTTCTCCGGCAGGGTGACCGGCAGCTGGTCTTCCGGCACCGGCACGTCGCCGCAGGACGGGCAGTGGATGATCGGGATCGGGCAGCCCCAGTAGCGCTGGCGGCTGATGCCCCAGTCGCGCAGGCGGAACTGGGTACGCGACTTGCCCAGCGCCTTGCGGATCAGGGCCGCTTCGATGGCGTCGAAGGCGCCGGCGAAGTCCAGGCCGTCGAACTCGCCGGAGTTGATCAGCTGGCCGTGCTCGCCATAGGCGGCCAGCCATTCGCTGCCGACTTCGTCGCCGGCGCTGGTGCGCACTACCGCCTTGACCGGCAGGTTGTACTTGCGGGCGAACTCGAAGTCACGCTCGTCATGCGCCGGCACGGCCATTACAGCGCCGTCACCGTAGTGCATCAGCACGTAGTTGGCGACCCACACCGGCAGCTTCTCGCCGGTCAGCGGGTGCTCGACCAGCAGGGAAGTGGCCATGCCCTTCTTCTCCTGGGTGGCCATGTCGGCTTCGGCAACGCTGCCGCTCTTGCATTCGTCGATGAACGCCTGCAGCGCCGGGTTGCCCTGGGCGGCCTGGGTGGCCAGCGGGTGCTCGGCGGCGACCGCGACGTAGGTGGCGCCCATCAGCGTGTCGGGGCGGGTGGTGAAGACCTTGAGGGTGCCGGCGTGGCCAATGCTGGCCTGGTCGTAGGGGAACTGCACTTCCATGCCGCGCGACTTGCCGATCCAGTTGCGCTGCATGGTCTTGACCTGTTCAGGCCAGCCCGGCAGCTCGTCGAGGCTTTCCAGCAGCTCGTCGGCGTAGTCGGTGATGCGGAAGTAGTACATCGGGATCTCGCGCTTCTCGATCAGCGCGCCCGAACGCCAGCCACGGCCGTCGATGACCTGCTCGTTGGCCAGTACGGTCTGGTCCGCCGGGTCCCAGTTCACGGTGCCGTTCTTGCGGTAGATGATGCCTTTCTCGAACAGGCGGGTGAACAGCCACTGCTCCCAACGGTAGTAGTCAGGCTTGCAGGTGGTGACTTCACGTGCCCAGTCGATGGCCAGGCCCAGGCTCTTGAGCTGGGTCTTCATGTAGTCGATGTTCTCGTACGTCCACTTGGCCGGGGCGACGTTGTTCTTCATCGCCGCGTTTTCCGCGGGCATGCCGAAAGCGTCCCAGCCCATCGGCTGCAGCACGTTCTTGCCCAGCATGCGCTGGTAGCGGGCAATCACGTCACCGATGGTGTAGTTGCGCACGTGGCCCATGTGTAGCTTGCCGCTCGGGTACGGGAACATCGACAGGCAGTAGTAGGTGTCCTTGCCTGGCTGTTCGGTAACAGCGAACGATTGTTGCTCGTCCCAGAACTTCTGGGCGGCGGCTTCGATATCACGGGGCGTGTATTGTTCGTGCATGGCTACTTTTTGCTGAGAGGGAAGAGACCTTGTTCCAGGCAGCGGAACCTCGCTGCGTCCGGCACTCCGGTGTCGTTTAGAGTGAACGCCGTAGCATACAGCAGCGCCGCGCATCGTGGGAAACCTTCGTTGCGAATGCCCGCTGGTCGCGGCACACGGCTGCTTTTTGCAACGACGCTAAGCTCAGGTGTGGGGGGAGATATTCTTATCTTCAATGAGGTGAACGGATGGGAGAGACGCAGCTACCCGCAATCAGACCGGAGCTATACGAACGCCTGATCGACCGGCTTGGCCTGGCACTGGAGGTGGCCAGGACCTCGGTGCGATTGCGCGACGAAATGCCAGCCGAGCTGGAGTTGCGTGGCCTGAGCCACGCAGAGTTCGAACTGATCAAGGCCTACCTGGATTCCCTCCCGGAGCGCCACAATGCCTGTGTCGGCAGTTACCCACAAGCGGAGCCGACATCGGCCAAGATCATCTGGCTCAAGGACAAGAAACGCCCCGCCAGTTCGGCGAGATCCAGGACGCTGCCGCATCGCTAGCCGTTCAGGGACGCCAGGCGCAGGCTACAGGGCGCCGGTTCATTCAACCTTGCACATATCATGATCGGCGCCGGCGGCAACCTTGTTGACCGGCGTCGATCCTTCTAGGCTGCACGCCTGACCAGGAGGTGTGGCCGATGGCTGTCCGATTCTTCATCAAACAATGGTTGATGCCACCGGGCATCCTGTTCCTGCTGCTGTTGGCGGCGTGGTGGCTGCGCGCGCGACGGCCGCGGCTGGCTGCGTTGTGCTTTGTCGTGGGCCTGGCCGGCCTGTGGTTGATGAGCATGCCGCTGGTGATGCAGCAAACGGCACGGGTGCTGGAGACGGAGCCGCCGCTGGCAGTGAATGACTGGGCGGGCCTGGCAAGCCGGGCAGATGCCATCGTGGTGCTGGGGGCCGGGCGTGAACGCGGTGACCCGGCCTGGGGCGGTAGCGACCAGCCCACGGCCATCGCCCTGGAGCGCATGCGCTTTGCCGCACGGCTGGCCAAGGCCTCGGGCCTGCCGGTGCTGACCAGTGGTGGCTTGCACTATGGCTCGCCACCGAGCGAGGCGCGGTTGATGGCTGAATGCCTGCGGGAAGATTTCGGCGTCGAGGTGAAATGGCGGGAGGAGGGCAGCCGTACCACCTGGGAGAACGCCCGGCTGTCGGCCAGGCTGCTGCAGCCGTTGGGCATTCGCCGGGTGGTCGTGGTGACCCAGGCGTGGCACATGCAGCGCTCGCGCTGGAGTTTCGAGCAGGCGGGGTTCCAGGTGGTACCGGCGCCGGTCGGGTTCCTCGGGCGTGATCATGCGCGGCCGTTTGCCGGGTTGCTGCCGGAAAGCCGGGCGCTGTGGCAAAGCGGACAGTTGCTCAATGAAGTCGCGGGGTTGGTGGGGTATCGGCTGTTCTACTGAGCCTTGTGTTGCCTGTGCCGGCCTCTTCGCTAGTGAACCCGCTCCCCCAGGTACACCGCAGGCCATGGGCCTGTGCGGTCCCTGTGGGAGCGGGTTCACCCGCGAACAGGCCAGTGCAGGAAAACTCAAACGGTCTTGGCAATGCGCCCGGCCAGCAACGCCCAACCCAGCAGCACTGCACAGACGATCGCCAGCGGCCACGAGCGCCATTGCAGGTACGGCGTCAGTTGCTGCATCGGCACCACCTCGCCATACAGCACCGCCTGCTGGAACTGCGGAACCTGCGTGGTAATGCGGCCAAACGGGTCGATCAGCGCAGTCACGCCGTTGTTGGTGGCGCGGATCATCCAGCGCCCGGCCTCGAGTGCACGCATCTGGGCCATCTGCAGGTGTTGCAACGGGCCGATCGAGGTGCCGAACCAGGTGTCGTTGCTGATGGTCAGCAGCAGCTCGCTGCGGGCAGCCAGGCTGGCGGCGAACTCGGGGTAGACCACCTCATAGCAGATGTAAGGCGCGATCTGATAGCCCTTTGCCTGCAACAGCGGCTGGTCTTCCGGCCCGCGGGCGAAGTCCGACATGGGCAGGTTGAAGAACTCGATCAGGCCACGCAGCATGTCCTGCAGCGGCACGTACTCGCCAAACGGCACCAGCTTCTGCTTGAGGTAGGTGCCATCGCCTTCACCGGTAACGGTGATGCCGTTGTAGTAGCGGCGCTGGTGATGCACCACCTCACGCACCGGCACACCGGTGATCAATGCCGAATTCCGCCCGGCGGCGAAGCGGCCCATCACGTCGATGTAGCCCTGGGCCTGGTCCTTGAGTACCGGTACGGCGGTTTCCGGCCAGACCAGCAGGTCCACCGGCCGGGAACTGAAACTCAGGTCACGGTACAGCGCAAGTTGCGCGTCGATGTGCGCCGGGTCCCACTTCAGTTCCTGCTCGACGTTGCCCTGGATGGCCGCGACCTTCAGCGGCTCGCCTGCCGGCTTGGTCCAGGCATGGCCCTTGAGCGCCAGGCCCAGCACCCATGGCGCCAGCAACAGCAGGCAGGCCACGGCCAGGAACGAGGGGCGCGTGCGCAGGCGGTGCAGGTTGCACAGCAGGGCGGCGCTCAGGGCCAGGGCGAAGGAGATCAGCCAGACACCGCCGAGCGGGGCCAGGCCGGCCAGCGGGCCGTCCAGCTGGCTGTAACCGGCGTAGAGCCAGGGGAAACCGGTCAGGAACCAGCCGCGGAAGGCTTCTTGCAGCAGCCACAGGGCGGCGAAGCACAGGGCGTCGGCCAGGGGCGCTTCAGTGCGCCGCAACCAGCGTGCCCACAGCCAGGTGGGCAGGGCAAAGAACCAGGCCAGGGCGGCGAAGAACGCCAACAACAGCAGGATCGCCAGCAACGGCGAAGCGCCGCCGTAGGTGTTCATGCTGACGTAGATCCACCAGGTACCCGCGCCATACAGGCCGAAGCCGAACCACCAGCCACGCCACATGGCCTGGCGCGGGCTGAGCTCGCGCAGGCCAAGGTAGAGCACGGCGATGGACAGCAAGGCCAACGGCCAGATGTCGAATGGCGCCAGGGCCAGGAGGGTCGAAGCGCCGGCCGCCAGGGCCAGCAGGTTACCGGGCCAGCCGGGGCGGGTGATCCAACGCATGTTCGTCCTTAACGGGTGATCGGTGTCAGGCGCAGCAAGTGTATCCGCCGGCTGTCGGCGTTGAG
>Ga0268257_1002903_pt1 | contig 11455 bp, 9 predicted proteins | sample AgamicAtPrz_FD_200249 | JGI IMG/M metagenome (GOLD analysis project Ga0268257, IMG submission 200249) | Agave microbial communities from Guanajuato, Mexico - At.P.rz (v2) (version 3) | ecosystem: Host-associated > Plants > Phyllosphere > Phylloplane/Leaf | place: Guanajuato, Mexico | collected...
AGAGAGAAGTTATCGTTTCTTCTCTCTTTAACAGTGTTATTCTTCTGATGTCTCTGTATCACCTTTTGGACCTAAATATTCATAATCATTAGGGTTAATTGGTGTATAACCTTCTGGCTTATAGAAACGAAGTAAGTCTTTGTAAACAATTTCATCAGACATATTTAGTTCCATATTGACTTTGCTATCAACATCCTTACAACTCGTATTATCCTCTAATAATTCACCTGTTGCAGAGGAGTAACATTTCTCATTAATCTGGATGGCATCTGATGTTACAAAGTCACCGTTTCTAAATAATGCCCAATTCCGGTGTTGTTTGGAAAGTAAATCTGATCCAAATTCCATATAATCTTTCGTATCAATACCTAATAAATGAAGAACAGTTGGACGAACATCGACTTCCCCGCCAACTTGGTGTTGAACTCCGCCTTTTACACCAGGTACATGAATAAATAATGGTACACGCTGTAGTTTTGCATTGATTGCAGGAGTGATTTCGTCCACACCCATAACCTTTGCCATTGCATCGTTATGGTTTTCAGAAATGCCGTAATGGTCGCCATACATAACAATGATGGTATTATCATACAAACCGTTTGCTTTTAGATCATTAAAGAACTGCTGGAACGCCTGATCCATATAGTTTGCAGATTGGAAATATTGGTTTACAACCGTATCACCGTAATCACCGGCAGGAAAATTTGTATCCTCCGGATCCATTTCAAATGGGAAGTGATTAGACAGAGATATAAATTTTGTATAAAACGGCTGCTTTAAGCTTTCAAGTAATGGAATAGATTCCTTAAAGAAAGGTTTATCCTTCATTCCATAGTTTTTTGTATTTTCATCTGACATGCTATAGTACTCTGCATCAAAGAATTGATCGTAGCCAAATGCTTTGTAGATCACATTTCGATTCCAGAATGTTTTATAGTTACCATGTAACACTGCGGAACTATATCCTTGTCCTTTTAGAATCGACGGCATTGCTTGATAGGTGTTTTGGGCTTTGTTAACAAAAACTGCACCCTGTGCCATTGGATAAAGTGAGTTTTCCATTAAGAATTCGGCATCCGATGTTTTTCCTTGGCCTGTTTGATGATAAAAATTATCAAAATAGAAGGTATTATTGTCATGTGCCAGTGAATTTAAAAATGGTGTTACCTCTTGTCCGTTAGGCATCTTATAATCAATCATAAAACTTTGGAAGGATTCCATCGAAATATAAATTACGTTCATTCCCTTAGCTTTACCAAAGTATTTTGGATTGGGGGCAGCATAATTTGCTTTACGATAGTTCTCAACATCGGTAATATCACTGCTATCAGCCAACGCACGCTGACTGGATGACTTAATATTTTGGATAACATCATAAATGGTAAAGTTGTACGCACCAAGGTATTTTACTAAATAATTTCGGTCAAAAGAACGTGACAGTAGTTGTGGACGATCCTTTTCCGCTAAACCTAGATTAAATAGAAAAGTAGTGATTGAAAATAATAGAACAATTTTATAGGTTTTTCTGTTCGATACCGTTACTTTTTTAAAGATTGTTAATGCTAATGCAACTAAAATAATCGTATCTGTAAAATATAAAATATCAAAAGGAGACATTAACGAAAGTGCACTGTCACCTAGCTGTCCAGCATTCGTTTTGGTTTGCATCAAAACTGGCACCGTTATGAAATCATTAAAGAAGCGATAATAGGCGATATTCGCATACAATAAAAATGATAAAAGGAAGTTAATTAATATCATTATTAACTTTGAATGCTTCTTAAACAGCAACGCTATACCAAAGAAAAATAAAGCTGAACTTAAAGGATTTATCAAAAGCAGAAACTTTTGTAGGTTATTTTCAATACCTAAATTGAATTCAATTTGATATGCAGCATAGGTCTTGATCCAAAATAAAACAACTGCTGCTGCAAAGAATGTAATATGACTATTTTTTAATGTTTTAGTTAGTCTAATTTTATTCATTTAAAAATTTCTCCCCTCACTTACCAATTAAGCTACGGTAAACGAACCTCAATTACTATATCACATTTCTTTTCAAAATAAAAACAAAACTCATGTTATATCTTCCATTTCTTATCAACATAAATCTACATTCTTTGCTAATTCTTTAGCCCTTTTTATAATTTGGTCATTTCTATTTCTATGTCATTTAATTGTTGGACATGACTATTTTCGAACCCTCAATAATATAAGACGAATATGTTTTATTTTAGTTTCAAATTTTTATTAATAAGTGATACGTTCCTTTAATCACCATTTCTACATATATTAAACCCGAATGTATGAGGGAGCAATATGAATTTAGCCTTATCTTTAACAAAAATGGAGTCACCTTTGCTTGAATGAACTATGTAAACATTGGAAAGTATATACACAGAGGAAAGAAGAAAATTTCAAAGGAGAATCTTATGCCCAGAATAAGGCCTGAATTTACAAAGAGTCCCTATTTTGTTGATGAACCAGGAAATTGGCATTTAAAACCTGGTGCACCAAAGGAAATGCAGGTAGAGCTCAATAATTATCTAAATAGCATGGAAGATGTTGATGAGCCAGGTACGATCAATGGGGTACATATTGACTACCCTTATTAATAAGAAATTGCAATTATATAATAGAAGAAAGCGATTACAAATCCTCAACAAAACCAAAATTTGACTAGGAGTGAAAAGAATGAATGTTAATCGAGTAAAACAGATTTTATCCTCATCTGCTGATATTGAGGTCAAGTATAATGGTGTATCTGTATGGATTGACCAACTACATGAAGATGGGCAAACTGCTACAGTTCATTTACGTGGGCCACTAGAAGAACGATCCAATGTTGATATAGGCGAATTGGTGGAAGAATAATTCAACTTCTGTTAAAAATGTAACCACTGATTTAACCATAATAAAAAGGCAGGATTATGATCCTGCCTTACACCATATCTTCATTTTCCTTTTCAATTTCACTTGGTTGAGGTTGTTCTCCTTGGACGATTCCACCAAGAACCTCTCTGTTATTCCTATTAGCATCATTTCCTGCTCCAGGCGCAATATTAGCCATAGGGAGTTGTTCTAATTCTTTACCTCTTGGCATGTTTCCTCACTCCTTACAGTTAAGGTATCCAAAAAGTTTGAATTTAAGTTATCCAACTTTTGGTTAGTTGTTGTTAATACTATACTTAGCTAATAATTGCAAAGTCATGTCATCCATTGGAGGATTATGAAGTCCGGCGCGTACGTCCCGATAATATCTTTGTAATGGATTGCCTAATGACAAACTTTTTGCCCCAACGATTCGCATCGCTAAGTCAACAATAGCAATAGCCAAATTGGTCACGGTTAATTTGGCTGCCCCTAAGTGTGCCCCCATTTTTTCTCTATCCTCATCATTTGATACATCCCACTGTTTGGCAGCCCCATATAAAAAGTACTCTGACTGCATTATCTTTAGTTCAATTTCACCCAGTTTTTGTTGTACATTTGGTAAATCGATGATCGGTCCTACGATACTATTAGGAGAATACTCCTTTGCAAACTGAATGGCATATCTTTGGGCGGCTTTTGCTATGCCAAGATAACAAGCAGGTATATGTAAGAGCCATCCATTTGCTTTTTTCCCAGCGGAACTAATCTCTTCGACAAGATGGTCGTTAGGGACAAAACAATGATCCAGTATTAAGTCATGGCTGCCGGTGCCTCTTAATGCAATACTGTCCCAAGTTTCCTCGATAACAAGTCCTTTAGTGTTCCGTGGGATTAGAAAATTTGCCACCTCAGCGGTTTCATTTATTGTTGCACTAACGATAAAAAAATCAAGGACGGGTGACATGGTCGTAAATGTTTTTCTTCCTGTTATTACCCAGCCATTTTGACATTTTTCTGCCGTGGTCTCCGGTCTTCCTCCCCGAGTAGGACTACCAGTTTTCGGCTCACTTTGAGCGCTGTTTATTAATGAACCATTTATTATTTGTTCACAAAGATACTTAAAAACAGGCTCCTTCCATGTTCTTTTCTCATTAAGATTCATTATAATACCCATATGCCACCCAATCGAAAGTGCCGTTGCCCCATCACCCTCCGCTATTGTTTCTTGGAGACGAATTAATTCATAAAGCTCTATCTCCTTACCCCCATACCTAGAAGGTACAGTTAATGTAGTGTATCCAGTATTTTTAAGGTCACTTATATTCTCATAAGGAAAACTGCCTTCAATGTCTATTTGATGTGCTCTTAATAGGAATTTTTTCGACAGATTACTCATAAGTTCGATTCGTTCATTCACAGTCTGTTGTTCTAGAAAATTCATTATATATCTCTCCAATCCAAATCGTAAAAAATTAAACCAGAATACTACCCAATTGTAATTTTTCCCTTAGGGTACCGGAAGGAATAATTAGTCCAAAACCCAATTTTTACGCAGCATTGTTTTCTTCCTTCCTCCTAAAAAATTAATTTGTTTGTGTCAAAAGTGTGTCATACCTCACTGAAAGTCAATTACTTATTACTCTATAATACAAGAAGAATGCTAATGAACAGATTTCTAAATATATAACGTAAGATTGAGGAAATAATAAATTGGCTTGGGAATTAAAGGGGGATTTTTATGAAACAAGGATCAAAACAACTTTTTATACAAACTGGAAGCCTTGTTGCTGGTTTTATGGTTTGGGTACTTATATCATCACTAATGCCTTTTATAAAAGCAGATATTCAACTTACTGCTTCACAAATTGCATGGGCCACAGCCGTCCCTGTGATCCTTGGCTCCCTGCTTCGTGTTCCGATTGGCTATTGGACGAATCGCTATGGTGCTCGTCTTTTATTTTCAATTAGTTTCATTATACTACTTATTCCTATTGCATTGTTAAGCTATGCTGATTCCTTGCTTACGCTTATCATAGGCGGATTATTACTTGGGATTGGCGGTGCTATTTTTTCGGTTGGTGTAACGTCCCTTCCAAAATATTATGAAAAATCAAAGCATGGATTTATTAATGGCATATACGGTGCAGGTAACATCGGAACGGCCATTACTTCTTTTTCAGCACCTGTTCTTGCTACCGCATATGGTTGGAGAAATACGATAAAAATCTTCTTGTTAGTTGTACTTCTCTTTGCAATTTTAAATTTTATATTAGGGGACAGAAAGGAACAAAAAGTTAGCATTTCCTTACTTGACCAAATCAAGGAGGTATATAAAAATCCAAAACTATGGTTTCTAAGTTTATTTTATTTTATCACGTTTGGTTCCTTCGTGGCCTTCACCATTTATTTACCATCGTTCTTAGTCAATCACTTTGAATTGGATAAAGTGGATGCAGGACTCCGGACAGCTGGTTTTATTGCCTTAGCCACAATTTTTAGACCAATCGGGGGATGGTTGGGCGATAAAATTAATCCTTTTCTTATTTTAATGGCTGTTTTCTTTAGCCTAACGTTTGCAGGATTTCTATTGTCGTTTACTCCATCTCTTCCAATTTATTCCTTCGGCTGCTTATTAGTTGCTTTCTTTGCGGGGATTGGTAATGGTGCGATTTTTAAACTAGTCCCATTATATTTTTCAAAGCAAGCTGGTATTGTGAATGGTATTGTTTCAGCCATTGGGGGGCTTGGTGGTTTTTTCCCTCCAGTTATTCTTACCATTCTCTTTAATTGGACTGGACATTATGCAATTGGGTTTATGTCCCTCTCTGAGTTTTCTTTAGCTAGCCTAGTTATTGTAGTTTGGCTGTATTACCAAGATAAGTTAGATATTTCTGCTAAGATCGTAAACCATGCCTTAGATGGCATTTGTGTAACCGATGTCCATGGAATCATTCAAAGTGTAAATCCTGCATTTACGAAAATTACCGGATATTCTCAAGCAGAAGTTATAGGTAAAACCCCAAGTGTACTTCAATCTGGAGAACATGGGAACCAATTTTACAAACAAATGTGGGAGAGCCTTAAGACCAACGGAGTTTGGGAAGGCTACATTTGGAATAAACGCAAAAATAATGAGGTTTACAGAGAATGGCTTTCCATTACCGCCATTAAAGATGACGGTGGAGAAACAAAAAACTATGTAGGCATGTTTTATGAGGATAACGAAAAATCTTAAATAAGCATAACGAAAGGAGACCTTTCCACTTGGAAGGTCTCCTTTCGTTATGCTTATGGATCAAATTATTACAACTTTTTGTCATCTGACTTGAGTTCACAGTTCGTTCACCATTTTTGTGACGTACGTCACAAAATTCATGTTACCATCTGATTTATAGTAATAACACAAACACCAAATACTTTTGAAAATAAAATTTAAAACACTTTAGGGGGAATAAATAATGGCCCGAATTAATTACTGGAACCCAGAAGATGAAAAATTCTGGAAAGCAGAAGGAAAAAAACATGCACGACGAAATTTATGGATTTCCGTACCATCATTGATGATCGCATTTATTGTCTGGCAAATTTGGTCTGTAGTTGCTGTTCGACTTAACGACATCGGCTTCCATTTTACTGAAGAACAACTCTTTACACTTGCAGCCATTCCAGGCTTGGTTGGTGCTACACTACGTTTTGTTTATACATTTGCAGTTGGCTCGATTGGTGGTAAGAACTGGACCGTCATTTCCACAGCAGTCTTAGCGATTCCTGCGATTGGAATTGGATTTGCCGTTCAGAATCCGGAGACACCATTTTCAATTATGCTAACTCTAGCAGCTCTTTGTGGTCTAGGCGGCGGTAATTTCTCATCCTCATCAGCGAATATCAGCTTTTTCTTTCCAAAAAAAGAAAAAGGAACAGCTCTTGGTATTAATGGCGGTTTAGGTAACATGGGGGTATCTGTTGTTCAATTCGTTACACCATTAATTGTTACTTCAGGAACTTTTGCACTTGTTGGAGGCAATCAAGTGTTAGCAAATGGTCAGAAAGTTTGGCTACAAAATGCAGCATTTATCTGGGTTATCCCAATTATAATCTTAACAATCCTAGCGATGTTTAAAATGGATAATGTTCCTGGAGCAAAACAATCCGTTGCGGATCAATTTGTAATCGTAAAACGTAAACACACTTGGATTATGACAGCTCTTTATGTAGCAACATTTGGTTCATTCATTGGTTATTCAGCGGCCTTCCCGCTCCTTTTAAGATCACAATTTCCTGAGCATATTTCACTTGCCTTCCTTGGAGCCTTAGTGGCAGCGGCAGCTAGACCTGTAGGTGGTTGGTTGGCTGACAAACTTGGCGGTGCTAAAGTCACTGCATATGTTTTAGTTATTATGGGAATTGGTGCAGCGGGGGTTATTTACTTCCTAAATGGAAAACAATTTGCTGGGTTCCTAATTTCTTTCTTAGTTCTTTTCGTAGCATCTGGTATTGGTTCAGGCTCAACATTCCAAATGATTCCAAACCTTTTTATTCCTAAGGAAGCCGCACCTGTCATCGGATTCTCGGCAGCATTTGCAGCTTATGGTTCATTCTTTATTCCAAAGTTGTTCGGATGGTCTGTTAAAGCTACTGGCACACCAGTTACTGCTTTTTACTTCTTTATCGGTTTTTATGTTATATCCTTTGCGCTTAACTGGTATTATTATCAAAGAAAAGCAACTGCAGCTAAAGCTCTTACACAGCAGGTCGGGTAATCCCGGCTTGTTTTTTTATTTTAAGCTCTATTAAACTAGGCTGTTGATCTCCGTTCCAGGCACTTCGCTTTCCGCGGGCGGTCCGGGGAGCCTCCTCGGCGCAAAGCGCCTGTGGGGTCTCCCCTGCCCCGTCCTCCCGCAGGAGTCTTCGTGCCTTCCACTCCAATCAACTTGGCTATAAAATCAACACTACCTTTAACAGATCCTTTTTTTATAAAAAGAACGCAGTTTCGAAACTGCGTTCTAAAGATGAATATGAGTCGTTTATACCTTTTCGATTGCCACTGCGCATGCCTTGTATTCGGCGGTTCCTGAAATAGGGTCGTATTCATTTAATGTTAAAACATTTGTTGGTGTTTCACTCCAGTGAAAACTCATAAAGACTAAACCTGGTACCACTTGGTCTGTAACCTTTGCCTTTACCTCAAGCTCCCCTCTTCGTGACCGAACCCGGACCACTTCTCCATCAATAATTCCTAGAGCTGCTGCATCAGCGGGAGAGATATCTAGGGTCTCTTCCGTTTGTTTCACCTTTACACCCGAGGCATAATGACGAGTCTGAGAATGGGTATTATAGGATTCATAGCGACGGCCTGTCGTTAGGGTAAATGGATAATCATGATCTGGTAACTCTAACGGAGCTGTGTAATCTACCGGAACAAATGGTGATTTTTTCGTTGGTACTTCTTGCTGATGGAACCTCTCATGCATAATAAAAGTACCTGGATGATTTTCGTCTGGACATGGGTAGTGGATGCTATACTCTTTCTCGAGCCGCCCGTAAGATATGCCGCCATACATCTCCCAAGCAAGTTTCCTCACTTCATCCCAAATTTGTTCACTATTATTATAGGTCATAGGATAACCCATTAAAGTCGATAATTCACAAAGGATTTCCCAATCCTCTTTCACATTTGGATGTGCCTCAATTGCTTTGCGGACCCTTTGAATTCTTCGATCTGTGTTGGTATAAGTACCATCTACCTCTCCCCATGATCGCGCTGGTAAAACAACATCTGCCATTCTGGCTGTTTCTGTCATAAAAATGTCTTGAACAACTAACAAATCTAGTTTCTCAAGCAATTTTTTCGTATGGTTCATATGAACATCGGCAAGCAGAGGATTTTCACCAATAATATAAAGAGCCTTTAATTCACCCATTTCTAAGCGGTCAAATGTACGAGTTTGTGTATCGCCTGCTTGCGGGTTTAATTCGACTTTCCATTCTTTTTCATAACGGGCACGGAATTCGTCATTTGCTAAACTCATTGCTCCAGCTAATTGGTTGGGCAGGCATCCCATATCCCCGGCACCTTGGACATTGTTCTGGCCCCTTAATGGCATAATTCCAGTTCCTGGTTTTCCAATATTTCCAGTCAATAAAGCAAGGTTGGCGATATCAAATACATTATTAACGCCACAGTGATGCTCTGTAATACCAAGTGTATACGCAATCATTGAACAGCTTGCTGAAGCATACTCCCTAGCTGTAGCGACAATATCTTCTGCTTGCAAACCAGTAATGTTTGCAGCAAATTCAGGAGTATATGATTCAACTTGTTTTTCAAGTTTCTCAAAGTCGACCGTAAATTGTTTAATAAACTCAGGGTTATATAACCCTTCTTTCAAGATAATCCGAATGAAAGCATTGATCAGTGCAATATCTGAACCGACATTTAATTGAAGATGACGATGAGCAACTTTCACCATATCAATTTTTCTTGGATCAATAACGATTATTTTTAGGCCGGCTTTTGCCGCCTTTTTGATGCGATTAGCGATAATTGGGTGTGCCTCTGTCGTATTCGAGCCCATCAAAAGCAGCACTTCTGCCCGCTCAAAATCTTCCAGAGTGTTTGTTGGGAAACCGCTTCCAAAAACAGTTGCCAGACCGGCAACACTAGGAGCGTGTCAGGTTCGATTGCAGCCATCAATATTATTACTGTGAATGACCGTTCTCATGAATTTTTGTGTTATATAATTGGATTCATTTGTACTCCGTGCACAAGCAAACATAGATATTGCATTTGGTCCCCATGATGATTTGATGCTTGATAATTTAGTGGCAATGTATTGATAGGCTTCATCCCACGTCGTTTCAACCAACTTACCTGCTTTACGAATTAATGGGGATGTTAATCTATTCTTAGCATGTACATATTCATAGGCAAATGCACCTTTTACACATGTTTGTCCTTTGTTGACAGGTGCTTCCTTGTCACCACGGATTTTCATGATTCGGTTATCTTGAACTTCAAGGACTAGGCCACATCCCGTTCCACAATATCCGCAGATCGTTTTGACTAAATTAGATTCTCCCAACATGTTCACTCCTCTATAAAAACATTTGTAACTATATAATAATAATAATCTATTTATTTTAATTGTAGATTCTTTTTTCACAATATATGTGTCTATTTATTGAAAAATGGAGTAATAAAAAAACGAGAGAATCGTTCTCCCGTTTTTAAGCAGTTTTGGCAGGCAATAAGATATTAAAGGTGGTACCTTTATTTGGTTCGCTTTCTACAAAGACCTTCCCATTATGACTTTCAATGATTTTGAAGCTTACCATCAATCCTAAGCCGTTCCCGTTCTTCTTAGTTGTGTAAAAGGGCTCGCCAAGTTTCTTTAATTTCTCCTTAGAAATGCCCACACCTGTATCTTGAATAGAAATTTGAACATTATTATCGTGAATGATTGTTTTAACATGTAGTTCTCCGCCGTTTGGCATAGCTTCAATTCCATTTTTGATGAAATTTAAAAATACCTGTTTTAAACGGTTCTCATCACATTCAATTTGAATAATCTCCTGATTGCAATCAAAAGTTAAACGTACATTTTTCTTCCTTGCTTCAAATTCAAGCAAGGAGACAACATTTTTTATCAGTGGAACAACATTCTTTTCTTCTAATTCAACTGCCTTTGGTTTTGCTAATACCATAAAGTCCTCAACAATAGTATTAACTCGTTCAATTTCATCGAGGATAATGCTCAAAAACTCGATCCGCTCCGGGTCCTTTTCATCTAGCTGTAAAAATTCCGCGTATCCTTTCATTGAAGTGAGTGGATTACGGATTTCGTGGGCTACACCCGCAGCTAATTGACCAACTGCGGCCAATTTATCCTGCCGATGCAGGACTTCCTCTGTTTTCTTCCGTTCGGTTATGTCATTACGGATGGCAAGATATTGGTATGGCTTGCCCTGATCATTTAAAAAGGGAACAATCGTTGTATCCACCCAATAATAGGTGCCATCCTTTGCTTTATTTCTTATTTCACCCTTCCACACATTTCCAGAACCAATTGTCTTCCAAAGATCCTTGAAAAATTCTTTTGAATGGAAACCTGAATTTAAAATATTGTGATCTCTGCCAAGTATTTCTTCCCGATTGTATTTTGAAATCTCACAGAATTTTTCATTGACACTGGTGATAACTCCTTTTGCATCCGTAAATGCAACAATCGAGGATTGATCAAGAGCAAATTTAATATCAATATTTTCTTTAATGGTTTCTTTTAGATGAACTTCGGCCTTTTTTCTGTCAGAAATATCTGAGCGAATCGCAATATATTGGATAGGCTTTCCTTTTTTATTTAAAAATGGCACAATCGTGGTATCCACCCAATAAAATGATCCATCCTTCGCTTTATTGCGAATTTCTCCTCGCCAAATCTTTCCTGCTTGTATTGTGGACCATAAATCCTTGAAAAATTCTTTTGAATGGTATCCAGAATTTAATATCCGATGATTCTGACCGATAATTTCTTCCTTTGTATACTTGGAAATCTCCTCGAATTTATCATTAACAAAAATGATA
>Ga0268257_1002904_pt1 | contig 11454 bp, 8 predicted proteins | sample AgamicAtPrz_FD_200249 | JGI IMG/M metagenome (GOLD analysis project Ga0268257, IMG submission 200249) | Agave microbial communities from Guanajuato, Mexico - At.P.rz (v2) (version 3) | ecosystem: Host-associated > Plants > Phyllosphere > Phylloplane/Leaf | place: Guanajuato, Mexico | collected...
AGCAAGGCTTGCATTTGATCTCCGAGGCCAAACGCTTCCTGCTCAATGAAAAGCTGGTGCGCAAGGATTTTTCCGTTGAGAGCTGGAAGATTCCCGGGTTTTCATGAGCTTTTCTTCTGACAAGATCATTGGAGTCAAGCGATATTTGCCCTTGCTTCAGTGGGATCTGTCATCGCGGAGACTCTGCATTTCTGTCCGGATTCCCTGGCTTTCAGTGCTGTCTCACGCTCGGCGATATAGCTGCGCGTGAGCGGTACGGCATCCTGTCTGCGCGCCAGCTGAACCTGGAAGATGGCGATGTCCTGATAGCGGAACGCGGTCTCCGACATGGACAGATAGAACTCCCACATGCGGCAGAAGCGCTCGTCATACAGGGCTGCGGCTTCGGCACGGCGTGCCATGAAACGCTCGCGCCACAGGCGCAGGGTCTGGGCATAGTGCAGGCGCAGCACCTCGATATCGCAGATCACCAGCCCCGCGCGCTCTATGGCAGGCGTGAACTCCGACATCGACGGAATATGGCCTCCGGGAAAGATGTAGCGCTCAATCCAGGGATTGTTGAAGTCGGGCACATCGCTGTTGCCGATGAAGTGCAGCAGCATCACGCCGTCCTCGCTGAGCAGCTCATGGCATTTCCGGAAGAAGGCGTCATGGAATCTCGTGCCCACATGCTCGAACATGCCGACGGAGACGATGCGGTCGAACGGCCCATGTGTTTCGCGATTCATGTCGCGGTAGTCTTCCAGTCGGTACTCGAGCCGCTCGCCATGGATGGATTGCGAGGCCCTGGACTGCGCGCCGGCCAGTTGCTCCGTGGACAGCGTGATGCCTGTGACATGGCCGGCACCGCCCACCTCGGCCAGATAGCGCGAGAGACCGCCCCAGCCGCAGCCGATATCGAGCACGCGCTGGCCCGGCTCGATCAGCAGCTTGGCGGCGATATGGCGCTTCTTGGCCAGCTGTGCCGTTTCCAGGTCTTCGTTGCCCTGCTCGAAATAGGCGCAGGAGTACTGGCGCTCGCTGTCGAGAAACAGCTGATAGAGCCGGTCGTCCAGATCGTAGTGATGCGCCACGTTGGCACGCGATTTGCCGCGCAGATTGTTCTGCAGCAAGGGCCGCAGCTTCATGCGCCAGGCATCGAGCAAGCGTACCGTGGCGCTGACGGGCACCTGCCTGGCGCCGCGCAGCACCAGCTCCAGTACGTCATAGACCGTGCCTTGCTCGACCAGCAGGCGCTGCTGCATGAACAGCTCGCCAAAGTTGAGGTCGGGGTCGCGCAGCAGCGCAAGGACGGCACGTCTGTCGGCAAAGCGCAGGCGCGCCTGAGGCTGGCCGCCGTCGCCGAAGATCAGCGCCTTTCCTGAAGGAGTGATGACTTCGAGCCGTCCCGTGGTGACCAGAGGTGCAAATACCTGTTGCAGCAATTTTTCGGTCAACCGATCCAGCATGTCAGCTCCTTGAAGCGAAGTGTTGAAAAGTGGCCGGTGAAATCGCTCTAACTCGTGCTGCTGAGCGCTATGCGCTGTATCAGCCGCTGGTTCAATGCATGCTGCCCGGCCTGCCAGCCGGCCAGCGTAGCAGCGTCAATCTGTGTGTCCTGGCCGTCGCCCGCGCTCATCAGTCGCTTCCACCAGGTGCCATAGTGCCATGACGACACGTCGCCCGTGATGTCACTGCCCGCGATCTGTCCGCGCAGCGCATCGATCAGCTGCACGGCCTGCTCTTCCAGCATCCGGCCCTGGTCCCAGTTGGTGCGCACGACTTCGGCGGCGAACACATCCTTGTCTATGCTCAGATACGTGTCCTGCGGCCAGTCATGCAGATGGCTGGACAGCGCCTGTACCAGCTCCGAGATATTGGCAAAGCTGCGAAACGCCTTGCCCGCGCCCAGGCGCTTGGCCCAGCCGGTGTCCACGCCGCAGCTCCAGTAGGTGAGCTTGCCGGCGCGCAGCGGCCGCAGATAGTTTTCCCAGGCGTGGGCCGAGCCTATGTCCTGCGAGGTAATGCCTGCCACATGGACCTGCGACACGGCCGGGTGCATGGCCACGCGTCGCACCCAGGAGCCGCAGTGCACACCCCAGGGAAAGCGCATATTGTCCGGGTGGTTGTCCAGCACCACCACGCGCAGCGGATGCTTGGCGCTGAAGCCCTTCTGGGCAATGCAGCGCTCGATCAGCGGCCAGCTCAGATGGTGAAAGTCGCCGCTGCCCATGAGCACGGTACCGTGCTGCGCGGGCAGCTGCTCCTGCATGGCCTGGGTGAAGCGCCTGAAGCTGCGCAGGCCGCAGCCAAAGCGCACCAGCTCCTGCCACTGGGCGAGCGCAAGCCGCTTCTCCTGGAGCAGCGGGCCTACCGATTCATCGACATCCAGCACCACAGGTGTTTGTTGCATCATGCCTTGTCACTCCACTGGCGATCGCTTTCAAACAGACCGGAGAAGCGCCGGCCCAAGGCGCGCAGCACGGGATTGCGGATGAAGACCAGATGCTGCGTCATGGTGAAGCTGGCGCCGAGCTGGGCCTTGACTTCCGGGTCGGTCCAGCCCGCTACATAGTGGGACAGGCCCCGCTCCAGTGCGTATTCAAGATTGACCATCCAGCTCACGAAATAGAGATTCGCCTCGCGCGCTGCGGGGTAGGACAGGCCTATGTATTTGTCGATCAACCTGCCGTCATGCTCGAAGCACAGATTCCAGCCCAGCAGAGTATCGCTTTGCCGATCCCGGTATTCGAACACGATGCCGCCGTTGTCCTCATCGCGCAGCAGGCCGGCCAGGAAGGCGCGAGAGAGTTTGTCGAAATGGATCTCGCTTTGCGCATACACCGCCTCGAACAAGACGTAGTAGGTGTCGATCCGGTTCTCGTCGGCAAAGGCCGCACCGGTCGGCAGGCGGCGAATGTCAAGCTCGGCACGGCTCTTGAGCTTGCGCCTGAGGCTGCTGCGGCGGTTCTTGGACAGGCCGGCCAGATACTCGTCCGTGCTGGCAAAGTCAAGAGGTACATAGGCCAGCGCCTGGCCTTCCAGGGCCACAAAGCCCTGCTCCGCCAGCGCCTCGGACAAGGCCCTAGCAAAGTCATTGTCGCTGGCGCTCAGCAGGGGCGATGCCTGCGGCAGATCCTTGACGATGGTGAGCATGGTCCGGCCCGCCACGGCGCGCAGCTGCCGCGCCAGCGTGGCCGCATCCACGCCCTGGGGCAGGGGCGCATACTCGCTGACCGTGCTGCCGATGAAGTCCGTCTTCAGCCTGAGCCTGGAGCTCAGACAGCGCCCGCCCGGCAACGACAGAAGACGCGCCTTGAGCGCGTCATCTGCGGTGGTCAGCAAATCGAAGGGGGCGGTGAATGCTGGCGCCGGCCATTCCTTCAGCAAGGCAAAGCCTTCTGGAGGATGGTTGGTGAACTGCTGCAGCAAGCCACTGGGTTCGAGCTGGTTGCGGAAATTTTCCGTCGCCATTTCGCCTTTTTGTAGTCGGTTGTGATGGCGCCTGAGTGTGTCTGCAGCGCAGAAAACTGGCACAACCCAAGCAAGAGACAGCGAGCAAGACCTGGGCGGCCCCCGCCGCCGCACAGCGAGGCTGTCGTCCCCCTCCCGAAGACAGAGGGGGAAGCGGCGGGGCCGCCTAGGCAAAGCCGCTCAGGGCGGTTACGCCTTTTTAGCCTTGCTCAGCAACTGATCCAGCAGCACCATGGCTTCGTCGATCTCGCTGCGCGAAATCATCAGCGAAGGCGCGAAGGTGATCACGTTCTTGTAGTAGCCGCCCACGTCCAGCACCAGGCCGCGCTTCTGGCCCTGGTATTCCAGGCCGCCTTCGAGGCCGATGTCCACCATCTTGTCCAGCAGCGCCTTGTTGGGCGTGAAGCCGTCCTCGGTGCAGATTTCGGCGCGCAGCGCCAGGCCCAGGCCGTCCACATCGCCGATTTCCTTGTGGCGCTTTTGCAGCTCCTTGAGGCCTTCGAGGAAGTAGGCACCCGATTCGCGCACCTGACGGCCGAAGTCCATCTCGTGGGTCATCTTCATGACTTCCAGGCCCAGGGCCGTACCCAGCGGGTTGGAGGCAAAGGTGGAATGGGTGGATCCGGGCGGGAACACCGTGGGGTTGATCAGCTCTTCGCGTGCCCACAGGCCGGACAGCGCATTCAGACCATTGGTCAGTGCCTTGGCAAACACCAGTACATCGGGCTTGATGCCGAAGTTTTCCACCGACCACAGCGTGCCGGTACGCCAGAAGCCCATCTGGATTTCGTCGACCACCATCAGCACGCCGTGATCGTCCAGCACCTTCTTCAGACCCTTGAAGAAGTTGGGAGGAGGAACCACGTAGCCGCCCGTGCCCTGAATGGGTTCCACGTAGAAGGCCGCGTATTCGCACTGGTTGGTCTTGGGGTCCCAGACCGCGTGGTATTCGTTCTCGAACTTGCGCGCGAATTCGCGCACGATCTGGTCCGCATACTCCTCGGACGTCATGCCCTTGGGACGGCGGAAGGGGTAGGGGAAGGGGATGAACTGCGCGCGGTCGCTGAAGTGGCCGAAACGGCGGCGGTAGCGGTAGCTGGAGGTGATCGAGGACGCGCCCAGCGTACGGCCGTGGTAGCCGCCTTCGAACGCGAACATCAGGCTCTTGCCGCCGCTGGCGTTGCGCACGACCTTCAGCGAGTCCTCGATGGCTTGCGCGCCGCCCACGTTGAAGTGCACGCGGCCGTCGTGGCCCCATTTGCGCTTGGCGTCTTCGGCAATGAACTTGGCCAGTTCGATCTTGGTGGGGTGCAGATACTGGCTGGCCACCTGGGGCAGCTCCTGCAGCTGCTCGATCATCTTGGCCTCAAGACGCTTGTTCTTGTAGCCGAAGTTGACGGCCGAATACCACATCTGCAGATCGAGGTAGGACGTGCCTGCATCGTCGTACATATAGCTGCCTTCGCAGCCCGTGAAAATCTTCGGAGGATTGACGTAGTGGACGGTGTCGCCAAACGAGCAGTATTTGGCTTCGTCAGCCAGCAATTGGGCAGTATTGATCACAGCAGAAAGCGCTCCGCAAAAATGGATTCGGTCAACGGTATGCGGCAGCAGTGTGCGTTTGCAATATTTCCGGGCTGTCGAGCATTTGTGTGGGAATTGTGGAGAGCTCTGCGTCGGCCGATTTTCAGCGCCGCAAATGGCGGCGACAGATGTCCGGGCGCGCGCAGCTGCCTGCAGCAGCTTGCCCGGCCCTGTTCAAAGTACGGGGCGCGGCTCGCTGCCGCTCGTCGAGGCGGCGTCCAGACCGCTGCCGAATCCGGGCCGATCAGCCCAGTGCCACCACGCGCAGCACCTCGGCGCCATAGGCATCGAGCTTCTTGGTGCCCATGCCGCTGACTCCCTGCAGCTCCTGCAGGCTCTGGGGGTTGAGTTCGGCAATCGATGCCAGCGTGGCGTCGTGGAAGATCACATAGGCCGGCAGATTGTGAGACTTGGCGACTTCGGCGCGCCAGGCCTTGAGATTGATGAAGCGAACCTGTGCGTCGGGACCCAGATTGACCGCAGCTGCATTGGAGGCCGATTTCTTGCCCTGCTTCTTGCTGCGCGATGCGGCCACGGCCTCGCGCAGCTGCACCTGTATCTCGCCCTTGAGCACGGCACGCGAGCCCGCGGCCAGACACAGGGTGTCAAACACATGGCCGCTGTTCTCGCTCACCACCTTGTGCAGGCCCAGGGCACCCGTGGCCAGCAACTGGCGCATCACGGCGCGCAGCTGTGGCTCCGAATACTCCTTGCCGATGCCGAAGGTGGATACCTTGTCATGCCCGTACTGCGTGACCTTGTCCGTCTCCTTGCCGCGCAGCACGTCCATGATGTGGCCCGCACCATAGGTCAGGCCGCTGGCCTCGTGCACGCGGAAGATGGTGGACAGCAGCTTGCGTGCCGCATCCGTGCCATCCCATAGCGCCGGCGGCTCCAGGCAGTTGTCGCAGTTGCCGCAATGGGTGCGGGCAACGGCCTGCAGTGGCTTGCCATCCAGGCTCGGCTCCTGTCCATACTGTTCGCCAAAATAGGCCAGCAGGCGCACACGGCGGCAGTCGGTGGCCTCGGCCAGACCGAGCAGGGCATCGAGCTTGCCGCGCATCACCTGCTTGAACTGTTCCTCGGCCGGGCTTTCGTCGATCATGCGGCGCTGGTTGACCACGTCGCTGAGACCGTAGGCCATCCAGGCATCGGCGGGCAGGCCGTCGCGGCCCGCACGGCCGGTTTCCTGGTAGTAGCCCTCGATGTTCTTGGGCATGTCCACATGGGCCACAAAGCGCACATCGGGCTTGTTGATGCCCATGCCGAAGGCAATCGTGGCGCACATCACCACGCCTTCTTCGCGCAGAAAACGGTCCTGGTGGTTCTGGCGCATGTCCTGGGGCAGGCCGGCGTGATAGGGCAGGGCATTGATGCCGTTCTGCACCAGGGTCTGGGCCAGCTCTTCGACACGCTTGCGCGACTGGCAATAGACCACGCCGGCCTCGCCCTCGTGCTCGCGTTCGATAAAGCGCAGCAGCTGGTTGCTGACGTCCTTTTTCTCGGCGATCTTGTAGCGGATGTTCGGGCGGTCGAAACTGCTGATGAAATGCTGGGCCGCTTCCAGCTGCAGGCGCTCGATGATGTCGGCGCGCGTCAGCGCATCGGCCGTGGCCGTCAGCGCGATGCGCGGCACATCGGCATAGCGCTGGTGCAGCACGCTCAGCGCGCGGTATTCGGGGCGGAAGTCGTGTCCCCACTGGCTCACGCAATGCGCTTCGTCGATGGCGAACAGCGACAGCTTGCCCTGGGCATGCAGATCGTCGAGCAGACCCAGAAAGCGTGGCGTGTTCAGCCGCTCGGGAGCGGCATAGAGCAGGGTGATGTCGCCGCTTTGCAGGCGCAGCTCCACCTCCTGCGTCTCGTCGTAGCTGAGGGTGGAGTTCAGATAGGCGGCGCTGATGCCGGCCTCATGCAGCGCACCGACCTGGTCGTGCATGAGCGCGATCAGCGGCGAGACCACGATCGTCACGCCATGGCCGAGCTGCTGGCGCGCAATGGCCGGAACCTGGTAGCACAGCGATTTGCCGCCGCCCGTGGGCATGAGCACCAGCGCATCGCCGCCGTTGATGACATGCGAGACGATGGCCTGCTGGGGGCCACGGAATTGCTCGTAGCCAAAAACGGCTTGCAGAATGGATTGCGCGGAAGACACCGGATACTCTTGAATCGATAGCTGGTAGCGCTTGCTGGATATGGGGAAGAGGCTGATTTGGCCTCTGGTGCAAGCATCAGGACTGGCCCTATTGTGCGCCGCGACCCGGCGCGCTGCCCGGGCCGGGTTATGCGCAATCAGCCAGCCTGCCCTATGGTGGAGGGCGAAAAATGCGCATCCAGCTCGTAGAGATCGGCGGGATAGGTCAGGCGCACAAAGGTGATGGGCAGCTGCCCGGTCCAGGTACGGCGGTCGATCACCAGGCAGGGAAAGCCGGGCTTGATCTCCAGCAGGCCGGCGGTTTCCTCGCTGGCCGCTTCGGCACGAATGCGGTGTTCGGCCGAGCTCCAGGGCACGTGGTTGACCATCCAGGAGCTGGGACTGTGCTCGGTGAACGGCTCGTGCTCGGCGTCCGGCACGGATTCGAGATTGATCAGGCGGTCTTCGATGCAGAACGGACGCGATCCCGCCATGTGCAGGCACAGCACATGGACGATCGAGGCCGACCGGGTCATGCGCATGGCCTCCATGTCCTCGCGCGTGCTGCGCCTTTGCGTGCGGCCGAGCAGCCTGCTCGAATACTCCTGCCCCATGCCCAGCACCACCTGGCGCAGATCCGGAATCTCCAGCACGGCAGAGCTGGTTTGCGGGCGCGTCACAAAGCTTCCCGCCTTGCGCTTGCGCACCAGCAGACCGGCTTCTGCCAGCTTGTTGAGCACCTTGCTCACCGTCATGCGCGAGCATTGGTAATGGACGGTCAGTTCCATCTCCGACGGGATGCGATAGCCGGGCGGCCAGCGGCCACTGAGAATGTTCTGTTCAATCTCGGTGAGAATTTTCCCGTGCAGCGACATGGAAGAGTGTTTGTCCATGGAGTGGATTACACCAGCAAATCCGGCCTGGTGCCGCCGCGCCTTCTAAGCGTTCAATACGGAGCGTGCAATGATGGTGCGCTGAATCTCGGAAGATCCTTCGTAGATGCGCAGAATGCGGGCGTCGCGCACATAGCGCTCCAGGGGCATTTCCCGGGTATAGCCGTAGCCGCCATGGATCTGCAGCGCCTCGTCGGTCACGAAGCCCACCATCTCCGAGGCGAACAGCTTGGCCATGGCCGACTGCTGGGTGAACGGCTGCCCCTGCTGGCGCAGTGCCAGGGCCTGCATGGTCAGCGCCCAGGCGGCTTCCAGGCGCAGCTTCATGTCGGCGAGCTTGAACTGTATGCCCTGCTTGCTGGCGATCGGTTCGCCGCCCACCAGACGCTGGTTGGCCCAGTCGGCCGCCGCCTTGAGCGCGGCCTCGGCGATGCCCAGAGAGGTCGCAGCCACGTCCAGGCGGCTGTTGTCCAGCACCTTCATGGCAGTCTTGAAGCCGCTGCCCTCGGCACCGAGGCGGTTGGCGGCAGGAACGCGCACGCTGTCCAGCGAGACTTCAAAGGCATGGCCGCCGCGAATGCCCATGAGCTTCTCGGGCGACGAAATCTGTATGCCGGGCAGATCGCGCGGCACGATGAAGGCGCTGACCCCGCGTGCCGCAGCTTCCGCATCGGTCTTGGCGAACACCACCATGAAGCGGGCCTCCGCCGCATTCGAGATGAAGTGCTTGACGCCTGTGATCAGATAGTCGTCGCCGTCGCGCACGGCCCGGGTACGCATGTCTGCAGGGTGGGAGCCGCCGCGCGGCTCGGTCAGCGCAAAGGCCGCCAGCCATTCCCCGCTGGCGCAGCGCGGCAGCCATTGCTCGCGCTGCGTTTCGTCGCCGGCTATGAGAACGGCATCCGTGCCCAGGTAGTGAGCACCGATCATGGACGAGGTCGCGGCGCAGGCGCGCGAGATGGCGACCAGCGACATCAGCATGGCGGTGGGGGTGACGCCCGGTCCGCCAAAGCGTTCCGGCAGATTCATGCCCATCACGCCCAGCGCGGAAAGGCCGGGCACATGGCGCGCGGCGGAAAAGGCTTCCTCGTCCATGGCCTGGGCCACGGGCGCCAAGGTTTCCTCGGCAAAGCGTGCAACGGCATCGGCAACGGCCTGATCTTCTTCGGTCGCGCCCAGACGAATCAATGACATGGTGGTCTCTCCTTGTTTTCTTGCTATCAAAATCAACCCAAAGCGCCTGCTTCGCGCAAAGCGGCAATGGCATCCGTGCTGCGGCCCAGCCAGCTTTGCAGCAGCAGCTCCGTGTGTTCGCCCAGGGCCGGTGCGCGTTGCGCACGATTGGGCAGAGCGCCGTTGAAATGCACGGGCTGTGTCGGCAGCTGCAGGCCCGGAAGGCGTTCGTCATCGACCTCGCAGAGCAGGCCACGCGAGCGGATCTGCTCGGAGTTCAGGGCCTGCTCGATATTCCAGATGGGGGCTGCGGGAACGCCTGCCGCTTCGAGCCGCGCCACCACATCGGCCACATCGTGCTGCGTGCTCCAGCCCTCCAGCGCGGCGCGCAATGCGGGCTCGTTGGCCGAGCGGGTTTCATCGCTGGCAAAACGCGGATCGCTGGCCAGCTCGGGCTGGTCCATCGCGGCAGCGGTGGCGTCGAACAGCTTCTTGTTGAGCACGGCCAGAGCGTAATGGCCGTCACGTGCCCTGTAGACGCCAAACGGCGCCGAGAGCGGATGCCGGTTGCCCACACGCCGGGCAGGCTGGCCGGTGAACAGATAGCGCGACATCGATGTCGCCAGAAAGCTCAGCGTGGTGTCGAACATGGCGACATCGACATGCTGGCCGACTCCGGTTCTCTGCGCCTGCAACAGGGCCGCCAGTGTCGCCCAGGAGGCAAACAGGCCGGCAACCACATCGCTGACCGCCTCGCCGACCAGGGTGGGCGCGCCTTGAGGCTCGCCCGTGGCCTCCATCAGGCCGCTCATGGCCTGAACAATGATGTCGTAGGCCGGGCGGTGGGCCAGCGGGCCGGTCTGGCCGAAGCCGGAGACGCTGACATACACCAGCCGGGGATTGAGGGCGCGCAGCGTTTCGGGGCCGATGCCAAGGCGCTCGGCCACGCCCGGCCTGAAGTTCTCGACCACCACATCGACCTGCCGGGCGAGCTCATGCACCACGGCGACCGCATCCGCATGTTTGAGGTCCAGCACCAGGCTTTGCTTGTTGCGATTCATGACCGTGAACAAGGCGCTTTGCCCATTCTTCATGGGGCCGATGGCGCGGTAGTCGTCGCCCTGGGGCGGCTCCACCTTCACGACTTCCGCGCCCAGATCGGCCAGCAAGGCCGTGGACATGGGGCCCGCCAGAACCCGGGTGAAGTCCAGGATGCGGATGCCGTCCAGCGGACGGGAGGCAGTTTTTTCGGTTGATGCAAGCATGGGAGTCCTGCTGTTGATCTGAAGCGATGCCTGCATGCTGCCCAAAACATGAATCAATGGAAAATATTCATTTCCCATTCACTGGATTCAAAAAATTGATTCAGATAAATCTGCGCCAGCTCGAATATTTTGTCGCCGCGGCACGCCACGGCAGCACGGCCAAGGCGGCGCTGGCCATCAATGTTTCACAGCCCTCCATCTCCAAGGCGATTGCCGACCTGGAGGCCCAATGGAGCGAGAAGCTTTTTGTGCGCAAACATGCCGTCGGGCTGGACCTGACCGCGGCAGGGCTGGCCAGAAGCCGGGAGGCCCTGAGTCTTCTGGAGGCTGCGCAACTGCTTCAGGAGCCACGCAAGCAGGCGGTTTCCGGCACGCTGAGGCTGGGCTTTCTGAGCACGCTGGGCGCGCTGTGGATTCCGCAACTGCTCACCCAGATGCAAAAGCGCCACCCGTCCATCGACATCGAGTTGATCGAAGGGGACATCGCCTCCCTGACGCGGCAAGTGGAGCGAGGGGAGATCCATGCCGCACTGCAATATGACCTGGGCCTGGCTCGCCCTTTGCTGACCATACACCCGGTTGCCGCGTTGCCGCCCTATGCCTTGCTGCCTGCCAGGCACGCCCTGTCTGCGGCGCCCAGCGTGAGTCTGGCGGAGCTGGCCCAGTCGCCGTTGCTGCTGATCAACCTGCCTCAGAGCCGAGAGTACTTTCTCTCGCTGTTTCGGGAGGCGGGCGTGGTTCCCACGGTGAACTATGAACTGGCGTCGATAGAGCTGGTGCGTTCCATGGTCGCCAACGGGCATGGCGTCAGCGTTCTGACCACGCGGCCGATGGTCGACCGAACCCACGACGGCAAGCGGCTGGTCTGCAAAAGAATCAAGGGCCGCGTCGCCAAGCAGGCCGTGGTGCTGTCGGTGCCCAGGAGCAATGCCTCGGCGCTGATTGCACCATT
>Ga0268257_1002905_pt1 | contig 11452 bp, 4 predicted proteins | sample AgamicAtPrz_FD_200249 | JGI IMG/M metagenome (GOLD analysis project Ga0268257, IMG submission 200249) | Agave microbial communities from Guanajuato, Mexico - At.P.rz (v2) (version 3) | ecosystem: Host-associated > Plants > Phyllosphere > Phylloplane/Leaf | place: Guanajuato, Mexico | collected...
ACTCCCGGATCCGTTCCGCCATCGCCTCGGCCTCCTGCGGCGAGCCGGCGCGCGAGACGACGAGCGCGAACTGCTCGTTGGCATGCCGGGCCAGCAGATCCGCCGGACCCGCGCAGCCCGACAGCCGCCGGCCGATCTCGACCAGCACCGGCGCCGCCGCCTGCACGCCCTGGCTGCGCAGCAGCGCTTCCAGCCCCTTGAGCACGATGACGGTCACGGCCACCTTGCCGGCCTCCGCGTTGACCATGCGCAGCACCTGGTCGAGCCGCTCCAGCAGTGCCACCTGGCCCAGCAAGCCCGTGGCCGTGTCGCGCAGCAGCGCCGAGGGCCGCGACTGCCGGCCCGTGGCGCGCTCGCTCTGCAGCAGCTCGTCGAGGTCGCCGAACAGCGATTCCAGGCCGCTGCCCTTGTCGTAGAAGCCGTCGGCGCCGGCCTGCATGCACATGTCGCGATAGGCGTCCATCGCATGGTGCGTCAACATCAGGATGCGGCCGCCGAAGCCCTTGCGCCGCAGCGCGCGCAGCACGTCGACCCCCGTCCCCGTCAGCAGCGTCATGTCCAGCAGCACCGTGTCGGGCTGCAGCCAGTCGATCAGCGCGATCGCCTGAGGCGCGGAATCCGCCTCGCCGACGACGCGCACGCCGGGCATGTCCTCGAGCCGCCGTGCCAGGAGGCGCCGGATGGCCGACGAGTCCTCGACGAGAAAAATATCCATGAAAGGGATCTCCGGAGCGCGGCGGCAACCGGTCGTCACCGCCTGTCCGGCATCTTGCGCGAGGCCCCTCGCGCGCATCAGCGGCACCCCGCGCAAGCTGCTGTCGGGGTCCGTCCGCAGCATTTGTCCGGCGATCGCCTACAGCCGGGGCCCGCTCACTGGATGTCGGTGAGCCCGTGCTGGACGCAGTACTTGGTCAGTTCGGTGTTGTTGCGCCAGCCGGTCTTCTCCAGGATCCGCGCCCGGTAGGTCCCCACCGTCTTGGCCGACAGGTGCATGGTGTCGGCGATCTCCGCCGGCGTCTTGCCCGCGGCGATCAGCAGCATCACGCGGTGCTCCTGCGCCGACAGCTGCTCGTGCGGAAGCTGGCCGGGCGTGGCCCCGCTGAGCAGGCCCAGCAGGTGGTCCGCCATCGCCGCCGTGACGTAGCGCCCGCCCTGCAGCAGCCGCTGCAGCGCGACGGTGAGCTCCTCGGAAGCCTTGTCCTTGGGCAGGTAGCCCGACACGCCCATCTGCAGCAGCCGCGCCGCGTAGGCCGACTCCGCGTTCAGGCTCAGCACCAGCACCGGCACGCCCTTGAGCGCCCGCAGCATGCGGCTCGCGCCCTCGGTGCCGCTGGCGTCGGGCAGGGACAGGTCCAGCACCAGCGCGTCGGGCTTGTGCGCCTGACCCTGCTGAAGCGCCTCGGCGATGGTCGACGCTTCGTCGATCACTGCCTGCGGCCACTGGCCCTGGATCAACTGCTTGACCCCGAGCCGCATGATCGGATGGTCGTCAACGATCAGAAACCTCATTCCAGCCCTCCTCGTTCTCCCGATCCGGGCCGTCGCCGGCACCGTCCTCCTGCCGATCCGCGGCCGCCAGCGGCACGCGGACCTCGATCCGCGTGCCGCGCCGGGGGGCCGGGCCGAAGCTCAACTCCCCCCCGGCGAGCACGGCGCGCTCCCGCATGTTGCGCAAGCCGGACGCATCGGCGCGCACATCCCCAGGCCCGACGCCGTCATCCTCGATGCGCAGCCGGTAGGCCCCGTCCTCGACGCGGGATTCGATGGAGAGCTGGTGCGCCTGCGCATGCCGCAGCACATTGGTGGCAGCTTCCTGCAGCAGGCGGAACAGCTGGTTGTGTTGGTCACTGCTGAGCGCGTCGTCCGGCGCGAGGTCCAGGTCCACGACCAGCTCGCTCTGCCGCTGCAGCCCCTGCACGTAATGCTGCACCGCGGCACCGAAGCCGAAATCGTCCAGCAACGGCGGCCGCAAGGTGTTGGAGATGCGGCGGGCGGCACCGATGACCTCGTCGGCGATGGCGAGCATCTCGTCATGCATCGGCTCCTTGGCCGGCGCGATCTTGCGCGCCATCGACAGGGCCAGCATCTTGGCCGCCGTCCCCAGTTGGCCCAGATGGTCATGGACCTCGCGCGCGAGCCGGCGCCGCTCGGCCTCGACGCTGCGATCCAGCTCCGCGGCGAAGCTCTGGATGCGGCCGAGCGCCTCGCTCAGCTCGCGGGTGCGCTCAGCGACCGCCCCTTCCAGCCGCGCATGGCTCTCGCGCAGCGCGCGTTCGGCGCTGTCGCGGCGTTCGCGTTCGACCCACAGCGCGCCCATCGCCGCCGCCACCATCAGTCCCCCGGCCAGCAGCAGCACCTGCGCCAGCAAGGTGGTCTCCCGCGTCTGCAGCGCGACCGCCGACTCGATGCCGTCGATCCGGCGTTGCTGCAAGGATTTCAAACGGCCCAGCTCGCCCCGGATTTCATCCATCAACTGCTTGCCCGCGACATAGGCCTGGCGGTCCTTCAGCGCCGATTCGCCGCGGCGCCAGCGGTTCTCGACGTTGCTCTCGACCTGCAGCCGGCGCTCGGCGATGAAGCGGTCCAGCCGCGTGAAGGCCGCTTCCTGCGCGTCGCCCGAGCGCGCCAGCGCCTCCTTGAGCTGGTTGTAGCTCGCGTCCAGATCCTGCCGCGCCCGCTCATAGGGCTGCAGGAAGACGGCATCGCCCGTGATCAGGAAGCCGCGGGTGCCGGTCTCCAGGTCGATGAGCAGTGCATTGAGGTCGGAGATCAGCTGCTGCGTGCGCAGCGCATGCGCGCGCAGGCCCTCCTGACGCGTCAGTTCGCCCAGACTGCGGTACTCGCCGTAGGCAGTGGCCACGAAGGCGACACAGCCGGCCAGCAACAGCCCTGCAGCCACCGGAAAGGTCAGCAAGCGCATGGAAGGTCGGGCGTCGTGGCCCGTTTGCATACCACCCCGTGGATGCCTGCGCTCAACCGATGACAACGGCACTGGCATCCACCCCACTGCATTCGACATCGCGACGGCTCGTCGCGCTTCTCTCTCGCGCCCTTCGAGCGGGGCGTCACGCGGCGCCCCTCGCGGGGGACGCTCACATGGGCCTAACGCTAGAGGGGCCGCGCAGGAAAAGCAAGTCCCCGCTCACAGGTCGCGTGCGGCGAACGCCACGCCGGCGCCCGGCCCGCTGCAAGGCGGTTGCCTGAAGGCGTACGGCCAGGGTCAGGACTTGCCCAGGGACGGCCGGGAAACAAGGTGGCGGATGGCGCGGGCGGGCCTGGGAGGACAGCGCCGCGTGGCAGCTCAGAAGAGCTCGACGTCGCTCAGATGGCTCGGCTCGACCATCGTGCCCTGCGCGACGAGCGCGGCATAGCTCTGCAGCTGATTCCGCCCGGCGCCCTTGGCGTGATAGACCGCCTTGTCGGCGCGCTCGAAGGCCGCGGCCGGCGAGTCGCCGCCGCGGATCTGCGTGAAGCCGATGCTGACGGTGATGCGCCCCACCTGCGGGAACGCGTAGTGCGCCGTGTTGTGCCGGAAGCGCTCGAACGCGTGAGCCGCGTCGGGTTCGTCCTCGCAGCGCATCAGCACGACGAACTCCTCGCCGCCGAAACGGTAGAGCAGGTCGTTGAAGCGGAAGCTGCTGCGCATCAGGCGCGAGAGCAGCAGCAGCACTTCGTCGCCGATCAGATGGCCGAAGCGGTCGTTGATCGATTTGAAGTGGTCGATGTCGATGACGCCCAGCCAGTAGCGCGGATGCACCGCGGCATGGCGGCGGTCGTCGCCGGACTCGTCCGGCGCGGCCGAACGCATTGGCAGTTCCGACACGGCCTTCAGGAAGCTCTCGTCGAAGGTCTTGCGATTGAGCAGGCCGGTCAGCGTGTCGCGCTCGCTGTAGTCCAGCAGGCCCTGGAAGTTGTGATAGATCCGCAGCACGCTGCTCACCATGCGCTGCGCGTCGGCCTTCAGCCGGCGCGCGGTGTGCAGTTCCAGCACGCCGACGATCTCGCGCTCGGTCGCGAGCGGGAACAGCGTCACCCACAGGTTGTTTTCGCGCTGCTGCAGCACGCTGCGCTGGGTCAGGCAGTCGAGCCGACGCGGAAAGGCGCCCAGCGCGGGCAGCGTGTCGGGATCGACCCAGAGAGAGTCCGCCGTGGCGACGGCATCGCCGGCATGGAGCCGGGCGCGGGTCAGCCAGCGCTGCTGGCCGGGTTCGCCGACGACGCGGTAGATCGCCACCGCCGCTGCCGGGCCGCTGAGCAGATCGCGCAGCGCGGTGACTAGCGTGACGTCCATGACGTCGCGATCACGGAAGCCCGTCAGTTCGGCAAGATGGTCGACGACCCCGGACATGGTGTTCTCAGCGTGGCGTGTGGGATTGGCGCCGGCTTCGACCGATGTCCGGGGAGTCCGGACGCTACGCCCTCGCCGGTGCTCCGGCGGATTGGTGCGAAGTGTATCGGGCGATCAGACCCAGCAGGTGCTCCTCGTCATAGGGCTTGCCCAGGTAATCGTCGACTCCGAGCTGTTGTGCATAGTCGCGGTGTTTCTGCGCGATGCGGGACGTGATCATGATCACGGGAAGCCCCGCCAGGCGCGCGTCGGCACGCAGGTTGCGCACCAGGTCGAAACCGTCCATGCGCGGCATCTCGATGTCCGACAGCACCACCGCCGGCAGCTCGTCGCCCGCCAGACGCTCCATCGCGTCCAGACCGTCCTTGGCCAGCAGCACGCGGTAGCCCTCGCGTTCGAGCAGGCGCTGCGTCACGCGGCGCACCGTCAGCGAGTCGTCCACCACCATCACCAGCGGCGCCAGCGCGACCTTGGACTCCTCGATCAGCACCTGGCGAGCGGCCGCCTCGGCGTCGTGCACGCGCTGCTGCGCGGCATGGCCATAGCGGTTGGCCAGCGCCACCGGGTTGTAGATCAGAGCCACGTCGCCCGACGCCAGCAGGCTGATGCCCGCCAGGCCCGGCACCTGCATCAGCTGCGGGCCGAGGTTCTTGATGACGACTTCCTGGTTGCCCAGCACTTCGTCGACATGCAGCGCCAGGCGCTGCTGCGCGCTGTGCACCAGCGCCACCGGCAGCGTCTTGCCGTGCGGTGTGCCGCGGTCGCTGTGGTGCATCAGGCCGCCGAGCCAGTAGAACGGCATGCGCTCGCCGGCCGCCATCAGCGAGCCGTCGACATAGGCCCGCTCGACCTGCTCGGCCGACAGGCGCTGCACCGACAGCATCAGGCTGGCCGGCACCGCGACCTTGCGATCGCCGTAGCGCAGCACGACGACCTGCGTCAGCGCCGTCGTCAGCGGAACGCGCAGCTCGAAGCTGGCGCCCTGCCCGGCGGTCGACTGCGTCAGCACGTAGCCGCCCAGCGTGTTCACCTCGGACCGGACCACGTCCATGCCGACGCCGCGGCCAGCCATCTCGGTCAGCGACTCGGCGGTCGAGAAGCCCGGCTCGTAGATCAGGTCCATCAACTGCGCGTCGCTCAGCTCCTGACCCGGCTGGATCAGGCCCTGGCTCTCGCCGCGGGCGCGGATGCGGGCCAGGTTCAGGCCGGCGCCGTCATCGCTGAAGCGGACCTGGATCTCGTTGCCTTCCTGATGCAGATTCAGCACGATGCGGCCCGCCGGCGCCTTGCCCGCCTGCTGGCGCACCTCCGGCGTCTCGATGCCATGCACGACGCTGTTGCGCAGCAGGTGCTCGAAGGCGCCGGTCAGACGCTCCAGCACCGCGCGGTCCAGTTCGACGCCGCCACCGCGGATCTCGAGCTGCGCCTGCTTGCCGCTCTCGCGGGACGCCTGGCGGACGACGCGGTGCAGGCGCTCAGCCAAGCTGCTGTCGAACTCCACCATCCGCGTGCGCAGCAGATCGTCCTGCAGCTCGCGGTTCAACCGTGCCTGGGCGGCCAGTTCGTCTTCACCGGCCGCGACGTTGCGTTGCAGTCCGCGCTGGACCGTCGCCACGTCGTTGACCGACTCGGCCAGCATCCGGGTCAGTTCCTGGAAGCGGGTGTAGCGGTCGAATTCGAGCGGGTCGAAGTCCTTGCCGGTGGCATGGGCGGCTTCCTGGCGCGCGGCGATGCGGGCCTCGGCCTGCAATTCGAGCTCGCGCAGCTGGGTGCGCAGGCGCTCCAGGTTGTCGTCGAGGTCGGACAGCGACGTGCGCATCTGGCCCATTTCGGATTCCAGACGGGCGCGGCGGATCGACACTTCGCCGGACAGCGCAGCCATGCGTTCCAGCAGCACGCCGCGCACGCGCACTTGCGCGGCGGGCGCCACCGGGGCGCTCTCCAGCGGCTGGCCGAGTTCGGCGACCTCGCTGAAGTGAGCCCAGTCGATCTCGATGTCGTCGGGCGGCGCGGCCACGGCGGGCGCGGGGGCCGGCGCTTCGACGACCGCCTGGGCCACGGGCTCGACGGCCTCGACCACCGGTTCGGCGGCAGACTCAACAACAGGCTCGTCGATCGCTTCGGCGACCTGCAGTGCCGGTTCGACGAGCTCCGCGGCGTCCGACAGCTGAGCGATTTCGGGCTCGGCCACCGGTGCGGGAATCGCGTCAGAGCCTTCAGCCGGCGCCTGCACGGTTTCCACCGCTTCGGTCGGCGGAATCGGCGCGGGCAGATCCACCACCGGCGCGGCCACCGGAGCGGCCGGTGCCGGCGGCGCCATCGGCGCGGGCGTCACCGGCGCCGGGTTGCGCCAGGTACGCTGCAGCGTCGTGAAGCTGTGCTCCAGGCCATCACCAGCGTCCTGCAGCGCGAGCAGTTGCTCGTAGCTCGGCTCGCCATTGGCCACCAGATGTTCGATCTGCGATTCCAGACGGTGCGCCTGCTCGCCCAGGCGCATCGCGCCGGCCAGGCGGGCGCCGCCCTTGAAGGTGTGCAGCACCCGCATGCAGGCGGCGGCGCGGCCGGTGTCGGCCGGTTGGGCCGCCCACTCGCGCAGCGCGGCGTGCAGCTGGCTCACCAGGTCCTCGGCCTCTTCCTCGAAGAACGGCATCAGCTCCGGCTCGATCTGGTCGGGCTGGCTGAAGTCGAAATCGTCGTCGGTGGCTTCGGCGGCCTCGTGGAACGAGGCTGGACCGGTCACGGCGACCGGCTCGGCCGGCACGCTCAGCAGGCTGGGCGGCAGCGAGGCCGTCGAGACCTCCTCCAGCGACATGGCCAACAGGCCTTCATCGCTGTCGGCGTGGCCATCGGGCAGCGCGGCGCCTGGCTCGAAGGCCTGCAGCTCTGCCAGCAGGCCGGCATCGGCCTCCTTCAGGAAACCGGCGGCGAACTGGTGCAGCAGACGGCGGATTTCGTCCGCGGCGCGCTGGAACAGCGCCGGATCGGCGACCTCATGCCCTTGCGCACGCTCCAGCGTGTGCTCCAGCGCGCGGGCGAGCGTCGACAGATCATCGAAGCCCACCGTCGCGGCGCTGCCGGCCAGGCCGTGCGCCAGCGCTTCCGCGTCCTGCGGCAGCGGCGATTGCGGCAGCAGCGCCCACTCGCTCAACTCCACCTGCAGGCGGCGCGAACGCTCGTCGGCTTCGTTCAGGAAGATGTTGAACAGCGCGATGCTGATGCGCAGCGGGCCGATGACCTTGACGCCTTCGTCGCTGTCCTCGGCGGCGGGCGCCTCGGCGGCGGCCTCGTCCGCGGGCGGCGTGACGGCGGTGCCGCCCACCAGGCTCAGCGCGGGCGCCGCGTGAGTCACGGGCTCCGCCGGCTCTGCCGGCGTGTCCAGGCTGAGGTCGGGCAGGTCCAGGTCGGACAGGCTGCGCGGCGACAGGCCTTCCGGCGGCGTCGAGGCGGCCGTGTCATCCGCCTGATCAAGACCGCTCAGGTCGAGCGTCGCCTCGTCGGGGAAGGCCTCGTGCGTCTGCGGTGCGGACGGCGCTTCGGCGGCCTGGGCCTCCTCGGCCGGCGCGGACACCAGTTCGTTGCCCAGATCCAGCGTCAGCGACAGATCCGGCGCGGGCAGCGGCTCGATCGCGGCGACCGGCTCGGTGTTCAGGTCGGACAGATCCAGCAGGTCCAGCGCTGGCTCGCCGGCGGCCGGCTCGATGCCCACCTCGTCCAGCGGCATCGGCGTCGTGGCCTCGATCTCGAGCAGCGAGGCATCCGACGGCCAGCCTTCGGGCAGGTCCATCGTGACGGTCGCGTCGGCGGCCGGAATCTCGGCCGCAGCCGGTTCCAGCAGCGCCGGTTCGACCTCGTCCGCCACCGTTGGCAGCGCCATCGGCGTGTCGAGCACCGGCGGCTCCACCGTCAACGCGGGCAGATCGGCCGCGGACAGCGCGTCCAGGTCGACCGTCGCGACGAGCTCCGGCACGGCCTGTGTCAGTTCGGGCACTTCGCTCGGGAAGTCCAGCGACAGGTCGCTCGCCGCGGCGGCGTCGATCGCGGTGACCACGTCCAGGTCGGGCACCGGCAGCGGGGCCACGTCCAGGCCCGGCAGGTCCAGCGCGGGCAGGTCGGACGCCGCCAGCGCCGGCGCGGCGACCTCGTCGGCCAGCGACAGTTCCGGCAGCGCCGACGGGCCCGAGAGATCGACCTCGTGCGCGGTGTCCAGCGCCGCGATCTCCTGGACCTCCGGCACCTCGGCGGCCTCGACGACGTCGACCACATCGGCCAGCGCCGGAAGCTCGGCGACTTCCGCCACCTCGACCAGTTCAGGGATCTCCACAGCCGGAGCGGCCGGCTCGGCCGACACCGCCAGCGGCGCGTAGCGGTTCTCCAGACGCAGCGCATCGGCCGCGGCGCGGAACGGCGCGCTGTGGAAGCCGTGCGGACGGCCGCCGCCAATGGCCTCGGCCCAGGCCTGGAAGGCGTCCAGCGCCTCGTTGCTGGCGCGCAGCAGATCCGAATCGGCCTGCGGATGCTCCGACAGGCGATGGTTGTAGAGCTGCTCGAAGGCCCAGCCGGCTTCGCCGAACTCGTTCAGCCCGACCATGCGCGAGCTGCCCTTCAGCGTGTGGAAGGCGCGGCGCACCGTCGTGAGCTGTTCCTTGTCGCTGCCGCTGCGGGCCAGCGCGGCGAGCGCCTCGCGGGCGGTCGTCACGACCTCGGCGGCCTCTTCCAGGAAGATGCCCAGCATCTCCTCGTCGATGGCGGCCTCGGCCTGCGGGATCGGGGCGCTTGGCGCGGGCGCCGGCGGGGCGACCGGCGCGGCCGCCTCGATGAACTGCTGCAGCGACTCGGCCGCGTGGCTGCCAGCGGCGTCGCCGCCGGAGGCCAGCAGCTGTTGCTGCGCCTGCTGCGCCGCCTGCGCCAGGCCGAGGTCGTCGGCGGCGCGGGCTTCGTTGGAGATCCGCTCCAGGTCGCGCGCCAGCTCCTCAGCAGGACGCTCGCCCTGCGCGACGGCCTGCGCCGTCGCCTGCAGCTGGTCGAGCAGCTGCGGCTGCGCCGCGGCATCGTCGGCGGCCATTTCCAGCGCAGGGGCGTGCTGCTCGCTCTCGCGGCCGACCAGGGACTGCAGCAGCCCGGTGTCTTCCTCGAAGCGGAACATGCGCTTGGCCAGTTGCGGCTGCACGCTGAGCATGTCGATCAGGAAGCCGAGCGCGCCCAGGTTGTGGGCGAGCCGGTCGAACTGCGCACGCGGGCCGGGCAGCGTCGGATCGACCTCGGTATTGGCCAGTTCGTCGACCTGATCACGCATCCGCAGCGTCGCCTGCGCGGCCTGCGACAGCCCCAGCACGCTGAAGACGCCGCGCATCGCCTGCAGCTGTCCCGGCACGGGGATCAGCAGGTCGCGCTTGCTCGGGTCGCGGAAATATTCGTCGCACTGGCGCTCGACCTCGGACAGGCTGGCGCGCAGTTCATGCACCACGGAGCCCAGCGTCTGCCGGTCGGCGACACGGCGGTAGAGCTCCTCCATCCAGCTCTCGAGCGGCAGCGGCGCTTCGCCGTGGCCGCTCGATTCGATGCGGCGGGCCAGGCTCTTGACGCGCTCGCCCTGCTCGGGCTGGTCGAAGGCCTCGTCCTCGAGGGCCGCTTCCAGATACAGCATGGACGTGGCGACTTCCATCGCCAGCGCGGGCTCGGGCGCGCGGCCCGAGCGCAGCGTCGCCACGACGGCGCGGCGCAGCGTGTCGCCCAGCACCTCGCCGCTCGGGAACAGCTTCTGCAGCGATTCGGAGACCTGTGCGAACTGCTCGTCCAGGCCGCCCAGGCGATGCGTCTCGCCTTCGGCGGCGGAGGCCCAGGATTCCTTCGCGGCGGCGACGCGCTTCTTGGCGGCGGCGACCCAGTTCGGATCGATGCGGCCCAGCGTGTCGTCACGGTAGTCGACGGCGGCCGGCTCGACCAGCCCGTAGGCCTGCTGCACCGCGTCCAGACGCGGCGCGGCGCCGGGTTCGGCGTGCTTGGCGGCCGCGCAGAAGAACAGCAGGTCCTTGGCCAGGCGCTCGGATGGCGCCGCGTCGGAGCCGGCGCGCAGCTGCGCCAGCAGGCGCGACCCCAGCCGCTTGACCAGGGTGTCCACCGGCAGCAGACCGCGCGACTGGGCCTCGAACTGGCCCGCGGCCAGCATCCACAGCGTGCGCCCGTTCGGCTGCGACTGGGTCAGCGCCAAGCCGGCGCACAGATCGCTCAGCAACTGGCCCTGGCCGGGCGCCGGCGCCCGCATCTGCTTGAGCAGCAGCGCCTCGAACGGGGCGCGCATCTGCTCGGGCGTCAGCGCGCGGACCTTGCGGTCCAGCGGCAGCTCGCGCCAGCGGAATTCCTCGGTCCACAGGTCGGCCGGGTGAATGCGGCCCGCCCCGTTGAGTTCCTGCAGCGTCTGGTAGGCGGGGAACAGCGCCAGCGAACTGGGCTGGCCGCCGGCCAGCGTCTTGGCGATGAACGCCAGCACCGCGAAGTCGGCCCGTTCGACGGCCTCGACCTCGGCGATGGTCACGCCGGCCGGATGCTCGGCCAGGCGGAACAGTGTCGCCTCGGCCGCGCGCAGCAGGTGCGCCGCCGCCGGCAGACTGACCACCGACAGCACGCCGGCCGCCTGGTGCATCTGCTGGGCCGCGCCTTGCAGCGCCGGGCTGGGCTGGCCATCGCCACCCAGGGTCGTCGACCGCGCATCGGTGTCACGCAGCACCCGGCGAAGGGCCTTGTGCACCGATTCCAGCGTGCGGCGCAGCTCCTCCTGGACCCAGGCCAAGGGGCTCAGGTCGGCGGGGAACTCGGATTCGCGCGTAAGGTCCATGCTCGCTCTATGTTCTGTCTTTTATGTCGTCGAGGTGCGGGGCGTTCCCTGATCTGCCGGCGCCGCCGGTCAGGACACCTTGAACCGGGCCACCGACTGCTTCAGCGCCTCGGCCGACCGCGACAGCTCATGCACCATCTGGGCGGTCGAACGCGTACCGTCGGAAGTCTGCTCCGTCACCGCGAAGATGTGCTGGATGTTGGCACCGACCTCGTTGGCGGCGCGCGCTTCGTTTTGCGCCACCGCCGAGATCTGGCCGATCAGCTCGTCCA
>Ga0268257_1002907_pt1 | contig 11450 bp, 6 predicted proteins | sample AgamicAtPrz_FD_200249 | JGI IMG/M metagenome (GOLD analysis project Ga0268257, IMG submission 200249) | Agave microbial communities from Guanajuato, Mexico - At.P.rz (v2) (version 3) | ecosystem: Host-associated > Plants > Phyllosphere > Phylloplane/Leaf | place: Guanajuato, Mexico | collected...
TCTTATCCACATCCAGTTTAAATCCCCGGCGTGCCAGTTTTTCTGCGACTGCGTCTGGCTCGTTACGCAGCAGATTGGGATCGAGCATGCTTATCCTGTGTAATAAAAGGTTGATTGAAAAATGAGGGGTTGCATCCCACTGGAATGCAATGAATTCCTTACTCACCTTACCGTAACGCGTTTATCAGCGGTAGCGTTTTATCGGGCTATTTTCATCCTGCTCAGCCAGCCAGGCGAGTTTTTCACCGATCTTCCCTTCCAGTCCGCGCGGCACAGGATGGTAATAGCGGACATCGCGCATTTCCGGCGGGAAAAAGACTTCGCCGGCCGCATAGGCGTTGGGTTCATCATGCGCATAGCGATAGCTTTTACCCAGCCCCATCTCTTTCATCAGCTTTGTCGGCGCATTACGCAGATGATCCGGCACATCGTAATCAGGATGCTCGCGCGCATCGCGCAGCGCCGCTTTGAAAGCCGTGTACACTGCGTTGCTTTTCGGCGCACATGCCAGATAGACAATCGCCTGCGCAATCGCACGCTCGCCTTCTGCCGGCCCGACGCGCGTAAAGCAGTCCCAGGCTGAAATGGCTACCTGCATGGCGCGCGGATCGGCATTCCCGACATCTTCCGAGGCGATAGCCAGCAGACGCCGTGCGACATAGAGCGGATCCCCGCCGGCGGTAATAATCCGGGCGTACCAGTAGAGCGCCGCGTCGGGCGCAGAGCCGCGCACCGATTTGTGCAGCGCCGAGATGAGATCGTAAAAGCGATCGCCCTGATTATCAAAGCGCGCCGCACGCTCGCCAGCCACTTCGGTCAGCAGCTGCGGCGTCAGCTCCCGCTTGCCCTGCGCGCTGACATCTGCCATATCCGCCATCATTTCCAGCGTATTCAGCGCACGGCGCGCGTCACCGCTTACCAGTTCGGCAATCATCCGGCGCGTGGCGTCAGGCAGCACGATATCACTGTCACCATAGCCGCGAGTGCTGTCTTCCATCGCCTGCGTCAGCACCTGCTCAATCTCCTCTGTCGTCAGTGATTTGAGCAGATAGACGCGCGCACGCGACAGCAGCGCAGAGTTGAGTTCAAACGAAGGGTTTTCCGTGGTAGCACCGATAAATGTGATGGTGCCATCTTCGATATGTGGCAGAAAGGCATCCTGCTGGCTTTTATTGAAGCGATGGACCTCATCCACAAACAGGATAGTGCGGCGGCCGGCGTGGCGGTTTTGCCGGGCGCGCTCAATCGCCTCACGAATATCTTTTACGCCTGACGTGACCGCTGAGATGCGTTCCACATCAGCATTACCGTAGTGCGCGATGATCTCTGCCAGCGTGGTCTTGCCGGTGCCCGGCGGTCCCCACAGGATCATCGAATGCAGCTGCCCGGCTTCAATCGCCCGCGGCAGCGGTTTGCCAGGGGCCAGCAGATGCTGCTGGCCGATATACTCCTGAAGCGTCGTAGGCCGCATTCTGGCGGCCAGCGGTTTAAACGCATTTGAAGGGGCAAAATCCAGAGAGAGATTACTCAACTCAACCTCACTGACGCTGGTCGTCTACCGTTACCCCTTTTGGTGGCGTAAAGGTAAATTTATCGGGACTGATAGCACCATTTTTCTGGCTCTTCAGCTGGTAGCTGCTGCGCTGGCCATCCTGCTCAACCGCGCTGAACTGATTGATAGTGCCCGATGACGATACGTTGATGGTGAACTGTTTCAGGTTGCCGTCGCTGTTTTTCGGCGTCAGCTCAAAGCTGTCACCCTGCTGTTTGATGTTGTACTGCTTCCAGTCGCTGGGCTGATTGCGGGCAATAAGCATAAATGGCGTATTGCTGGTGGCATTCTGCAGCAGGCTTACGCTGGCCTGTTCAACAAACGGATTGTAGAACCACAGATTTTTACCGTCGGAGACAATAACGCTCTCATCCGGCGCCGTCATGTGCCAGTTAAACAGGCTGGGACGCTTAACCCACAGCTCGCCTTCACCATCCTGCACATTGGCACCGCTGCCGTCGGTGACTTTCTGGCTAAAGCTGGCATGGAAACTGTTTACTTTGTTCAGGCGCTGCTGCAGGTCGCCGGAGGCATCCGCCAGCGCTGATGCTGAAACAAAACCGGCCAGCAGGCCACAGGCAATAACGCGTAATTTCATCTGATTCGATTCCTTATTCACTGTTCCTGATACTCACTGCTATTAAACGTAGTTGCCGTATTGTCTCTTCGACAGAAGAAAAAGCCGAAAGGTCCCAAAGATATGGGGATTGCGCAACAGATAAACAATGGGCCAGTTGTTAACTGGCCCATCAGGAAAGTTGTGCTGTCAGCCGGCGTTACATTTCATGTGGCGGCGGCGAAAGCACCTCGCGGTTACCGTTATGGCCCGGCTCAGAAACAATCCCCTGCGCTTCCATCTGCTCAATGATACGTGCCGCACGGTTATAGCCGATACGGAACTGACGCTGTACACCAGAGATAGAGGCGCGACGTTTCTCAACCACAAAGGAGACGGCCTGATCGAATAGCGGATCGAGCTCTTCATCACCATCCATCCCGCCTGCGCCGCCTTCGCTCTCCTCGCCCGCGGTGATGCTGTCGATATACTGCGGGCGTCCGCGCGCTTTCCAGTCCTGCACGACAGCATGAACTTCCTGATCGCGCACGAATGCGCCATGGACGCGTACCGGCATTGAGGAGTTAGGTGGCATATAGAGCATATCACCCATTCCCAGCAGCGATTCTGCGCCGCCTTGATCGAGGATGGTACGCGAGTCAATCTTACTTGATACCGTAAAAGCGATACGCGTAGGAATGTTGGCTTTAATCAGACCGGTAATCACGTCAACCGACGGACGCTGGGTCGCCAGCACCAGGTGAATACCGGCAGCACGGGCTTTCTGCGCCAGACGCGCTATCAGCTCTTCTACCTTTTTACCCACCGCCATCATCAGGTCGGCAAACTCATCCACCAGCACAACGATATAGGGCAGCTTCTCGAGTACGGGCGGCGTCATGTCCATGCTGTCACCCGGCTTCCAGAACGGATCGGGAATCGGACGGCCCATCGCCGCAGCCTGCTCAATTTTTTCGTTATACCCGGCCAGGTTACGTACGCCCAGCGCAGACATCAGTTTGTAGCGACGCTCCATCTCCACCACGCTCCAGCGCAGCGCGTTAGCAGCATCTTTCATGTCGGTGACCACCTCGGTAAGCAGGTGCGGGATCCCTTCATAAACTGACAGCTCAAGCATTTTCGGGTCGATCATGATAAAGCGCACCTCTTCCGGGGTCGCTTTATAGAGCATGCTGATGATCATGGTGTTAACGCCAACCGACTTACCGGAACCGGTGGTACCGGCAACCAGCAGGTGTGGCATTTTAGCCAGATCGGCGACAACAGGCTGTCCGGAGATATCTTTACCCAGCACCACTGACAGAGGAGAGGGATTATCGCGGAACTTATCGCAATCCAGCACTTCACGCAGATAGACCGTCTGACGATGTTTGTTCGGCAGCTCAAGTCCAACGTAAGGTTTACCGGGGATCACTTCTACCACACGCACTGCCACGGCTGACAGTGAACGCGCCAGATCGCGGGAAAGATTTGAGATCCTCGCCGCTTTAACGCCCGGCGCCAGATCGAGCTCAAAGCGGGTGATCACCGGACCCGGAGAGATCCCAACCACTTCCGCTTTTACCCGGTAGTCAGCCAGACGCGCTTCTACCAGGCGCGCCGTCTGTTCCAGAGCAAACATATCCACCGGCTCTTCTTCTTCCGGAGGAGCCGTCAGCAGCTCAAGTACCGGAAGCGGCGTGGAAGGTTTTTCCAGCGGTCGTTCATGACGCACCAGGAAAGGATGAAACAGGCTATCCTGCGCCGGTACGGCCGGTGCTGCGGCAGGCTCTGCTGCCGGTGCGGCTGGCGGCTGCCACTCTGCGGCTGGTTCGGCTGCCGGTGCAGCTGGCTGCTGCCACTGCGCGGCTGGTTCCGCTGCCGGTGCAGCTGACTGCTGCCACTGTGCGGCTGGTTCCGCTGCCGGTGCAGCTGACTGCTGCCACTGCGCTTCAGGCTCCGGCGTTGCCGCAATAGTAAACAGCGGTTCACTCGGCGTATCATCAACCAGATCTTTCATCGGCGAGAAGTCAAAAGCAGCCGAGGTATCCAGATTAAACACCGGCGCTTTTTCTTCCTGCGGGGCGCTGTAGCGCTGCTGCTGCTGCGCCGCAAACTGGCTCGCCAGCTGCGCCTGATGCTGCGCCTCCTGATCGTCCTCTTCAGTATGCGACTCCCAGCTTTCACCATAGCGCTGCTGCTGCTGTGACTGAAATGCATCACGCAGCTGCGCTTCCTGAAGCGTAGCCTCTTCCTCATACTGTGGCTGATGCAGCGTGGCGCTCACGTCGGGCTGTTGCTGCTCTGCTTCTTCGCGCGCTTTCTCCTCTGCCATACGCTGTGAAGGCAGTTTGATGCCATAAGAGGCGAGTTCACGTCGGGTCGGCAGTTTAACTTTATTAGGTCGCGGCAGCTCCGGACCAATCCCCTGTTTTACCTGCGGGTTGCGATCGCGCTCAGGCACAATGTCAAAAACAGGCGACAGCGACTCGTCCGCACGCTGTACGGCAGCGGTAGCCGCACCTGTGGCCGCAGCGGCCGTGAATGCAGGGGCGGCAGCAGAGAAGCGATCGGCACTTTGCCAGTCGCCCATGCGCGGGCCATCTTCATCCGGTGCAGCAGGCGACGCAACAGGCTCTGCCGGCAGTTCAAAATGATAAAGCGGCGGCGTCTGCGGTGCTGGCGTAGCGGTCACAACCGGTTGAGATGTGACCGGTTGCGGCACGGCAGCCTGCGTAACTGCTGCCTCCGCCGTCAGCGCAGGTTCTGCTACAGCAGCCGAAGCGGGCGGTGCCTGACGGGCAGCTTCACTGACTGCAGAAAGCGCCGCAGCGGTTGCGCCGGACGCTTTGGCCAGCAGCGGTTCGCTGGCTAGCTCAGCAGAGAGTGCAGGTGCGGGCGCAGGCGCTCGCGGCGCAGCCAGCAGAACATCCTCTTCGTCAGCAGCCTGAGACGCCACAACCGGGCGCAATGGAACATCCGCTTCCTCTTCATACTCATCCCAGCGATCGTCATGACGAGAGCGGTTGCTGGCAAATGTCAGCACGCCCATCACCACGCTCCCGATTTTTTCAGCGATAGCGAGCCATGACCAGCCGGTATAGAGCGTGATGCCTGCGGCCCAGATACAGAGCAGCGTCAGCGTGCCGGTTGCACCATGCAGCCATGGCGCCATGGCATTGCTGACCAGACTGCCAATCACCCCGCCTGAAGCAAAGTACCAGATATCATCCACGTTCAGCGCAGCCAGTCCGCAGGTGGTCACCACCAGGGCCAGCACGCCTATCAGACGCAGTCCAACGGCAAAATAGTCGATATAATCCTGCCGATCGCGCTGACGGAAAGTGATCCAGCACAGCCCCAGGATAACGGGTGGAATGGCATAGGCCATTACGCCAAAGATAAACAGCAACGTATCTGCCAGCCAGGCACCTGGACTACCCCCGATATTGTGGATAGGTTCATGCCATGCGGTCTGGGACCAGCTGGGATCGGAAGGGTTAAAACTGACCAGTGACACCATCAGATAGATGGCGAACAAGGCTACAAGGATGAGCAACGCCTCGAGCAGACGACGTCCACTGCTCAGCGGTTGTAACGAAACATCTTTATCTTCTGTGTATTCCTGGCTCAAGAGAACTCTCCAGGTGCCTGTAAAATAAGAAGGCAACAGCGCCGGAAGAGCCCGACGCTGGTCCTGTATGAATTCACAGGAGTGTACCTAAATCCTGCACGCTTTGCACCTTCCCTGCGTTAGCGGGTTTTAATGACCAGCCGGTTACTCTGTTTCACCTCTTCCATCACGACATAGGTACGGGTGTCGTTTACGCCTGGCAGGCGCAGCAAGGTTTCTCCCAGCAGTTTACGATAGGCAGACATATCAGGCACGCGGGTTTTCAGCAGATAGTCAAAGTCACCGGAAACGAGGTGACACTCTTGAGTTTCCTCAAGTTTTTGCACTGCGGCGTTAAATTGCTCAAACACGTCAGGGGCACCGCGATTCAGAGTAATCTCAACAAACACCAGCAGGGATGCATCAAGGTAGTGCGGGTTGAGCTGAGCAGTATAGCCCAGGATAAAGCCCTGTCGCTCCAGGCGGCGAACACGCTCAAGGCATGGCGTTGGCGAAAGGCCTACGCGCTTGGAAAGCTCAACATTGGAGATACGGCCATCTTTTTGCAGTTCATTCAGGATATTTCTGTCGATACGATCCAGATCTTTTCCGGGGCGCTTTTTATTGTCTACCATTATTATTGTCTCTCTTAATTCCTTCCCTATGCCTGCCACAACCCTGAAAAATGCGTATTCCAGAGCCTTACTGAATTGAAGACTATAAGCCTGTGCAGTCGCGCACCATCCGTATGACGCATGCTGTCTGTCCACATCATGCGTCATTACCAATGTCAGGCTGAGATTTTCTGACGCCACCGCGCAAAACAGCAATCAATTACCGTTCTGAACCGCCAGAGACTCTCTGCTTCTTCCAATGTTTTCGCAAATGCGCAGGCGATTGTCAAAGTAAAACATCTAAATTCAGTACAAGATGCCAGATACCGTGCTGGAGCCCTGTTTTTAAATGATATTTTCAGGGCGGTGATGCCTTTTATTTACTCAGAATGCACTCTTTTAGCGCAACGCTGCAGCAAAGATGCGTTTCATCGTCTACGCCGCTTGCAGCAATTGCTAACAAAATGGTGCAAAGCTTTTTTTGCTGTCCTAATTTCCCTACAATCAAAATCACTGTTGTCAGAAACACACTGAGGAATGCATGAGTACGGCCAAACACAGCAAACTGCTTATCCTGGGCTCAGGCCCAGCCGGTTATACCGCTGCAGTTTATGCGGCACGCGCTAACCTGAATCCGGTTCTGGTTACCGGTCTGGAAAAGGGCGGCCAGCTTACGACGACCACCGAAGTTGAAAACTGGCCAGGCGACCCGCATGACCTGACTGGGCCGTCGCTGATGGAGCGTATGCATGCGCATGCCGAAAAATTCAACACCGAAATCCTGTTCGATCATATTCATACCGTTGACCTGCAGCAGCGCCCTTTTCGCCTGACCGGCGACAGCGGCGAATATACGGCGGACGCCCTGATTATTGCGACGGGTGCATCTGCACGCTATCTGGGTCTGCCTTCTGAAGAGGCATTTAAGGGCCGTGGCGTCTCTGCCTGTGCAACCTGCGACGGGTTTTTCTATCGCAACCAGAAAGTTGCGGTGATCGGCGGAGGCAATACTGCTGTTGAAGAGGCGCTGTACCTTGCCAACATCGCGTCTGAGGTGCACCTGATTCACCGCCGCGACACCTTCCGCGCAGAGAAAATTCTGATCGACCGGCTGATGGAAAAAGTGCGCAGCGGCAACATTGTGCTGCATACGCACCGCACGCTGGAAGAAGTGACCGGTGACCAGATGGGTGTGACCGGCGTGAAGCTGCTGGCAACTAACGGTGAGCCTGCAGAATCGCTTGAGGTCGCAGGCCTGTTTGTCGCCATCGGCCACAGTCCAAACACCGCCATTTTTGAGGGCCAGCTGGCGCTGGAAAATGGCTACATTAAGGTGCAGTCCGGCCTGCACGGTAACGCCACGCAGACCAGTATTCCGGGCGTCTTTGCCGCAGGCGATGTGATGGATCACACTTATCGTCAGGCGATTACCTCTGCCGGTACCGGCTGTATGGCAGCGCTGGATGCAGAGCGCTATCTGGATGGGCTGGTTAAAACCGATCGGTAACGTGTTAATAACCTGATCATAATCAAAGTGAGGCGACCTGTTCAGGTCGCCTTTTTTATGTACCGCGTGCTAAAGTGCTGCCGACCGCAATAACCGGATACTTTATCGGGTTTTCGCCCTGTTTCAGAAGAGCAGACGACAGTATGAATAAATCACGGCAAAAGCGCCTGCTGGGCTGGTTACGGCAGCAGCGGGCCTCCGGCGCTACCGCCCTGCGGCTGGCTGCGCTATGCGGCTTTGCCTCCGCACTCGTCCTTATCGCCCAGGCGTGGCTGATGGCTACGCTACTGCAGCAGCTGGTTGTCTCCGATCGGCCCCGCTCGTCGCTGGTCACTCAGTTTCTGCTGTTGCTGTTCTGTTTTCTGTTGCGGGCCGGCTTTAACTATGGCCGGGAGATGGCAGGTTTCCGCGCCGGTCTCGCCATCCGGCGGGCGCTGCGGCGCCAGCTGCTTGATCGCATCGATGCGCTCGGACCGGCCTGGATACAGGGCAGACCTGCCGGCAGCTGGTCAACGCTGCTGCTTGAGCAGATTGAACAGCTGCAGGAATATTATGCGCGTTATCTGCCACAGATGACGCTGGCGGTTGCTATTCCCTGCGCAATTTTGCTAGCTGTGTTTCCCGTTAACTGGGCTGCAGGGCTGATCCTGCTGGTCACCGCTCCGCTGATCCCGCTGTTTATGGCGCTGGTGGGCATGGGCGCAGCGGACGCCAGCCGGCGTAACTTTCTCGCGCTATCGCGCCTGAGCGGCGATTTTTACGATCGTCTGCGCGGACGCGACACGCTGCGGCTGTTTCACCGTGCAGCGGCTGAGAAGCAGGCTATTGCCGCCAGCACCGATAGCTTTCGGCAGCGGACAATGGACGTGCTGCGCCTCGCTTTTCTCTCCTCGGCGGTGCTGGAATTTTTCGCCTCGCTGGCGATTGCCGTTGTCGCCGTCTATTTTGGTTTTTCTTACCTTGGCGAATTTAATTTTGGTCATTACGGTACCGGCGTAACGCTGTTTGCCGGCTTTCTCGCGCTAATCCTTGCGCCGGAGTTTTTCCAGCCACTGCGCGATCTGGGTACCTTTTATCACGCCAAAGCGCAGGCGGCAGGCGCAGCAGATGCGCTGGAAACGTTTCTGCAGGCGACACCGGATGCCCGGCCACAGGAGCCGGTTCGCCCGTGGTGTGACGAGGCTCCTCTGACGCTGACCGCAGAGGATCTGGTGGTAATGAGTCCGGGCGGCCACGCGCTGACGCAGCCGCTTAATTTTACCCTGCGCGCAGGCTGCCGGGTCGCGCTGGTCGGTGAAAGCGGCGCAGGCAAAACCGTGCTGATGAACGCGCTGCTCGGTTTTCTGCCCTGGCAGGGCGTGCTGCGGGCCAATGGCGTGGATCTGCGCCATATCGATCGTGCAGACTGGCAGCGGCAGCTTGCCTGGGTGGGGCAGAATCCGCAGCTGCCTGCACAAACGCTGCGCGATAACCTGATGCCGGATCGACCCGTTGAGGAGAGCAGACTGCAGGCTGTATTAGCCCAGGCTGGCGTAAGCGCATTTCTGGCGAGCCTGCCGCTGGGGCTGGATACGCCGACTGGCGAGGATGGTGTCGGGCTTTCCGTTGGTCAGGCACAGCGCATTGCGGTTGCCCGCGCGCTGCTGAAGCCGGCAAAACTGCTGCTGCTGGATGAACCGGGTTCAGGCCTGGACAGCACCAGTGAATATCACGTCATGCAGGCGCTTAACCAGGCGGCACGGCAGCAGACAACGTTAATGATTACGCACCAGCTGCACGATCTGGCGCAGTGGGATGAAGTGTGGGTCATGCAGCAGGGTACACTGGTACAGCGGGGAAGCTGGCAGCAGCTCAGCAGTGAGCCCGGGCTGCTGCAGGAGATGATACGGCAACGTCAGCAGGAGGTTCCACTGTGCGCTCATTAATGCCTTTTCTGCGTCTGTTCCGGCAGCACCCCTGGCGCCTGGGATTGGGGATCGCGCTGGCTATCCTCACCCTGCTTGCCAGTGTGAGCCTGCTTACGCTCTCGGGCTGGTTTCTGGCTGCCTCCTCACTGGCAGGGCTGTCCGGGCTCTATACCTTCAACTATATGCTGCCGGCGGCAGGCGTGCGCGGTGCCGCGATTATACGCACCGCCGCGCGTTATTTTGAGCGTCTTGTCAGTCATGACGCCACTTTCCGGGTGCTGCAGCATCTGCGTGTCTACACCTTCAGCCGCCTGATGGCGCTGGCACCTGAGCAGCTGTCGCGCTTTCGTCATGGCGAGCTGCTGAATCGTTTTGTCAGCGATGTCGATACGCTCGATCATCTCTACCTGCGTATTCTTTCGCCCCTGGCCGGTGCGGCAGTGGTCATTATCGTCGTAACCTGCAGTCTCTCTCTGCTCAGCCTGCCTCTGGCGCTGCTCTTAGGCGGCAGCATGCTGCTGACCCTGCTGCTGCTGCCCGCCCTCTTCTGCTATTTTGGTCAGGCTTCCGGCGCGCGTATCGCCCGTTCTCAGGCGAGCTGGCGGCTGCAGCTTGCCGGCTGGCTCATGGCTCAGGCTGAGCTAAAAATCTATGGTGCAGCAACGGCCTGGCGTCAGCGGCTGGACAGCACAGAGCAGCAGTGGCAGCGCGCGCAGCAACAGCAGCATCACCTGCAGGCGTTTGCGCAGAGCCTGCTGCTGCTGATAGCCGGTCTGACCGTAACGCTGCTGCTGTGGGTGTCAGCTGCTTCTGTCGGGGGCGCAACGATTGCGCTGTTTCTGTTCTGTGGCCTGGCGGCGTTTGAAGCGCTGGCCCCGGTTGCCGGCGCTTTTCTGCCGCTGGCGCAGGTCAGCAGCGCCGCACGGCGCGTGCAGGAGATTATCGACCAGCCGCCTGCCATCGGTTTTCCGCCAGCCATGCAGGATACGGCGCCGGGTATCAGCCTTACGCTGGATAACGTTTCATTTAGCTATCCGCAGCGCCCGGAGCCGGTATTAGCGCATTTTTCACTGCAGCTGCGGCAAGGCGAACGTATCGCTCTGCTCGGCCCGACCGGCTGCGGTAAATCGAGCCTGCTGGCGCTTATCACCCGCAGCCGGGAAGCCACCGCGGGAAGTATTCAGCTTAATGATACTCCGCTCTCACAGTGGGATGAGACCAGCCTGCGGCAGCGTATCAGCGTGGTGACGCAGCGCGTGCATCTTTTCAGCCAGACGCTGCGGGACAACCTCTTACTGGCGCGCCCCACGGCCAGCGACAGTGAGCTGACAGCCGCTCTGACACAGGCCGGGCTCGGCTTTCTGGCTGAACAGCCTGACGGACTGGATAGCTGGATGGGTGAAGGCGGCAGACCCCTTTCCGGCGGCGAACTGCGGCGGCTGGCCATCGCCCGCGCCCTGCTGCACAACGGCGATCTCTGGCTGCTGGATGAACCCACTGAAGGGCTGGACGCCACGACCGAGCAGCACATTCTGCAATTACTGCTGCGGGTCAGCAAGGGTAAGACGCTGATTATGGTGACACATCGCCTGCAGGGTCTGGAGAAGATGGATCGTATCTGCGTCATGGATCAGGGCGCCATTGTGGAATCAGGTTCTCATGACGAATTAATCTCAAAAGCGGGTCGCTACTGGCGTTTCC
>Ga0268257_1002909_pt1 | contig 11444 bp, 8 predicted proteins | sample AgamicAtPrz_FD_200249 | JGI IMG/M metagenome (GOLD analysis project Ga0268257, IMG submission 200249) | Agave microbial communities from Guanajuato, Mexico - At.P.rz (v2) (version 3) | ecosystem: Host-associated > Plants > Phyllosphere > Phylloplane/Leaf | place: Guanajuato, Mexico | collected...
CCTGGCGGCTTTAGCGCGGTGGTCCCACCTGACCCCATGCCGAACTCAGAAGTGAAACGCCGTAGCGCCGATGGTAGTGTGGGGTCTCCCCATGTGAGAGTAGGGAACTGCCAGGCATCAATTAAGAAGAACCCCGTACCGTAAGGTGCGGGGTTTTTTGCTTTTGTTTCTCCCTCTTTCTGCGGAAGAGGGGCGGGGTGAGGGCATCAGACCGCACTATTCCCCTCCTGGGCTTTCTCCTGGAACTTACCTTGCTAACGAAATTTGTGATCTCCCTCGCAATGTTATTTATAACAAAATAATAACATTTAATTTACAAGGTATTGAGTTCCTTCAGAACTCAACATGCCGTTGTTTATGGCAGGAGTATAATCATAATGACCGAAAGCATTACATCGAACGGGACGCTGGTTGCCAGTGATACCCGAAGAAGGGTATGGGCAATTGTTAGTGCCTCATCCGGTAACCTGGTTGAATGGTTCGACTTTTACGTCTACTCATTCTGTTCACTTTACTTCGCACATATTTTCTTCCCATCAGGAAACACCACAACGCAGCTACTGCAAACGGCAGGTGTATTTGCAGCAGGATTCTTAATGCGGCCGATTGGCGGCTGGTTGTTTGGCCGTATCGCAGACCGTCGCGGGCGTAAAACCTCCATGCTGATCTCGGTCTGCATGATGTGTTTTGGTTCCCTTATCATCGCCTGTCTGCCGGGGTATGACGCTATCGGAACCTGGGCTCCAGCCCTTTTATTGCTGGCTCGTTTATTCCAGGGACTCTCCGTTGGGGGAGAGTACGGCACCAGCGCCACGTACATGAGTGAAATTGCACTTGAAGGTCGGAAGGGTTTTTATGCCTCTTTTCAGTACGTCACGCTCATTGGTGGTCAGCTGCTGGCCATTCTGGTTGTCGTGATCCTGCAGCAGATCCTCACAGACAGCCAGCTTCATGAATGGGGATGGCGAATTCCTTTCGCGATGGGGGCTGCACTGGCGATCGTGGCGCTTTGGCTGCGCCGTCAGTTAGACGAAACCTCGCAAAAAGAGGTCAGGACGCTGAAGGAAGCGGGATCGTTTAAAGGACTGTGGCGAAATCGCAAAGCCTTCCTGATGGTTCTGGGTTTCACCGCCGGTGGTTCACTCAGTTTTTATACTTTTACCACCTACATGCAAAAGTACCTGGTGAACACCACAGGTATGCACGCCAACGTCGCCAGCGTCATCATGACCATCGCGCTGTTCGTCTTTATGCTGATCCAGCCGATTATCGGTGCACTCTCGGATAAGATTGGCCGTCGTACATCGATGCTGATTTTTGGGGGCATGTCCGCCTTATGTACCGTCCCCATTTTAACCGCGCTTCAGCATGTTTCATCCCCTTATGCCGCATTTGCTCTGGTGATGCTGGCGATGGTGATTGTGAGTTTTTATACCTCGATCAGCGGGATACTCAAGGCCGAGATGTTCCCGGCACAGGTGCGTGCTTTGGGGGTAGGGCTTTCTTATGCGGTCGCCAATGCCCTGTTTGGTGGTTCGGCGGAGTACGTTGCGCTGTCCCTGAAATCATGGGGAAGCGAAACGACATTCTTCTGGTATGTGACGATCATGGGGGCGCTGGCGTTTATCGTATCCCTGATGCTGCATCGCAAAGGGAAAGGTATTCGTCTTTAATAATGCGCCATCTGCCACACGGCATAGCCGGTCGTGGCACCGGCGACATCCCAGGCAAAATCCTTCCAGCTCCAGCCGCTCCCTGAGGGGCGGCTATCCCACAACTCTTTAGATGCCCCAAGGCTGACTGAGAACATCAGGCCGATTGCTGCACTACGATCCCGGCTATATCCCTGGTGCTGGGCATACTCATTACCGGCAGCGGACAACATCGCGGATGCGAGGAAGTGTTGCGCTTTATCCTGGCCGGACCAACTATCGTTCGCCATATGGCTACAGCCGGTTAAACAGAGGGTCATGAGTAACAAAGGAAGACGCATCAACAGCTCCATAAAAAAAACCCTGCGAGTGGCAGGGCCTGGATATTACAGAATACGGCTGATAAGACGGTCGATACGGATGCGACGTAAACGGCGAATAAGCTTACGGACCTTCACCGGATAATCGGCAATGCTCTGTAGCTCGCGGTAATGACGAACCACCGTCGTATGTGTACGAATAAGTTCCAGCTCACGTTCACGCTGCGCGGCCAGTTCATGCTGTGGATCGTGGATCAGAATCGCGTTTTCCAGATCCAGACGCCAGGCACGAGGGTTCAGGTTGTTGCCGGTCAGCAGCATCCATTCATCATCAACCCACATACCCTTGAGATGGTAGCTGTTATCTTCATCTTTCCAGAGACGTACCACCAGTTGGTCGGTATTCACGTAATACTGCAAGCGACTGAGGAAACGACGCAGGTTAATCTCATAAAGGTAGGGCAGGGCTCCGATGATTTTGAAGGGTTGATCTTCAGGAATGAAAAAGTCATTAGCCGTTTTATCACCGACAATAATTTCCACTTTTTTACCATCGCGCAGCAGCTGAATGATATTGCGTACCAGCACGGCGGGAAGGTTAAAGTACGGCGTACAGATAGTGAGTTTCTGCTCCGCACATGGCATCAGGTGGAAAATCGTTTTGTTCAACAGGCTGGATTTGCCTAACCCCACCAGAGGCGTAACCGACAACTCTTCGTTGTTTGCATCGCCCTGGAAATGATACACCGCATCGCGCAGCTCCTGGCGGAATGCGCGAACGTCATTTTTGATTTCCGGGCTTTTCGGACGATGGGGATCGTCAAGGCGATTCACACCACGGCCATGTACCAGATGCTTATCGACCCAGTTAAACATAATGTCAGCCATCTGCGGATTACGAATCAGATGGTAGCGGTCGTAGCGATACTTATCGAGCTGATGGAGGTAAACATCATTCAGACTCGCGCCACTGTAAAGGACGCTGTCATCAATGATGAATCCTTTGAAATGCAGTACGCCAAGCGCTTCACGGGTATTCACCGGCACCCCGTAAACGGGGACATCAACGCCAGGGTTTTCCTGCGCTGTGCGGCAATACCAGTCTGCGTTTGTATTTGAGGCGGCAGCGCCAATACGGCCACGCTGAGCGCGGTGCCAGTCAACCAGCACGCAAACATCCAGTTCAGGACGCTGACGTTTGGCTTCGTAGAGCGCATTCAGGATCGCGCGCCCACCTTCATCTTGTTCAAGATAGAGTGCCACAATGCAAATGCGTCGCGTGGCGCTGGCAATCTTTTCCAGAAGCGTCTCCCGAAAATGAGCGGGAGCGTAAAAGAACTCTACATCATCAACTGACTGAGAAATCTTCGGTAGTTGAGCAAGGTGTTGTTGATGTTTATTACGCTTAAATTTTGACAACATCACAGTGCGTTTCTTCTCTGTTCATTGAAGGGTTGTCTGTACCATGCAAACAACATAAGCGGACAATGATACCACCAGTCCCGTCCAAAGTGGGTAACATTTCCAGTAGCTTACTCGGGTTTATCCGGCGATTTCAGACTGAGGGAGAGGGCAACAATACCCTCGTCCAGCTGAATATCAACGTCAAAACCGAGTTTTCGCGCCAGGGTCACCATACCGCGATTGTTTGGCATAGTAATGCCATTCAGGCGTAACAATCCGTGATCGCGCGTATAACTGATGAGTTTTTCCAGTAGCCGCCGCCCAAGGCCCATGCCTTTAAGATCGGAGCGCACCAGCACAGCAAATTCCGCATCGACGTTATCCGGATCTGAAATAGCACGCGTCACGCCAAGGATCTCATCACCATTGTCGGAACGACGAACGGCGACAAAGGCCATTTCTCGATCGTAGTCGATCTGGGTCATATTGGCTAAATCATCATGGGTAAATTCGTTGATTTCGCTGAAGTAGCGATAGTAAAGATCCTCTTTCGTGACCTGAGAGATAAACGTCCGCAGTTGCGGTTCGTCTTCCGGCAAAATGGGGCGAAACAGAGAACGCTCACCGTTTTTCATCTCCACCCACTCTTCCAGCTGCAGAGGATAAGGACGGATCGCCAGACGGCTCTCTCTGTCGCCTTCGAATGGTGCGATATCCAGCGTGACGTCCAGCGCCGTAAACTCATTGCCGGAGGCGAGCAGAGGATGAATGTCCAGCCGCTGGATCTCCGCGCAATCGACTATCAGGTTAGAGACCTGCACCAGGAACTGGCTTAACCCCGCAATATCGAGCGGACGCAGGGCGCTCCGGCCACGGATTTTTTTGCTTTTGATGGCCTGAATAATCAGATAGCGGGCCAGGTTCATGTTCAGAGGGGGTAAGGCCACCACGGCTTGTTCTTCAGGGCGCCATTCAACGCCACCTTCGCCCAGCATGATGAGCGGGCCAAATACAGGATCGTGTTCCACAACCACCCGCAGTTCCTGTGCGCCCGCGCGGTTAGCCATGCTTTGCACCAGCAGTCCGTGGATCCTTGCCTGTGGCCAGGCCATTTTTACGCGGTCGAAAATAGCATCTGCCGCTTGCTGAACTTCTGCTGCGGTTCGAAGGTACAGCATCACCCCCTGAACATCTGACTTATGGGGAATATCGGGTGAGCGAAGCTTAAGCGCGACCGGATAGCCAATCTGTTCGGCAATATGCACCGCTTCAGCGCTGTCGCTGGCGATCCAGGTCGGCAGGGTCTGCATCCCATAACTACCAAGAATGGGTTGTACCTCGTGAGTATCAAGCGATGTTGCACCTTCATCGATAGCCTGTTGCAACAACCGGTGAACGTCGACGGAATTCGCCGTCAGATTACCGGGTAATGCTGGCGTTTCCCGCAACTGCTTCTGGTTACGGCGGTACTCCACCATATGCATAAAGGCGGTAATGGTACCTTCCGGTGTACGGTATGTTGGCAGCCCGGCTTCGCTGAACAGGCGTCGGGCCTCCTGCGAAGAGAACTCACCGCACCAGTTGGTGAGCAGAGTGACGTATTTACCACGTGGATGGTTACGCACCGCCTCAATGAGCGCTCTCGCGCTTTCACTGCCGGGAGCGACCGCGCTGGGGGAGTGGATAATCATCAGCGCGTCAAAATCCTGACTATCCAGCAAAATGGAGATGGCTTTGATATAGCGATCGCTACTGGCATCATCGCGTAAATCGAGGGGATTGCCGGGAGCTACACTTGCGGGCAGGGTCTCTCTCAGGCGCTGAAGCGTCGCTTCACCGAGCGTGGCCAGCTTGCCATTACGTAACCACAGTTCGTCCAGCGCCAGGGCCGCTGGGGCTGCGCCATTACTGACAATCATCAACTTCTCCCCGCGTAACGGACGCATATGACTCAACGTCTCGACGGCGGAAAAAAGCTCGTGCGTATCCTGTACCCGCAGCAGACCTGCACGCTGGATCGCGGCATCCCAGGCGGGATCCATCCCGGAGTGGGAATGCAGCAGACTCTGTGCTGCAGGGCTGCGTCCGCTCTTAATGACCAGGATGGGTTTATTACGTGACGCGCTGCGCGAGGCCGATACAAAACGACGGGCGTCACTGAGGTGTTCAAGATACAGCAGGATCGCGCTGGTTTTACTGTCGCGCGCCAGAAAATCCAGCAGTTCATCCACGTCGATATCCAGGCTGTCACCCAGGGCGATAAAGTAGGAGAACCCCATCTCACGCTGCTGCGCCCAGTCAAGGATCGTGTTGGATACCGCAGCCGACTGCGAAATAAACGCAAGTTTGCCTTTACGGATCGGCACTGGAGAAAAGCTGGCATTCAGTCCTTGCCAGGGAGCGAGCAGCCCCAGACTGTTCGGCCCAAGAATACGCATCTGATAGCGGCTGGCGCACGCCAGAAGCTCGTGTTGCTGCTCAGGAGGAGAGGAGAGGATAATGCAGGTCTTACACCCTTTTTTGCCGAGCGATTCCAGCAATTCCGGGTTACGTTTCGCATTCGTACAAAGTACGGCCAGATCGGGTACGAAAGGCAGGCTCTGCACATCAGGCCACGCAAGCACCCCCTGAACGGCCTTATAAGTCGGTGTAACGGGCATGACGGGGCCGTTAAATCCCCCGGCCAGCAGGTTGCGCATCATCAGGTAGCCTGCGCGATCCGGTTTCATTGATGCGCCGATAACGGCTATGGATTTAGGACGTAGTAGCGCTTCTAAACCTCGCTGGCTCATGCAGGCCTCCTGTGAATGCAAGCGACCTGATGATTTTAAACGTTTTCTGTCCCGGTTGCTGTGACACTGCCCTTATGAACGGTTTTTCCCGCCAGATAGCGTTCGCGAAAACGGGAGAAATGGCTGCCCAACGCCCCAGCCGCCTCGGTATCACCCGCCAGATCCAGCAGGGCAATCGCCACTTCGGCGGTGCAGTATTGTCCGTCGGCATGGGCTTCACGTAAGCGGTAGGCCGATACGCGAGAGAGGTCGACAGAAATGACCGGCAGCGCATCAAGGTAAGGGCTTTTGCGGAACATTTTCCGCGCTTCCGTCCAGGTGCCGTCCAGCATAATAAACAGCGGCGGTTTTCCGGATGGCGGGGCTGACAATACCTGACGGTCGACGCCTGCATAAGAAGCGGGGAAAACGACCATTGGCTGATAGTCCGGGCTTGCCACTAAGTCGAGCAGGGCCTGAGGCGGCTCAGTGCGCGACCACTGAAACGCGGCGGTGTCAGGCAGAATATCGGCGATCAGACGGCCCGTATTGCTGGGTTTCATCGGTTCGGTATCAAACATGACCAGGCAAAAACGGCTTTCCGCCGTGGCCGGTACCAGCGTGTCGCACAGGCACACTTTTAACGGCAGCAGGCAGCGCTGGCAGCGACGGATGCGGTTGCCACGAGCGAGAAAAGGGCGAGTCGCGCGGGCAAGGCGTTCGGCGCGTAATTGAAGTACAGCGTTATCAGTCATGGGCGAAAGGGCAGGAAAAACCCCATTTTCGCAGAGGCGGGAACGGGGCACAAGATGTGCCCCGTGAATGTTACAGCGACTCGTTCAGCCAGCTCTCGAACGGCGCTTTGGGTACCGCGCCGTTGAGCATGTCGATGACTTCACCATTTTTGAAAATCATGATGGTCGGAATGCTACGAATACGAAAACGGGCGCTGAGCTCGCGTTCGGCCTCCGTATTCACCTTCACAAAACGCATTTTCCCGCTGCGCTCTTCGGCGACATCTTCGAAGATTGGCGCGAAGTTACGGCACGGGCCACACCATGGTGCCCAGAAATCGACAACCACCGGGAGATCGTCCTTGAGGAGTTTGTCCAGCGTAGCACCTGTAGCGTTAATCACATCGCCATCAAACAACTGATGGCCACAACGTCCGCATTTCGCACCATCCTCGATCCGATCGTCCGGAATGCGGTTAAGAGCCTGACAGTTGGCACATACGGTATTCATAACTAACCTCTGATAGAACCATGGGACAGCGGCAGTATGCCGATAATGTTTCTAATATGTTACATATTATCAATGAGCCTGTTTGAAACGACAATGCGTTTTATTCAATGAGAACAATAGTCACAGGCTTTTGTACGAAATTATGGCTATGCGCTTGCACATCGGGTAATCTGCGCGCTTCGCGCAGCGCTGGTGGAGAAAAGCATGAACGACGAAATGAAAAATAAAAGCGGCAAGGTCAAAGTGATGTATGTCCGCAGTGATGATGACTCTGATAAACGCACCCAAAATCCGCGTACCGGAAAAGGTGGCGGGCGTCCGGCGTCCTCTCGTGCAGACGGTGGCCGTCGCCCCGCCCGCGATGACAGAAATAACCGCGGTGATGACCGCAAACGTGATGACCGCAAGCGTGACGATCGCAAACGCGATGATTTTGTGCGCGAAGGTTCGTCACCATGGCGTACCGTGTCCCGCGCGCCTGGCGATGAGACGCCGGAAAAAGCCGATCACGGCGGGATCAGCGGTAAAAGTTTTATCGATCCGGAAGTGCTGCGCCGTCAGCGTGCGGAAGAGACACGCGTGTATGGTGAAAACGCCTGTCAGGCTCTGTTCCAGAGCCGTCCTGAGTGTATCGTTCGTGCCTGGTTTATCCAGAGCGTCACCCCGCGCTTTAAAGAAGCGCTGCGCTGGATGGCCGCGAACCGCAAAGCCTACCATGTGGTTGATGATGCTGAGCTGACGAAAGCGTCCGGGACTGAACACCACGGCGGTGTCTGCTTCCTGATTAAAAAACGTAACGGTACTACCGTACAGCAGTGGGTCAGCCAGGCGGAAGCCGATGACTGTGTGCTGGCGCTGGAAGATGTGGGCAACCCGCATAACCTGGGTGCCATGATGCGCAGCTGCGCGCACTTCGGCGTGAAAGGGGTATTGCTGCAGGATGCTGCGCTGCTGGAATCCGGTGCCGCGATCCGTACTGCGGAAGGCGGTGCCGAACACGTTCAGCCGATCACCGGCGACAGCGTCCTTGATGCCATTGAACAGTTCCGTAAAGCGGGCTATTCCATTGTGACGACCTCCAGCCATGCCGGTACGCCGCTGTTTAAAGCGACACTGCCGCGTAAGATGGTGCTGGTGTTAGGTCAGGAACGCGATGGTCTGTCAGACGCGGCACTCTCGAGCGCGGATCTGAGCGTCTCTATTGACGGGACAGGCAATGTGGAAAGTCTGAACGTTTCCGTCGCGACCGGCGTGCTGCTGGCGGAATGGTGGCGTCAGAACAAAGCATAAGCTTTTTATGTGCCGGGCCAGCCCGGCACATTCATATCCTATTCGCTTTCTGCCGGTAACACGGGCATCCAGTCAATCGGCGTTTCGCCACGTTTTTCCAGCCACTCATTCGCCAGAACAAAGTGATTACAGCCAAAGAAACCGCGGTGTGCAGACAGCGGTGACGGGTGCGGCGCTTTCAGCACGTGATGACGCTGACGATCGATGATCGCCCCTTTCTTTTGCGCATGCGATCCCCACAGTAAAAACACCACTCCTTCGCGATGTTCATTGATCAGACTGATCACTTTATCGGTGAAGGTCTCCCATCCAAGGCTGGCATGAGAGTGGGCTTGCCCTGCGCGGACGGTCAGGACGGTATTCAGTAACAGCACGCCTTGATGCGCCCAGCTTTCCAGATAGCCGTGGTTTGGTCGGGTAAACCCAGGCACGGTTCCCTCAAGCTCTTTATACATATTGAGCAGAGAAGGGGGGATAGCTACGCCAGGACGGACGGAAAATGCCAGTCCATGTGCCTGCCCTGGGCCGTGATAGGGATCCTGACCGAGAATGACCACTTTCACATCACTCAGTTCGGTGTAGCGGAATGCGTTGAACACATCTTTCTGGGGCGGGTAAATCGTCTGTCCGGACTGACGTTCAGCCGCAACGGTGCTGAGGGTATTGATAAAATAAGGCTGTTGCTTTTCTTCTGCCAGCACGTCATGCCAGGTTAAAGGTGTCGTCATCTCGCTCTCCTGCGAATCTCAATCTGGGACTAGCTTAACCGTTAAATTCCCGGGTGCAAAATTACAGGTTGAAAATACACGTAAGTCACTCAATTTATGTTGAATATATGCAGGCTGAGTTGAATTGGTAAGGCTGTGAAATTGATCTGAAACAATAAATTCAGACCACACTATTTGTGTGGTTATGGTTTTTGTTGATTTAAATCAATAAATCGCCTTGATGTGAATGATATATATACACACAAGAAACAATGGTTTTACCAATTGGCCGCAAGAGGCCGACACCCGTTAATGTAGCCTAAGGGAGGCAACACATGATTACAGGTATCCAGATTACTAAAGCTGCAAATGACGATCTGCTCAACTCTTTCTGGCTGCTGGACAGCGAGAAAAACGAAGCACGCTGTGTGGTAGCAAAAGCAGGTTTTGCGGAAGATGAAATTGTACCGGTTAACAAACTGGGCGAAATTGAATACCGTGAAATCCCGATGGAAGTGAAACCAGAAGTGCGTGTGGAAGGTGGTCAGCACCTGAACGTAAACGTACTGCGTCGTGAAACGCTGGAAGATGCGGTTAAGCACCCAGAAAAATACCCACAGCTGACTATCCGCGTGTCTGGCTATGCGGTGCGTTTCAACTCTCTGACCCCGGAACAGCAGCGCGACGTTATCGCGCGTACCTTTACTGAAAGCCTGTAAGGTTTTTAGCCACGGGGGTGGAACAAAAAGCCGGGACATTTCCCGGCTTTTTTTTACTCTTCAGTTTTCGTTTCTGACGCTGCAGCGCTTGGCTTGCGACGTTTACCAATGTTTTTGGTATCGCGGTGACGCTGCTTCACGCGCGGCTTCTCTTTTTCTTTCTCTTTTCTCTCCGCCCGTTTCGCGAGCGCTTTCTTGGACGGTTTGCCCGTCATTTTTTCACTCGGTGCACGCGTGGTCGGACGCAGTCCATCAATGACGCGCGCTTTCAGCGGCTCGTCGACATAGCGGCCAATTTTCTGCAACAGCAGGTAGTCATGTGCTTCAACCAGAGAAATGGCAATACCCTTGCGGCCTGCACGACCGGTACGGCCAATGCGGTGCAGATAGGTATCTCCGCTGCGAGGCATATCGAAGTTGATCACATGGCTCACGTCCGGGATGTCGATCCCGCGCGCGGCAACGTCTGTTGCGACCAGCACGTTAACGCGGCCATCGGTCAGACGCTTAATGCCTTCGGTACGTTTCACCTGCGCCATCTCACCTTCGAGATAGCAATTGTTGATCCCGGCATTACGCAGCATTTCAGCCAGCTCATGCACACGCTCACGCTTACGCACAAACACGATGGTGCGGGTGGCGTCTTCCTGCTTAAGCAGGTGTTTCAGCAACTCAACCTTGTGCTCAAGATTATCTGCGCGGTAATACCACTGGTGGATCTTCTTGCGCTCACGGGTAGATGGCGTTGCTGACACTTCCACCGGATCTTCCAGCAGACGCTCTGCGAAGTCTTTGATCGCATCCCCTTCCAGGGTGGCTGAGAACAGCATTGTCTGGTTACGCCAGCGCGTTTCACCGGCGATATGTTCGATATCCTGCGCGAAGCCCATGTCCAGCATACGGTCGGCTTCGTCCAGAATCAGGGTTTCTACCGCACGGCAGTCAAAGTTCTCTTCTTTAATGTACTGCAGCAAACGGCCCGTCGTTGCAACGACGATGTCCTGGTTTTCGCTGAACACTTCGGCGTGGTTCATATACGCAACGCCGCCTGTGATCGTAGCGATATCCAGATGGGTATTCGCTGCCAGCTCGCGTGCGTGATCGGCAACCTGCATTGCCAGTTCACGGGTAGGCGTCAGGATCAAAATACGCGGCGGGCCTGATTTTTTACGTGGAAAATCGAGCAGATGCTGCAACACAGGCAGCAAGTAGGCTGCTGTCTTCCCCGTGCCGGTTGGCGCAGAACCGAGCACATCGCGGCCCTCAAGCGCAGGCGGAATGGCCGCTGCCTGAATGGCGGTCGGGCGTGTAAAGCCTTTGCTCTCAAGTGCATTGA
>Ga0268257_1002914_pt1 | contig 11423 bp, 7 predicted proteins | sample AgamicAtPrz_FD_200249 | JGI IMG/M metagenome (GOLD analysis project Ga0268257, IMG submission 200249) | Agave microbial communities from Guanajuato, Mexico - At.P.rz (v2) (version 3) | ecosystem: Host-associated > Plants > Phyllosphere > Phylloplane/Leaf | place: Guanajuato, Mexico | collected...
GTGCAATGCGCGCAACGCGCGGTCGATGCGCGCCGCCGAGCGCCTGGGCTTCACCCAGGAAGGCCTGTTCCGCCAGCACGCAGTGATCAAGGGCCAGAACCGCGACACCGCCTGGTTCTCGATCATCGATGGCGAGTGGCCGGCGATTCGCGAGGCCTTTGTAGGCTGGCTAGCCGCGGACAATTTCGATGCGCAGGGCAGGCAGCGTCGGCGCTTGGAAGAATTTCGTGAGTCTTGACTTGGGCGCGGCGTTGCCGCTATTTCGCGCGCATGGCGCGCTCCCACATGAATTCATTTGCTACATGTAGGATGGGTGAAACCCCTCTAGCGTTGATGGGTTTCACCTACGCGGCCCGCCCCATCCTACGAGGCTACACGCTACGAGCTGGCGGTCACGCCCCTTGAAGCGGCGCACCCAGCCAGGCCGAAACCAACAGCAGCACGGCCATGGTCTGGTTGAAACGGGTCATGGCGCGGGCCGACGTGAACAAGCGTGCGGCGCCGCGCCCCAGCAACGCCCAGCAACCCAGGCACGGCAGGGAGATAGCCAGGAAGATCGCCGCCAGCAGCGCTACCCGCAGCGCCTGACCGGGCCCCGGCGTGGCGAATACGCTGACCACGGCCAGGGCCATCATCCAGGTTTTTGGGTTGACCAACTGCAACGCTGCGCCAGCGAACAGCCCGAGGCGCTTCTCGTCTGCCGTTACCGCCGAGCCATCCAGCGCCGCCGCAGGGCTGCTGAAAATCCGCCAGGCCAGGTAGCTCAACCACAGCACGCCAAACCAGGCCATCGCCCACTGCAGGCGCGGGTACTGTTGCAGCAATTCACCCAGGCCGAGCCCCACCGCCACCACGATGGCCGCCGCGCCCACACAGGCACCGATCACCAGCGGCAGGGTCTTGGCCACGCCATAGCGGGCGCTGCTACCCAGCACCAGCACGTTGGTGGGCCCCGGGGTGATGGAGGCAACGAAGGCGAACAGCATGAAGGGCAACAACTGGGTCATGAATGGGCTCCTGAACGATCCGAGCCCTGATCATCGACGCTGGCGCCTCAGCGGTCTGGAAGGTTTGAGCAGCGCCGTTGGTAGTTCGCTGGGGTGATGCCGTAGGCGCGGCGGAACCAGCGGCCCAGGTGGCTCTGGTCGGCAAAACCGAGAATCGCCGCCACCTGCACCGGCGGCTCGCCACGGGCCAGCAGGTGCCGCGCACGGGCCAGGCGCAGTTGCACCAGATAGGCATGGGGCGCCAGGCCGAAGGCAGCCTTGAAGGCGCGGCTCAGCCGAAAGCGGTCCACGCCGCAGGCGGCAGCCAGGTCATCCAGGCCGATATCGCGGGTGTGCTGGTCATGCAGGAAGGCCCGGGCCCGCTGGGCCACCAGCGGCAAACGCGGGTCGACCTCCAGGCGGCGGCGCCAGTGCAGGCGTTCGGTCAGGCGCGCCAGGAGATTATCGAGAGCGGACTGCCTGACCATGCGCATATCCTGACCATGCAGGGCGCCGAACGCTTCGACCACCGCGGCGAGCAGGCGCGGGTCGCTGGCCAGGGTGGCCGTGAAACCCGGCAGGCAATCGGCGGGCGCCTGTTCGAACAGGCTGCGCAGTTCACGCTCCAGCCACTGGGTATCCAGGTACAGCATCGAGTAGGTGAAGCCTTCCGGCTCCGGCGCGTGGCCGTCGTGCAACTCGCCAGGCTCGAGCATGAACACCTGGCCGGCCAGGCTGCTGTTCAACTGCTTGCGGCAATTGAACTGCTGAACACCCTGCTCGGTGAAGCCGACCAGGTAGGCGTCGTGCCAGTGGGGATCGTAGGCATGGCCGCGAAAATGCGCGCGGATGGTCTCGATACCGGTGTCTGTGTCCTGGGCCAGGTCGACCCAACTCTGCGCGCTCATGCCTGCTCCAGCGCCACGGGATGTGAGCGGGTCATGCTAACCGACCTGCTGCTCCCATTCTGGAACTTTTGAGCAGCCGTTCATCGGGCCCGCGCCATGCAGCGCTGGTGGCGCGCATCCACCCGCTCGGCGAACCAGGCAGTGGTCAGCCGGCGGGTGATCTTCGGGCTTTCCAGCACGATGCCCGGCAGCAGCGCGCGCGGTACTGGCTTGCCCTCGGCCTGATCGGCCAGAGCGAATACCCGCTCGTACAGGCGACTGTCCTCGAACTCCAGGCTATCGCCCTGTTCCAGGTCGCGGCGAATGGCGCGCTCGCTCATGTCCAGGCGCTTGCCCAGGGAACGCACGGCAAGCTCCGTTGCACTGACCTTGCTGCTGCCGTGGATGATCAGATCGCCATCCAAGGCCAGGGGAATGCCCGAGGCGCTGCTGACCGCATTCTGAAAGGCGGCATTGCGGCTGGCGTACCAGCCGGCGTTGAAGTCGGCAAAACGGTACAGCGGTTTCGGGTAGTTGACCGGGTAGCCCAGCAGATGGGCGATACCGAAGTACATGCCGCCACGACGGCTGAATACCTCGCGGCGGATCGAGCCGTCCGGCGGATAGGGATAGCCCTCGGCATGGGCCTGGGCGAACGCGACGCTGACCTGCATCGGCCCGCCGGTGTGCACCGGATTGAGCCCGCCGAACAGCTGGCGACCCAGCGGCACCATGCCGGTGAAATCATCGAAGATCTCGCTCAGTTGCTTCTCGGTGCGCACGCTGTCCAGGCGCTGCTGGTAGGTCTTGCCGGTCGGCGACTGGATGCGTAGCGCGGCGTTCACTAGCAGCCGTGGCACGTGCAGGCTGGCTGCGCGTCGGTCGATTTCGGCCCGGGCGATCTTGGCCAGCCCCGGCACCGGCGGGTCGGCGTTGAAGGTCGACTCCTGTTCGGTCACCGCCAGCACGGCGCAGATGTTCTCGGTAGTCGGCGCGATGTCCTGAGCGGCGAAGGCGGCGTAGATATCCGCGGCCCATCCTTCCCGATCCGGCGTGTTCATCGGCATCAGCCGTACGATCTTCGCGCGCACTTCGGCCGGTTTGGGCGCCGGCTCACGTGGCTGGGACGCGCAACCAGCCAGCAACACGGCCAATAGCGCAGCGGATGAACGCAGGAAATGGGGCGTCACCGATGACTCCTCGCAATGGAAAGCTCGAAGCTCTGACAACGGCAACGCTGCGGCGTCCGCGATTATTTGCCGGGCGTGCCCGTCCGCAACGCCCTCCGGGCTGGCAAAACAATCAGAACCCACTCACAAGCGAAGCGGTCTACCCCTCACAAAGGCCCGTAACGCCTGGCCTGCGGACGCGGAGCGAGTTGCGCTCCAGGATCGATATGAGCAAGGAGATCCACATGGTTACCCATTACAAGATCGACGGTCATCTCGCCTGCGGCACCCATGGCGAAAGGCTGGCCTCCAGCAAGGAACTCAATCAGGTGAAATGCCGCAACTGCCGCAACACCGAGGTGTACAAGCAGGCGCGCCGGGATACCCGCAATGCCGCACGACGCGCCGCCCGCAAGGCCAAGGTCGCGCAGCCGCGTACCGACTGGCGCACTTCCTGGCAGCAGCACCTGACCGACCTGCCCGGCCGCAATCGCCTGCCGCGTGGCTTCGCCGCACAAGCTTACGTGTGACGGCTACAGGGGCCTGAACAAGTCCCGCGCTTGAAAGCAAAAAGGGTGGACCGAGCAATCGGTTCACCCTTTCTCGTTTCATTGCGGCTTGATGACCAAGGTGCCAAGTGGCGGCAGATCCAGGCTCAGGGACTGAGGCTGACCATGGCTGGCCAGCGACTCGCTGAACAGCCCGCCCTGGCTGCCGGCGTTGGAGCCGGCGTAACGTTCGGAGTCGCTGTTGAGCAGCACGTGCCAGGCGCCCTCCTTCGGCACGCCGATGCGGTAGCCGTTGCGCGGCTCGGGGGTGAAGTTGTGCACCACCAGCAGCGGCGCGCCGCTCTGATCATGACGCAGCCAGGCGAACACGCTGTTGTTGGCATCGTCACCGATCAGCCAGGCGAAGCCCTCGGCACTGCCGTCGAGCTGGTGCAGCGCCGGCTCGTGGCGATAAAGACCGTTGAGGTCGCTGACCAGCTGCTGCACGCCCTTGTGCTCGCCGTAGCGCAGCAGATACCAGTCCAGTTCATGGTCGTGGTTCCACTCGCGCCACTGGCCGAACTCGCAGCCCATGAACAGCAGCTTCTTGCCCGGATGGCTCCACATGAAGCTCAGGTACAGGCGCAGGTTGGCGAACTTCTGCCAGCGGTCGCCGGGCATCTTGTCGAGCAAGGAGCGCTTGCCGTGCACTACTTCGTCGTGGGAAATCGGCAGCACGAAATGCTCGGAGAAGGCGTACAGCAGGCCGAAGGTCAGCTGATGGTGATGGTGGCGACGGTGCAGCGGATCCTCGGCGGCGTATTTGAGGCTGTCGTGCATCCAGCCCATGTTCCATTTGTAGGAGAAACCCAGGCCGCCTTCCTGGGTCGGGCGGCTGACGCCCGGCCAGGCGGTCGATTCCTCGGCGATCACCAAGGCGCCGGGCACTTCCTGGGCGACCACGTCGTTGAGGTGGCGCAGGAAGTCGATGCTCTCCAGGTTCTCGCGCCCGCCGAAACGGTTGGGAATCCACTCGCCTTCCTTGCGCGAATAGTCGCGGTAAAGCATCGAGGCCACGGCATCCACACGCAGGCCATCGATATGGTAGGTGCGCAGCCAGTGCAGCGCCGAGGCCAGCATGAAGCCGTGCACCTCGGTGCGGCCCAGGTTGTAGATGTAGGTATCCCAATCCTGGTGGAAGCCCTCGAACGGGTGCGCGTATTCGTACAGCGCAGTGCCGTCGAACTGACCGAGGCCATGGGCGTCAGTGGGGAAATGCGCCGGCACCCAGTCGAGGATCACGCCAATGCCGGCCTGGTGGCAGGCGTCGACGAAGGCGGCGAAATCCGCCGGGCTGCCGTAGCGAGCAGTCGGAGCGAATTGCGACAGAAGTTGGTAACCCCATGAGCCACCGAAAGGGTGCTCCATGATCGGCATCAGCTCGATGTGGGTAAAGCCCAGTTGCTGCACATAGGGAATCAGCTGTTCGCTCAGCTCGCGCCAGCTCAGCAGGCGACCATTCTCGCCGCCCTCGCGACGCCAGGAGCCGGCGTGCAATTCATAGATCGACATCGGCGCCTGGTAGGCCTGGCGAGCCTGGCGCTGCTCGAGCCAGTGCTCGTCGTGCCAGTCGAACTGCAGCGGCGCGGATACCACCGAACCGGTGGCCGGCGGCAGTTCACTGGCCAGCGCCATCGGGTCGGCCTTGAGCGGCAGCAGGCCATCGCGGCCGAGAATCTCGTATTTGTAGACTTCGCCGGGTGTCAGGCGTGGGATGAACAGCTCCCACACACCACTGGGCTGACGCAGGCGCATCGGGTGGCGGCGGCCATCCCAGCCGTTGAAGTTACCAACCACCGAGACCCGCCGGGCGTTGGGCGCCCACACCGAAAAACGCACGCCCTGTACGCCTTCGTGAGTGGTGAACTGCGCGCCCAGGCTTTTGCCCAGTTCGCGGTGATTGCCCTCGGCGAACAGGTATAGATCCATCTCGCCGAGCAGTTGGCCGAAGGCGTAAGGGTCCTCGGTTTCCTGTACGCCAGTGCCCCACTGGATGCGGTAGCGATACGGCACCTGCTGCTCGATGCGGATGCTGAACAGCCCCGGCACGCTGGATTGCTCCAGAGTGCCGAGCACCTCGCCGGTCACCGCGTGGATCAGCTCGACGCTAAGGGCGCCAGGCAGGTAGGCGCGAATGGTCAGCCCGTGGGCGAATGCGTGGGGGCCCAGAATCGAAAACGGATCGCCATGCTCGCCCCGGATCAGGGCCTCGACAGCGGCGCGTTCCAATCCCGCCACCTGGCGCTCGGTTTCTCCATTGCTCATCGTTTACCGCTCCCCAAGAGATAGTTGCTCAGCTCTATCAGCCCTTGCACCGGAACTTCCAGCCAATCGGGACGATAGCGCGCTTCATACATGATTTCGTAAGCCGCCTTCTCGATGCAGAACAGCGCAAGCGCTGCCACTTCACCTTCGCGGTCATGCCAGGCGTGGGGCAGATCGGCTGCCGCCAGCCGGTAGGCTTCGTTGAATGCGGTTCTGGCCTGGCTGCGATACAGCTCGGCGATATGTCGGCGGGCCTGCTCATCCGACGGCGTTGCATGGTTGTTCTGGGCACTGCGCGTGACCATGGCAGCGGCGTAATCGAAGGAGCGCAGCATGCCGGCAACGTCCTTGAGTGGGCTGTAGAAAGCGCGGCGCTCTTCCAGGGTGCGGGTCGGTTCACCTTCGAAGTCGATCAGGTAGGCGTCGCCCTGCACCACCAGCACCTGGCCCAGGTGCAGATCGCCATGCACGCGCATGCGAATGCCGCCCGCCGAACGCCGCGCCAGGTCGTCGACCCGTTCGAGAATCTGCGCATGGCGCGCAGCCAGCCAATCCGCCTGATTGGCGGCTTCACCCGGCAAGTGCCCGCGCCCCTCGGCGATCACTTTCAGCGCCTCGCGGACCTGGGCGGTGATGTTCTGCGACCACTCGGCCACTTCGGCGTCGCCGGTCTCGTGGTAGCCGAAGTCCGGGTTGTCGCTGGCCTGGCCGAGGGCCACATGCATCTCACCCAGGCGCTTGCCCAACAGGCCGGCGAAGGTTTCCAGCTCGGCCAGGGCGCTGTGCACCTTGCCCTGCTCGACCTGCCCGCCGGCCAGTTCCTCGCGAACCGCGCGCTCCAGGTTGTTCAACGTCCACTGCCAGGCATCGCCCTGGTTGTTCAGGTAGCCCTGCAGGATCATCAACGTGTGAGGCACGCCCTGCTCATCCACGCGGCGCACTTCGCCCAGCAGCGGCGCGATATGCGCGAAGCCGGCCGCGGTCAGGTAGCCGCCGATCTCCGCTTCCGGGTGAATCCCGGGCAGCACGCGACGTACCAGCTTGAGCACCGCCTGTTCATCGATGATCGCCGAGCTGTTGGATTGCTCAGCGGAGATCAGCTTGACCTTGGCATTGCTCAGGTCGCCCAGTTCCTGCAAGCGCGCGGTGGGCACGAACTGGATCTCGCTGCCCTGCCAGCCCAGCACGCTGCGCTCGCTCAGCTGGCCCATTACATGGCGCACGAAACCCGGCAGCGTATAGCCGTCGGTCAGCAGCCCTACCTGACCACCGCGCCACAGCCGGGCCAGAGCCAGTTGCTGCGGCAGACCGCCGCCGGCGTCCTGCTCGCCCACGTAGCCGAGGGGCACCTGGTAGTGTTCGATGCTGCCGGACTGGCGCACCACCTCCACTTCACTGAGCACGTAAGGTTGGTCCGCGCCGCCGAACGGGACGGCATACAGCAGCTTTACCTGCTTCACGTCCTCGGCCCCGCCGGAGAACCAACGGCGCTTGGGCAAATAGGCCGGCAACAACTCCTGCTCCAGGGTCGCGCGAGCCGGCAGTTGCAACAGCTCGGCGAGTTGGTCGTTGATCACCAGGGTGGTCAGCTCCGGCATGGGGTCGACCGATGTTGAATGCGAGCTGGTCATTTGCGCCTCCTCGGCGAGCAGAAACCAGTAGAAGTCATAGGGCAGCCAGGCAGGCCATCGAGTGACCTGGTTCGCTGCAGTCGTCGAGAAGGATGCAGTGCCGTGCCATCACCAGTTCCTCAGCTCGCCACGCGGATGCGCCAGATGCCGAATGGCTGGTGCCAGGGCTCGATACGCATCCACTGGGTCTTGCCGTGCCAGTGCCAGGTGTGGCCGGTCATCAGGTCTTCGCCATGAGTGGTGGCGTGGTCATCCAGGCCCAGTTCCCACAGCGGCAACTCGAAATGCGCTTCCTGAGCGTTGTGCGGGTCGAGGCTGACCGCCACCAGAATGAAGTTCTCGCGGTCGGCGGTGCGCTTGCCGAAGTACAGGATGTTGTCGTTCCAGCAGGTGTAAGCCTGAAAACCCAGGTGGGTCTGTAGTGCCGGGTTCTGCCGGCGGATGCGATTGAGCTGGGCGATCTCGGCGACGATGTTGCCGGGCGCCTGGTAATCGCGCACGCGGATCTCGTACTTCTCCGAATCCAGGTACTCCTCCTTGCCCGGCACCGGTAGGGATTCACAGATCTCGAAGCCCGAATACATGCCCCACAGCCCCGAGCCCATGGTCGCCAGCGCGGCGCGGATCAGAAAGCCCGCGCGGCCGCTGTGGTGCAGAAAGTACGGATTGATGTCCGGCGTGTTGACGAAGAAGTTGGGGCGATAGCAATCGCGCCACGGAGCCTCGTTGAGCTGGGTCAGATAACTTTCCAGCTCGGCCTTGGTGTTGCGCCAGGTGAAGTAGGTGTAGCTCTGGGTGAAGCCCAGTTTACCCAGGCGCGCCATCATCGCCGGGCGGGTGAAGGCCTCGGCGAGAAACATCACCTGCGGGTGGGTCTTGCGAATATCGGCGATCAGCCATTCCCAGAACGGCAGCGGCTTGGTGTGCGGGTTGTCGACTCGGAACTGGTACACGCCCAGTTCCACCCAGCCGCGCACCACGTCGCGCAGCGCCAGCCACAGGTCGGGCACCGCATCCCTGGCGTAGAAGTCGACGTTGACGATGTCTTCATATTTCTTCGGCGGGTTTTCCGCATGGCGGATGGTGCCGTCCGGGCGCCAGCTGAACCAGCCCGGATGCTGCTGGAGCCACGGGTGATCGGGCGAACACTGGATGGCGAAATCCAGGGCGATTTCCAAGTCATGCTCGCGGGCCGCCTCGACCAGCGCGACGAAATCCTCGCGGGTGCCGAGCTGCGGGTGAATGGCCTCATGACCGCCGTCCGGACTGCCGATGGCGTAAGGGCTGCCGGGATCGTCCGGGCCCGCGGTCAGCGAGTTGTTGCGGCCCTTGCGATGGGTGGTGCCGATGGGATGAATCGGCGGGAAGTACAACACGTCGAAGCCCATGGCCTGAATCGCCGGCAGGCGCTTGATCACGTCACGTAGGGTGCCGTGGCGCTCAGGGTCGTCGGTTTCCGAGCGGGGGAACAGCTCGTACCAGCTGGCGAAGCGCGCCAGCGGGCGCTCCACGTCGAGCAGGTAGGTCGCGCTGCGGGTGCGATGCGGATGGCCTTCGGCGCGGCGCACCAGCGCCACGGTTTCGGGCGCCAGCAGCAACGCCACGCGCTCGTCCAGGCTCTGCAATTCCTGCAGCTCATCACACAGCGCTTCGAGGCTGATGGCCAGGTCACCTTCGGCCCGCTCGGCGGCTTCGCGCAGCAGCGCCTGGCCCTCCTGCAGTTCGAGGTTGATGGTCACCCCGGCGCCGAATTTCTTCGACAGCTCGTAGCAATAGCTGGCGTAGATGTCCCACCAGGCCTCGATCAGAAACTCCACCTCACCCACCCGCTGCGGGGTGATCTCGGCTTGCCAGCGGTCATGGCCCATGTCTTCGAGCGGTACGCGGTGCCAGTCCTGGCTGCCGGCATCGCGCCACAGCACTTCGCCGGCCAGCTTGTCGTGGCCATCGGCGAAGATCAGCGCGCTGACGGTAACCTTGTCCCCCGCAATCGCCTTGGCGGCGAAGCGCCCCTGCTCGACCTGCGGCTCGACTTCCTCGATGGCCAGGCGCGGCAACTGCAATGCGCGCTCCAGCGACAACTCGCCGTGGTTAAGACGGACCGGTTCCTGCAGAAAGTCGGCTTGCGAATAAGCAGATGGCATCGAAACGGGCTCCTCACGCCTGGCAGGCGTATTAAGCTGTTGCACCGTGGCGCGCCACGGGCTGTAGGCGACAGTGCGTACCTGAATGCGGATTTGCCGAGCGCCCTTTAACGCCCCATCGAGTGCAGACTCTCGGCCTGAGAGGCGCCGTTGCCTTGCACGTCGACGAGGCGCTGCGGGGTGCCGCGACCTGTCTATCTCCGAACCTGGCGTGTTTGGCAAAGTTCATAGTTTCCGAGGCGAGGCAGATGCGCCTCGGAAACTGCACACGATCTTTTAGGGCGAGATCAAATTGGCTGCTACAAGGCAGAAGCGGCCGTTCGCTACGTAGGGTGGATGACGCTCTTTTCATCCACCATTGCAATCGCAGAGCGGTGGACGGGTCGGGCCGCGTAGGTGAAGCGTCGTCCACCCTACGATCTAAAGCCCCTCCTACACGAACGACCGCTCCAGCCCTGTTGCAGTCAAAGCGCTGAAGTCGAGCCGCAAGACCGTGAAAGGATCTCAGGGCGCCTCGGCACCGAGCTTCCTCCACATGGCTTTGGTGATGCGTTGGCGATTGGTATAACCGGCCCAGGGATCCTCGTCGAGCTTGGCCAGACGCTGGTGCAGATTGCCGATATGCCACTGCTTCGAGTCGCGCAATTGCCCCAGTTCCTCGCGGCGGATCGGCACCGATACCGGCAAGCCCGGCCGCGCACGCACCGAATAGGCGGCCACGGTGCTGGCACCGCGGCCGTTGCGCAGGTAATCCAGGTACACCTTGCCGATGCGGTTCTTCGGGCCCATGCGGGCGCTGAAGCGATCCGGCAATTCGCTGGCCATGAACTGCGAAATCGCCTTGCCGAAAGCCTTAAGCGTGTCCCAGTCGACATGCCGAGCCAGCGGCACCACCAAGTGCATGCCGGCACCACCGCTGGTTTTCACGAAGGTTTCCAGGCCCAGCTCGTCGAGCACCGAGAGGCTCAGACGCGTGGCCTCCAGAACGGCGCGCCAGGGCAGCGCCGGGTCCGGATCGAGGTCGAGGATCAGCCGGTCCGGCCGTTCGATGCTGGCGTATGCCGCATTCCAGGTATGCAGCTCGATGGTGCCCATCTGCACCGCGCCGACCAGAGCCGGCACGCTATCGATAGCCATCAAGCGGTCATGGCCGGGATCGAGATCGGCGTCCAGGTGATGAATATTGGGTATCGCCAGGCGCTCGGCATGCTTCTGGAAGAACTGCTCGCCGCCGACGCCGCCGGGTGCGCGCAGCAACGATACCGGCCGGTTGCGCACGTCGGGCAGCAGCCAGTCGGCAATCTCGGCGTAGAAGCGTGCCAGCTGCGCCTTGGTAGTATCGCTCTGCTCATCGATGACCCGCTCCGGGTGGCTCACCGATACTTCGCCTATCTGCTCACGGCCCTTGCGGGCGTTAGTCTTGCTGGTGGTTTTCTCGGTGGACGCGCCCTCTTCTACCGCCTTGGCTAACGCAGGCTGTTCCTCGATGATCTGCTCGGCCGGCTTGTCGCTGCGTTCGCCGACGAAGGCGCCCTGACGCACCAAGCCTTCTCCGGTCCAGCCGGCGAAGGCCACCTCGACCACCAGTTGCGGCTCGATCCACTGCACACCACGGCGCTGCGCCGCGCCTGGCTGCTTGTGCAGCGGTGAGTCGTCCCGCGCCAGAGCTTTCATGCGCTTGTGCAGGTTGGCGAGCAGCGCCTCGTTGAAGCCGGTGCCGACCCGTCCGGCGTAGCGCAGGCCCTTCGCCTCGTTGACCGCCAGCAAAAGCGCACCGAAGCCCGAGCGGCTGC
>Ga0268257_1002931_pt1 | contig 11356 bp, 9 predicted proteins | sample AgamicAtPrz_FD_200249 | JGI IMG/M metagenome (GOLD analysis project Ga0268257, IMG submission 200249) | Agave microbial communities from Guanajuato, Mexico - At.P.rz (v2) (version 3) | ecosystem: Host-associated > Plants > Phyllosphere > Phylloplane/Leaf | place: Guanajuato, Mexico | collected...
TCTGCGCCACCCTGAGCAGCGCGCTGCTGTGGCCGCAGCGGGTCGAGCGGCAACTGGCGCAGCAGGCCCGCGATGCCTGGCAGACCGGCCTCAAGGCCGCGCGCCAGGCGCTGACCGGCGAGGAAGATGCGCGCAAGGGGCTGCTCGAAGCGCTGTCGCGCATCGTTGCCGTGGATGCCCAGCGCGAACACGCCTGGTTCGAGGGCGAGCGTGGCCGCCAGCGCGCCATTGCCCTGCGGGTGCTCAGCCGCGACCTGCTCGGCGTATTGCGCCTGGCCCGCGGTGTGGCGCGTCAGTGGCGGCAGCTGAGCAGCCAGGAAGCGCAGGCTGTGGCGCCCTGGTTGCAGGAAGTGGACGAGCGTCTGCAGGACGGCGCGAACGACCGCCCGCAGTTGATCGAGCGCCTGCGCCAGGCTGCTGAGGACGACGAGCTCAATGGCGGCCAGCAACTGTGTCTGGGGCGCATGGCGGTGCTGCTGATGCGCATCGAGGATGCCGGCCGTGCGCTGCTGGCGGTCGAGCAGGGCAGAGCGCCGGACGATGCGCCGCGGGCGCTGTCCTGGCACTACGACTGGCAGAGTGCGCTGGTGTTCGGTTCGCGCAGTGCCCTGGCATTCCTGACCCTGGCGAGCTTCTGGCTGGCCACCGGCTGGACCCACGCCACCGGCGCCATGCTGCTGGCCTGTGTGGTGTGCAGCCTGTTCGCGCGGCTGGAGGCGGCGCCGCAGATCGGCATGATGTTCCTGCGCGGCATTCTCTACGCGCTGCCGGTGGCGTTTTTCGTCGGGCAGATCCTGATGCCGCAGATCGACGGTTTCGTGATGCTCTGCATGGTGCTCGGCGTGCCGCTGTTCTTTGGCGTGCTGGGCATGGCCAAGCCGGCCGTGGCGGCGACCTCCACGGCGTTCTGCCTGCACGTGATCGTGCTCTGCATGCCGCCGCCGAGCGTCGGCTACAACGTGGAATACTTTCTCAACGAGGCGCCTGGCATGCTTATCGGCGTGGCCGTGGCAGTAATGGCGTTTCGTGTGATCGTGCTGCGCAACCCGGTGTGGCATGGCCGGCGCCTGGTGCATGCGATGCTGGTCGACCTTGGCCGGCTGACCCGCCGCGACCTGGGCCGTGCCGAGAACTGGTTCGGCGGGCGCATGGCCGACCGCCTGCTGCAGCTGGCGCGGCACTACCCGGCGCGTCCGGATCAGGCGCGCAGCCGCTGGGACGAAGGCGTCGCCGGGCTCGATCTGGGCGACGAACTGCTGCACCTGCGCGCCTGTCTGGCCAAGGCTGACGCCGGTCTGGCCCGTTCGCAGCGACGCTTTCTGGAACGTCTCGACGATGCACTGGAGCGCGGCCCCGCGCCGGGCCGCGAAGACGATCTGAACGCTCCTGTCGCCGAGCTGCAGGAGGCCCTGCGCGCCTGCACACCGAGCATCGACAAGCGCCTGGCCGAAGCGGCGCTGTTGCAGTTGCACAATGGCTGGCGGCACTGGTGTCAGCTAAGAGGAGAAGCAAATGGGCTTACATGAGTGGTCGCTGGGCGGCGTATTGCTGAGCCCCATGGCGGCCTATGCGGTTTTGGCGCTGCTGCTTACCGGCGTGGTACGCCTGGGCCTGCAGCGCGTGGGATTGGCGCAGTGGATCTGGCACGAGGCCTTGTTCGACTGCGCCCTGTTCGTTTGCGTCCTGGCGGCGGTTATTGCCGTCTTGGCGACCTAAGGAGAAAAGCATGCGTTCGACCATTCGCGTCGGCATTACCCTGGCTGTGGTGGTAGCGGCGATCTTCGCTGGCGCCTGGATCTGGCAGCACTACATGTATTCGCCCTGGACCCGGGACGCCCGGGTGCGCGCCGATGTGGTGACCATCGCTCCGGACGTGTCCGGCTGGGTGCTCGAGCTCAAGGTGCGCGACAACCAGCAGGTCAAGGCGGGTGACCTGCTGATGACCATCGACCGTGACCGTTATCAGGCTGCGGTGGAAAAGGCTCAGGCCGTGGTCGACATCCGCAAGCAGCAGCTCAACCTGCGCGAACACGAAGCCTCGCGCCGTGCGCAGCTGGGCAGCCAGGCGATCAGCGCCGAGCTGCGCGAGAATGCGCAGATCAATGCCGAGATGGCCCGCAGCGAATACCGCGAAGCCCAGGCCGATCTGCGCATCGCCCAGCTCAACCTCGAGCGCAGCGAAGTGCGCGCGCCGCGTGACGGTCAGGTGACCAATCTGGTGCTAGCCCAGGGCAACTACGTGACGGCCGGGCAGGCGGTGATGGCCCTGGTCGATACCAGCTCGTTCTACGTGCAGGCGTATTTCGAGGAAACCAAGTTGCCGCGCATCCAGGTCGGTGCGCCGGTGGAAATCTGGTTGATGGGCGGTGAGCAGGAGATTCGTGGTGAGGTGGAAGGCATCAGCCGCGGCATCACCGACCGCAACGCCAGCCCGGACGGCCAGCTGCTGGCCAACGTCGAGCCGACCTTCAACTGGGTACGCCTGGCCCAGCGCATTCCGGTTCGCATCAAGCTCGATGATGTGCCGGAGAGCGTCAAGCTGAGCGCCGGCATGACCGCCAGCGTACGGGTGGAGTAGGGCGAGTTTGGTCATTGTAGGAGGGCTTTAGCCCCGAGCTCTTAAGGGCTCGAGGCTAAAGCCCCTCCCACCATTTCGTAGCCCGGGTCGAGCGCAGCGACGCCCGGGACATTTCCTGGGTATCGCTGCGCTCAACGCCAGGCTACCGTCTGCTTGCGAGTGTTACTTGCAAAGATGAAATGGGTAGCGTGAGTGGCATGCCTGACCATCAGCGAAAACAGAGCACCACCATGTCAAGGTGGGGCTCTTTGCCGACAGCACTAGCGCCTTTGCGGATTTCAGCCGCGCTGCACACTCGCCGGCGTACGGCGCATCAGCACTTCACCATGACGCACCGAAACCAGCGCATGGCCCTGGGTGCGGATCATCTCGTAATCGTCTGGCGCCGAAAGAATCAGCAGGTTGGCCGGGCGGCCCACTTCGATGCCGTAACGCTCACCCAGGTGCAGGGTGCGGGCGCTGTTGTCGGTGATCAGGTCCAGGCCGCGCTTGAGGTCTTCGTAGCCGAGCATATGGCAGATGTGCAGACCGGCTTCGAGGATGCGCAGGATGTTGCCGTTGCCCAGCGGGTACCAGGGGTCGACGATGGAGTCCTGGCCGAAGCAGATGTTCATGCCGGCCCGGTCGATCTCGGCCACGCGGGTCAGACCGCGGCGCTTCGGGTAGGTGTCGAAACGGCCCTGCAGGTGGATGCTTTCGGTGGGGCAGGAGATGAAGTTGATCTTCGACTGCTTCAGCAGGCGGAACAGCTTGGAGCAGTAGGCGTTGTCGTAGGAGCCCATGGCGGTGGTGTGGCTGGCGGTGACGCGTTCGCCCATGCCGCGCACACGGGCTTCTTCGGCCAGCACTTCGAGAAAGCGCGACTGCGGGTCGTCGGTCTCGTCGCAGTGCACGTCCACCAGGCAGCCGGTGCGCTCAGCCAGGTCCATCAGAAACTTGATCGAGCTAACGCCCTGGTCGCGGGTATTCTCGAAGTGCGGAATGCCGCCCACCACGTCGGCGCCCAGCGCCACGGCCTGCTCCATCAGCGCGCGGCCGTTGGCATAGGACTCGATGCCCTCCTGGGGAAAGGCGACGATCTGCAGGTCGATCAGGTGGCGGGTTTCCTCGCGCACTTCGAGCATCGCCTTGAGCGCGGCCAGGGTCGGGTCGGTGACGTCGACGTGGGTGCGCACGTGCTGGATGCCATGGTCGACCAGCATGTCGATGGTCTTCTTGGCGCGGGTCTTGGTGTCTTCGTGAGTGACCAGCGCCTTGCGCTCGGCCCAGCGCTCGATACCCTCGAACAGCGTGCCGCTCATGTTCCAGTTCGGCTCGCCGGCGGTCAGGGTGGCATCGAGGTGAATGTGTGGCTCGACGAAGGGCGCGACCACCAGGTTATTGGCGGCGTCGAGATCGCCTTCGCTGGCGCTGATCTCTGCGGATTGTCCGGTGATGGCGGCAATCTGCGAGCCGTCCAGTGCGATGTGGAAAAGACCTTCGCGGCCACGCAGGCGGGCGTTGACGATGTTCATGGGGTACTCCTTGGCAGGCTATGAGACGACAGGCGACGGATCAGCAGGGCGATGCTGATGTTCAGTCGGTCGTGAGGGTCATCGAACGAGCAGCCGGTCAGCGCTTCGATACGTTGTACACGGTAGCTCAGGGTGTTGCGGTGTACGCCCAGGCGTTGCGCGGCCAGGGCGAGGTTGGCGTTCTCGAAGAACCAGGCTTCCAGAGTCGGCATCAGCACTGGCTCGTGGCGTGAGTCATCGCCGATCAGCGGCCCCAAAGTGCGCTCGACGAAACGCTCGAGCAGGCTGCGGTCGCGGATCGCGGCGAGCAGTTCGATCACCCCCAGCTCGTTGAAACTGCACAGCCCCAGGCGTTCGGGAAAGGCCTGGGCGGCGACCAGCGCCTGGCGGGCCTGGCCGAGTGCCCGGGCGAACTGCTCGGGACGGTGATTGCCGCTACTCAGGCCGAGAAACAGGCGCTGCGGTTGCAGACGTTCGTCCAGCTCGCCGAGCAGGTCCATCAATGTCCGACGGTTGCGCTGCTCGTCGTGGCTACCGGTGCAGGGCAGCAGGGCGATCCAGTGCTCGCCCTGGCTGATCAGCGGCAGGGCTGCGCCCAACTGTTGCAGACATTGCTCGAGGTACTGCTGCAGGCATTGGCGGTTGTCGCGCAGCAGGCGTTCGCCGCTGGCCGCTGCCTCGCCGTCGAACAGCTGCTCGCTGTTCTGCAGGCGCAACAGGGCGACCTGGCGCGGCACGCTCAGCGGCAGGTCGAGGCTGGCAGCACGTTGCAGCAGCACGTCGAGGGACTGGTAATCGCCTTCCAGCAGTTGCTCCAGCACATGCTGGCGCGAGCTGCCGAGCATCTGCTGCTGTACCAGCGCGGTGCCGATGGCCTGGGTGACCACCACCATCTTCAATCCGTAGGGCTGTTCCAGCAGCGGCAGGCCCAGGCGCTCGGCCTCGGTGATCACCGCTGGCGGAATCGCCTGGATGTATTCGGCGCCGGTGAGAATAACCAGCCCGGCGGTGGCCCGCTCGACTGCCTGGCGCACCAGAAGCAGCAGGTTGGCTTCGTCACGCGGGTGGTTGATGCCGGTGACGAACACCAGCTCGCCGCCCATCACCCAGGCGGCGATGTCCTCGTTCTCGGCCACGTAGGGCCAGCGCACCGGATTGCCTAGCGCTGCCCGACCAGCGCGCAGGCGCAGCTCGTGCAGGCCGGGCAGAACCAGAACATCGGCGACGCTCAGGCTCATGCGCGGGCGACCACGTCGCCGGCGGCGAAGACCTTCTTCGCTTCGAACAGCACGATGTACACCAGCGCGGCGACGGCAATGCCCACCAGCGGCGCGACCCAGGGCGAGAAGTAGGCGCACAGCGCACCGACGCCGTAAGCGCCCAGGCCGACCCAGTTGAAGGCGGGAATACGCGCCTCGGCGAGCAGCGGGTAGCGGCTCTTATGGCCGTAGAAATAGTCGGCCATGATCACACCACCGATCGGCGGGATGATCGAGCCGAGCAGGATCAGGAAAGGAATCAGCAGCTCGTACATGCCGCCAATGGCCAGCAGCGTGCCGATGCCGGCGCCGACCACGGTCACCGTCTTGCGCCGGCCGGTGCGCAGCAGGTTGCAGCCGGCGGCGGCGAAGTTGTAGATGGTGTTGTCCTGAGTCGTCCACAGGTTGAGGAACAGCATCACCACCGCCGCCATGGACAGGCCCTGCAGCACCAGCACTTCGACGATGTCCGGCTGTTGATAGACGATGGCGCCGTAAGCCCCGGCGACGATCATCAGGCCGTTGCCCAAGAAGAAGCCGACCATGCTGGCGATCACGGCGATGCGTCCGGTGCGGGCGAAGCGCGTCCAGTTGGTGGCCTGGGTGGCGCCGCTGACGAAGGTGCCGAACACCATGGTGATGGCCACGCTCAGGGTCATGCTCTGGGTCGGCTCGATGGCCATCAGCGCGCTCAGGCCGCCGATGTCGTCGGTGGCGATCCACAGCGAGCAGAGTAGCAGGGCGAGCATCGCCGGCACGGAAATGCGCGACAGGATGTCCAGCCCCTTGTAGCCGATGAATGCGGTGATGCAGAAGGCGAAGCCGAACAGCACCATCAGGGGAATGGTCAGGCCTTGCGGCAGGCCGAGAATCTTCACCAGCACGATGGCTACCGTCGCGGTGCCCCAGGCGTACCAGCCGATCTGGGTGAAGCCGAGCAGCACGTCGGAGAGTTTGCTGCCGGCTTCACCAAAGCAGAAGCGGCCCATCAACACCGAATTGAGGCCGCTGCGACAGGCGATCAGGCCGAGGATCGCGGCGTAGGCGCCGAGCAGCAGGTTGCCGATCACCGCGGCCCAGATCAACGTAGTGAAGTCGAAGGCCATGCCGATCTTGCCGCCAGCGAACATGGTGGCGGTGAAGAAGGTAAAGGAGAACAGCATGATCGACGTGGAGAACAGCCCCTTGCGGGCGCCGGCCGGCACTTCGCTCAAAGGGTAGTCGCTGTCGGTGGTGGGATGAGTCATGGCCTGGCTCCACAGGATGAGGGAAGCCATGGCTATAGCAGGCGACGTGCCAACCGACGGTTTGGGTGGCGCGTACAGTGCGGTTGTGCGAAGTGCACAATCAGGCGTGGATTTTCAGCGAATAGATGCGATTTCTTTGTGAGTTGTCACCATCGCTGACCTGTCTTGGTGCGCTGCCGGGCGGGCATGCACCAAGAGGTCACGATCGTTCTCAGCGGGTGCCGAGGAAGTCGCGCTTGCCCAGTTCCACGCCGTTATGGCGCAGGATGGCGTAGGTGGTGGTGATATGGAAATACAGGTTGGGCAGCACATGATCGAGCAGGAACGCCTGGCCCTGGAAGTGGGTTTCCTTGTCACGGCGCTTTAGCGTCACGGTGCGGTCTTCGCTGCCGTCGAGCTGGGCAGCGCTGATGCCCTGAACGAATTCAAGGGTCTTGGCGATACGTGCCTGCAGCTCGGCGAAGCTGGTTTCGTCATCGGCATGGCTCGGCGCTTCGACGCCGGCCAGCAGGGCTGCACCGGCCTTGACGGTGTCGCAGGCGATCTGCACCTGACGGCTGAGCGGGAACATGTCCGGCGCCAGACGCGAGGCAAGCAGCACGCTCTGCTCGATCTTGCGGGCTTCGGCGTTGGCGGCAGCGATGCCGAGGATGGTCGACAGGTTGGTCAGCTGGCGGGTGAACACCGGGATGGTAATGGCATGCATGGACAGTGGCATGGAAGCTCCAGGGGAAGGCAGGGGGCGCTTAACAGTAGGATGGGTGAAACCCATCGCAATCACTTGATGGGTTACACCTACGCGGCCCGACCCATCCTACGCGCTTAAGATATGAAGCGAACAGGCGATTGAAAAACGTAGGCGAGGCCGCCAGCGCAAGGCAAAAACAGGCGAGAAAGCGGAGTGTACGAGTAGTACATGAGCATTTTGAGCCTGTTTTTAACGCAGTGATGGCAACGTAGGTAGTTTTTCATCAGCCTGTCAGCCGATGCTGATCGTCGGCAGTGTGGCCAGCTCGACGGTAACGGCTTTACGTGGCGCGATGATTTCAGCTTCGCCGTCGACCACCAGTTCGTCGTGCTGGTTGAACACCCGGGTGGCGATGCGTACGCGGAATTTTGGCAGCTTCTCGAGAATCTCCAGGCGCACGGTCAGGGTGTCGCCCAGTTTCACCGGCTTCTGGAAGCTCATCTGCTGGCCCACGTAGATTGTGCCGGGGCCGGGCAGGGTGCAGGCCACCGCGGCGCTGATCAGCGCGCCGCTGAACATGCCATGGGCGATGCGCTCCTTGAACATGGTGGTGGCAGCGTATTCGGCGTCCAGGTGCACCGGGTTGTGGTCACCGGAAACGGCGGCGAACAGCAGGATGTCGCGCTCTTCCACGCTCTTGCTGTAGCTGGCGGTCTGGCCGACTTCCAGGGCTTCGTAAGGGGTATTGCTGCTTTGCGTCATAAGGCGGGTTCCTGAGGGAGTGAAGGTCGCGGCTGGGGCGCGAGCGTCTGTTCCAGCCAGTCGATCAGGTCGCGAGTGACCTCGTCACGGTTGGTTTCGTTGAGCGTTTCGTGGCGGGCCTGTGAATAAATTTTCAATGTGGTTCGGCTATGTCCTGCCTGCCTCAGCGCATCGGCCAGGCGTTGCAGGCCGTTGCCCTGGCTGACCGGGTCGTGGTCGCCGCCGATGATCAGGATCGGCAACTGCGGGGCGATCTGCTTCAGCGAGGCGAGCGGGGTGATGCGCTGCAGACCTTCCAGCAGGTCGAGCCACAACTGGTTGGTGCAGCGAAAACCGCACAGGGGGTCGGCAATGTAACGGTCGACCTCGGCGTTGTCACGGCTGAGCCAGTCGAACGGCGTGCGCGTCGGGGCGAAGGCCTTGTTGAAAGCACCGAACGAAAGCCAGTCGATCAGCGCGCTGCGCCCGGTCGCGCCCTGGCGCCAGCGCTCGAAGCGCGCCACCAGCGCCGCAGCCCGAAAGGTGCCCAGCTTGCCGTAATTCGAGCCACTGAGAATCGCGCCTTGTACGCTGCTGCTGTGGTGCATGAGGTAGGCGGTGGAGATGAAGCTGCCCATGCTGTGGCCGAGCAGAATGATCGGTGTCTGCGGATGCTGATGGCGGATGTGATGGTTGAGCTCGGAGAGGTCGCCGACCACATGGTTCCAGCCGTTCTCGTCGGCGAAGTGGCCGAGCAGCCCATGCTGCGCCGATTGCCCGTGGCCGCGATGGTCGAGGGCGTAGAGCGCGTGCCCGGCAGCGACCAGCGCCTCGCCGAGGCGGGCATAGCGGCCGCTGTGTTCGGCCATGCCATGGGCGAGCATCACCACGGCCCTGGGCTCATGCGCGGGGTGCCAGTGGTTGACGTAAAGGGGCGCGCCATCACTGCTGTCGAGCCAGAGGCTGCGGTGCTGCATGGCAAAGTCCTTTTTCAACAGCCTGATAGCCGGCGGGTGCCAAGCATTGTAGACCCTGCAGGTGCTGAAATTCACGGTATTGATTGTGGCTTTGCCAGGCTGCGGCCGGCTGCTAAGTTCTTGCCGGTGATATCACCGTCGGAAACCAAGGGATAACAACAATGCAGCCCGATTTCTGGAACGATAAACGCGCCCCTGGCGTGGCCAACAACATCGATATGGACGCCTACCAGTCGGTGGTCGAGGTGTTCGAGCGCTCCTGCAAGACTTTCGCCGACCGCCCCGCGTTCAGCAATCTGGGCAGAACCCTGACCTACGGCGAGCTGGACAAATTGTCCGCCGCCTTCGCCGCTTACCTGCAGCAGCGCACCGACCTCAAGCCTGGCGACCGTATCGCCGTGCAGATGCCCAACGTGCTGCAGTATCCGATTGCCGTGTTCGGCGCCATGCGCGCCGGGCTGATCGTGGTCAACACCAACCCGCTGTACACCGCCCGAGAAATGCGCCATCAGTTCAAGGACGCCGGCGTGCGCGCCCTGGTGTACCTGAACATGTTCGGCAAGCTGGTGCAGGAAGTGCTGCCCGACAGCCAGATCGAGTACCTGATCGAGGCGCGCATGGGCGACCTGCTACCCACGCTCAAGGGGTGGTTGGTCAATACCGTGGTCAAGAAGGTCAAGAAGATGGTGCCTGACTACCATCTGCCGCAGGCCATCGCGTTCAAACAGGTGCTGGGCGAGGGCGCGCGGCTCAGCCTGCGCCCGGTGTCTGCCAAGCAGGACGATATCGCCGTGCTGCAGTACACCGGCGGCACCACTGGCGTGGCCAAGGGCACCATGCTCACCCACGGCAACCTGGTGGCCAACATGCTGCAGATCGATGCCTGCATGTCGCAGCTCGACGATGACGGCACGCCGTTGATGAAGCAGGGCCAGGAGGTGATGATCGCGCCGCTGCCGCTGTACCACATCTATGCCTTCACCGCGAACTGCATGTGCATGATGGTCAACGGCAACCACAACGTGCTGATCACCAACCCGCGGGACATTCCCGGCTTCATCAAGGAACTGGGCAAATGGGAGTTTTCCGCGTTGCTGGGGCTCAACACCCTGTTCGTGGCGCTGATGGATCACCCGGATTTCACCAAGCTCGATTTCAGCCACCTGAAACTCACCAACTCCGGCGGCACTGCGCTGGTCAAGGCCACCGCCGAGCGCTGGCAGCAACTGACCGGCTGCGGCGTGGTGGAAGGTTACGGGCTGACCGAGACCTCGCCGGTGGCCAGCACCAACCCCTATGGCGACCGGGCGCGCCTGGGCACGGTCGGCATTCCGGTGCCGGGCACCGCGTTCAAGGTCATCGATGACGACGGCAACGAGCTGCCGATTGGCGAGCGCGGCGAGCTGTGCATCAAGGGCCCGCAGGTGATGAAGGGCTACTGGAACCGCCCCGATGCCACCGCCGAGGTACTGGACGCCGAGGGCTGGTTCAAGTCCGGCGATATCGCGGTGATCGACGAAGACGGTTTCGTGCGCATCGTCGACCGCAAGAAGGACATGATCATCGTCTCCGGCTTCAACGTGTACCCCAACGAGATCGAGGACGTGGTGATGGCCCACAGCAAGGTGGCCAGCTGCGCAGCCATCGGCGTGCCGGACGAGAAATCCGGCGAGGCGGTCAAACTGTTCGTGGTCAAGCGCGACGACAGTCTGACCGCCGAGGAGCTCAAGACCTACTGCAAGGAGAACTTCACCGCCTACAAGGTGCCACGACAGATCGTGTTCAGGGACTCGCTGCCCATGACCAACGTCGGCAAGATCCTGCGCCGCGAGCTGCGCGACGAAGCGGTGAAGGCGCCTGCCAACGCCTAGCCTGCTGCATGATTCAACGACAAGGGCCCTGCGTTGCGGGGCCTTTTGCTTGGTGACGACTGGCGCCGTCGCGAGTTGGTAGCCTGGGTTGAGCGCAGCGATACCCAAGGCAGTTTACGGGGTGTCGCTACGCTCAAGAGGGTTCTACGCGTGCTGTTCGGCGAAGTCCCGTTGTTGCCGCGTATGACATAGCTGGCGCAAATGTCGGCTTTTATCCTTCCTACGTTCGAATCCCTATCTGCAGGAAAGCGCGCAGGCGTCTATCATGGGCGTTGCCTGCCGCCAGACGAGTGCTGCCCGCCGGATTGCCTCGGTAAAAATGCTGTGACCAATATTTTCCAGATGGTCATTTTTGATACCGATCGGCCTTTTCGTGCTCTGGTCGGTCTCTGGCAACTCTGCTAATCTCGGCCCGCTTTTGCGCTCCTCAGGGGCGAACAGCCAGGCATACATACAACAAACAACCGCCGATGCGGTGACG
>Ga0268257_1002932_pt1 | contig 11353 bp, 8 predicted proteins | sample AgamicAtPrz_FD_200249 | JGI IMG/M metagenome (GOLD analysis project Ga0268257, IMG submission 200249) | Agave microbial communities from Guanajuato, Mexico - At.P.rz (v2) (version 3) | ecosystem: Host-associated > Plants > Phyllosphere > Phylloplane/Leaf | place: Guanajuato, Mexico | collected...
TGATCAGCAGCGGCCCGAACAGTTCGGTGCCCCACTGCAGGTTCGCGACGCTCGCGAACAGGTGCGCGGACGCCACCGTGCCGAACGCGCCTTCGAGCATCGTGCCGCCGTACAGCTCGATGCCGGCCGCGTCCGCGATCGCGGCCACGCGCTGCGCGGCGAAGAGGCCGCCGCTCTGTTCGATCTTGATCGCGAACACGTCCGCGCCGTGCTGCTTTGCGATGTCGAATGCGCTGTCGGGGCCCTGCAGGATTTCATCGGCCATCAGCGCGACGGGGAAACGGCGCATCAGGCGTGCCAGCGCCGCGGCCGACGCGACCGGCTGCTCGACCAGTTCGCAGCCCGCATCGGCCAGCGCCGGAATCGCGCGCGCGGCCTGCGTTTCGCTCCACGCCATGTTCACGTCGACGCGCACCGACGCGCGCTCGCCGAGCGCCTTCTTGATCTCGGCCACGTGGCGGATATCCATTTCCGGCGCCTTCGCGCCGATCTTCAGCTTGAAGACGTTGTGGCGGCGCAGGTCGAGCATCCGTTCGGCTTCGGCGATGTCGGTGGCCGTGTCGCCCGACGCGAGCGTCCACGCGACCGGCAGGCGATCACGGCGACGCCCGCCGAGCAGTTCGCTGACCGGCACGCCGAGACGCTTGCCGTGCGCGTCGAGCAGCGCGGTTTCGAGCGCGCTCTTCGCGAAATGGTTGACCTTCGCGAGCTTGCCGACGAACGCCATCAACGTCTGAACGCGCGTCGCGTCACGGCCGATGATCGCCGGTGCGAGGTAAGCATCGATCGCGAGCTTCATCGCTTCCGGGCTTTCCGGGCCGTAGGCCATGCCGGCGATCGTCGTGCCTTCGCCGATACCGGTCACGCCGTCGCTGCAGAACACCTTCACGAGCATCAGCGTCTGGCCGTGCATCGTGGCCACCGACAACTTGTGCGGGCGGATCGTCGGCAAGTCGACGAGACGGGTTTCGATGCGTTCGATGGTGGGGGAGGACATGGGACACGCTGCGTGGGGGCTGTTCATGGAACGGATTTATACGCGGCGGGGAAATCGGGCGTCCAATACTTTTGGGCGGGATTTTCGATACCTAATTGGTATTGAAATCACCCCCTGAATGCGAAATATTGCGGTGCGCCATACCTGTTTGGGTAGGCAGACGGGCTGGGAGGGTTGATGGAGCGGGTTGTGCGGGGTCGGGGAATCGTTTGGGCGGGGGCCTGCCGAGGCTGCTTGCGGCAGCGGGAAAACGAGCTGAAAACCGGCGGCCTGCCGAGTCGATCAGGGTTTTCCTGAGGGAAAAAAACGGTGGGCCGCCGTCGGGCCGTCGACTTCGGTGTCGGCGTCGGTTTCGGCGAACGACCGGAAGGCCGTCACGCTTGCACTCATTGACGCAAACATGCTCCCTAAGACATCGATGAGGCGTCGGCAAGCGGTCGTATGTGCGACCGGCCGCCGGGCCGATACCAGCGACCGGATGCCGGGCACACGGCGGCGGGTGCGCCGTTCGACCAGACTTGTTCCTCATCCAGGTGCAGCGAGGTCGAACGGGCAGTGTCGAAGACGACGTCAAGCGCTTGCCCGACATGGACGTCTTCGATGGGAAGCTCCCAGGTCAGGAATATCTGGATGCAATCGCGGCCTGACGCGAAGTCGACCGCATTAAATTCGCGACTGCCGCGCTGAATGACGCCATGAGGCTGGCCCGTATCGAATATCACAGCGGTCCCCCGGGTCAGCGGAATGCGATGGCCGGTAGCGGGAAAATGCAAGTCCAGCCCTCGGTCCTCGCTCAGGAAGAGATTGCAGAAGGCCGCACCGCCATATTGCGCGCCGTCATGGTGGTACCTCGCGCCACGACAGGCCATGAGGGCCACGTCACTGGCGGCAAGCACGTTGGGCAGTCCGAGTGCGCCCGTCCAGTCGGACATGGCCTGCACGCAGCGCTTGTAGTCCGGCCAGCGCGCTTGCGTTCGCGCCAACGGCATTGCCTCGACGTCCCCCGGCTCCAGGACGAGCCGCGACGATGTCTCTCTTTCCCAATCTGCGAGCAGCCGTGCGGAAGGAACCGGCACGTCGACCGTGCCTGATAGAACGATGTCACTGACGCGTCGACTGCGAATGGCGTCGCCGCTCCAGAAATAGGAAGTCAGCATGTCTCGAATTCGATGCCGTCGAAGGGGACAGATGGGGCAATTGTAGCGATTCAGCCTGATCACGTCGGCGAAAATCGGCCACGAACTGCCGGTCGCATGCGCCGCCGGCAGGCCGCTCAGGCGTCGGCTCTGCTTCGCAACCGGCCATCTGCCTGTCGCAAGGCGAGCGCTCGTTCAGCGCTCGGAATGGACATCCATCTGAGCGGCCAACGACGCCCGGCGCGACCAAGCGGCCGCGTCTCGCCTGTTAATCCCTGTCAGCCTGCCGGATTTCGTGCCGTGACGACCCAGGCAGCGCCGTTGATCAATACCGCTCCCTCGCCGGGGAGGCTCGCGAAGGCGGCATGAACGGCGGCGGAGGCACGGGCGCGGATGTCGTCGGGTTGACCAGCGAGCGCACGCGACAGCGGGCCGACTTCGAGCGTCATCCTCACTGCGTCGGCGATCGCGGCGTCCCGCGTTTCGCCCTCGCCGAATGGGACGGCGGCGTCGAAGGGCGAGATAACGATCTCGGCGAAACCGGCCGCCGTCAGGATGCGCGCCACGTGCTCCCGGTCGCCGAACGAAAACGGGCCGGGCGCGTCGGGATCGGGCAGCGCACTCGGCGGGACGATGTCCTTGAGCGCGCCCACCGGCAGTCGCATCCAATCGTTCTCGGCCGCCCCGCGCCAGCAGACGAAAGCGACCCGGCCACCCGGCCGGAGCGCGCGTCGCATATGGGCGAACGCCGCTGTCGGATCGGGGAAAAACATCACGCCGAAACGCGAGAACAGAATGTCGAACGCGCCTTCGGGCAGCGCTGCGCTGCTGGCGTCGGACACCTGAAACAGGGCCGGCGTATCGTGGCGCGCAAGCGCGCGCGCTCGATCGATCAGCGGTTCGGATATGTCCACGCCCAGCACGTGGCCCGCCGCGCCGACGCGAGCAGCCAGCGCCAGACTCGACGCGCCCGCGCCGCAGCCGATGTCCAGCACGCGCTCACCCGTCGCGGGCGCGGCGGCTTCGATCGCGGCCTGCCCGAACACCGCCACCAGAGCGTCGAGCCGAGCCTGGTTGGCGACCCAGCGCTCGCCGCTTTGACCATTCCAGTCACCCGCCTGATCAGCACTTTGCTTTGCCATGTCATTCTCCTTGACCCGACGATCCGCCTTTCGCCGCGTCGATCCATGTCAACCTGTTCGAACGCGACGACGCAACGAGAGCAGGAATCCGTGCGCTCAAACCACCATCGACTGCTGGGCGAAGATACCCGCCATCGCGCCCTGCGATGATGCCTGGGTGACCGAGGGCAAGAACGGCGTGGCGAGGTCGCCGGCGGCGTAGATGCCGGGCATGCTGGTTTGGCGGCGCTCGTCGACCGCGAGAACGATGCCGGTAGGCGTATCGACCGTGGCGAGGCCCAGTGATTCGTGCAGGCTGGCGGACGGCTTGTTGCGCGGTTGGGCGAACAGGACGTCGACCGCGACGTTGCGGCACGTGTCGAGATTGACGGTGGCGATATGGCCGTTCTGGTGCGCGATCTCGACGATCCGGCCATCGACGACAGACAGGTTGCGGCGCGCCAGATCGGCCCGGATATCGGGCGCGATGTCATGACCGTCAGTGAAGATCGTCAACGCGTCAGTCCAGTCGCGGAACAGCCTGGCAGACTGGTACGACTGCGGTCCGGACCAGACGAGGCCCCAATGCTGGCCGGCGACTTCAAAGCCGTCGCAATAGGGGCATGGCACGATGGACGTGCCCCAGCTTTCGGCAAAGCCCGGAACCTCAGGCATCTGGTCGGCGACGCCATAGCTCAGGATCAGGCGGCGCGCCCTCAAGCTTTCGTGATCGTCGGTGACGACGCAGAAATCGTCGATCGCGCCAGACACGCTCTCCGCCCGGGCATTGACCAGCTTGATCGTCGGATAGCGCGACAGCTGCTGCCGCGCCTCGACCAGGATGTCGAGCGGCGGCTTGTGATCGTGGCCGAGCAGGCCATGCGAGTGACCGGCAAAGCGATTGCGCGGGCGGCCGGTATCGAGCACGGTGACCTCGCGGCGGGCACGGCCGAGCTGCAGCGCGGCGGCGAGGCCGGCAAAGCTGCCGCCGATGATGATGACGTCATTCATGGTGATGGGCTCCGTGTCCTGGTGGGAGGGGCTGGGCTTGGTGCGCCATATCGTCCAGCGATACGCGCTCCAGACGGGCTGCGAGCAGGGCTTCGGCAACGGCGCGACAGTCGCCGTCACCGTGTTGAACGGCCGGACAATGCCGCTCGATATCGCCGGGCGGCCGGGGAAACTGATTCGGACGACCGGTTGAAACCGACCCTTGGCTTGCATATTTATGATACTTAATGGTATCCTAATTCATGGATTTGAATACTGTCAAGTACTGAAATGATCGTGACCGAAAACAACCAGGGCCGCCGCGGCCGGCCCGCCAACGACGCGCTTCGCCAGACGATCGTCGACGCCGCCTGCGAACTCTTCGTGGAATTGGGTTTTCAAGCGACGACCATGGACAAGGTCGCCCAGCGCGCGAAGATATCCAAGCTCAGCATCTATCGACACTTCGAGAGCAAGGAGGCGCTGTTCAGCGCGGCCATGGCGGCCCACTGCCAGCAGTTTGCGCCGCAGACCCTGACCGAAGGCATCGCCGGTTCGGCTGAAGATCAGCTCATGGCGGTAGGATCATCGCTGCTTCGCACGCTGTTGAGCCCGGACGTCCGCAGCGTCGAAGCCATGGTTTTGGCCGACAAGACGAATCAAAGATCGTTGAGCAAGCTCCATTACGAAGCGGGGCCCGCCCATGTCATTGCCCAAATCGAGGCCGTGTTGCGTCAGTTGCACGCGAAAGCGATGCTGAACGTACCCGATGCTCACCGGTCCGCCCGCTTGTTTGGCGCGCTCTTCAAAGGATGCGATCTGCTGCTTGTCGCGCGCTTCGACGAGGCGAGCGCACGGAACGACAACGAAATCGAGTCCTATTGCCGGTCGGCCGTCGCCATGTTCATCGCCGCGCACGGCGGCATCTAGCGGTGCGTTGTCGCGGCTTGATGACGAACCCGCAGCAGTTGCAGATGATGTTCGCCCCGGGCAACCGATGGATGATCCGTGGACGACTGACGGGGAGGCCATTGCGCGAGCGCAATGGCCCGACAACTGTTCAATTTCCGCACACGGAATCGCAAACGCGTCCCGATCCACGCGCCTCCCACGCGTGGGAAGAAATCCGGATAGCCCCGCTTCCCCGCGCTTGCCTACCCTCGCGCGCATGCCGATCGACGCCAACCCACGCCCGATCCGGCCGATCCGAATTTCCCCAGGAGCGCAAATGGATAGCAACACCCCCGCACTGTTCGACACCGACATCTGGCGCGGCAAGACCTTCAATGGAAACTGGCACGCAAGCCCGCACGCCGCCGCCGTAATCGAACCGGCAACCGGCAACGCGCTCGGCCGCATCGGCGTCGCCGACGCCGCAGCCATCGCCGAAGCATCGGCTACCGCACACCGCACCCAGCCCGCCTGGTTCGCCCTGCCCTACGACGAGCGCGCGGCCATCCTGCGCCGCGCGGCGGCCGTCGCCGAAACGCACTTCGATTCGATCGTCGACTGGCTCGTGCGCGAAAGCGGCTCGACCCGCGCGAAGGCAGCGTTCGAAACGTCGGTTACGATCAAGGCGCTGCACGAAGCAGCCGGGCTGCCGTCGCGCGCGGCCGGCGAAGTACTGCCGTCGGCGGCCGGCCGGCTGTCGCTCGCGCGCCGCCGCCCGCGCGGCGTGGTCGGCGTGATCTCGCCGTTCAATTTCCCGCTGTATCTCGCGATACGCGCGGTCGCGCCGGCGCTCGCGCTCGGCAACGCGGTCGTGCTGAAGCCCGATCCACGTACCGCCGTGTGCGGCGGCGTCGCGATCGCCCGCGTGTTCGAGCTCGCCGGCTTGCCCGAAGGCGTGCTGCACATGCTGCCCGGCGATGGCGCGGCCGGCGCGGCGCTGGTCGCCGATCCGCACGTCGCGATGATCCAGTTCACCGGCTCCACCGCGGCCGGGCGCAAGGTCGGCGAAGCGGCGGGCCGCCACCTGAAGAAGGTATCGCTCGAACTCGGCGGCAAGAATTCGCTGATCGTGCTCGACGATGCCGATCTCGACCGCGCGGTCGCGAACACCGCGTGGGGCGCGTATCTGCACCAAGGCCAGATCTGCATGGCGACCGGCCGCGTGCTCGTGCAGCGTGCGATTCACGACCGCTTCGTCGCGAAGCTCGTCGAGAAGGCGCGAAGCCTGCGCGTCGGCGATCCGGCCAGCGGCGACGTCGGCCTCGGCCCGCTGATCAACGCCGCGCAACGCGACCATGCGGCGAGCGTGGTCGACGCGGCCCGCCGTGCGGGCGCACGGGTCGAGACGGGCGGCAATCATCGTGGCCTGTTCTTCGAGCCGACCGTGCTGAGCGGCGTCGCGCCGGGCAATCCGGCATTCGACGAGGAGATTTTCGGGCCGGTCGCGATCGTCGTGCCGTTCGATACCGACGAAGACGCGATCGCGCTCGCCAATCAAACCGAATACGGACTGTCGATGGCGATCCTGTCGGCCGACGTCGGCCGCGCGCTGAGGATCGGCGAGCAGTTGAACACCGGGCTGTTGCACATCAACGACCAGACGGTCAACGACGAAGTGATCAATCCGTTCGGCGGCGTCGGCGCATCGGGCAACGGCACGAGCATCGGCGGTGCGGCAAACTGGGAGGAATTCACGCAGTGGCAGTGGCTGACGATCAAGGGCGAAGCGCCGCTGTATCCGATTTGACGAGGAGACCGACATGTACACCGACAACGATACACGCGCCGTCACCGCGGCCGTCGCCCGCGCCGCCGGCGCACCCTTCTCGATCGAAGCGGCCCGCATCCGCGCGCCGCGCGGAGACGAGGTGCTCGTGCGCGTCGTCGCGACCGGCCTGTGCCATACCGACCTGATCGTGCGAGACCAGTACTACCCGGTGCCGCTGCCGGCCGTGCTCGGTCACGAAGGCGCCGGCGTGGTCGAGGCGGTCGGCCCGAACGTGAAGACGCTCGCCGCCGGCGATCACGTCGTGTTGACCTACGGCGCGTGCGGCCATTGCGCGTCGTGCGTCGGCGGTCACGGCGCGTATTGCCGGCAGTTCTTCGCGCTGAATTTCGGCGGCGCCGACGCCGACGGGCAGACGGCCATCCGCGACGAAGCCGGCCAACCGCTGCACGATCATTTCTTCGCGCAGTCGTCGTTCGCGAGCTATGCGCTCGCCCGCGAGAACAACGCGATCAAGGTGCCGAAGGACGCGCCGCTCGAACTGCTCGGCCCGCTCGGCTGCGGGATCCAGACCGGTGCGGGCGCGGTGATCAACTCGCTCGCGGTGCGCCCGGGCAGCAGTTTCGCGAGCTTCGGCGCCGGCGCCGTCGGCATGAGCGCCGTGATGGCCGCGCGCATCGCGGGCGCGACGACGATCATCGCGGTCGACATCGTGCCGTCGCGGCTCGCGCTGGCGCTGGAGCTCGGCGCGACGCACGCGATCAACAGCCGGGAAGTCGACGTGGCCGACGCGATCCGCGAGATCACCGGCGGCGGCGTCGACTACGCGCTCGAATCGACCGGGCTGCCGGCGGTGCTGTCGCAAGGAATCGACGCGCTCGGCTCGCGCGGCACGATGGGCGTGGTCGGCGCGCCGAAGTTGGGTACGAAAGCCGAATTCGACGTGAACAGCCTGCTGCTCGGCGGTCACACGATTCGCGGCATCGTCGAAGGCGACAGCGTGCCGCAGACGTTCATTCCGCAGCTCGTGCAGCTGTATCTGCAAGGGCGGTTTCCGTTCGACCGGCTGGTGAAGTTCTATCCGCTCGACCAGATCAACCAGGCGGCGGAAGACAGCAGCAAGGGGATCACGCTCAAGCCGATCCTGCGGTTGCCGCACTGAGCGCGCGGGCGCCGCGCGTGCCGCCGACGCGTCGCGGCGGCACGTGGGGCGCCCTCGGGGAAGGCAAATGCCGCATTCCGGGCACCGCGCTATATTACGCATTCGCTCGACACGCCGGCGCGGCACGCGCGCCCGAACCTTCGACCCACATGGAGCGCAGCGTGAACATGGCCCCCGAATCCCCTGCACGACCGGTCGACCTCGACCGGCTCCGCGCCCGCTTCGCCGCGGGCGAGCCGCTGCCGGAAACGGCGTTGCCGGCCAGCGTCGCGCGCTCGTGGCTGCGCTCGCGCGACGCCGGGCTCCGGCCGTGGCAAACCGCCCGCTATGAAATGCAGCGCGAGCGCGACGAATCGCGCGCGGATCGGCGGCTCCATCGCTGCGTCGCGCAGGAAATCGAGCCGCTGTGGGCCGCATTCGGCGGCAGCGAATGGACGATCATGTGCGTCAATCCGCACGGCACGATCGTCCATGCGCGCCGCAGCCCGCAATGCGACGACGTGCTGCTGACGCCGATCGTCGCCGGGCGCCGGATCGTCGAACCGAACATCGGCACGACCGCGCCGAGCTGCGTGATTCACGACGGCGCCGAAGCCGTCGTCGCGGGCGCGCAGCATTATCTCGACGAGTTGTCGCGGGTGTTCTGTCTCGCGGTGCCGCTGGTCGGCTTCGACGGCGAAGTGATCGGCGCGCTCGATATCACCGGCGTCGGCAGGCGTAATATCGCGCAGTTGCGCGAGTCATTCCGGCACGCATCGCTGTCCGCCGAACAGCGGCTCTATGCGATGCTGCGCGACTGCCATCTGCTGCAGGTGCAATTCGATCCGCGCTGGCTCGGCACGCCGCTCGCCGGCGTCATCGCGCTCGACGAAGCGGGCCGCGTGCGCGCGGTGAGCCGCCTGGCCCGCCAGATGCTCGACCTCGCGCCCGCCGGGCCGGCGGCGCCGGTCGATCTCCGGCAACTATTTCCGGGCGCGACGCCCGCGCAGCAGCGTCGTTTGCTGACACCGGCGCGCACGCCGCAGCGAATCGCGCGCGACGATGGTAGCCACGTATGGGTGCGCACCGTACGCGCGCCGCTTGATCGCGCGGCCGCAACGCGCGACGCCGATGTGCTCGAAGACGCGGAGGACGTGTGCAACGCGGCGCCGGCGGGCCGCCCTCACGCCAACGCCAGCCTGCACGAACAATCGCTCGATGCGATCCGGCGCGCGCTCGACGAGCACGACGGCAACGTGTCGGCGGCCGCGCGGCAACTCGGCATTTCACGCACGACGCTATACGCGAAACTTCGGCAGCGCGATGCGGCGGGGCTCGGGCACGACGGGTCGCGTTGACGATTCGGGATGAGCCGATCGTCCGGCGATTGCACTAAGCCACTGCCCGCCGTTCATGCAGCCGCAGCGCGAGCCATGCGATCCCGACCGCGAACGCGCCGACCACGCCGCCGAACGTGCCGATCCACGGCAGCCCGAAGTCTCCCGCGATATGGTTGCCGAGCAGCGCGCCGGCGCCGATCCCGACGTTGTACAGCCCGGAGTAGATCGACACGGCGAGGTCGGTCGCCTCCGGCGCCAGTTTCAGCACCCATGCCTGCATCGCCAGCCCGAAACAGACGATCGCGCCGCCCCACACCAGCGTGTGCACGGACAGCGTAACGATGTTCAGCGCGCACGGGAACAGGATCAGCAGGCAGCCCGACAACGCGACGATCGACGCGAGCAGGAAATCGTCGGGCCGGTGCGGATAGACGCGATTGAAGCAGACCGCGGCCGGCAGGCCCGCGACGCCGAACAGGATCAGCACGTACGTGATCCGGCTGTTGCTCGCGTGGTTGACGCTCTGCACGAACGGTTCGATGTACGTGTACGACGTGAAGTGCGCGGACACGACGAGCACGGTGATCGCGTACAGCGCGACCAGCGCCGGCTTGCGCAGGAACACGCCGATGCTGCTCAGCGATCCGGCGCCCTGGCTCGGCAGCACCGGCAACGTGGCCCGCAGCAACAGCAGCGTGACGCCCGCCGAGCCCGCGATGATCAGGAACGTGACGCGCCAGCCGAACGCCTCGCCGATCACGCGGCCGAGCGGAATCCCGGCCACCATCGCGATCGCGGAGCCCATCGCGATCAGGCTGAGCGCACGGCTCTTGCGGTCGCTCGGCGCGAGCCGCACCGCGAGCGGGATCGAAATCGACCAGAACACCGCATGCGCGCATGCGATGCCGAGCCGGCCGATCATCAGCACCGTGAAATTCCATGCGAAGCCGGTCACGACATGGCTGCCGACGAACACCAGCAGCGCGACACTCAATAGCTTGCGACGCTCGACGTGCCGCGTGACGAAGGTCAGCGGCAACGACACGACCGCGACGGCCCACGCGTAGATCGTCAGCATCAGGCCGACGGCGGTCGGCTGCATCTGCAGGCTGTCGCCGATCGCGCTCAGCAGCGCGACGGGCACGAATTCGGTGGTATTGAAGATGAAGGCGGAAAGCGCGAGGGCCAGAACGCCCCACCACGATTGCTCGGAACTGACGGCGTCGGGGGTTGCCATACGGGGATTCGACGAAGGTTAGGCGCGCGCGGGCGGCCCGCCCGGCGCATCGGCGCGATTGTACCAGCGCCGTTCGACACGCCGCCGCCGCGCGCGGCGCGTGCGGCGCGGGACATGGCGGTGACACGGCCGTGCGCCGATAATGTGACGAATTGGGTTTTGCCGACGATTTGCCCGAATGCCATCGGGCCAGGAGATTCACATGCGCATTGAAACGTCATTTCTGTTCGATCTCGACGGCACGCTCGTCGACAGCGTCTATCAGCACGTCCTCGCGTGGAAGGAAGCGCTCGATGCCGAAGGCATCGAACTGTCGGTGTGGCGCATCCATCGCAAGATCGGGATGAGCGGCGGCCTGTTCCTGAATCAGCTGTTGCGCGAGACGGACGGCGACATCGACGCCGACCGTGTCGAGCGGCTCGCGCGGCTGCACGCCGCTGCGTACCAGCGGCTGCGCGCGCAGGTCCGGCCGCTGCCGGGCGCGCGCGAGTTGCTGGCCGCGCTGTCGAACGCCGGCATTCGCTGGGCGATCGCGACCAGCGGGCGGATGGAAACCGCGGCGATCAATCTCGAGGCGCTCGGCGTCGATCCGGCGAAGAACGTGGTCGTCACGCGCGATCAGGTGAAGTATGCGAAGCCGGACCCCGACCTGTTCCTGACCGCCGCCGCGAAGCTGAACGTGCCGATCGAGCATACGGTGGTGGTCGGCGACAG
>Ga0268257_1002933_pt1 | contig 11349 bp, 9 predicted proteins | sample AgamicAtPrz_FD_200249 | JGI IMG/M metagenome (GOLD analysis project Ga0268257, IMG submission 200249) | Agave microbial communities from Guanajuato, Mexico - At.P.rz (v2) (version 3) | ecosystem: Host-associated > Plants > Phyllosphere > Phylloplane/Leaf | place: Guanajuato, Mexico | collected...
ACTACACCCTCATCATGGCCGTGCTTGTGCTCATGCTTGGCAAGCTCATGACAAGACATATCCGCTTTCTGCGCGACTTCAATATTCCCGAGCCTGTCTCCGGCGGCCTGGTCGTGGCGGCCATCATTTTCATGCTGCATCAGACCACGGGACTGGCGCTGAGCTTCGAGGGCAGTCTGCAGTCGGCTTTCATGCTGGTGTTCTTCTCGTCCATCGGCCTGAGTGCGAACTTCGCGAAGCTGCGTGAGGGCGGCTCTGCGTTGTTCATCTTCCTGGGCGTGATTGCCGTCTTCATCATGATGCAGAACATCGTGGGCGTAAGCCTGGCCACCGTGCTGGGACTGGACCCGTTGATCGGCCTGGTCGCAGGCTCCATCACACTGGTAGGCGGCCACGGAACGGCCGGAGCCTGGGGCTCGGTGCTGGAAAACCAATACGGTCTCACGGGAGCCACCACCCTGGGCATTGCCTGCGCCACTTTCGGCCTGGTCATCGGCGGCCTGCTGGGTGGACCGCTGGCCAAGCGGCTGATCACGCGCCATCAGCTGGCCCAGCCGCTGACCGAGTCCGAGCAACTGCGCGCCGATGCTCCCACGGTGAGCGAAGGCAGCGAGGTCGCCAACTTCGAGTCACCCAACAAGGCCCCGCGCCTGATCACGGCTGATGCTGCAGTGGAAACACTGGCCCTCTTCGCTGGCTGCCTGGCCTTTGCCGAATTCATGACCGGCCTGACCAAGGGCACGGCCATCCAGCTGCCTACTTTTGTCTGGGCGCTGGGGGGCGGTGTGGTCATCCGCAACGTGCTGGACTATATGTTCGGCTTCAAGGTGTTTGACCGCGCCATCGATGTCTTCGGCAATGCCGCGCTATCCATCTATCTGGCCATTGCCCTGCTGTCGCTCAAGCTGTGGGAGTTGACCGACCTGGCCGGCCCGTTGATGGTCATCCTGGCCGCACAAGCCATCGTCATGACGCTGTATGCGGCATTTGTGACCTTCCGCATCATGGGCAAGAACTATGACGCCGCCGTGCTGGCTGCCGGCCACTGCGGTTTCGGCATGGGCGCCACACCCACGGCCGTTGCCAATATGCAGGCCATCACCAACCAGTACGGCCCGTCGCACAAGGCCTTTCTGATCGTGCCTCTGGTCGGAGCCTTCTTCATCGACATCATCAACGCCTTTGTGCTGCAGGCCATGATCAGCATCGTTCGCTGATCGCAGCTTGCGCCCACAAAAAAGGCGTGTTCCTGTCAAACAGGAACACGCCTTTTTTCATAGCTATTCACGCTTTATGGAAAAGCGCCAGAGACATATCTGACTCAGGTCATGCAGCCACGGCCTGGGCCGAAGCCGGCAAGCCGAAGATGCGGTCAAAGGCCCAGTTGAAGGCAAAGGTGTAGACCATGAAGAACACCAGCAGACCGGCTTCCATCACTGCAGCTTCCCACAGCGAGATGCCGAACCACCAGGCCATCAGCGGGATCAGCATGGCGGCGATGCCGCCTTCGAAACCGATGGCGTGCACCACGCGGCGCATCAGGGAGCGGCCCTTGACGCTCTGGCGCGATTCCCATTTTTCGAACAGGTGGTTGAAGCTCAGATTCCAGCAGATCGCGATCACCGAGGCAGTCACGGCCATGACGCCGGAATCGCTGGCCTTCTGGCCGATGGCCATGAAGATCAGGCTGGAGACGATGATGGCAATGATTTCGTACAGACCCACATAGAGGATGCGACGTTTGGGACCTTGAAGGCCCTTGGCCTTGGCGGGGGTGGCAAAAGCGGCGGTATTTTTGAGAGAAACGGCAGAGGAAGAAGCGGATGCCATCGCTGAGGCTTGTTGAGACATGGGCTGCAGTGTATGTTCTATAAATTGAAGATAAAAGTCAGTTCCTTTCAATTTTTCTGACAGATCGACACCATGCCCTTTAGCGCCGACCAGGTTCCGCTGTTTCTTGCCGTGCTCGATGCAGGCTCTTTCTCAGCGGCTGCACGCAAGCTGGGGCGTGTGCCCTCGGCCGTCAGCATGGCCATTGCCCAGCTGGAGGCAGAGCTGGACCTGCAGTTGTTTGACCGCAGCGGACGCGAGCCCGTGCCCAGCGCCGCCGCCCGCGCGCTCGAGCCGCAGGCGCGCCTGCTGGCCGAGCAGTTGCAGTTGCTGAACTGGCAGGCTCAGGCACTGCATGCCGGGCTGGAGGAAAGGCTGACGCTGGCCATCGCCCCCGAACTGCTGGCCACGCACTGGAGCGAACCGCTGAACCGGCTGGTGCGCGAGTTTCCTGCGCTGCCCATTGAGGTGCTGGCAGCTCCCCAGGCAGATGCGCTGGAGCTTTTGCATGCGGGCCGCGCCCATCTGGCCCTGGTGTTCGAGCGGCCCGCCATTGACGGGCGCGAGGGTTTCCAGGAAATGGGCCGCGAGACGCTGGTAGCCGTGATGTCGCCGCAGTTCGAACTCTGGCAGCAGGCGCTGGCCGAGCATGAGCAGGGCCGCACCACACGGCCACAGCTCACGGTGGAGCAACTGGCTGCCACGCGTCAGGTACTGGTGGCCAGCCGCGACCCGCAGCAGACAGATCCGCGCTTTGTGTTTGCGCGACAGCTCTGGCGCACGGACAGCCACCAGGCAGCGCTTTCGCTGATAAGTGCAGGCCTGGCCTGGGGCTGGCTGCCCAAGGGCCTGGTGGAGTCGCATATCGGCAGCGGTGCGCTGATGGAAATTCCCGTGCTCAACATCAGCAACGGCACGACCTTGTTCGTGGACTGGGTCTGGTCCAAGGAGCGGGCCCAGGGTCTGGCGGCCAGGCGCTTTGTGCAACTGCTGCGCGAGCGCTGAACCGCCATGGGCTGGCCTCCAACATCTGGTCTTGAAGACAAAAAAGCTTAAGGAGCAGAATGTACAAGCGCCAGCCGCTAGTCATTCCATAGCGAATCAATTTGCACTGCACAGGAGTTTCAATACATGCCCCGTCAGCCCGCCAAAGCCGCCCCCGCTACCTCGTCTGCCGTGCAGGCCGAATCCGATCGCCAGCCAGCGCGCAAGCGCCTGCCGTTTCCGACCAGTGAATCGGTACAGGCCTCCAAGGCAGCCATGCCATCGCCCTCCCGGCCTGTGCCGCGCAAAAAGCCTGCCGCCAAAACCGTGAGCCGGACCGCTGCGCCCACGGCAAAAGCGCCCGCCGCTGCCCAGGTCTATCCTTTCGAGACCAAGGACAAGGCGCTGCGCAAGCTATGGCAGCCCTGGCAACCGGGCCAGCCACGGGACAGTCGTTCGACCACCGGACACCCTCGGCCCGCAGTGGAGTTGCAGAAGTTCGACCCGTCCGCCAAGCCCTTCTCCTCCGACAAGGGCAAGCAATATGACAAGGACAGCGTGAACCAGCTGGCCGAGGCTCTGGACGGGCTGCAGAATATTTTCTATGCCGACCGGCGTTTCAAGCTGCTGGTCATCCTGCAGGGCATGGATGCCGCAGGCAAGGACGGTACGCTGCGCGCGGTCTTCGGTCGCATGTCGCCGCTGGGCGTGCGCACCGTGGGCTGGAAGGCGCCCACCGAAACCGAGAAGGCGCATGACTACCTGTGGCGCATTCACCAGCAGTTGCCAGGTGCGGGCGAGATCGTGCTCTTCAACCGCAGCCAGTATGAGGATGTGCTGGTGCCTGTGGTCAACGGCTGGCTCACGCCCGAGCAGCAGACCCAGCGCTATGCACAGATCAACGACTTCGAGCGCATGCTCAGCGAGACCGGCACGGTGATCGTCAAGTTCATGCTGCACATCAGCAAGGACGAACAGCGCGAGCGGCTGCAGCAGCGGCTGGACGACCCCTGCAAGCACTGGAAGTTCGACGAGAACGACCTCAAGGTACGCGCCCAGTGGGACGACTATCAGCAGGCCTACGGCCAGCTGCTGGGCGCCACGCACACACCCTGGGCACCCTGGACCATCGTGCCCGCCGACTCCAAGACCCACCGCAATCTGATGGTGGCCACGGTGTTGCGCGAGGTGATGGGCAATCTGGAGCTCAAGTATCCGCCCGGGGCACCGGCGCTGGATCACATCAAGGTCCGGTGACGCACACAGCTGCCGCCGCCATCAGAGCTCGCACATCGCTCTCAAAAAAAGAGCTATTAGCGTTTGTGTTCAATGATTTTCAGATTGAAAAATATCTGAAGTCATTCATCAAAAGGCGCTAGCAGCTCCTGTTTTTGAAAACTACCGGGACAGATCAGAACTGCCAGCCCAGTGCGCCCAGGCCGTCGAACTCCATCTCGAAGCGATCGCCGGCTTGAAGCGGCATGCAGCCGCACCAGGTTCCCGTCGTCACCACGGTGCCGGCAGGCACGCTGCCGTATTCGCGCGCCACATGCTGCAGCCAGTCCACCAGCAGCCAGGCCGGATCGCCCAGGCTGTGCGTTCCGGTGAAGCGCTGTGGCGGGCCGTCATTCACGGTCACCGTGCACAGCTGCCGGGCCCAGTCGCGGCCGGCGATGACGGAAGCGCTCTGCCACTCGCCCAGCGCCAGTCCGCCATGGCATTGGCCGTCGGCCAGCAAGGCTAGGGCCGGGGCCTTGAGGCCGTCGCGCCAGCGCACATCCACCCATTCCACGGCCACGCAGGCGGCATCCACCAGCGCCAGCGCGCTGTCGTAATCAAGGGCTGCGGCCTGATCGGCGCTCACATCCAGGCCTATGCGCAGGGCGATCTCGGCCTCGGCACAGCGCAGATTGAAGACGGTGTCGGGCGCAGGCACCGGATTCACGCCCTGGCGAATGCCGTCCTCGGGCAGCGGCACATGCAGCAGCGCGGCGTTGCGGCCCGGGCCGCCGGACTTCCAGTAGCGCGGCGCGCGATCGGCGGGCCACCAGCTCCAGGTGCGCGCCAGCGCGCTTTGCACGGCACGGGCATCGGCCGCATCGCGCATCAGCGCAGCCACGTCGGCGCCTTGGGCCTGAGCCGTGCCCAGTTTGCGCGACCACCACAGCGCATCGGCCGTGGCATAGCTGTCCTCGGGCAATTCGGGCCACAACGTCTTCCAGTCGGGCAGCACCTCGTCCTGCGTCTGCAACTCGGGAGCCAGACCTATGGGCGGGGTATTGGCAAACGGTGCCGGGCCGCACCAGCCGCTTTTGCAATCATTGTTTTCAGACATGACGGCAATGATGGCAAATTTCCGGTCTCCATGTCAGCAATTCAGTGCTTGGCCCACATCCAGAGCGGCTTTCGGATGGTTATGCACAAAATGCATAGCATCTCAAACAAGAAGCCTTGGACAGGAAAATTCGGCGCGCGCACACTGTGAATCCCGGACAGCAAGGGCTTACAACGACCTTGCTCCACTCAGTCAACCAGGCCTACATCATGCAAGCCAAAGACTCTTCAGCGCTGTCCACAGCGCATGCTCTGCCCTCCTACCTCAACTCCGATCATCTCGGTCCCTGGGGCATTTATCTGCAACAGGTCGACCGTGTCACCCCCTACCTGGGCTCGCTGGCCCGCTGGGTGGAAACGCTCAAGCGCCCCAAGCGCATCCTGATCGTCGATGTCCCCATCGAGATGGACGACGGCCGTATCGCCCACTTCGAGGGCTACCGCGTGCAGCACAACCTGAGCCGCGGCCCCGGCAAGGGCGGTGTGCGCTTCCACCAGGATGTGACGCTGTCTGAAGTGATGGCACTGTCGGCCTGGATGAGCATCAAGAATGCCGCCGTGAACGTGCCCTACGGTGGCGCCAAGGGCGGCATCCGTGTCGACCCGCGAAAGCTGTCCAAGGCCGAGCTGGAGCGCCTGACACGCCGCTATACCAGCGAAATCGGTCTGCTGATCGGCCCCACCAAGGACATTCCGGCACCTGACGTGAACACCAACGGCCAGGTCATGGCCTGGATGATGGACACCTACTCCATGAACACGGGCGCCACGGCCACCGGCGTGGTCACCGGCAAGCCCGTGGATCTGGGCGGTTCGCTGGGTCGCGTCGAGGCCACGGGCCGCGGCGTGTTCACCGTGGGCGTGGAAGCAGCCAAGCTCACCGGCCTGAATGTGCAGGGCGCACGCGTGGCCGTGCAGGGCTTCGGCAATGTGGGCGGCACTGCGGGCAAGCTGTTTGCCGATGCCGGTGCCAAGGTCGTGGCCGTGCAAGACCATACAGGCACCATTCAGAACGCCAATGGTCTGGATGTGACGGCATTGCTGGAGCATGTGGGCAATACCGGCGGCGTGGGTGGCTTTGCCGGTGGCGAGGCCATGGATGCAGCCGCCTTCTGGGGCGTGGATTGCGACATCCTGATCCCGGCGGCACTGGAAGGCCAGATCACCGAGGAAAACGCCGGCCAGATCAAGGCCAAGCTCGTGATCGAAGGTGCCAACGGCCCCACCACTCCTGAGGCCGACGACATCCTCAGCGAAAAAGGCGTGCTGGTTCTGCCCGACGTGATTGCGAATGCCGGCGGCGTGACCGTGAGCTACTTCGAGTGGGTGCAGGATTTCTCCAGCTTCTTCTGGACCGAAGACGAAATCAACGCCCGTCTGGTGCGCATCATGCAGGAAGCCTTTGCCGGCGTCTGGGCCGTGGCCCAGGAGCACAAGGTGACACTGCGCACTGCCACCTTCATCGTGGCCTGCAAGCGCATTCTCCACGCCCGCGAAGCACGCGGCCTGTATCCATGATCTGCCTCTGAGCGGCTTTGCCGCTTCCCCCTCTCCGGTATCAACCGGAAGGGGGATACCGGCTTCGCCATCGATCCGGCCCTAGCTTGCCGTCTCTTGGAGAGGGCAAGCGGCTTTGAGGCCCAAACGAAAAAAGCCTTCTGTTTCCAGAAGGCTTTTTGTTTGGTTGCGCGAGAAGGATTTGAACCTCCGACCTTTGGGTTATGAGCCCAACGAGCTACCAGACTGCTCCATCGCGCGGTAATTTGTTTCTCAACAGCAGTCGCTGTGTCGATAGGAGCAATTGTAGCCTAAATCGGCCTGTCATGCGGAGCAGTTATATAAACACGCGCTTTTTATGGTTACTGGCTCTGAGATTTGTCGCCAGCTCCCCATGGGCAGCAGCAATTGCCGCCCATGCCAGTCGGTATAGTTGCCGCCCATGGCCAAAGAGAAAACCACTTTCACCTGCAACGCCTGTGGCGGCACCAGCCCGCGCTGGCTGGGCAAATGCCCTGGCTGCGGCGCCTGGAACACCCTGGTCGAGACCGTGGCCGACTCCGCCTCGGGCGGCAAGAACCGCCTGAGCCAGCCCCAAGGCTATGCAGGTCTGGCCAATGCCCAGCCCGTCACCCCGTTGTCGGCCATCGAGGCCCAGGATGTGGCGCGCACGCCCAGCGGTATCGAGGAGCTGGACCGCGTGCTGGGCGGCGGCGTGGTCGAAGGCGGCGTGGTGCTGATTGGCGGAGATCCTGGAATAGGTAAGTCCACACTTCTTCTGCAGGCCATGGATGCATTGCATCGTATCGGTCTGCCCACGCTCTATGTGACGGGCGAGGAAAGCGGCGCCCAGGTGGCGCTGCGCTCGCGCCGGCTGGGGCTGGACAACAGCCAGGTCAATGTGCTGGCCGAGATCCAGCTCGAGAAAATCCTGGCCACCGTGGAGGCCACCCAGCCCGCCGTGGTGGTCATCGACTCGATCCAGACCGTGTATTCGGACCAGCTTTCCTCGGCACCGGGATCCGTGGCCCAGGTGCGCGAATGCGCGGCCCATCTGACGCGCGCGGCCAAGACCACGGGCATCACCATCATTTTGGTGGGCCATGTGACCAAGGACGGCGCGCTGGCCGGCCCGCGCGTGCTCGAGCACATGGTGGACACGGTGCTCTATTTCGAAGGCGACACGCACAGCAACTTCCGTCTGGTGCGCGCCATCAAGAACCGCTTTGGCGCCGTCAACGAGATCGGCGTCTTCGCGATGACGGAAAAAGGCCTCAAGGGCGTGACCAACCCCAGTGCCATCTTTCTGAGCCAGCACAGCGAGCCCGTGCCCGGCAGCTGCGTGCTGGTGACACTGGAGGGCACGCGCCCCATGCTGGTGGAAATCCAGGCCCTGGTGGACCAGGGCGGCCCGGCCGCGCGCCGCCTCTCCGTCGGCCTGGACCGCGACCGGCTGGCCATGCTGCTGGCCGTGCTCAACCGCCATGCGGGCGTGGCCTGCGCCGACCAGGATGTCTTCGTCAATGCAGTGGGCGGCGTGCGCATCAATGAGCCTGCAGCCGACCTGGCGGTGATGTTAGCAATCACTTCCAGCCTGCGTGGCAAGTCACTGCCCAAGGGCTTTATCGCGTTTGGCGAGGTCGGTCTGGCCGGCGAGGTGCGCCCCGCCCCTCGCGGTCAGGAGCGACTCAAGGAGGCGGCAAAGTTGGGATTCACTATCGCCGTAGTTCCCAAGGCCAATACCCCCAAGAAGCCCATCGCCGGCCTGACCATCCATGCCGTGGAGCGCGTTGATGAAGCCATCAACATCGTGCGCGGCATTGGCTGATGTATTTTGATAGCTGCCTGCGCTTGTGAATCATCGACATCAGGTAGTAAATAATCTGAAGTCGTTTCTCTAAATACGCATGCAGCTACTGTTTTTGAAAACCCCTTGATCACAGCAGCCTGTACGGGCATACGCACTGTCCGCACACTCAAACCCATACCCTCGTATGACAATAAGCCCATGAATTTGCGCAATATTTTGGTTCCCCTGGGCTTGATCGTGCTGGTGATCGCGGCCTACAACTCTGCGGGCTGGCCCGGCGTGGCGGCCGTTGCAGGCGGCATCATCATGTGGGTGCTGCTGCACTTCACGCGCCTGATGTCCATCATGAAGAAGGCGTCGGACCGGCCTATCGGCTATGTGGGCAGCGCCGTGATGCTCAATGCCAAGCTCAAGCCCAAGGCTCCTTTGGTCCATGTGGTGGCCATGACCCGCTCCCTGGGTCAGCGTCTGTCCGAAGAGGGCCAGAGCCCGGAAATCTACCGCTGGACTGACGGTACACAGTCCCATGTGACCTGCGAATTTGTCGCTGGCCGTCTCATGAAGTGGGAGCTGCAGCGTCCCGAGCAAAAGGAAGACTCTGCGGCGGCTGATGTGCAAGCAACAGACCGGACATCTGCCCCGACCTCCCCCTAAAATGGCAGCTTCAGGAGACAAGCGCTGCCGCCGACCCGGCAGCAGCGCCCGCCGAACACACAACCCATAGAGGATGGTTTTATGAGCCCTGTTGTTCCCTCGATGTCCGACCGCGACGGCAAGATCTGGATGGATGGTCAGCTGGTGGAGTGGCGCGATGCCAAGATCCACGTGCTGACCCATACGCTGCACTATGGCTGCGGCGCCTTTGAAGGCGTACGCGCCTATGAAACCGCACAGGGCACGGCCATCTTCCGCCTCGAAGAGCACACCAAGCGCCTGTTCAACAGCGCCAAGATCCTGCGCATGCAGATCCCATTCAGCCAGGAGCAGGTCAACCAGGCTCAGGTCGAGGTGGTCAAGGCCAACGGCCTCAAATCCTGCTATCTGCGCCCGCTGACCTGGATCGGCGACCGCAAGCTGGGTGTCTCGCCCAAGGGCAACACCATCCACCTGATGGTGGCGGCCTGGGCCTGGGGCGCCTATCTGGGCGAGGAAGGCATGCAGCGCGGCATCCGCACCAAGATTTCCAGCTTCACCCGCCACCATGTGAACATCACCATGAGCCAGGCGAAGGCGGTGAGCAACTACACCAACTCCATCCTGGCCAATACCGAGGCTCTGGACGACGGCTACGACGAGGCCATCCTGCTGGACGCATCGGGCTTTGTCTCCGAAGGATCGGGCGAGAACATCTTTGTGATCAAGGATGGCGTGATCTACACCCCCGACCTGTCCGCTGGCGCACTCAACGGCATCACGCGCAACACCGTGCTGCACATCTGCAAGGACCTGGGCCTGGAAGTGGTGCAAAAGCGCATCACCCGCGATGAGCTTTACATTTCGGACGAGCTGTTCTTCACCGGCACCGCCGCAGAAGTCACGCCCATCCGCGAAGTGGACCGCGTGCAGATCGGCGAAGGCCGCCGCGGCCCGATCACCGAGAAAATCCAGGCGGCCTACTTTGACATCGTCAACGGCCGCAATCCCAAGTACGCACACTGGCTGACCTTGGTATAAATCACCCCCTGGGCGGCTTTGCCGCTTCCCCCCGGGGGACAGCACCGTCGCTGCGGGACGGCCCTTGCTTGGTGCTTCTGACCTCAATTGCGCCAGTATTTCCGGCCATGCTTCATTATTGAAAACACGAAAGACACGAGAAATGACCACGAATGCCGTCGTCGAACTGGCCGCCAAAGACCTCAACGCACAAGGTGGCGTGTTCTGCCCCAGCCCCAAGGCCGACATGAAGCTGTGGAACAGCCACCCCAAGGTCTATCTGGACGTGGCCAAGACCGGCGACGCCAAATGCCCTTATTGCGGCACGACCTACCGCCTCAAGGCCGGTGAGGTGTTTGCTGGCGGGCATTGAAGCAACCACCGTTCATGAAAGAGGCTCCCGATAGGAGCCTCTTTTTTATGCCTCGGGATTGAGAGCCCGATGCCAGGTGCTGCCTGGCACTGCCCCGCCGTGGGCTTTGAACATTTCCGTGAAATGCCGCCTCTCTCCGCCTCGGAGCTTGACGATGGGAGCACTGATCTTCGGCCCCTGAACCCGACACAACTGGGGATACAGCAAATACCATTTCCAGCGCAAGGCATGGTGATAGTAATAAGCCGAGTCCTCGGCCTTGAACAATGCCATGCGTGAATACTGTCTTTGGCGCAGCACCTGCTGTGCCGTGACATGGATCAGCAGGTAATGGGGATCGCCAATGTTCTGCCGGATCTCGACCCAATCGGGCTGTACCTGGAGCCGCTGCAGATAGGCCTCGGTTCCCTCGACAATCAAGGCTTGGTGAAATTCCCGCTGCCAGGCGACGATGAAATCGGAGCCCGCCAAAGCGCCAAATGCCCAGCTTTCGATCACAGGCCTCTGCACCTGGGTGGTGAATTTCTCAAGATAGAAACCCACAAACTCAGTCCTGGAGTCGACGGCTGCCTGCATCCAGCCCAACGAGCGCGTCAGCAGGGTGCTGGCATCCAGCCAGAAGCCTCCATGCAGTGCCACGAGGTACAGGCGCAGCCAGTCAGATTGTTTGGTGGGATGCAGCTCATGGAACCGGGCAGGCAAAGCTTCTTGTGCCACGTACTGGGCCAGGTTGCCAGGATGCACAAGGCATACTTCATAATCCGGACACTGCAAACGCCAGCTCTGGATGCATTCGCGCACAAACGAGTCGGGCTGAGCATGGTTCCAGTAGGTCCACAATTTCTTGGGAATCGCAGCGCCCGGCGAC
>Ga0268257_1002934_pt1 | contig 11349 bp, 8 predicted proteins | sample AgamicAtPrz_FD_200249 | JGI IMG/M metagenome (GOLD analysis project Ga0268257, IMG submission 200249) | Agave microbial communities from Guanajuato, Mexico - At.P.rz (v2) (version 3) | ecosystem: Host-associated > Plants > Phyllosphere > Phylloplane/Leaf | place: Guanajuato, Mexico | collected...
TCAAAATGATTGTTAATACTCAATGACTAATCGAGTCCATCAGGGCCACTTAGCCCGTAAACGTTTCGGGCAAAACTTCCTTAACGATCAGTTCGTGATCGAAAGCATTGTCTCGGCTATTAATCCACAAAAAGGCCAGGCGATGGTCGAAATCGGCCCGGGACTTGCCGCACTGACCGAACCGGTAGGCGAACGCCTCGACGAACTGACCGTCATCGAACTGGACCGCGATCTGGCCGCACGCCTGCAAACGCACCCGTTCCTCGGGCCGAAGCTGACTATCTATCAGCAGGACGCCATGACCATGAACTTCGGCGAACTGTCGGAAAAAATGGGTCAGCCGCTGCGCGTATTCGGCAACCTGCCGTATAACATCTCCACGCCGCTCATGTTCCACCTCTTTAGCTATACTGATGCCATTGCCGATATGCACTTCATGTTGCAAAAAGAGGTGGTTAACCGTCTGGTTGCAGGCCCGAACAGTAAAGCGTATGGTCGTTTAAGCGTGATGGCACAATATTACTGCAACGTGATCCCGGTACTCGAAGTACCGCCGTCAGCGTTCACACCGCCACCGAAAGTGGATTCAGCGGTTGTGCGCCTTGTGCCGCACAAAACGAAACCGTACCCGGTTAAAGATCTGCGTGTACTGAGCCGCATTACCACTGAAGCCTTTAACCAGCGTCGTAAAACGATCCGTAACAGCCTCAGCAATTCGTTCACCGTTGAGGTATTAGCTGAACTGGGGATCGACCCGGCAATGCGTGCGGAGAACATTTCCGTAGAGCAGTACTGTAAGCTGGCTAATTACATCAGCGAAAATGCGCCGCCGAAGGAGAGTTAAGCCATGATTGATTCGCCCCGCGTATGTGTCCATGTACAAAGCGTCTATGTTGAATCACAGTCCTCGCCGGACGAAGAACGCTTTGTCTTTGCTTACACCGTGACCATTCGCAACCTGGGGCGGACGCCCGTGCAACTGCGCGGACGCTACTGGCTTATCACCAACGGCAATGGCCGCGAAATCGAAGTTCAGGGGGAAGGTGTGGTCGGTGAACAGCCCCACATCGCCCCTGGCGAAGAGTACCAGTACACCAGCGGCGCGGTGATTGAAACGCCGATGGGTACCATGCAAGGCCATTATGAAATGGTCGATGTCGATGGCAATGGCTTCCGCGTTGCTATTCCCGTGTTCCGTCTCGCCGTAACCACACTTATTCATTAATCTAATGTCTACATATCTGATTGGCGACGTTCACGGTTGCTACGATGAACTGATCGCATTATTAAAACAGGTCGACTTTACGCCAGAACAGGACACGCTCTGGCTGACGGGCGATTTAGTCGCACGTGGCCCCGGCTCGCTTGAGGTATTACGTTTCGTCAAATCACTGGGCGACAGCGTTCGCATGGTGCTGGGCAATCACGATCTGCATCTGCTGGCAGTGTTCGCCGGGATCAGCCGCAATAAACCTAAAGATCGCCTCACCCCGCTGCTGGATGCGCCGGACGCGGACGATCTGATTAACTGGCTGCGCCGTCAGCCCCTGCTGCAGGTTGACGAAGAGAAAAAGCTGGTCATGGCGCATGCCGGGATCACGCCACAATGGGATCTTGAAACAGCGAAAACCTGTGCGCGTGACGTTGAGGCGGTGCTGGCAAGCGACTCGTATCCTTTCTTCCTCGATGCCATGTACGGCGACATGCCGAACCACTGGAGCGAGGATCTCAGCGGTCTGGCCCGTCTGCGCTTTATCACGAACGCCTTCACCCGCATGCGTTTCTGCTTCCCGAACGGACAGCTGGACATGTATTCCAAAGAGACGCCGGAAAGCGCACCGGCCCCGCTCAAACCGTGGTTTGCCATTCCGGGGCCGGTGACCAGCGAGTACAGCGTGGTATTTGGTCACTGGGCTGCACTGGAAGGAAAAGGGACGCCGGACGGGATTTACGGTCTGGATACCGGATGCTGCTGGGGCGGAGAGCTAACCTGTTTACGCTGGGAAGATAAAGCTTACTTTGTTCAGCCGTCCAACCGACAGCTGGACTTAGGGGAAAGTGAGGCCGTCGCCTCCTGAATCATGCCCTCTCCCGGGCGGGAGAGGGCAAATCACTTAACGACGTTCCAGGATCTCGAAGCAGTAGCTGTGAGAGTTCTGTGCATCCGCATCGTGGAATTCGCTGAATACCGATTCCCACTCGTCCGGATCGTAGTCCGGGAAATGGGTATCTCCTTCCACTTCCGCATCAATATGGGTCAGATACAGCTTCTGCGCTTTAGGCAGGAACTGCTCGTACACGCGCCCGCCGCCAATTACCATGATCTCTTCGGCATTGCCGCATGCAGCAATAGCATCGTCGACGGATTTTACCCATTCGACGCGATCGTCAGTACCCGGCTGGCTACTGATAACGATATTTTTACGGCCCGGCAATGGACGACCAATCGACTCCCAGGTCAGGCGGCCCATCACTACCGGCTTGTTTAACGTAGTACGTTTAAACCATGCGAGATCGGCAGGCAGGTTCCACGGCATGGCATTTTCCATACCGATAACGCGGTCCACCGCCAGCGCTGCAATCAGACTGATCATTGAAAATTTCCCGGATGCAAAAAATTGCCGCCACTATACGGAAAGCTTAATCTTTCGTCGACTGGCGGCAGAGTAAAGATACAGAAATTTTTTAATATTGCTGGCAACTCCACTTCACGCGGAAGGTTTACTCTCCGGTTCGTCAGACGGATCCCCGGTATGCTTGCCCTCTTCTGTGCCCTGCCAGCCGTGACGCTGGATCAGCGACAGGTGATTGCGATCCTCATTGATGATTTCCGTCAGCATGGCGCTGGTGCGTTTAAACACTGCCGCACGCTCCGTGGCCGTACTGCCCGCCATCGCCGCCATCTCTTCCACCATTTCGGTATTAAAGCGACGGAACAGATCCGCCCGTTCGCGGGCTTCATACGCGCCGAGCCCCAGGTTTTCCAGCGCCATGCGGCCAGACTTCAGCGCGCCTTCAAAGGTTTCACGCTCGGGGGCTGCGACGCCCGCCTGCCTGAGGCGGATATAATGATCAACATCGCGCGCGCGGGAAATGATGGTTAGATCCGGAAAATGCTCTTTCGCCATTTCCACCATCTGCAGGCTGGTCTCCGGATCGTCAATCGCGTTAATCAATACCTCCGCTTTCGCCGCCCCGGCGGATTCCAATAGATCGACGCGCGTTGCATCGCCGTAAAACACCTTCATATCAAATTTACGCAGGGTATCGACATGGTCGGGGTCGTGATCGAGGATAACCATTTTCACCCCGCTGGACAGCAACAGACGACCAACGATCTGCCCGTAGCGGCCAAATCCGGCAATGATGACGCGAGGCTGCTCCTCGTCAATCTCATCGGCTTCGCGCTCCTGATCGCTACCCGATTTTTCCAGACGCGTCAGCACCACCAGCAGAACGGGCGTCGCGGCCATCGACAGTGCGACTGCCAGCGTCAGCGCTTTTGCCCACTCGGGATCGAGGACGTTTGCCATCTGCGCCGCGCCAAAGACCACGAACGCAAATTCGCTCCCCTGCCCCAGCAGAACCGCAAACCAGCTGCGCTGCTTATTCGGCACCTTCAGCGGACGCGCAATCAGCCACAGCATCGCCATTTTAATGATCAGGAAGCCGACCAGCAGGACGACGATCCGCAGCGGGTGCGTCACCAGCGTGCCAAAGTCGACGGACATCCCTACGCCGATGAAAAACAGCCCCAGCAGCAAGCCTTTGAACGGCTCGATATCGCTTTCCAGCGCGTGACGGTATTCGGAACTCGCCAGCAGAACGCCCGCCAGGAAGGCCCCCATCGCCATCGACAGACCAGCTTCCTCCAGCAGCAGACCGAAACCAAACACCAGGAAGAGCGCCACGGCGCTGAACACTTCGCGAAGGCCCGAGCGGGCAACGAACCGCAGCAGCGGGCGGGTGACGTAGCGACCAAGCAGCACCACCAGCGCCAGCGCCCCCACGACTTTTAATGCCGACAGCGCGAACGCCCCCAGCGTCGTGGAGGAACCGCTGGCCGCCAGCAGCGGAATCATCGCCACCAGCGGGATAGCGGCAATGTCCTGGAACAGCAGCACTGAGAACGCGCTGCGTCCCATCTGGGAGACCGTCAGATTGCGCTCGTTCATGGCCTGCATGGCAATGGCGGTCGAGGAAAGCGCCAGCGTCATGCCGATAAGCTCTGCCACTTTCCAGTCCATGCCCAGCAGGATGCAGAACCCACCCAGCAGCAGGCCGCAGGCCACCATCTGCAGCGCCCCGCCGCCAAATACCGAGGCGCGAAGCTTCCACAGGCGCTGCGGATCGAGCTCCAGACCAATCACAAAGAGCATCAGCACAACGCCAATTTCAGCGAAATGAAGGATCGCCTCTGCATCCGTCACCAGTCGAAAGCCCCACGGTCCAATAACGCAGCCCGCAATCAGGTAGCCGAGAACAGAGCCCAGCCCCAGGCGTACCGCCACGGGCACAATCAGCGCCGCTGCGCCAAGGTATATCAGCGCCTGTATCAGCGTATGGCTATCCATGGTGCGCCTCCTGCCACTCAAGTAAGCGTTGTTTATAATGGCGAGCCTGCGCCTGCAGCGTTTCGTCATCGCAGACAAAAGTGCAGTGCATCGCAAAAGGCGGGAGCCAGTTCAGGCCGCAGTAGAGCGCGGTCGCCTGCAGCGGCTGTGCCAGGACCTCAAAACCCGGGAAGGAACCAATATCAAAGTGGCTTTCCCCTCCGCCCGTGGTGACCGCCCACATCAGGCTTTTCCCTTTTAGCGCATGACCATTGTGGCCATACGCCCAGCCGTGGGAGAAGACCTTATCAATCCACAGCTTCAGCAGCGGGGGCGTGCTGTACCACTGCATGGGATGCTGCCAGACGATCAGATCGGCACGGGAAAGCGCCTCCTGTTCAGCGGCGATATCGATGTTGAAATCGGGATAAAGTTGATAGAGAGAACGTATCTCTACGTTATCAAGCGTCCTTACCTGCTCAAGCATCCGCTTATTCGCATGCGAGTGCTGCGGATAAGGGTGCGCGTAAATAATGAGTATCATCAAATGGCCTGTCTTCTTCTCTTCTTGTAGCAGTGAGTGTAGACAGTTAACCCGCCCGGTGAAAGGGGCGAAAAGCCTTGCAAAGGTAAAACGCAACAATGGGCAATGATTGTCCCGGACGGGTATAGCAGGCGAAAAATGACCGTTTACAGAGAATATATTAAATGAATGGTTAAGGATGAAATATATTAATTAACGATCAATTAAGAAACTCTAAAATCATTATTTAATAAATCAACCTATACATAACGCATTGAAAAAATAATAATTTTATGCTCTTAGTCGTAAGCCCATTCTTGTAAGCAGCCTAAAAGGGTTACTCCATATCATTAATTAGCGTCACTTCTTCTCAAATGGATGTGTACATGCGCAACAAAAAATTCAAATTAAACAAAACCACAAGCAATCTCGGAAAGATATTTCCTGCCTTGTTTATATTCACACCGATAGTGGCCCTTGCCGGAACCATTGATCAATCCACCTCTGTCCCACAAGAGTTTTCCTCCGAAGCAGAATACACCATCAATAAAGACGTCACCATCTCGTCCTCGGGAAGTGAGAGCGCGGTTTCTGTTTCAGGATTCAACGTAACAACCGTGACTAACAATGGGAATATTTCTGGCGCAGGTAAAGGTCTGGACATTAATACCTCTGCGCAACGTGTTACCTTAAATAACGAGGAAGGTGCGACGATTTCCTCAACCGGTGCCTCTGCCGTTAACATTGAATCCATGCAGGGGGATATTATCAATAACGGAAGCATTACCGCTTTCGACAACGGTATTTATGTCAGTCAGAACTCCTCAGCGGTAAATATATCGAATGGCGCTACCGGGGTTATTAAAGGTAAAACAGGTCTTAGTGCACACGTCGGTGTGGCTATAAATAACGAAGGCACGCTTACCGGCACGGAAAATGATGGTATACACCTGAGCGACGGTAATACCAAAATCACCAATACCGGAACCGTTCAGGGCGCGCAGAACGGCATCAACGTAACGGATACGGCGAAAGTTGATATCACTAACAAGGGCTCGATTGGCGGTGGCGATACGGCGATTACGTTTGCCAGCAGCAAAAATAATACGTTGGTACTTGATACAGGCTCGTCATTGAAAGGCGACGTCATTTCTAGCGTCTCTAAAGGAAATACGGTAACTCTGGCAGGAACCGGCACAGAAGACAGCAATTTTGTTGGCTTATCGGAAGGCGATGGTTTTGCTTCTTTAGAAATGGACGGCGAAAGCTGGGCGCTCTCAGGGAATATCGACATTATCGGTTCTGGCAATTCGCTGCTGGTTAACAGCGGTGAGTTAATCCTGTCGGGGAATGTGTCTAATGCAGGCACGACTCTCGTTGCCAAAGATGCTTCTCTCCAACTGGGTGATGGCTCGAAAACCGCGACGCTGAGCGGTGGACTGACCAACAACGGCACCCTTATTTTTAATCAGGGCAGTAATACGGCGTTCGCCACCGGCATTACCGGTAGCGGCAATGTTGAAAAAGTGGATTCCAACACCCTGACGCTAACCGGTAAAAACACCTACACGGGTGATACCGTTCTGCATAGCGGCACCACGCTGGTCGGTGTTGGTTCAACGCTTGGTACAAAGAGTAGCAACGCGACGATTACTGTCGAAAATGGCGCTCAGTTTGCCACTGCTGGCGAAGTAAACGACAATATCAACATCCTCACGGGTGGTACGCTGGCAGCATGGAATGCGATTCAGGGTAACGATACGCTGAGCGTTTCAGGTATCGATACGGTCAACGGCAACGTCACCAACGGTGGCACACTGTTACTCAGCGCCGCCAATAACAGCGTTGGCAATAATTTCACCATTAACGGCGACTATACCGGCTCTGCGGGCAGTCAGATCGTGATGAACAGTACCCTGGGTGAAGACAACTCGCCAACCGATCATCTCACCATTACCGGCAGCAGCTTTGGCCAGTCCGACGTCAGCGTTAACAACATTGGCGGCCTGGGCGCGCAAACCGTTAACGGCATGGAAATTGTCAGCGTTGGCGGCAGCTCCGAAGCCCAGTTGACCCTTGCCAAACCGGTGGTTGCCGGTGCGTGGGAATATAATCTCTATCAGCACAGCAACGGCAACTGGTACCTGGAGTCAAAGGCCACGCCTTCCGATGAACCGTCTGATAATACCGATGATGGCGATAACACCGACAACGGTGATAACACCGACAACGGCGGTAACACCGACAACGGCGGTAACACTGACAACGGCGGTAACACCGACGACGGCGGCAACACCGACAACGGCGGTAACACCGACAACGGCAGCAACAGCGGTCCTGAGGTCATGGCTCCGGAGGTTGGCGCTTACTTAGGCAACTACCTTGCCGCGCAGAGCATGTTCCTGCACAAGCGTGACGATCGCGATCAGATCACCTTCCGTAATGAAGAAGACCTCAACACCTGGATGTACGTCAAAGGTCGCTACCATGAAAACAATGCAGGCGGCGACAAAGTCAGCTATGACACCACCACCACCGTGCTTCAGGTAGGCAGCGACTTTATGAGCAAGCCTATGGACAACGGTATTCTGCGTGCGGGCGGCATGTTCGGGGCCGGTCAGGCGAAAACCCACTCTGATGCAAAACACAACGTGCGTGATGCGCAGGGCAAAGTGGACGGCTTTAACGTCGGCCTGTATGCAACCTGGCAGGAAGATCAGAAGCTGCGCCTGGGCAGCTACGTTGATACCTGGGCCGCCTACAGCTGGTACAACAATAAAGTGACCAGCAATCGCAACGATGAAGACTACGACAGCACCGGTTTTGCCGCTTCCGTCGAAGTGGGCCATGCGTGGGTGGTTGATTCAGAGAATGAGCGCACCTGGAAAATCGAACCGCAGGCTCAGATCGTCTACAGCTATCTGGATCAGGAAAATCATACCGATCGCGACGGCGTGCGGGTGACAACGCTGGACAATGACGGTCTGTTTGGTCGTCTGGGCGTCAAATCAAGCTACTTCCAACAGAAAGATGTGAAAGCCTGGCAGCCGTACGTTGCCGTGAACTGGCTGAAAGGTGCGGGTCAAAACGATCTGGCGTTTAACGGCGAGACTGTCAGCAACGATACGCCGGAAGATCGTGGGCAGCTGGAACTGGGCGTCACCGGTAACCTGAACGACACCACCACGCTCTCCCTGCGCGCCAGCGGCGAGTGGGGTGAAAACAGCTATGCTGCTTATGGCGGTCATATCCTGCTGAACCACCGCTGGTAATCGTTCCTGAAAGACTAAAAGCCGTGGCAAACGCCACGGCTTTTTTATTAGTTATCCAGCTCGCCCATTGATTTAACCTGATCGCGGTTGATCTGCTCGGTCTGACCCGTTTCCGCATTTTTATACGACACCAGACCGGTATCATCATCGACCTCTGGTTTTCCGTCGGTGACAATGGTTTTGCCATCGGTGGTTTTCACTGCCTGGTTAGAGGAACAGCCCGCGACGGTAAACGTTGCAGTGGCGGCAAGAAGGGTGGCGATCAGTAATTTATTTTGCATGGTGTTTTCCCCTGCTCTCAGTTGAATTTCGTTATCGACCTAATGATTTTAGGCTAACTCACTGAATGCGGATGAAAAACCAGAAGGTTCTGAAGATGGATAAAGAAAAAAGCAGGGCGGGTAAGCGAAGCGCCACCCGCCATTTGCCCGGCGGCGCTACCGCTTGCCGGGCCTACGCAGATTACTTGCTAATCTGCGCGTGCATTTCCTGAACCGAAATCACCTTCTCGGTGGCATCCGCGTTCAGCGCCATGGCTGTTGCGAAACCGCCGTTCAGGGTGGTGTCGTAGTGCACTTTGTACTGCAGCGCGCTGCGGCGAATTAGCTTGGAGTCTTCAATCGCCTGGCGGCCTGCGGTGGTGTTGATGATGTAGGTGTATTCGCCATTCTTGATACGATCCTGAATGTGCGGACGACCTTCATGCACCTTGTTCACCAGACGCGGGTTGATGCCCGCTTCACCCAGCACAATCGCCGTACCGTGGGTCGCGTCCAGCTCAAAGCCCTGCTTCAGCAGCTTGGCGGCCAGGTCAACCACGCGCTCTTTATCGCCTTCGCGAACGGAGAGCAGCGCACGGCCCGATTTTCTCATGGTTGAGCTACTGCCCAGCTGCGCCTTCGCGAACGCTTCTGCGAAGGTGCGGCCTACGCCCATCACTTCCCCGGTTGAGCGCATTTCTGGCCCTAACAGTGGGTCAACGCCCGGGAATTTGTTGAACGGCAGCACCACTTCTTTCACCGAGTAGTACGGTGGAATGATCTCTTTGGTCACGCCCTGCTGTGCCAGCGTCTGGCCTGCCATCACGCGCGCCGCCACTTTCGCCAGCGGAATACCGGTGGCTTTGGAGACGAACGGTACGGTACGTGCCGCACGCGGGTTGACTTCAATCAGGTAGACTTCGTTATCTTTCACCGCGAACTGGACGTTCATCAGGCCGCGAACCTGCAGCTCGAAGGCCAACTTCTGCACCTGCTGGCGCATCACATCCTGAATTTCCTGGCTCAGGGTGTACGCTGGCAGAGAACAGGCAGAGTCACCGGAGTGCACGCCCGCCTGCTCGATATGCTCCATAATGCCGCCAATCAGCACCATTTCGCCGTCGCAGATGGCATCAACGTCCACTTCTACCGCATCGTCGAGGAAGCGGTCGAGCAGCACTGGCGCATCGTTGGAGACGCTCACCGCCGTCTGGAAGTAGCGACGCAGGTCGGCTTCGTCGTAGACGATTTCCATCGCGCGGCCGCCCAGCACATAGGAAGGACGCACCACCAGCGGGTAGCCAATCTCTTTCGCCTTCTCTACGGCCTGTTCGATGGCCGTCACCGTGGCGTTCGCCGGCTGTTTCAGCTTCAGACGGTCAACCGCCTGCTGGAAACGCTCGCGGTCTTCCGCACGGTCAATCGCATCCGGGCTGGTACCGATAACCGGTACGCCTGCCGCTTCCAGCGCGCGCGCCAGCTTCAGCGGAGTCTGGCCACCGTACTGCACGATAACGCCTTTTGGCTTCTCGATGCGCACGATTTCCAGCACGTCTTCCAGGGTAACCGGCTCGAAGTAGAGGCGGTCGGAGGTGTCGTAGTCGGTGGAGACGGTTTCCGGGTTACAGTTGACCATGATGGTCTCGTAACCGTCTTCGCGCAGCGCCAGCGAGGCGTGTACGCAACAGTAGTCGAACTCGATGCCCTGGCCGATACGGTTTGGACCACCGCCCAGCACCATAATCTTATCGCGATCGACGGACGGGTTCGCTTCGCACTCCTCTTCATAGGTGGAGTACATGTACGCGGTGTCGGTCGAGAATTCAGCCGCACAGGTGTCCACGCGCTTGTAGACCGGGTGCAGGTCATACTGGTCACGCAGCTTGCGGATTTCCGCTTCACGCACGCCCGCCAGCTTAGCCAGACGCGCATCGGCGAAGCCTTTACGCTTCAGCACACGCAGGAAGTCAGCGTCCAGGCCGTTGATGCCCAGCTCGGCCACTTTCTCTTCCAGACGCACCAGCTCTTCAATCTGCACCAGGAACCAGCGGTCGATGTTAGTCAGGTTGAACACGCCGTCGACGGACAGGCCGGCACGGAAGGCATCGGCGATGTACCAGATACGCTCTGCACCCGCGTCTTTCAGCTCGCGGCGGATTTTGGTCAGCGCTTCCGGGTCGTCCAGGCTCACTTTCGGGTCGAAACCGGTCGCGCCCACTTCCAGACCGCGCAGTGCTTTTTGCAGGGATTCCTGCTGCGTACGGCCAATCGCCATCACTTCCCCGACAGATTTCATCTGGGTGGTCAGACGGTCATTCGCGCCTGCAAATTTCTCGAAGTTAAAGCGTGGAATTTTGGTCACAACGTAGTCGATGGACGGCTCGAAGGACGCAGGGGTGCGGCCACCGGTGATGTCGTTCATCAGCTCGTCGAGGGTATAACCCACCGCCAGTTTCGCCGCCACTTTCGCAATCGGGAAGCCGGTCGCTTTAGAGGCCAGCGCGGAGGAGCGGGACACGCGCGGGTTCATTTCGATAACAATCAGGCGGCCGGTTTTCGGGTTCACGGAGAACTGCACGTTTGAACCACCGGTTTCCACGCCGATTTCACGCAGTACCGCCATCGAGGCGTTACGCATGATTTGGTACTCTTTGTCGGTCAGCGTCTGGGCTGGCGCAACGGTGATGGAGTCGCCGGTGTGGATACCCATCGCATCGAAGTTTTCGATGGAGCAGACGATG
>Ga0268257_1002935_pt1 | contig 11348 bp, 11 predicted proteins | sample AgamicAtPrz_FD_200249 | JGI IMG/M metagenome (GOLD analysis project Ga0268257, IMG submission 200249) | Agave microbial communities from Guanajuato, Mexico - At.P.rz (v2) (version 3) | ecosystem: Host-associated > Plants > Phyllosphere > Phylloplane/Leaf | place: Guanajuato, Mexico | collected...
CGGCGGCCTGCACATCGGTAGGCATGCGCTTGGTCTTGGCAAAGAACTTGTTGGCGAACTTGCGCGATTCGTCGTTCATGTCCCAGTACCAGCTGGTGGTGTGCAGCAGGCCTTCGGTGTTCTTCAGGCCCAGGCTGTGGATGTCGGTCAGAAAGACCAGCAGACCGGCGGTCTTCATGGTCTTGTTGATGCCGAACTCCTTGGCGGCCTTGATGGCATTGATGGTGTCGCCGCCCGCATTGGCCAGACCCAGGATATGCGCCTTGGAGCTTTGCGCCTGCAGCAGGAAGGACGAGAAGTCCGAGGCATTGAGCGGGTGCTTGACCGAGCCCAGCACCTTGCCGCCCTTGGCGTTGATGACCTTGGTGGTGTCGGCCTCCAGTGCCTGGCCGAATGCATAGTCGGCCGTCAGGAAGAACCAGTCCTTGCCGCCGCGATCCACCACCGCACCGCCCGTGCCCTTGGCCAGGGCCACGGTGTCGTAGGCGTAGTGCACGGTATAGGGGTTGCACTGCTCGTTGGTCAGCGCGGAAGAACCCGCGCCGCTGTTGAAGTGAACGCGCTTTTTCTCGTTGGCGATCTGGGAAACCGCCAGTGCCGTGCCGGAATTGGTGCCGCTGAAGACCATGGAGATGCCCTGCGTATCAATCCATTCGCGCACCTTGGACGCGGCGATGTCGGCCTTGTTCTGATGGTCTGCGCTGACCAGCTCGATAGGCTGGCCCAGGACCTTGCCGCCGAAGTCGTCGATTGCCATCTGCATGGCGACCGCACCGTTCTTGCCCTCCACGTCGGCGTACAGGCTGGACATATCGGTGACGAAACCGATCTTCACCTTTTCCTGGGCCTGGGCCAGAGGGCTGGACAGGCCGGCCACGGCCAGCATGCACGAGAGAACGCTCAGTTTTGCTTTCATCTTTATCTCCACGGGTTGGTTCTTTGTTATGAACGAAATGGAATTGCTTGCAGGCTCAGACACCCAGCAGCTCGTTGAGTACGGACATCTTCTCGTCCAGTTCGCTGGCTCCGAAGCGCAAAGCGACATGACCGTGCTCGACCACATAGAAGCGGTCGGCCAGCGGCGCGGCAAAGCGGAAGTTCTGCTCCACCATCACCACGGTGTAGCCCTTTTCGCGCAGCGTGGTGATCATGCGAGCCAGGGTCTGGACGATGACGGGGGCCAGGCCTTCGGAAATTTCATCGAGCAGCAGCAGGCGCGCGCCCGTTCGCAGGATCCGCGCCACGGCCAGCATCTGCTGCTCGCCGCCCGAAAGGCGCGTGCCCTGGCTGTTCCTGCGCTCATAGAGGTTGGGGAACATCTGATAGATCTCGTCGATGCTCATCCCCGGCTCGCCGGTCTTGAGCGGAGGCGGCAGCATCAGATTCTCTTCACAGGACAGGCTGGAGAAAATGCCGCGCTCCTCGGGGCAGTAACCCACGCCCAGGTGGGCGATCTTGTGCGTGGGCATGTGAATGGTTTCCACGCCATTGATCCTGATCGAGCCCTTGCGCGAGCCGGTCAGCCCCATGATGGCGCGCAGCGTGGAAGTGCGTCCCGCGCCATTGCGGCCCAGCAGGGTCACCACCTCGCCGGGATTGACCACCAGATCCATGCCATGCAGCACATGGGATTCGCCATACCAGGCATTGAGTCCCGAAATTTCCAGCGCCGGAGTACTTGTCTTATTCATTCGTATCACTCAAATCACGCACGAAACCATCAAAGAGGCAGCGAGGAAGAGCCGCCCCGCACCGAGGCTGCCGTCCCCCTCAGGGGGAAGCCGCGTGAGCGGCACAGGGGGAGCATTCAATGCCCTCCCTGAAGCTGCCCGTCCGTGGTCCCCATATAGGCTTCCATCACCTGCGGATTGCGCGAAACCTCTTCGTAGCGCCCTTCGGCCAGAACGGCGCCGCGCTGCAGCACGGTGATGCGATCGGCGATGGTGGCAATCACCTTCATGTTGTGCTCCACCATCAGGATGGTGCGGCCGGCAGAGACCTTCTTGATGAGCTGGGTCACGCGATCCACATCCTCATGGCCCATGCCCTGTGTGGGTTCGTCCAGCAGCATCAGCTCGGGCTCCATGGCCAGCGTGGTCGCAATTTCCAGGGCGCGCTTGCGCCCATAAGGCAGGTTCACGGTCACTTCATCGGCCAGGTCCTGCAGCCCGACTTCGGTCAGCAGTTCCATGGCGCGGTCATTGAGCTGATTGAGCGTCTTCTCGCTGGTCCAGAACTGATAGGCCGTGCCCAGCTGGCGCTGCAGGCCTATGCGCACGTTCTCCAGCAAGGTGCAGTGCGGAAACACGGCGGAAATCTGAAACGAGCGAATCACGCCGCGTCGCGCAATCTGTGCCGGCGCCTCGCGGGTAATGTCCAGCCCGTTGAACTGGATGCTCCCGGAAGTGGGCTCCAGAAACTTGGTCAGCAGATTGAAGCAAGTGGTCTTGCCTGCTCCATTGGGCCCGATCAGCGCGTGAATGGAGCCACGCTGCACGGCCAGATCCACCTTGCTGACGGCGGTAAAGCCTTTGAACTCTTTGGTGAGTTGCCTGGTTTCGAGAATAAGGTCGCTCATGCGCTGGCCGTCAGTCCTGAATGCTGCAAAACAAAGAGGGGAGCAACTTGCTGTACTTCCTCTGCCTGAGCGGCATCTTGGTCTTTCATGCTGCAGTGCCGCAGCGGGAAACTCCTAGGAATGAAGAGCCATCGGACTTATGCTTTCCCTAATCTTCCATAAAACAAATAGCAACAACAGAAGTAACTGCAAACTTCAAACTCATCGCAACTGCAAGCCACGCCAGAGACAGCGGCATCCCCAGGAATGTCAGCATCCACTTCGGAATCTCTAAAAAAGCTTATGCCTTATACATATTGCGCTATCAATATTAGTAAGACTGGGCGAAATGCGCCCTCATAGCACAGCGCTCCCCAGATTGGCCCTGATGCCGTAAACCCTGAGTCGCTCAATTCCCACTGGAGTAACCGGGTTACTAGCCCAATGCTCGCAAATATGCTTGCCATTTGTCGTCCTTAAAAACCAAGGGCGACAAAGAACAGCCATATCGCTATTAATTTAAAAGCTTCTTCCGATTGCCTCATATGAATTTCATGCTCTTTTATCCATGAAATAAATACTCAATCGGCAATAGCAGCTATCAAATTATTCAGCAATCGATGCCTGAGGCCATGCCTGCAAGACCTGCCGCGCTGCTCTTGAGTTCCTGCGTGAAAACGAATGGAATAAAACCCCTTGCAGAACTGTTTACTGCAGGTCAACCACAAGGAGAGACCTCATGTTTCGCATCGCTTCTCTGACGCTAGCTTCCGCCGCCCTGCTGGCGGCCTGCTCGACCGGCTCGGTCACTTCGGCAAAATCCCCTGCCACCACCCTCAACGGCGTGCTGGTCGGACCGACCCAGATGACGCTCTACGTCTTTGACAAGGATGCCGCAGGCTCCGGCAAAAGCGTCTGCAACGGCGGCTGCGCCACCAACTGGCCGCCTCTGATGGCCCCCGCGAGTGCGGCGCCGATCGGCGACTGGAGCGTGGTGATGCGCGATGACGGCAGCAAGCAATGGGCTTACAAGGGCCGCCCCCTCTATCACTGGGTCAAGGATGCCAAGCCCGGCGACATGACGGGTGACGGCTTTCTCAACAATAGCTGGCATGTCGCCAAGCCTTGAGTGAAGGTCGACGCCGCCCTGGTCCATATTCCCCGCCTGCGCCGCTATGCACGTGCGCTGGCGGGCGATGCCGCGCTGGCAGACGATCTGGTGCAGGACACCCTGGAGCGCGCCTGCCAGAAGTGGGCCCTATGGCAGCCGCCGGCCGCCGCCTCGACCGAGCAGGTGCAAAAGGCCTTGCTCAGCTGGCTGCTGACCTTGATGCACAACCTCTATGCCAATCAGTGGCAGCAGTCCTCGCGGCATCGCATGGTGGAGCTTGACGAGGCGCAGGACACGCCTCACGACCCCATGCCCAGACTGACGCTGCAACTGGATCTGGAGCGGGCCCTGTCCCATCTCACGCCGCAGGCACGCGAGGTGCTGCTGCTGATCGGCATGGAGCAGTTCAGCTATGGCGAAGCCGCGCAGATGCTGGGCGTTCCCGTGGGAACGGTGATGTCGCGCCTCTCGCGTGCCCGCGAGCAGCTCAGGCGCCTCATGGAAGGAGAAAGACCCGCGACGACCGTGTTGAGGGCTGTCAAATGAAGGAAAGTGCAATGACACCCCAGCGCCCCGATGAAGCCACGCTGCATGCCTGGGTGGATGGAGAGTTGCAGCCCGATGCCGCCGCGACGGTGGCGCAATGGCTGGCCGAACATCCCGATGAAGCAGCGCGCATGGCCGCCATTCAGGCCCAGAACGCGGGCCTTCAGGCTCTGCATGCGCAATTGCTCGAAGAGCCGGTCCCGCCCCGGCTCATACTATCCCTGCAAAAGCCGGCGCTGCTGTGGCGCTGGCAACATGCGCTGGCCGCAGGCATCATGCTCAGCGTGGGCCTGGGACTTGGCTATGGTGCAGGCCAGCAAAAATCCGGCTCGCCGCCGGCCGACACGGCCGTGCAGTTGCCAGGCTTTGTCCGCGAGGCAGCTGCTGCCCATGCCGTCTATGTGCCCGAGCAGCGCCACCCCGTCGAGGTCGCGGCACAGCAGCAGGCGCATCTGGTGCAATGGCTGTCCAAGCGGCTGGGCGTTGCGCTCAAGCCGCCGGTGCTGGAAGCCCAGGGCTTTCATCTCATGGGCGGGCGGCTGCTGCCCGGGGAGACCGGCCAGGCCCGCGCCCAGTTCATGTACGAGGATCAGGCCGGCCAGCGCGTCACTCTGTATGTCTCGGTGCTCAAACCCGGGACGGCAGCCACCTCCGCCCCTGCGTCCTTTCAATGGAGCAGCGACGGTGCAAGCCATGGCTTTTACTGGATCGATGGCCGGCAAGGCTATGCCTTGAGTGCCTCCCTGCCGCGCGAGCGCCTGCAGACTCTGGCCGACGCGATCTATCAGCAACTGAGCTGAAGCCGCAGGGCGCTGACCGGAAGCGGGGTTGTCTTATTGCAGGCTACCGCTGCCGCCTTCGCCACTGGCCGACTCGGGCAAGGCCAGGGGCAGGACGCCAATGCCCTCTTCCAGCAGCTCCATGGCCTCCTGGGCGCTGGTCTGGCCGCGAATGGCGCGCTCCTCGGTTTCACCGTAGTGAATGCGGCGCGCCTCTTCGGCGAATTTTTTGCCGACGTCCTCGGTATTTTGCGCAACCTGGCGCGACCACAGCATCCAGGCGGCATGCATGGACTGCAGATGTGCCCGCGCCTCGGCGCTGATCTCGGGTACGGCGACGGGAAGCTCCGGCGCTGCGGCAGGAGCCGGTTTCGCAGTCTGGGCAGATTTGGGCGGCTGTGCGCCCAGATTGAGACGGGGAGCACTCAAGCGCTTGGTCACATCACTGTCGCCGCAAACAGGACATTCCACCAGCTTGCGCTGCAGCTGATTCTGAAAATCATCTTCCGAAGCAAACCAGCCTTCAAAGACATGGCCTGCAGGGCAGTGAAGATCAAGCACTTTCATGGCGCCACTCAACCCTTGCGGTGAACCAGATAGCGATAAACGAAGCCGGGAAATGCCAGCGTCAAAAACAGCGTAGCAGTAATGGCATAGAACTCCCAGCCTTGGGGGGATATCTGACCGGCGCGACGCTCCAGCAGCAAGCCCAGGCCGCCCACCAGCAGGTACAGGGCAATCATTTCCAGCAGGCGCACCCACAGCGGCTTGCGACCGGCCATGACGGGGCCGATGATGCCCAGACGCTGGTTGATAAAAGGCAAATTGGCTGCCACAAGGGCAGCCAAGATGATGAGCCAGATAGAGGCGGTTATAGACACAAAGCCATTCCTAGAAAAAGCGATGAGGGCATCAAGCCCTCATCACATTCGTCTTATCAGGAAGCCAGGGCACGCACAACGGCGTCAGCGCACAAGGCCATCAGACCGCCGGGCAGGATACCCAGCAGCAGAACCAGCGCACCGTTGATCGTCAGCACAACGCGTACATCCAGAGGGGCAGACACGCTGGTAGCAGTGATTGGAGCATCAAAGTACATGACCTTGACCACGCGCAGGTAATAGAAGGCGCCGATCAGCGACATGATCACGGCGAACACGGCCAGACCGATGTACAGGCTGCTGCCCGAAGCGACCAGTGCCTGCAGCACGGACAGCTTGGCGTAGAAGCCGACCAGCGGAGGAATACCGGCCATGGAGAACAGGCAGATCGCCATCACGCCGGCGTACAGCGGGCTGCGCTGGTTCAGGCCGGCCAGATCGGCGATCTCTTCGCTTTCAAAGCCTTCGCGGGCCAGCAGTAGGATCACGCCGAAGGAAGCCAGGGCGGTCAGCACATAGGTCACGATGTAGAACATCGCCGAGCTGTAGGCATTTTCGACGGTGGCAGGATCGACCTTGCCGTCCACCACACCCGACATCAGACCCAGCAGCACGAAGCCCATCTGGGAAATCGTCGAGTAAGCCAGCATGCGCTTGAGGCTGGTCTGCTGCAGACCGGCCAGGTTGCCGATGAGCAGCGAGCAGACGGCCAGCACCATCAGCATCTGCTGCCAATCAATGGCCAGCGGCAGCAGGCCGTCCACCAGCAGGCGGATGGTCATGGCAAAGGCAGCCAGCTTGGGCGCGCCGCCGATCAAGGCAGTGATGGCGGTAGGTGCACCCTGGTAAACGTCGGGCACCCACATGTGGAAGGGAACCACACCCAGCTTGAAGGCCAGACCGGCGACCACGAAGACCAGACCGAAGACCAGCACCTGGTGCTTGATTTCACCGGAATTGATGGCCTTGAAGACCTGTCCGATATCCAGCGAACCGGTGGCGCCGTAGAGCATGGACATGCCGTACAGCAGGAAACCGGAAGCCATGGCACCCAGAACGAAGTACTTCATGGCGGCTTCGACGGACACGGTGTGGTCACGGCGCAGAGCCACCAGCGCATAGCTGGACAGTGTCAGCAGCTCCAGGCCCAGATACAGGACCAGGAAGTTGTTGCCGCTGATCATGATGAACATGCCCAGCAGGGCCAGCATGGACAGTGTGAAGAACTCACCGCCGCGCAGCATGTCGCGCTCGGCCGCATAAGGGCGGCCGTAGACCATGGTGATCATCACGGCGATAGTGGCAAAGCACTTGAGCCAGTTGCCCATGGCGTCCGAGACAACCATGTTGCCCCAGCCGTAGAAGGTATTGCCGCTCGCGGCGTACATGCCTTGCATCACCGCCACGACAAGCAGGGTGAGCATGGTCAGAACATAGGTGCCGGTGCGACGGGCGCTCTTGACGCCCAGGTCCACCAAGGCAATGACGCAGGCCATGACCAGGAGAGTGATCTCCGGGTAGATCGCCAGCCAGCTGATGTTGTCAATCATCTCGTGTCTCTCGTTTCAGTCTGGTCAGTTGAGCTTGCTCACAGCCACATGCTTGATGAGCTCTGCCACAGACACATCCATCACATCGGTGAAGGGCTTGGGATACAGACCCATGACCAGCACGGCCGCGGCCAGCAGGCCCAGCACCAGGAATTCGCGGCAGTTGATGTCCTTGAGTTCAGCCACATGGTCGTTGGCCACGGCACCCAGGTACACGCGCTTGTACATCCACAGGGTGTAGGCAGCGCCGAAGATCAGAGCGGTTGCAGCGCCCAGACCAATCCAGAAGTTGTATTGCACGGCACCCAGGATCACCATCCACTCGCCGACAAAACCGGCGGTTGCAGGCAGACCGCAGTTGGCCATGGCAAACAGCAGGGCAAAGGCAGCGAACTTGGGCATGGTGTTGACCACACCGCCGTAAGCGGCGATTTCGCGGGAGTGAACGCGGTCGTACAGCACGCCGATGCACAGGAACATGGCGCCGGACACGAAACCGTGGGCAATCATCTGCACCAGGCCACCGGAGATGCCCAGGTTGTTGAACATGAAGAAGCCCAGGGTCACAAAGCCCATGTGAGCCACGGACGAATAAGCTACCAGCTTCTTCATGTCCTTTTGCACCAGAGCCACCACACCCACATAGATCACGGCAATCAGCGACAGCGTGATCATCAGGCCCGACCACTCATGCGCCGCATCGGGAGCAATGGGCAGAGAGAAGCGCAGGAAACCATAGGCACCCAGCTTCAGCATGATGGCGGCCAGCACGGCGGAACCGCCGGTAGGAGCTTCAACGTGAACGTCAGGCAGCCAGGTGTGGACCGGGAACATGGGCACCTTCACCGCAAAAGCGGCGAAGAAGGCGAAGAAGATCAGCGTCTGTGCGGTACCGGACAGGGGCAGCTTGTGCCAGTCCAGGATCTCGAAGCTGCCGCCCGATTGGGTGTACAGATAGATCAGAGCGACCAGTGTGAGCAGCGAGCCCATCAAGGTATACAGGAAGAACTTGAAGGCTGCGTAGATCTTGTTCGGACCACCCCAGATACCGATGATCAGATACATCGGGATCAGAGTCGCTTCGAAGAACACATAGAACAGCATGCCATCCAGAGACGCGAACACACCGATCATCAGACCCGACAGGATCAGGAAAGCGGCCATGTACTGGTTGACGCGCTCGGTGATGTTGGTCCAGGAGGCGATCACCACGATGACGGTGATGAAGGCCGTCAGCGGCACAAACCACATGGAGATGCCATCCACGCCCAGGTGGTAGTGGATGTTGAAGCGCTCAATCCAGAGCGCGTTCTCCACAAACTGCATATTGGCAGTCGTGGTGTCGAAGCCGGTGACCAGAGGAATGGTCACCGCAAAACCGATCAGCGCGCCGATCAGTGCCAGCCAGCGCACCGCGTTGGCCTGCCCTTCTTTGCTGAAGGCCAGCAGGAGGGCGCCAAAAGCAATCGGCACCCAGATAGAAAGACTCAACAAACCCATTTTTGTTCTTCCCCTACTACTTGTTGAGCCACACGAAGTACGTCATGAGGGCAACGATACCCAGCAGCATGACCAACGCGTAGTGATAGAGATAGCCTGTTTGCAGGCCGCGCACCCACTGACCGAACTTGGCCATGAGCTTCCAGGAGCCGTTCACGATGGCGCCATCGATGATGGCCTGATCGCCGGCCTTCCAGAAGAAGGTACCGAAGGCACGGGAGCCGCGGGCGAAGATGTTCTCGTACACCCAGTCCACGCCGTACTTGCCTTCCAGAACCTGGTAGAGACCAATCTTCTTGGAGAAAGCCATGATGGCAGCAGGAATCTCGGGCTTGACCATGTAGAACACATAGGACACCACCACACCGGCCAGAGCCAGCCAGAACGGTGCAGCCGTGAAGCCGTGCAGTGCCATGGGCACCCAGCCGTGGATCTTCTCGGCCAGTTCGGCCATGGCGCCATGCTTGGAGCCATCGACGTGGATCACGCCCTTGAAGAAGTCGCCAAACAGCATGGGCATCAGCGCAATCGCACCGATCACCACCGAAGGAATGGCCAGCAGCACCAGAGGACCGGTCACCACCAGAGGCGACTCGTGGGGCTTGGCATCATGGCCATGGCCGTGGTCGTCATGACCGTGGTGGTCATCATGGTGGGCATCGGGGTTCTGGTCGTAGCGCTCCTTGCCGTGGAAAACGATGAAGTACAGACGGAAGGAGTAGAAAGCCGTGATGAACACACCGGCCAGCACTGCAAAATTGGCAAAGCCGGCAGCAGGCAGGTTGGAAGCGTGAACCGCCTCGATGATGGCATCCTTGGAGTAGAAGCCCGAGAAGAACGGCGTGCCGATCAGCGCGAGGTTACCCAGCAGGAAGGTGATCCAGGTGATGGGCATGTACTTGCGCACGCCGCCCATCCAGCGGATGTCCTGATTGTGGTGCATGCCCATGATGACGGAGCCGGCACCGAGGAACAGCAGCGCCTTGAAGAAGGCGTGGGTCATCAGGTGGAACACGGACACCGAGTAGGCCGACACACCCAGAGCGATGGTCATATAGCCCAGCTGGGACAGCGTGGAGTACGCAATCACGCGCTTGATGTCGTTCTGGATGATGCCCAAGATACCCATGAACAGCGCTGTGATGGAGCCGATCACCAGGATGAAGTTCAGCGCAACATCCGACAGCTCATACAGAGGAGACATGCGCGACACCATGAAGATGCCAGCCGTCACCATGGTCGCCGCGTGAATCAGCGCGGAGATAGGCGTGGGGCCTTCCATGGAGTCCGGCAGCCAGGCGTGCAGCGGGAACTGGGCCGACTTGCCCATCGCGCCGATAAACAGGCAGATGGCAGTCACGGTCACCAGCAGCCAGCCCGTACCAGGCAGCTGGGTGTTCTGGATCTCTGGCAGCTTGGCAAAGATTTCAGAGTAGTTCAGCGTGCCGGTGTAGGCCGCAATCAGGCCGATACCCAGAATGAAGCCGAAGTCACCCACGCGGTTGACCAGGAAGGCCTTCAGGTTCGCGAAGATGGCCGTAGGCTTCTTGTAGTAGAAGCCGATCAGCAGATAGGACACCAGACCCACGGCTTCCCAGCCGAAGAACAGCTGCAGCAGGTTGTTGCTCATCACGAGCATCAACATGGAGAAGGTGAACAGCGAGATATAGGAGAAGAAACGGTTGTAGCCGTCATCCTCTTCCATGTAGCCCATGGTGTAGATGTGAACCATCAGCGACACAAAGGTCACCACGCACATCATCATGGCCGTGATGGAGTCGATCAGGAAACCGACTTCCATCTTCAGGCCACCGACAACCATCCAGGTGTAGATGGTTTCGTTGAACTTTGCGCCGTCGAACACGACAGCCTTGAACGTGAGGGCCGACAGAACGAAGGCCAGGAGCACGCTCAGAATCGTCAGGGAACTGCTGCCGGTGCGACCAATCTTGTTGCCGCCAAAGGCCGTGCCCCAGATACCCGCGAGTGCGGAGCCGACCAGCGGTGCCAACGGCACCGCAAGCAGCATGGATGCAGAAAGGGTTTGACTCATTTCTTGAGAACCTTGCAAGTTACGGCGGACTCAACCCTTGAGGGCGTTGAGATCTTCCGCATCGATGCTTGTCTTGTTACGGAACAGCAGCACCAAGATCGCCAGACCGATGGCCGATTCAGCAGCAGCCACTGTCAGGATGAAAAACACGAACACCTGGCCGTGCATGTCGCCCAGATAGCTGGAAAACGCGACAAAGTTCATGTTCACGGCCAGCAGCATCAGCTCGATGGCCATGAGCAAGACGATCAGGTTCTTGCGGTTCAGAAAGATGCCAACCACGGAGAGTGCAAACAGCATGGCACCCAGCGTCAGGAAGTGGCCCAAAGTCAGCGTCATGCTTTTGTCTCCACAGCAGGCGCTGCAGCCGC
>Ga0268257_1002942_pt1 | contig 11319 bp, 10 predicted proteins | sample AgamicAtPrz_FD_200249 | JGI IMG/M metagenome (GOLD analysis project Ga0268257, IMG submission 200249) | Agave microbial communities from Guanajuato, Mexico - At.P.rz (v2) (version 3) | ecosystem: Host-associated > Plants > Phyllosphere > Phylloplane/Leaf | place: Guanajuato, Mexico | collected...
CTTCGGCCATGTCTACCGGGGCGTCCAGCGTATCGACGAACAACTGCCGGCGGGTCAGGCGCATGAACACCTGGGTACCGGCATTGCGATGTTGCCAAGTCACCGCGGCGGCGATGAAGACCGTGAAGGCACAGGCTGCGACCGCGCCCATACGCTCCAGGTTGAAGCAGACGGCTGTGAGAATCAGCGAGCCCAGCAACAGTATCGGCCCCCAGACCCGGTAACGCCGGGAATTGGTGAACTCGCTCTGCTCGGGCACACGCTCGATCACTTGCTTGAGTTCGGCGATTACCCGGTCGCGCTGGGCGGCACGGGATTGCTCGTATTCCTGGCCGAGCGAACCGGACAGCTCGGACAGCGGGTCGTTGAACTCGCTCATGGTCATTGCGCCTCCTGCGTCGCCAGGTAATCGGTGAGGAATGCCTGGGCATTGCCCTGATGCGACAGCCCTTCCGAATAGCCGACCTGCAGTGGCTGCGCCTCACCCGGCAAATACAGTTCGCCGCCCCAACTGCCCTGGATGATCAGCACCACGTATTTCTTGCCATCCACGGTGGTGGAGTAACGGGTATCCCGGCTGGTCTTCTCCACCTGCATTTTCTGAATGCGCATGTTCCAGTCGTGATCGACGCCTTCGATCTGCACCAGCGCTTCGTTGGCGGCGCGTTCACCGATGCGCAGCGTCCATACCTTGGCCCCTTGCGTGCCCATGTAGGCAACTACCTGGTCGGCCACTTCCGGCCGTTGTTCAGCGTGAACCTGGCCCAGCCACAGGCTGAGCGCGGCCACCAGCAGGGCTGTCCATTTGCGATAAACGAGCATGTGTTTTCCATCCTGAAGCGAAACAAACGCCCATTGAAATAAGCCAGGCCCGCACTGCCAACCCCGTTGACCGGTTCGCACAACAGACAGCGCCCTGCGCACAATGGCTGTCGCTGAAAATGTGCACGCGTTACCATTTCCGGCCATGCCGCCCGCTGCCAAGGATGCCTAGCGCACATGCGATCTATCAGCCCCTACCTCGATACCGCTTTTTCATTCGATAGCCCCGGGTCACTCGCCGAGGCCGGCGTACTGGACGCAAGCAGCGCGCGAGTGATGGGGAGCGCGACCGGCCACTATCGGGCTCAGACGGTACACGGCGGGTTGCAGTACTTCGATTGCAACCTGCAATTTCCGGAGCCGCTGAGGATCGACAAGGTGCTGCAGCAAAGCCTGTGCATCGTGCAGGTGTTCGATGGGGCGTGGCAGCACACGGTGGACGGAAAGCTCAACAGCTATGCCCCTGGTCAGTTGCACATGCTGGGCCTTGGTGAAAGCCTGGAGGCGCAGGACCAATTGCCCGCCAACAGTCACGCCCGCATGGCCGGGGTGCGTATTGCCGGCGATTACCTGCACGAGCTGGCCCGGGACGATGCGCAGCTGATGCCGCTGCTGGCCCTTGCCGCCGATGGCATGCGCTTCGACCAGTTGCCGCAGTGGCCAACGATAAGCCGCCTGTTCCAGCAGCTGTATCTATCGCCCTACACGGGCGCGCTCAGGCGCCTGCATTGCGAAAGCCTGAGCCTGGCCATCGTGCTGGAGCTGGCCAGCCACCTGATCGGCCACAGGCCGGCCGAAAAGCCCCAGGACCGGGGGCACCGCGATTTGGCCATTGAAACGCGTCGCCAGCTTGATGCAAACCTGAATGCCCCGCCCACTGCTGCAACCCTTGCTCGCCAGCTGGGGGTGAGCGAGACCACCTTGCGCCGCGCATTCAGCCATGAGTACGGCCGGTCGCTCCTGCAGTATGTGCGGCAACAGAGAATGGAACTGGCCCGCGCCCTGCTGCTGGAACGTCGCTGGCAGGTTTCGCAGGTTGCCTATCAGGTCGGCTACGCCAACCCTGCCAATTTCTGCCATGCCTACAAGGCGTATTTCGGGCGTTCTCCCGGGGCTGAGTAGGGTTCTACCGGATTAAAAAAACGGGCCTGCAATGTAGGCCCGTTTCATCAACCGCTAGGTGGGATCACTCCCACTCTATTATCAATGACAAATAAAACCCCAACAAACATTGCGATTTAAAGCCAACAACGGTCTCTGCACCATGAAAAATACCATGACCTTTCAATCGCCAGACCTACGGTTGGCTCTCCCCTGATTCAACTCTGTTCACATCTATCGCTGCCATAAGTAGATCCATAAGGATGGACAGCTCACCCTGGTCACCATCCCGGTAAACCTCAGCCAGAAGCGCAATAGCGTAACCAGGGGTCCGTCCGAAGGACCTGCGCCATCATCTCCGCGTGACCAAGTCTTTCATCGTCTACCCCACACTCACGTACGCCCATGATGTCTCGAGGCGGACCTGCTGCCTAGAGGTACCTTCTCGGCCGAGACGTTGAGCCGCAGGCCAATCCCACAGAAGTCCGTCAACAATCCTTCAAAATGGCCCCGCGAGGGTTGAGCAACCGGCACAAAACTGTAAAATCTGGGTTTGTTTTAAAATCCCAGATTGAGGATGGCATGCAGGACCAAAAACCCGCTACACAAGCACAGCTTTCTGCTTTTTCGTCTAGTGGCGCTAAAGAAAATGACGTGCCTGACTATCAAGAAATCCCACTGCATATTGGGACGTTCGACCATGCCATGAATCATCTGCGAAGCCTGAACTGGGCATTCACCGACGATGACACTCGATTTCTAGGCCATGATCTCCACCCCTATCCAGCCAAGTTCATACCACAGCTACCTGGTACGCTGGTCTCACTGCTCAGCTCGCGAGGAGAAGTAGTCTTCGACCCCTTTGGCGGCAGCGGCACCACGGCATTGGAGTCTATTAGATTAGGGCGCAGAGCCGTCAGCTCCGATGCAAACCCCGTAGCAGCATTGATCGGCCGCGTGAAAACAGCGCGGGTTGGCATAGAGGCTACTCGAGAATTACACCTGCTGCATGGTGCACTCCGTGCGCTGATCAGCTCAATGCCAATGGACCCTTCAGAGTTTGTAGTCAAGTATAGTAAATACGCCCCTACGATCGTAAACAGGGAGAAGTGGTTTCCTGACTCATCATATGGTGAGCTTTCCCACATACGTTACAGAATATCCCAGCTAACAGATCCAATTGCGCAAGACATAGCTTGGCTATCTCTTTCTAGGACGGTACTTCCATCATCCTTTCAAGACTCGGAAACACGCTATAAAAGTGTTCCTCGGGAAATCCCCGTTGGTGACGCAACGAAAAGGTTTGTACGCGAATTCGAATTGGTAATGAAGTCAGTTGCGCGAAATGCTTCTGCCACTCGCTATGGGATATCACGATTTCTGACTGGGGATGTAAGAAACATCCCTGAAAGCGAACTACCTAATGAATCTGTTGATTTGATTGTGACGTCACCGCCTTACGGAAATGCGATGGACTATCATCTCTACCACAGATTCAGACTTCTCTGGCTTGGCCATGATCCTGTTGCATTTGGAAAGCTAGAAATTGGCTCTCACCTCAAGCATCAGCGTGAATCAAGCGGATTTGAAAGTTACTTCAACGATATGACATCCGCTTTGAAAGGATTTTCCCGAGTACTCAAACCCGGGCGCTATGCAGCGCTCGTAATCGGTGACTCCGTATACGGCGGAGAAAAATTTGACACTGCTAAGCTCCTCGGTGAAATATCACCTGAGTTAGGCTTCGATTCAGCGGAAGTAATTGAGCGCGAGGTACATAAGGTAAAGCGTTCATTCACTCACGCCGGTAGACGTGCCTCTAGCGAAAGCATCCTTATCTTGCGGAAGGCCGAAAAAAAAACGTCTGTATTCCTACAGCCTCCACCCTACAAGCTTTGGCCATATGAAGCAGCTCTGAGGGAGAGGGAGATAGGGGGAGCAGATTCTGCTCTCAATTTGACTGTAGAAGCATTGGTAAAAAGCCGCTCTATGGTGTTCACACACCAAATAGTCACCAAAGATGGAAGATCTGAGCCAACCTGGCAGGCGATTTTAGAAAATGGGATGGCCTCTAATCCTGCCGCCCGAAAAGACCCCAAATATGTGACGCACGGATTGCATCCTTATAAAGGGAAGTTCTACCCACAACTTGCAAAGGGGTTAATGAACTTAAAGTCCCTCCCTCATGGAGCAAAAATATTAGATCCTTTTTGCGGGAGCGGCACCACCCTTCTGGAAGGCTACTTGAACGGATATACAACCTATGGCTGCGACATAAACCCAATAGCAGCAAAAGTTGCCAAAGCTAAGACAAAAGTACTCGATGAAGAACCCGATGTCCTATCAGAAATCGTATATAGCATCTTAGATACCGTCGAACAAGCTCCGGAAAATCTTCCCTATGCTTACGACCAATTCGATTACGGTTGCATCGAAGAAATACGCAAATGGTTTGCACCCGCAGTCGCTGCGAAGTTGAATTGGCTCTTGAGCATTATCCGTAAGGGTAGCGAAGGGGCAACTCGTGATTTTTTGGAAGCAGTGGCAAGCAGCATTGTTAGAGAAATGTCTCAGCAGGATCCAACCGATCTGCGCATTCGCTATAGAAAAGAGCTACTCAAAGACTATGATGTCTTTAGCGCATTCAACCAACAACTAGTGACTCAATTTTCCCGCATTGAGAAATTCTGGCGAATCCGAGGGTATGCGCCAAACCCATTCCACTCCTCAAGTATTGTCTCCGGCGATAATCGATGCCGTGAAACCTATGACAAGCTAGGACTAAAAGATGACTCGGTAGATTTTGTGCTCACAAGCCCGCCGTATGCTATGGCTCTTCCATATATTGATACCGACAGGCTATCACTACTTACTATCTTCGGACTATCGAGCAGCAGTAGGCGTCCTATCGAGAACTCGCTAATTGGTAGTCGGGAAATTGCACAACGCGCAAGAAAAGAACTTGAAAAAGTATTCCTTGGCAATACCGAGCTCCCCATTCAATGTCAAAACTTTATCCGCGATCTTCACGAAAACTTACTTGAGGATAACGATGCTGGTTTTAGAAAAAAAAATATGCCAGCATTGATTCACAGATTTCTAGTGGACATGAACCAAGTATTCATCCAACTCTACAGATTATGCAAGCAAGGCGCCGAAGCCATGATCGTAATTGGCGATAGCAAAATGACCATTGGAGATAAAGAAATCCGGATTCCATCCACGGACTTCTTAGAGGCAATCGGAGTTTCGCAAGGTTTCCATTTAGTCGAACGCATAGATATTTCAGTAACCACTGAAAATCTTGTTCACATAAAAAATGCTATTACAGAAAATGTGGTATTAAGATTTAGAAAGTAATAGCTCATCGGCAATTAGAATCAGTCTGTGCGCTTTAACATCCTGAGCACACAGACTGAAGCTCTTAGAAAATCATGTAAATCCGAAGCCTCTACGCGTGTGAGCACCCGGTGTTCCGGTGCAAATCTTTTTCCATTCTTCGTGCTCTGGCGTCCCAATCTTTGCCAGTTGGCAGCGATAATGAATCTCACCATCCTCAACTTTTTCGAGCCTTATAATATCACCAGGCTCTCCCCACTTTTTAATCTCGCCACAAGTGAATCTGAAGTCAGAGCTGTTTTCGTATAGATACATTCTGACCTGCCTAATAACTCTACGCCCTGGATTTCCCAACTCAGAAATCTCCCATGCAGGACGCCAATTATAATAAACTCTGTCCTCAGCCCGAGAGCCTACAGCTGCCTGCTGCTCGCCTTTTCTAGGGTTAACATCCCTAGTGTAATTCTCTTTCCATCCCCAAAAGCTTTGTGCTGACCAGATAGCTGGCAGAGGAATGCGTTGCTCACCCGGAATATTACCTTCGCCCTTTGTGGCATTCAACTCCATATAAAAAGCAGTTGCTGGAACAGTAGCAATCGGCTCGACTTCAGGCAATGGAGCTTTCACGGGATTTTCCGCCCCTCCACCATCTCTTTTATCCTTTAGCGCAGCTGCTCTCTTGCCCCTCTGGATCTCCTGCAACTGACTATCCACTGCAGCCAGAACAATATGCTGATAAGCCAATGGCAAAGCCATGGGCGACGGGGTGGCCTCAAATCCGAACAGATCATCGCCTTGAGAATATCCAACTTTTGCGATTTTTTCCCGAGAACGCTTTTCCGCCTCACTTGGAATATCATTCCTTGAAATTAGCCTCATCAAAAACTCTTGATCAAGGACTCTGGCGATTGGGTATTGAGGATCAATGAACTGCTGTAACTCGCCCAACGCTTTGTTATATAGTTCAAGATCGCCAGGCAACTCATAAGAAACAAGTGCACCTCCCTCATAATTCCTGAAGAGACCACCTTCCGTCAAGTTATTCGAACCAACATATATTTCAGCAGCACCCTTTCTCTTTATAACGTACACTTTCGGATGAAATGTTACGCCATTTTTTCTATTTTTGAAGATCCTAACATCGACAGGCCAAGATGCTAACTCATTTAGAACTTCTTTACTCGTCCCCCCCATATCCACGCCAATCACCAATCGAATATGAGCTGCGACATCATGAAGTTCAATTAATCTTTTCTTAAGTCTAATCACTGATGAACGAGAAGTGAATGCAGAGACTATTGTTACCGACTCAATATCGTGGCCATCTTCCAGCTTTGCATCCAAAAGAGAGCCTAACTGAACGTTATTATAAGGCTGGGCTATGAAGCTTACTTCCATGAGAACTTCCACTCTTTCGAGGATGGCGAAATGCCAGATAATACTTGAAAATGCCAGATCATCCAATTGCGGTCGAGGTTGCAATACCCCGTTGCAGAGACCAGCCTGCCCCACGCCCTTAGAACGATGAGATTTCTACATCCCAAGGGCGAGACGACCTTGACCTTACGCTGCCGTAACCCTTGCCTCCATTGGCCCTATAGCCAGTGACTGGGCAGCGACAGCTCAAAATTTTTAGCGACGACTGTAAGCGCAGCAATTATCTCGGCATGCCGCTGTTGATCTTGAATCGTCCACCCTAAACGGCGGCCAAGTATCATCCTCAGCTCATTAAGGTTGTATAGGCCCAACCTATGAAAATTTCCCCACGTAGGTGTTCCAAACAAATTATAGATCACTTGAGTTGAATCACGCTCGCTGGCAAGGCGCTTGGGCCCAGAGAGGGTCGCCGCTGCTTCTTCAGCGTCATCCCGATCCTCATAAGTTTTCAGTAACTTCACAGTAGGCTCCAGTTGCGAACTTTCAAATACATTGACGACCGATTATTTTCAATTGAAACTTACATCTTCATGGCTTTCTAATAGCAGTTTCCCTGCGGTATTTACAAAAGGCGATCTAATAGCTCTAATAGATCTCTAACCGGCATCATTAATCTCGACTATCATATTACCGATAAAAAATCAATCCATTCTCACCAAAAAAAACCCCTACACCGAAGGGGTATAGGGGTTTGCTGTCTTGGTGCCCAGAGACGGAGTCGAACCGCCGACACGGGGATTTTCAATCCCCTGCTCTACCGACTGAGCTATCTGGGCAAGCCCGAAATTAGACATCGAATCCCGGCAGACGTCAAGAAAAAACCATCTATGGAGGAAAATCAGCATCTATCAAAATCGAGTATGATGGTCAGCGGCATTGAACGTGTGAAAAAACGCCCGCGCTCGATACCCGACATTATTTATAAAATTTATTAGAGGTGCGACGGCAAACCCCAAAAAATCTAGATTCAAAAAGACGCCCGCAATTTTGAAATCACTTACAACTTAAAGGCAGAGCTAAACTATGGGATTCACGAAGGGACTCGCAATACAAATTACGCCACATCACAACGGCGAAATATTTTTAAGTAGTAGTGCTGCCAGTCAAAATCCAAGCTTTTTTGGCATACCATTTACTGGTTCCACAACCCCAAAGCTTGCAGGACAGAACCCCAGCTATCCACAGAGAGTTCCTGACCCTCGATGCAATATCGAAGTTTTTGACGTTAATGACACGTTAATAATGCAACTTTTAGCGTACGAACTGAATATGGTATACTATTCTAGAAAAGACGAAATACGCATCACCGCCTCACCTTTAGTACCAGTAGTACCCGCCTACTCAGTGATGTTGATGACAATTTCTTCGACACCTGGAATTGACTACGACTTAAAAATATATACACCTCAATCCCTCAGTTACCAAAGCGTCAAAACTCTGTGTAACCAAAAAATGCCCAGCGGAGGAAATCCAGACTCACGTTGGTTTGGTTGGTTTTAACTACGACTTGACGTCTATACACTGAGCAAATGCGTGCTTGATGCATTTATTAAATCCTTCACCTGGGAGGACATAGCAAACTAATCGACACCAATCCCAAAACTAGTGCGCATGTTTCTTATAAATATGCGCATGTAGTTTCTTCCTTTCGGGGGATTAGGTGCGTCTCAAGTATCTTGATTATCTTTGCAAGCATCTCGCTTCGACTTTGGATAAGTCTAAACAGGCTTTCTACCTATATAGGTGCATGTAGTTTACCCTAAGTCTATATTTTACCATCCGAACAGCCAATACCGTCACCATCAGCAGCTTTAACATTATTCTTCTACGTTTCAATGGCGTTCGCATCACCTATACGTCTCTGAGCACGTCATCGTTATATTTTGACCAGCAACCCAAGTTCGCCATGATTTCTCTACGCCGGTCGCCTCGGATAGTCAATCTGACCCAACGAGCTGATTTATTCAAGCGCGCATATAGACTGAACGCAAATACCAGCTTCATTAGTCCTAAATGCAATTGCCGCTTCTCCTCATCGGTGACCGAAACCTCTCTCGACTTTCCGCGTCTTCGGGGTGAGGCCTTTCTTTTGGTGCGCTCTGCCATGGCCTGTGCTTCTGTTGTTGCTTTTTAGCTCTTAGATGCGGCAGCGGCTGTGGGCCTCGCAGAGCAAGATACCGTAGAGCCAAAGGCGAATAAGGGACGGTGTTGGATGGGTTCGGGCTTGCCCGTACCCGTACAACACACATCTTGCCGTCTATTCCTATGCGACTCTATGCAACTCGAGCAGAAATGCCATTTGCATTTCATCTAATCGCGTAAGTTCGCATACATTCGTATAGCGTCGCATTAATAAATGATTTCACTCGCATAGAGTCGCGTAGAATCGCATAAAGCCGTCACAGTAAACGAGGTCAATTGAACTATCTTACGTCGGGCATCAAAACAGACTGGCGGGTGGTGAGCACAGCTAATATTGCAAAGCTTGCACCTTGAAAATTACGCATCGCGAATGAGAGCATTCATAGGCTAAGCCCCTTTACCGAAGAAAAATCATCAAATATATTAGAGCAATCAACGGCACGCAAAACTCTCGCTGAGCGCCGTTCTGACGCCATTTCCGAACTGGAAACCGCTAAAGCACGACTGGCGAAACTCGACAATGAGGCCGCTGAGAGAATCGGCAGAATTGCAATAAAGTCGGGATTGGTTAATCTGAAGCTTACGGACGATCAAGTCCGGGAAGAATTCGACCACATAGTGGAAAAGCTCTGCAAGGGGAATTGACCATGAAGACAGCTCACCGCATCAGCGCATTTGCCAGTCGACTCGATGAATTGCAAGCCTGCCTCGGTCGAGCCAGTAACCGGGCTACGGAAAATGTTACCGAAGCCCAGCGCATCGCGGCTGAGCTGGCTTTATCCCTCGAAGACTGGCATCTCGACGCGCTGCGCATACCTAAGGCGGAGCGTGCGCCCTACCGAGCACAGAATCCATATTATTCAGCACATTGACTCTGCCTCTCTCGTTAAAAAGTCCACTCCGGTGGACTTTTTTGTGTCCGTAAAACGTATAAAACCGGACAAACCTAACCCCTCCCCTCCTCCCAATTAATGCCTTATAAATCAGACCGATAGTTATTATTTCTCGCCCAGATACCGGACAGTTTACGGACAGACCACGAGAACTTTACGCGGATAGCATAGTTATCCGCATATTTTAAACAGGCCAATATCGGTAAATAATCGAGCCACCAAGGTTAGAAATGAGGTATTCGGTATGGAAAGGGAATTACTCATAAAAGCGTCGGCCCGTGTACGCAAAGCCGGGCGTCATGCGGCTTTGAGCATTGCGATAGCCGGAACCAGCTTAGTTGGCGGGACCTTATACGTTGCACCTGCCACGGCTTACGCCATCTACTGCACAAATTGCTCCACGTTCTATCAGCAAATGTTTGAGTACACTGAGGCGGTTAACACGGCTCTGAACACCGCCGAGCAACTGCAAACCCAGGTGCAGCAGTATCAAAGCATGATCAGGCAGGGCACGGGCTTGCCTGATACGATGTTCGGCAGTATCGCGGCTGATCTTAAAAACGTGATGAACATCTATGACCGCTCGCAAGCGTTGGGCCGCCAAATCCAGAACATGGATTCGCAGTTCAACAGGGCTTTCCCGGTTTCAATTCGTACCTGAATCAAGCTGCCAACTCGGCTGAGTCACCGGCACCAGACCGCTATCAGGCGTGGTCTGAGCAAGGCCGCGATAACGTGAAAGCTCCGCTGGAAGCGGCGAACCTCAATACCAGCACCTTTGAGACTGAGGGCGAGCAGCTTAACCGCATGACGACTCGTTCACAGTCGGCCGTCGGCCGGATGCAGACACTTCAGGCGGGCAACGAAATTGCCTCACAAAACGTACAGCAATTGCAAAAGCTGCGCGATCTTGTGGCTACGCAAATCAACATGCAGGGCAACCATGGCTCAGCAGGGCGACAGGGTAGCAGCCAGCGAAGCTACCGAACAACAGTTTGAAGCGCGCAAAAACATACGCGGCGGCGTGAAGGGGTAAGAATGGCTATTTCGAAATGGCTCATCGCATTGATCTGCTCCGGCTCTGCACTAATCGGTTCGATGATCACCGTGGAAGCTTGGTATCGGTGAGCATGGCTTCCACTATTTCCATGAAAAAATACCATGCCCTGAAAAGCGCGGGAAAATGGGGTCCATCCCCAGTAAAACCGGGCCTTTAGGCCAACTCGATACCATGCCAACTCCGGAACAAGAGACATGGTATTGAGCGTCACGCATGGCATTAGATGCAGTCAGTACCCCGTACCATGCCACATAAACACCGTGCTTGGCGATGCAGAACGCTACCCGAATTTGCCAGACCCAAAAAGCCAAAAGCCCGCAATTACGCGGGCTTCAGGGCATTTTCTGCTAGATCGTGCCGGGCAGTGCCGGACGCGGGATCATTCCCACTCGATGGTAGCCGGCGGCTTGCTCGACACGTCGTAGGTAACGCGCGAGATACCGTCGATTTCGTTGATGATACGGCCGCTGACGGTTTCCAGCAGCTCGTACGGCAGGTGCGCCCAACGTGCGGTCATGAAGTCCA
>Ga0268257_1002943_pt1 | contig 11319 bp, 9 predicted proteins | sample AgamicAtPrz_FD_200249 | JGI IMG/M metagenome (GOLD analysis project Ga0268257, IMG submission 200249) | Agave microbial communities from Guanajuato, Mexico - At.P.rz (v2) (version 3) | ecosystem: Host-associated > Plants > Phyllosphere > Phylloplane/Leaf | place: Guanajuato, Mexico | collected...
AACTTCAGCCTTCTTATCGGCAGCGATCATTTTGTTTTCCTTAGGATTTGGCACTCGACGAGGAGCACCTTGGTTACTTGCGCCAAGACTGGAAAGGCCTCAGCGTGCGTCTTGCACCATGCAAAACCTAGCGATTATATCAAGAGGCAATTTATTCCCGATGCAACCGCAGGGCAAGCCTTTGGACCAAGGCAGGCAAACCCGCTTGCCCATGCATGAAGCTGACCCGGACAATGCGCCCATCCACTCCAGACAAGGATGCGCCATGGCCAGATTTCTGAGACGCCGTTCGCTTGCTCAACTCTGCACCGCAGCCCTGACAGCCGTCGCATTCGCCAACCTGCCAGCGCTCGCAGCCAATGCATCCGGTGAGCGCAGCCACAAGACAGCCAAAAAGCAAAGCGGCAAGGTCAAGATCCAGAACACCCGCAGCAGTTCGGAGGAGACCACCGCCGAACGCGACAGACGGCTGTACCGGGAATGCCAGGGAAGGCCTAACTCCGGGGCATGTGCGGGGTTTACACAGAGACCACCACCCGGAAGGCGCTGATAAGCACCGCAGGTCTAGCAAAATCAACCGTCAGTCCCGCCCATGGTTACAAAGTGCTGCATATATCTACCATGCAAGCATGCACCTTTCTTCGTATTTTTCAGGTCAGCCCCTCTGCCTACGAAGGCAAGCCCATGGCTTCACCTTGATCGAGCTGTTGACCGTAATTGCCGTGCTGGCCGTGCTTACCGCAGTTGCCGCACCCAGTTTTACACCCATGATTCAGCGATGGAATGTCAGATCGACTACTGAAAGCATGGTGAGCACATTGTATTTGGCCCGCACAGAAGCCATAAAACGCGGCGGGGGGGTCACCATAAAGAAAACCCCAAATAATACCGATGGCTGTACGGTCGCCAGCACCAACGAAGACTGGGGATGCGGCTGGAGCATTTTCTATGCTGACTCGGCAGGAAACTCAATTAGCATAAAAAATATACCCCCCCCAAAGGGGATAGAAGTAACAGTAAAAAGCAGTAGTGGAACTATCTCCTTAGATCGCTGGGGAAAGATGAGCGGAATTAACGCAAAAGGCATATACATACTTCCTGCAGGAGGAAACTTAAATCCCCCCGCTCAAGGCATATGCACAAGTTCCGGGGGAAGAATTCAAGTAATCGGGGACCCTCCATGCGCTTAAATAAACAAAATGGCTTCACCTTACTTGAGTCATTAATAGCAATCCTATTAACGGCACTTGGAATATTAGGCATATTGGGTGTTCAGATGCGCACGCTCTCTAATACTCAAGACACCATGCGAAGAACCCAAAGCATTCGCTTGGTCAATGATTTAAGTGAAAGAATAAAGAACCAAACCAGCGGCATCGCCAATTCCAGCCAATACACAACCACCTGGACAGACCTTACTCAATCAATTACAGCGCCATCGGTGGACTGCTCCTCGAGCGGGGCCTCTTGCACAGCTACACAGCTCGCCCTTTACGACAAATACATTTGGCTAAACTCAGCAAAGAATGCACTCCCGCTGGGGAAAGCAAGGATTTTCGCCACCGCCGATGGGAAGTCTCTAGGAGTGATGCTTGCCTGGCGCTCCAATGAAGATGCTGCTGGGGTTTCTTCATCAACCAGTGCCACAGACTCGACCGGCACAGCCGTTCAATGCCCAAAGATCGACGCCAATAACTCGCAGAGCCCTTATATGAGTTGCCATCTGCAATATATCAGCCTTGATGAACGCTGCCAAACCGTTGGCTCTACAGCCTACTGCTCACAATAGTCACCAATATTGATATGCAGAAAGATCCTCATTTCTTTAGGACCTCCAATCGCCTGCAACAGCAAGGCGTGACTCTTATTGAGTTGATGGTAGGTATTGCAATTGGACTTTTAACTGTCGCAGTTGCAATTGGTGCATTGCTGGCTTCAAAAAATGCAAGCATATCCACCAGCGACAGCACAACAATGCAGCAGCAAGCGGCTTATGCATTTCGTGTGATTGGACAACAGATTCGACAAGCAGGCAGTCTCTCCTTGGAGCCATCCACCAGCTATCTGGAATCCGCATATTTTCGCAATAACCTAGCTATAGCAAGCTATCCGCCTATCTCAGGAAAGGACAGCCCCGGAAGCAATGAATATAAATTGACTGTCACTTATCAAAATGCTCCGATTGATAAAATTTATCCACTTGCAGCAGACGGAACTGCAAGCACAGGCTCGCTACTGAGGAATTGCTTGGGAGAAAATCCATCAAACTCTCCACCAGAGGCTCTTCAGAGCGCATTCAAACTGGACAGCAATATTCTTTATTGCGCCGGAACAAGCTCCAAGCAACCCATTATTGGAGGCCCTCAGGCGAGCGATATAAAGGTCAAGGATTTCATTGTTCGTTATGTGAGCCAGCAAGGCTATACCAATCCGACATTTTCTTACTCCAACGCATCTGCATTCACTGACAACACAGCCTGGTCAAAAGTTCAGTCGGTAGAGGTGTGTATTGAATTGGAGGGATCTGACAACATTGACACTGTTGGCAGCAACTATATCAACTGCAGCAATGAAACGGTATCCCGTGGAAATCGCTTACGCATGGTATTCAGAAACACTTTCCGTTCTCGCAGCCATGCCTGGCCAACAAGCAGCTAAATATGAAGACACCAAACAAAAATCTACAACAGGGAGCCGCTCTCTATATTGTTGTAATTTTTATCCTACTATCCATGCTCGTTGCTCTATGGGCTTCTCGCTCAGCAATTTTCAATGAACTGGTAGCTGGCAATGATGCTGATTACCAAAGAGCCATGGAATCCGCACAAGCCATGGTTCAGGATGCTCAGGATGATATATATCGGCATCTATACGACAACACCAAAACCTCATTAAGAACGGGTAGCACCCAGCAGTTCCCTGGAAGCCAAGATGTTTTTTTTGGACCTTGGAGTGACAGCCTCGCAGCTCAAACCAATCAATGCAAGAATGCCATTTGCTTGAGGCGAACCATCGCAGAGGATTTCTGGAATGACCCCAGTACCCTGCAAGCCATGCTTAGCCTAGGGGCGAGATATGGCCAATTTTCAGGAGCCAACCAAAGCGGCTCGGAAACGATTACGCCTCCCAATCCAATTTTGGCATTGACTGACGCCAATAAGGGAGCTTGGTATTGGATAGAGCCAATGCCATATGGGACACTTGGATTAAGTCCCGGCGGGAATATCGGAAAAATAGTGCAAGGCGCAGCAACACCAGCGACAAACGCAGAAATGATTTTCAGAATTACAGCCCTGGCCTTTGGCATCAAGGGATCGAGCAGCAGCACTGATTTTAGCGACCATTCCCCTACCATGGCTGTAATCCAGACAGTCATCTCCATGCCTGTGATTAAAGGTGAATAATATGAAAAGAAAAATAATTATCAAGAAACTCGCCTATTCTTTGGCAGTCGCAGGTCTTGCCACACATATTTACACAAATGCAGCGCCACTCAATTTTGCAACCTACCCAGCAGGCAGCGCAAGCATAGAACCTGCACCCAATGTCATCATTTCGGTTGACGACTCTGGAAGTATGGGCGATTCTGGCATTAGTGCACTCAAAACTGCATTAAAGGATACATTTGCAGCAAGCAATATTCCAGATAAAAGACTCCGTATTGCATGGCAATCCATGAATCGATGCAATGGCATCCCTAGCAACAGCACATCTTGCGGCAGCAGGAATTCCATGAAAGTCTTGGAGGGAACACATCGCACCAATTTCTTGACTTGGGTGGATACGCTTACCGCAAAGGATGGAACTCCATCTCATCAGATGGTAAGAAATGCCGGAGATTATTTAAAAAATACACCGCTGAATAGTGATTCTCCGTGGGCAGAAGTGCCCGGAACCCGGTTAGGCAATGTCCTTTCTTGCCGGAAATCCTTCCATATTTTCATGACGGATGGTGGCTGGAATAGCTCCACCAGCAGCACGACTACAAATATTGATGGAGACAGAAACCTTACGGGCTACAAGACAATATCCCCGGGCAATATTGACGGAACAAATGCAACATTTGCAGATCAAAAATCGTACGTAGCAAGCTCCACTCAAACAAAAATATACTCAGACTTGTGGGGCTCAACCAGTCAAACCTGCTCTAACAGAACCAGTTGCTCAACAGATGGAATAAATACTTTAGCCGATCTTTCATTTTATTATTGGGCAACCGACCTGAGAGACGATATCCCAAATCAAGTAAAACCAATCATAAAAAAAAGTGGCTCAGAAATATTCAAGAATTCCAGAAATCAGAACATTGAAATCGAAGAATATTGGAATCCAAAGAATAATCCAGCAACATGGCAAAGCTTAACGACATATACCATTGGATTTAATAGCGCAGCAACCTGGACAGGCACCCCAACTTGGGGAGGAGACACCTTCTCTGGCGACTACAGTAAATTGATTACGGGAGATTTATCTTGGCCAAGCCCACTTTGCAAAGCCGATAACACTTCTTCCGACACAGGGACATTTTCTTGTGATGGTGTTTATAACAGAACAACCTCCGGCTACAACGCAAACGAGAATAATAGAAAAAAAGAACTATGGCATATGGCCATCAATGGGCGCGGCAAGTTCATTCCCGCCACAACCAGTGATGATTTAAAAAATGCGTTCAAAGATATCGTTAGCAACATTATTGAAGACACGTCTCAACCCCTAACGGGATATGCAAGCTCATCGAGTTCCATCAGCACGCAGGATGCCAAACTCTATACAGCAACCTACGACGCAAGTGGATGGAAGGGAGCTATTTACTCCCAGGTTGCGGCAACAGATACGGGAGTCCTTTCCGCAAACTCAGCTTGGGGAAACAATATAAACAACCGCCTACCTACCACGGCCGACAAGCTTGATGCCCGTACAGGTCAGATAGCAAGTAGATTGGTATTGACAAGCAACGGCAGCAGCGGCATCAGCTTTAACTACGCAAACCTATCGGATGCACAGAAATCCAGCTTGACTACGTCTCTGGGAACCAATGCGACAACCGCAAACAAAACAAGCCTTGGAACAGCCATAGCGGATTTCATACGTGGAGATATCACCAACAATGGTGGGACTGTTCAGAATTTCAATTTCAGGACACGCAACTCCATTCAAGGCGACATCGTCAACTCGGCTATATGGTATACGGGTTCTCCAAGTCAAGGCTACAATCAATCAGGATACTCCGCATTTGCGGCGCGCTATAAAACACGGATACCCATGCTTTATGTCGGCGGAAATGACGGAATGCTGCACGGATTTTCCGCAATAGATGGCCAAGAGAAGATTTCCTATATCCCAGAAGGAATAATATCCAGACTTCCGCAGCTCGCCAACAGCTCTTATACACACCAATATTATGTAGATGGCTCCGCATTCACCGGTGACATTGTCGTCAATTCCACGAGTTCGGATTTAGCCGATCGATGGCGCACCATGCTTGTTGGAAGCCTTGGCGCAGGCGGAAAAGGCTATTTTGTTCTCGATATAACCCAGCCCGGCTCCACCGTCAACAATGGATATGCCAGTAACTTCTCAACAGCAAATGCGGGAAGTATCGTTGTCCTAGATAAAACTGCGACAACGGATGCAGATATTGGATATATTTTCAGCACCCCTGTCGTGAGTGAGTACAGCCCTCAGATTTCGACGCAAATTGTCAAAATGAACAATGACCGATGGGCTGTTGTCATGGGCAATGGCATTAATAGCACCAATGAACGCCCTGTTCTACTGGTTCAGTATCTTGACGGGCAAAAGGAACTGGTAAAAATCACCGCAGCATCATCAGGAACCAATGCCAGCAGCAATGGCCTATCCGCTCCTCGTCTGGTTGACTTAAATGGCGACGGTACGCCTGACATCATTTACGCAGGAGACCTTAGAGGAAATCTGTGGAAATTTGATCTTTCTAGTTCAAATCCGCAGAACTGGGGGGTTGCATTTTCAGGTCAACCACTTTTTACAGCGAGCTATACCGCCAATAACGCGACAACCTTACAACCTATCACTACAGCACCACTGGTTAGAGTCAGTGAAAGCACGGGGGGACTCATGGTCGCCTTTGGCACTGGAATAAATGTGACCGAAGGTGATAGAACAGACGCATCTGTCCAAAGCTTCTATTCTGTAATTGACAATACACGGTATAAGCTATGCGCGGCCGATCAAACATCATGCACGGCCGGAAAGGTAATTATCGATACAAATGCAGCAACCCCGACTGTAGTAGCAAAGTCAAGTCTGGTTGCACGAACATTCTCAAACACCGCAACAGCAGGCACCGGAAATAGCCAAGGTCAAAATTTCTGGGGTATGGGAACTCAATCCGAGCTCAATTATCTCAACAGCAAGGGTTGGTATTTTAATTTCCCGGAAACTGGTGAGCGAGTTCTTAGGAATCCAAAATTTTATTCGGCAGCAAGCAACATCATAGATATTCTTTCAGATGTACCAGCCTCCGGCGGAAATGTAGAAGGGGAAACATGCGAGCCAACCTCCACTCCAGCCAAAGCATGGCGCAGCCTTTTAGGTATCGAATTCGGGCTTAAGCCGACTCAGCAGCTTCTGGATACGAATGGAGATGGCCTTTATAATACCGCTGATAGCGGAACGAATAGAACCACATCTTCTCCAAGAGAAATATCTTTTGGCACCCGGGCAGGGAAGATTAATATTGGCACTCAGCAAACCTCCAATACAGGAAAGCTCAGCAACCCAGTGACCTCTCTGAACTGGCGACAGCTTCAATAAGGAATCGCTCAATGAACCGCATGGAAAAACAAAAGGGCTTCACTCTCATCGAATTAATGATTACGGTTGCCGTCATAGGAATTCTGGCTGCGATTGCTTACCCCAGCTACGCAGAGTACACGCGGCGGGGACTTAGAAATGAAGCCAAAGCCGGCTTGCAGCAAGCGGCCTTATGGATGGAGCGCGCAGCAACTGCCAACGGCGTCTACCCGATCACCGGTGACAGCACACAGAAGACAGCCATGGACAAGATGCTGGCCCAGTACGGTACAAGCAGGTATACCTTCAGCTTCGCAAGCTCCAGCACATCGGCCTATGTCATCCAAGCAGCCCCTCAAGGAGGTCAAGCCGTTGACAAATGCAAGACTCTTACCCTGAACCAAGCAGGTGTTACAGGCGCCAACAGCAAGGTACAGGGAGACACGGGCTACAACACCGACTGCTGGGGCAAGTAAGCCCGTCACCTCTGCATTACCATCCTGGGCATGACACCCTCTGCCCATTTCATGAACAAGGCGCTTGAGCAGGCTGCTCAGGCGCTTTTTCTTTCCTCACCCAATCCGCGCGTCGGCTGCGTGATCGTCGATGCCTCGGACCGCATCATCGGCCAGGGCTTTACCCAGCAGGCCGGCGGCCCACACGCCGAGGTGATGGCATTGCGCGATGCGGCTTCCAAAGGCAACGATGTGCGCGGCGCCGCGGCCTATGTGACGCTGGAGCCCTGCTCGCACCATGGCCGCACCGGCCCCTGCTGCGACGCCTTGATCGCAGCCGGCATCGGCAAGGTGGTGGGTGCGCTGACGGACCCCAATCCGCAGGTGGCCGGCCAGGGTTTCGAGCGACTGCGCGCTGCGGGTGTGGAGGTGGAGATCGGCCCCGGCGGAGCCGAATCACGTGAGCTCAATATCGGCTTCTTCAGCCGCATGATTCGCGGCACGCCCTGGGTGCGCATGAAGGCAGCCAGCTCGCTGGACGGTGTCACGGCCCTGCACAACGGTCAAAGCCAGTGGATCACCTCGGCGGCCGCTCGCGCCGACGGGCATGCCTGGCGTGCCCGTGCCTGCACGATTCTGACCGGCATAGGCACGGTGCTCGAAGACAATCCGCGCCTGAATGTGCGGGATGTAGACACGCCACGTCAGCCACGCATTGCCGTAGTGGACAGCAAGCTGGACATCCCGCTGGATGCTCATGTTTTGAAAGCACCTAGCGGCTGCCTTATCTACACTTGCAGCACAAATCAATCCAAGATCGAGCAATTGCGGGCGCTAGGCGCTACGGTTATTGGTATGCCGAACGCAGCAGGCAAGGTGGATCTGGCGGCCATGCTGCGCGATCTGGCCCAGCGCGGCACGAATGAGCTGCATGTGGAAGCGGGCTTCAAACTCAACGGCTCCCTGATTCGCGAAGGTCTGGTCGATGAGCTTCTCTTCTATCAAGCCCCCAAACTGCTGGGCACCGGAGCCATGGGTATTGCCAACTTCGGCCCGCTCGACAGCCTGGACCAAGGCCTGTCACTGGTGTTCTATGATGTCGCCCGCCTGGGACCGGACCTGCGCATTGTTGCCAGAGTCCAGGGCCGAGAGCAGCTCTAGCGCCGTCTGTGTCCGACATGTGAACTCGGTCATCATGGGTTACAAAGCAGCAATGACGGCTTCTATCTCCACATCGTCACGACTGCAACCATCAGGGCCGCAAACGCATCTGGCGCTGCTTGCCGGCGCTATTGCCGCGATGCTGCTCACGGGTTGCGCGGCGTCGCTACCCAAGGATGTGGAGCGCCCCGTCAGCACGGCACTGAGCCAGCCCCAAAACACCGAGTTGGGCGTGTTCGTCTCTCAGGCTCGCCCGGCCAAGGCAAAGCCAGATGCCTCGGCTTTTGCCTTGATCTCCGGCCCCAAGCATGCGCTCAGCAGCCGCATGGCACTGGTGGAAAACGCACAGAAAACGCTGGATCTGCAGTACTACGCCATCCATGCAGACCAAAGCACCGGGCGACTGCTGCGCGCCGTCGTCCAGGCGGCCCGGCGCGGCGTGCGCGTACGCGTGCTGCTGGACGACTTCCACAGCACGGGGCCGGACGCGCAGGTCATGCGCCTGGCTTTTGTACCCAATGTGGAGATGCGCATGTTCAATCCGCTGGCCGGCTCGCGCGCCTCCACCATCGGCCGGGCCTGGACGCTGCTGACCGACTTTCAGCGTGCGCAGCAGCGCATGCACAACAAGCTGTTCGTGGCCGACAACACCCTGGCGGTGATTGGCGGACGCAATCTGGGCGACGCCTACTTTGACGCCTCCAATGTCGGCAATTTTGTCGATCTCGATGTCCTGGCCGCCGGCCCCGTCGTCAAAGACCTGTCGCTCAGTTTTGACCGCTACTGGAACAATGTACGCGCCTACCCCGTGCAGTCGCTGATCAGCGAGCCGGACCTGCTCAAGCTCAAAACGCAGTTCGACCAGGAAGACGCCAGCAGCAAAGCCGAACCGGCCCAAGGCGCCAATGCCCCCGAAGACAGCCCCCTGAATCTGAACCAGGTCCCGTGGATCTGGGCCCAGGCCATGGTGCTGGCGGATAGCCCCACCAAGATCCCCGTCGAAGGAGCGGAACGATCTGCCGCCAGCGAACCCATCGGGGCAGCCGTGCTCAAGGCTGGCGAAACCTCCACTCCGCCCCCCTCCACCACACCGGCGCTGAATGCCGAATCGGTGGTCGACGGTCTGCTGGCCCTGATCCGCTCCGCCAGGCAGGACTTGTTGGTGGTTTCGCCCTATTTCGTGCCGGGGCAGGAGATCATGGATGCCTTCCGCACCGCACGCAGCAAAGGTGTCCGCATCCGGGTACTGACCAATTCGCTGGCCTCCAACGATGCGCCGCTGGCCCATGCCGGCTATGCGCGCCACCGCAAGGCCCTGCTGGAGATGGGCATCGAGCTCAATGAAATGCGCAGTGAAGCGGCCAATGTACGCTCGGCATTGCGCGCAGGCACCACGGGCTCCAGCGGGGGCGGCGCCGGGGCTTCGCGGGCCATGCTGCACACCAAGCTGCTGGTCATAGACGGGCGTCTGGTCGCCGTGGGCTCCATGAATCTGGACATGCGCTCACAGCTGCAGAATACCGAGATCGCCGTGCTGATCGCCAGCCGCCGCTTCAGCCAGCTGGCCGGCGACAGCATCGACGAAAGCCTGCCCGAAAACAGCTGGCGCCTGGATCTGGACCCCAAGGGAAAGCTGGTCTGGCGTGCCCCCCAGGAAAGCGGGCTAGCGGACTCCTACTCGGAGCCCGATGCCAGCCTCGGACTGCGCCTCATGCTGCAGCTGCTCGGGCCTCTGGCTCCGGACAGTCTGCTTTAGACACGGACTGCGGCCAGGCCCATTCCTGCTGCAGATCGCGCAGCGGCAGCGCCTGCACCCAATCGCTGATGGCGCGTTGATCGGTCTGGGTGCGCACTTCCTGATAGGCCAGCTCGGCTTCGGGAAAGCGTCTGCGCATGAGATTGAGCCATTGCTTGAGGCGGCCCGCACGCTGGCGCGGCTCCAGATCCTCGCAGACCATATGCCAGAAACGCTGCACCTGGGGCACCAGCTCAAGCCAATCAATGCCCGCCGCCACCGTGCCACTGCCCTGCTCCACGGCGCGGCGCACTGCCAGTGCCAGACCCGGGTCGGCCACGATGCCGCGTCCCAGCATCAGGTCGTCACAGCCCGAGACTTCGCGGCAGCGCAAGGCCTCTTCCACGGTCCAGATCTCGCCATTGGCCACCACATTCACGCCAACCGCCTCGCGGATGCGCGGAATTTCCTCCCAGTAGGCCGGGGGGCGATAGCCATCCAGCTTGGTGCGTGCATGGACGACGATTTCGCAGGCTCCGCCGCTTTCCATGGCCTGGGCGCACTCGGTCATCAGCGCCCGGTCGTTGAAACCCAGCCTCATCTTGGCCGATACCGGCAGCTGCGCCGGAACCGCCTTGCGCACAGCTTCGACCACGCGGGCAATCTGCATGGGGTCCTGCAGCAGCGATGCACCACCGCCATGGCGGTTGACGACCTTGGCCGGGCAGCCGAAATTCAGATCGATGCCCTCGGGCCCCAGACGTGCCAGATTGGCCGCGTTTTCGGCCATGCTGACGGGATCGGAACCCAGCAACTGCGCCCGCACCGGCACGCCGGCCAGCGTCCGGCTGCCGTTGCGCAGCTCTGGCATGGTGCGCAGATAGACCTTGTCCGGCAGCAGCGAGCCGCTGATGCGAATGAACTCGGACACGCAGCGATCCGCGCCGCCCACCCGGGTCAGCACATCGCGCAGCACAAAATCCAGCAGCCCTTCCATGGGCGCGAGCAGCAGTCTCATTTCAGATTCAAATCAGATTGACCTGTAGCGCTTATTCAGAAAACGCCAGCAGCTATTAATTCAGAAGCAATTGGCAAGCTTGGACAGTAATGACTGGCCGATCCACCGCGAATTGGCGCAGATTCACACCAGTGTCATCGTCAGCTCATGCAATAGCGCATCCGCACTTGTAATGC
>Ga0268257_1002945_pt1 | contig 11314 bp, 13 predicted proteins | sample AgamicAtPrz_FD_200249 | JGI IMG/M metagenome (GOLD analysis project Ga0268257, IMG submission 200249) | Agave microbial communities from Guanajuato, Mexico - At.P.rz (v2) (version 3) | ecosystem: Host-associated > Plants > Phyllosphere > Phylloplane/Leaf | place: Guanajuato, Mexico | collected...
CGCAAAATGATAGAGTTTTTCCGTAACGTCGCGCACGGCATCCACGCCCAGCGACGCCTTTCCTTTTTCTGCTTCCAGCCGATACCAGTCCGGATGCGTATGCGCCTGCATCAGTTCACAGCCGTGACACGTGCCGCAGCTTTTGGCGCCTTCCCGCCGCTGACACATCAGCCAGCGGCTAACGCCCCACACCAGCGCATCATCCCCCATACCTTCAGCTGCCTGCAGCAGCAGCGCATGATGCGCTGCGCCCTCCTGGTGACGGGCAATAATCTGCCGGTAGGGCTGGTTCAGCCACGGATACCAGTTCATGGGCGCTGCCCGGCCAGCCAGCGATGCAGGGCCGCTTTAAGTGACGTTGTCACCTCATCCATAGCCTGCGTTGCATCAACAGTGACGATGCTGGCGTCCGCCTGCGCCAGCGCAAGGTAGCGCGCGCGGGTCCGCTCGAAAAAGCGCAGCGACTCCTGCTCAATGCGGTCCAGCGCGCCGCGCGCGCGGGCGCGCTGCAATCCGATTTCCGGCGTCACATCGAGATAAAGCGTGAGGTCGGGGCGAAAATCGCCCAGCACCGCATCGCGCAGCGTGGTCATCAGCGCGGCATCCATTTCACGGCCGCCGCCCTGATACGCCTGCGAAGAGAGATCGTGACGATCGCCCACCACCCACGCACCGCGCGCCAGCGCCGGTTTGATCACGTTCTCCACCAGCTGCACCCGGGCGGCGTAAAGCATCAGCAGCTCCGCTTTATCGGTAACCGGTTCACCTTCAATCCCCTGCTTTACCAGCACCCGCAGCTGTTCCGCCAGCGGTGTGCCGCCCGGCTCACGGGTAAAGACGATGTCGTGGATACCGTGCTGCTGCAAAACTTCCACCACCGCCTCGCGCGCGGTGGTTTTGCCGGCGCCTTCCAGCCCCTCAATGACAATAAACTTACTCTTCATTTTTTTCCTTCAGCGCCTGACGATAAGCCTGTACCGCCCGGTTATGGCTGGCAAGGTTGGTGGTAAAGGTATGCCCGCCTTTGCCATCCGCAACGAAATAGAGATAGCTGCTCTTTTCCGGATGCGCAGCGGCTTCCAGCGAGGCGCGTCCGGGCATCGCAATCGGTCCCGGCGGCAGGCCGCTGATGCTGTAGGTATTATAGGCGGTTGGTGTGTCGAGATCGCTGCGCATCAGCGTGCCGTTATAGCGCTCACCCATCCCGTAGATAACGGTGGGATCGGTCTGGAGCTTCATTCCGGTCCGCAGACGATTAATAAATACCGACGCTACCCGCGCGCGCTCCTCGCTTACGCCGGTCTCTTTCTCGATGATTGACGCCATCGTCACCAGATCCCGCGGCGCTTTGTAGGGCAGATTCGCCATGCGCGTCTGCCAGACCTCATCGACCAGCTTGTTCATGCGGATATGCGCCCGCGTCAGCACCGCGACGTCCGTGGTATTGGCAGTATAGAGATAGGTGTCGGGATAGAAGCTGCCTTCAAGCTGTGCCGCGCCCAGCTTCAGCGCCGCCGCTACGCTGGCAAAGCTGTCGTCCGGCAGCGTATGCTTCAGATAAGGCGCTTTGCGCAGCTCGCTCAGCCACTCGCTGAGGCGTGAGCCCTCGATAAAACGAAGCGGAAACTGCGCCTCTTTACCGCTGGCCAGCAGCTGCAGCAGCTGACGCACGGTCATGCCCTGTTCCAGCCGGTAGGTACCCGCTTTAAACTCCGCCAGCTCTGGCTGCAGCCTGAGCAGCGGCCCAAACCAGATAGTGTGCGGAATAATATGCTGGCTCTCCAGCTGCGCTTCCAGCACAACGCGTCCGCTACCCGCCGGCAGCGTATAGAGCGTTTCCTGGTGAATGGTCAGCGGCGTATCTGCCAGGCGCTCTGTCTGCCAGTAGCTAAACGCGGCAGCGGCGGCAGCGATGACTGCCGCGCCCGCAATAATTTTTTTGATTCGACTCATGTTACGTCCATTTTCTGGCAACAGGTAAAAAGTTGCTGGTACAGCGTGCGTTCACTGAAAATAATGTTATCGATTTGCCGCACCGGCAGCACCGGCATCAGTGCATTACAGATCACGACTTCATCAGCGCCAAGTACGCTTTCGCGCGGCGCGCTGATTTCCTGACAAGCCTGGCCGCTGGCCGCCAGCTGCGCCATCAGAAAACGTCGCATAATACCGTTTACGCCCGCCTGGCCAAGGTGAGGCGTAAAAATCTGGTTGCCGCGGCGCCAGAAGAGATTGGCAGCGCAGCATTCTACCACGCATCCCGCGGTGTCCAGTACCAGCGCCTCATCAGCATCCGTCTCATCAAGGTGGTGGCGAATCATCACCTGCTCCAGCCGGTTGAGATGTTTGATGCCCGCCAGCAGCGGATTGCGCGCCAGCGGCACCGGGCTGGTAATCAGCTTCACCCCCTGCTGCTGCAGCGCGGCGTAATGGTGCGGCCAGGGGGAGAGCGAGAGGATGCGCACCGGGTCCTGACAGCCGCGCCGGCTGTAGCCGCGTCCGCCAGCTCCCGGCGTCAGGATGATCTTCATCACTGCCCGGTCGTGACCCTGCGCAATGCAACGCATTTCATCTGCCAGCAGCGTCAGGTCGGGCAGCGGCAGCAGAAGCTGCCTGCACCCCTGCTCCAGGCGCTGCAGATGCGCCTCAGCCATCACGACGCTGCCGTTACGCACGGCGGCCGTAGTGAAACAGCCGTCGCCAAACTGGACAGCTCGATCGCTGGCCGGCAGCATTGTTTGCGGGATACCGTTAATCCACACCGCGCGCTCCTCAGGCAGTCAGCCCTGAAATGATCTCACCTGCCCGGACAGTTGTGCTGAAGAGCAGATCAGAAAAAAGGCCCGCATTGCGGGCCTCTGTTCGGCAGAATAGCGATTATACCTTGCGGAAGATCAGCGAGCCGTTGGTGCCGCCAAATCCAAAGGAGTTACATAGTGTATACTCCAGACCGCTAACCTGACGCGCCGTATGCGGCACAAAGTCCAGATCGCAACCCTCATCCGGATTATCCAGATTGATGGTTGGCGGTACAACCTGGTCGCGCAGCGCCAGAACCGAATAGATCGCTTCTACGGCACCGGCAGCACCCAGCAGGTGACCCGTCATCGATTTGGTCGAGCTGACCATCACGCTGTGCGCTGACGCGCCAAATACGGATTTCACCGCCTGCGCTTCAGCTTTGTCACCGGCTGGCGTAGAAGTGCCGTGCGCGTTAACATAGCCGATCTGAGCCGGGTCGAGTCGGGCATCACGCAGCGCGTTGACCATCGCTGCAGCGGCGCCTGAGCCATCTTCCGGCGGTGACGTCATGTGGTAAGCATCGCTGCTCATGCCAAAACCAATGATTTCAGCATAGATTTTCGCACCGCGCTTTTTGGCGTGCTCATACTCTTCCAGTACCACAATACCGGCACCGTCACCCAGTACAAACCCGTCACGATCTCTATCCCACGGACGGCTGGCCGCCTGCGGATTGTCGTTTCGTGTTGAGAGCGCACGCGCCGCGCCAAAGCCGCCAACGCCCAGAGGCGTACTGGCTTTCTCTGCGCCACCCGCCAGCATCACATCAGCATCATCGTAAGCGATGATACGTGCAGCGTGGCCGATGTTATGTACGCCTGAGGTGCAGGCCGTTGCAATCGAAATACTTGGGCCTTTCAGGCCATACATAATAGTGAGATGACCGGCGACCATATTAACAATGGTAGAAGGTACGAAGAACGGGCTGATTTTGCGCGGGCCGCCTTTAACCAGCGAGCTGTGGTTCTCTTCGATCAGACCCAGTCCGCCAATACCTGAACCAATAGCCGCGCCGATACGTCCGGCATTCTCATCAGTTACGACCAGACCGGAGTCCGCCATAGCCTGAATGCCAGCCGCGATACCATACTGGATGAAATCGTCCATCTTGCGCTGATCTTTCCGCGAGATGTACTCATCACAATTAAAATCTTTCACCAGGCCCGCAAAACGCGTTGCATAAGCACTGGCATCAAAATGGTCGATCAGGGTAATGCCGCTCTGACCGGCAAGGAGAGCACTCCAGGTAGACTCTACGGTATTGCCGACAGGAGACAACATGCCAAGACCGGTCACAACTACACGACGCTTAGACACGTTCGTCCTCCAGGGAGGGAAAAATAACGCTATGTGGGGCAAACATAAAACTCAGGCGGTCATATGACCGCCTGAAGATATTCATTAGCCTTGATGGCTAGTGACGTAATCGATCGCTGCCTGAACGGTAGTGATTTTCTCAGCTTCTTCGTCTGGAATTTCAGTATCAAACTCTTCTTCCAGAGCCATTACCAGCTCAACGGTGTCAAGAGAATCTGCACCCAGGTCTTCAACGAAAGAAGCAGTGTTAACCACTTCGTCTTCTTTAACGCCCAGCTGCTCAGCTACGATTTTCTTAACGCGTTGTTCGATATCGCTCATACTATTTAATTTCCTATCAAAACTCGCTTTCGCGATGGTTTTCGTAGTGTATAAAATGGTGAAAAAGATGCAACAAAATCCCGGCTGGTCGAACCACGATTTTGCGCTATTCTGCGGTGTTTACCGCAAATAATGCAAATGATTTCGTGATTATCAGACCATGTACATACCGCCATTGACGTGCAGCGTTTCACCTGTGATGTAGGCTGCTTCGTCAGAGGCTAAGAATGCAACAGCATTGGCAATTTCCTGCGGGTCGCCTAAACGGCCTGCAGGCACTTCTGCCAGAATGCCCGAGCGCTGATCTTCATTCAGTGCACGCGTCATGTCCGTCTCAATAAAGCCCGGAGCCACGACGTTTACGGTAATGCCACGTGACGCGACTTCACGCGCCAGTGATTTGCTAAAGCCAATTAAACCCGCCTTTGCTGCAGCGTAGTTAGCCTGGCCCGCGTTACCCATGGTCCCAACTACAGAACCGATGGTAATGATACGGCCCACACGTTTTTTCATCATGGCACGCATGACCGCCTTGGAGAGGCGGAAAACTGATGTCAGGTTGGTATTAAGAATATCATCCCACTCATCATCTTTCATGCGCATCAGCAGATTGTCACGCGTGATGCCTGCATTATTGACTAAAATATCCACTTCGCCAAATTCAGCGCGCACTTTTGCCAGCACGTCGTCGATAGAGGCTGCATCCGTCACGTTCAGCGCCAGGCCTTTGCCGTTGTCGCCAAGATAGGCGCTGATGGCTTCAGCCCCGCTTTCGCTGGTTGCTGTGCCGATAACTTTTGCGCCGCGCGCCGCCAGTGTCTCTGCAATGGACCGGCCAATACCGCGGCTTGCGCCCGTTACCAGCGCAACTTTACCTTCAAAATTCATGATTTTCCTCTTATTCCTGAGAGAGTGCCGCAGAAAGCGACGCAGGATCGTTCACGGCAGTAGCCGTCAGGTTATCAGCAATCCGTTTGGTCAGACCGGTCAGGACTTTGCCCGGACCCATCTCCAGCAGCTGAGTCACACCCTGTTCTGCAATAAATTGTACTGATTCGGTCCAGCGTACCGGGCTATAAAGCTGACGTACCAGCGCGTTGCGGATAGCCGCAGCATCATTTTCGCATTTGACATCAACATTATTCACTACCGGTACATCTGGCGCATTAAAGGCGATCTCTTCAAGCGCAACAGCAAGCTTAACTGCAGCAGGCTTCATCAGCGCACAGTGCGATGGCACGCTAACCGGCAGTGGCAGCGCACGTTTCGCGCCGGCCGCTTTACAGGCAGCGCCAGCACGCTCAACGGCGTCTTTGTTACCGGCAATCACCACCTGGCCTGGCGAGTTGAAATTCACCGGCGAGACCACTTCACCCTGCGCACTCTCTTCACAGGCTTTACGAATCGCCTCATCGTCGAGACCGATAATTGCCTGCATAGCTCCCGTCCCTTCCGGAACCGCCTCCTGCATCAGCTTGCCGCGCAGCTCTACCAGCTTAATGGCATCTGCAAACGCCAGCACGCCTGCGCAAACCAGCGCCGAGTACTCACCCAGGCTGTGGCCTGCCAGCAGCACCGGCTGAGCGCCCTGTTTCTGCTGCCAGACGCGATAGATAGCGACTGAAGCTGCCAGCAAAGCGGGCTGCGTCTGCCAGGTTTTGTTCAGCTCTTCAGCCGGCCCCTGCTGAACCAGCTGCCACAGATCGTAGCCCAGCGCATCAGACGCTTCGCGAAACGTCGCTTCAACCTGAGGGTTGTCAGCAGCGAGTTCAGCCAGCATGCCAACGGTCTGAGATCCCTGTCCCGGGAAAACAAAAGCTAATTGCGTCATCTGTCCTTCCTGTCAATCAAAAGCGTACCAGCGCAGAACCCCAGGTAAAACCACCACCAAAGGCTTCCAGCAAAATCAGTTGTCCCGGCTTGATGCGGCCATCACGCACTGCTTCATCCAGCGCGCTCGGCACCGAAGCCGCAGAGGTGTTTCCGTGACGATCGAGCGTGACCACAACTTTGTCCAGGCCCATGCCGAGTTTACGGGCAGTTGCGCTGATAATGCGCAGATTTGCCTGATGCGGCACCAGCCAGTCGAGCGCGCTGCGATCGAGATTATTCGCCTGCAGCGTCTCATCAACGATATGCGCCAGCTCGGTTACCGCAACTTTAAAGACTTCATTACCCGCCATGGTCAGGTAGGCAGGTTCATCCTGACGCGCGCGATCCTGATAAGGCAGGGTCAGCAGCTGGCCATAGCGGCCATCGGCATGCAGATGGGTCGAGAGGATACCCGGCTCGCTGCTCTGGCCCAGCACCACGGCGCCCGCGCCGTCGCCAAACAGAATAATTGTCCCGCGATCGCTGGGATCAAGCGTACGCGCCAGCACATCAGCACCAATCACCAGCGCGTGCTTAACCGCCCCGTTTTTAATATATTGATCGGCAACGCTCAGCGCATAGGTAAAGCCGGCACAGGCGGCGCCAAGATCGAAGGCTGCGCAGTCGTTGATCTCCAGCATCTGCTGAATCATGCATGCGGAGCTGGGGAACGCGTGGCTGGATGAGGTTGTGGCGACGATAATCAGACCAATGTCACTGGCGGCAACGCCGGCCATTTCCAGCGCGCGCTGTGCGGCGTTAAAGCCCATGCTGGCAACCGTTTCATCCGGTGCAGCAATACGGCGCTCGCGAATGCCGGTACGGGTGACAATCCACTCGTCTGAGGTTTCCACCATTTTTTCCAGATCGGCATTGGTGCGGATCTGTTCAGGCAGATAGCTGCCTGTTCCGATAATTTTGGTATACATCTACGCTTTGTCACTCCTGGCTAATACAGCGTCAAGGCGCGCGGCAATTCTTTCGGGAACTTGCTTACGCACCGCCTGCTCTGCCTGTTCTATCGCCACAGCGAATGCCTGAATGTTGGCTGCGCCGTGGCTTTTGATCACTGTTCCGCGCAATCCTAACAGACAAGCGCCGTTATACTGGTCGGGGTTTAGATGACCGAAACGCCTGATCATACGCTTTTTCAGCCAGCGTCCCAGCAGTTTCAGCCACCACGTCCCTTTATTACCTTCGCCTGACGATTTCAGCAGCGACAGAAACAGCCGCACCACACCTTCCATCGTTTTCAGCGTTACATTACCGGCAAAGCCATCGCACACCAGCACATCTGTTTTGCCGGTCAGCAGGTCGTTACCTTCAAGATAACCAATATAGTTGATCTGAGGGCTTGCCCGCAGAACCGCAGATGCGGCGCGAATCGACTCAAGCCCTTTGGTCTCTTCCTGACCAATATTGAGCAGCGCAACGCGCGGTTGCCGGATCTCCAGCACCTCTTCCGCCATGACAGCTCCCATGATGGCAAACTGCACCAGCATATCGCTGTCAGAGTCGACGTTAGCCCCCAGATCAAGAATGACCGTTTTGCCCTGCTGCTGATGGGGCAGAACGGTCATCAGTGCCGGACGTGCAATGCCGTCCAGCGGTTTTAACAGGAGTTTAGCCAGCCCCATCAGCGCACCGGTATTACCGGCACTGATACAGGCCTGCGCCTTACCGGCCACAACCAGCTCCAGCGCCACGCGCATAGAACTGCCACGGCTCTGACGGATGGCCTTCGAAGGCTTCGCATCACTTGCAATAACCGATTCGGCAGGGATAACCTGCACACGCCTCAAAAGTGAGGAATCCGCTTTGGCAAGAAATGACGAGATTGTGTCGGGATCGCCGACCAGAAGAAGAACCAGCTGCGAATGAGAGGCCAGTGCCTGCAAGGCTGCAGGCACTGTCACGCAGGGACCGAAGTCCCCGCCCATGGCATCAACTGCCAGGGTCAAACGTGTCAAGGTATCGCCTTGCGTAACCGCAAAGAATTACTTGGTGATAACCTTGCGACCGCGGTAGTAACCATCCGCAGTGATATGGTGACGCAGATGAGTTTCGCCAGAAACTTTATCTACTGACAGAGCGGCAGTGGTCAGGGCATCGTGCGAACGACGCATGCCACGCTTGGAACGGGTTGGTTTATTCTGTTGTACGGCCATGGACCTTACTCCTATTACTTACGCTTTAAACTGGCTAATACGGCAAATGGATTTGGTTTTTCTGCCTCTTCAGGCAGCTTACCAAAGACCATGTCCGCGTCGGACACTTCACAGTGTTCAGAATCATGCACCGGAACCACCGGCAGTGCGAGGATGAGCTCATCTTCTATCACTGCCAGCAGGTCGATCTCACCAAAATCGTTGACATCAACCGGCTCGTAGGCTTCCGGTAGTGCCTCAGCCTGGTCATCAGAAGAGACCGGACTAAAGCAATAGCTTACGTGTACAGCTTGCGGAAATGGCTGGTTGCAGCGTTGACACATTAACGTCACCTGCACATCCGCCGTTCCTTGCAGAACCGCGAGGCGCTGGTTGTCAACCGCAAACGACATGGTACATTCCACATCACTGTCCACACTCACGACCGTTTCGGCCAGGCGCGCCACCAATTCAGGTGCATAAACACCATGATAATCCAGGCGTTTTTGCGCGGCGCGGACCGGATCGAGCGTCAGGGGTAATTTTACCTTTTGCATAGGGCGCGCATATTAACTTTGTAACGTCTTAGAGTCAAAGAAAAAGGCCGTTTTACGGCATCTTTCACCTGCTATTCGCATCCAGTGCGGCGCATAGTTTAAAATGCCCGTCATGTTTACGCTATCTATTCTGTAAAAAAATGATGATACCACTGGTTTTAGCCTCAACCTCTCCGTTTCGTCAGGCGCTGCTCAGCAAGCTTGGCATGCCGTTTGTGACTGCTGCGCCTGACTGCGATGAGACCCCGCAGCCCGAAGAGAGTGCGCCTGAGCTGGTGCAGCGTCTGGCGCTGGCCAAAGCGCAGGCGCTGGCTGCGCAGTTTCCGGATCGCTGGATTATCGGCTCCGACCAGGTGTGCGTACTGGAGGGCGCTATCGCCGGCAAGCCGCACACCCGCGAAAACGCCTGCCGCCAGCTGGCTCAGGCAAGTGGAAAAGCGATTGTGTTTTATACCGGGCTGGCGCTGCTGCAGCCCGCCAGCCGGCAGCAGTTTGTACTGTGTGAGCCCTTTACGGTGCACTTCCGCACGCTGAGCAGCCAGGAGATAGCGCGCTACGTTGAGCTGGAGCAGCCGCTGGCGTGCGCCGGCAGCTTTAAAAGCGAAGGATTAGGCATTTGTCTGTTCGACAGGCTGGAGGGGCGCGACCCGAATACGCTGGTCGGGCTGCCGCTGATTGCCCTTAATCAGCTGCTGATTAAGGCCGGCATCAACCCGCTGGGCTGATGCGGGTATTATCAGCTTTTTTTCTGCCGCAGTCTGGTCAGGCAGTGTCTGAGTGCCGCATCCAGCGGCGCCTCCATGCGTAATGTTTCGCCGGTGGCAGGATGCGTAAACGTCAGCGCTGCCGCGTGCAGAAACAGGCGCGATAATCCTGTGCCGGCCAGCTGACGATCAAATTCGCGATCGCCATAGCGGTCGTCAAAGGCGATCGGATGGCCACCATGCAGGGTATGCACGCGGATCTGATGCGTGCGTCCGGTCACCGGGCTGGCTTTAACCAGCGTCGCCAGCCCAAAACGCTCTTCTACTTTGAACCGGGTTTCTGAAGGCTTGCCTTCTGCGCTGACGCGCACTACCCGCTCTCCGCTCTGCAGAATGTTTTTCAGCAGCGGAGCCTGCACCACTTTCAGATGAGAAGGCCAGTCGCCGCGTACCAGCGCCAGATAATCTTTCTGCATCCCCTTTTCACGCAGCTGCTCATGCAGTGAGCGCAGCGCCGAACGCTTCTTAGCCACCAGCAATACGCCTGAGGTGTCGCGATCCAGCCGGTGTACCAGCTCCAGAAAACGCGCCTCCGGACGCAGCGCCCGCAGCCCTTCAATAACGCCAAAGCTCAGGCCGCTGCCGCCGTGTACCGCCGTACCGGACGGCTTATTCAGCACCAGCAGATGATCGTCCTCATACAGAATGGCATCCGCTAGCGCCGCGACTTTATCAAGCTTTGGCGACACGGCCTGCTCTTCCCGCTCTGCGACCCGCACCGGTGGCACGCGGACTTCATCGCCATCCTCAAGCTTATATTCAGGCTTGACGCGTTTTTTATTTACCCGCACTTCGCCTTTCCGCAGAATGCGATAAATCATGCTCTTTGGCACCCCTTTGAGCTGGGTGCGCAAAAAGTTGTCTATACGTTGTCCGGCATTTTCAGCCGTGATGGCGACAAAATGTACGCCGGGATTCTCTGTTTTCATGCCGGCGATTCTAAATAGTGTCCCCTGATAGCGCCACCCCTTTTTCTGTGCTTAACTCTCTCTTGTTTCAGGCTTCTGACCGCTCAAAACGGTGGCTTTTTCAGCAAACTGCCGATTAGCCCCGCAAATGAACAGGTTAAGGGCGTACAAACTTCACAGCTCGACAAAAGTCGCCTTGCTATATGCGGGTGAGCAGTGGAATAATGCTGCTGTTTCTGCACCAGAAAGATTCGGGCAGAAAAAGAGCGAAATTAAGGTAATTTGCCGGATAAAACGAGCACGCTGCAATGGCGTAAGACGTGATGCTTTATCAGGCACTTAGCGGGCTGCGGGTTGCGGCCTGGACAACAGACTGGGATGTGTGGATTTTCAAAAATTTTGTATTATTTCCACCTTCAGGCGCTGGTTTTCCTTATGAAAAGCAGGCCACCGACAAGATTTGCGCCCCTTTAGCCGCCGACAACCGTGAGGTTGACGTCAGTGCATGCAGACACGGGGCCATCGGTTGATTCTCGTCCAGGGTAACGATGCCCGCAGCTTTATCACTCATGTGAGAATAACGAGTAAGTCACGATGAAAAGAATGTTAATTAACGCAACTCAGCA
>Ga0268257_1002952_pt1 | contig 11285 bp, 8 predicted proteins | sample AgamicAtPrz_FD_200249 | JGI IMG/M metagenome (GOLD analysis project Ga0268257, IMG submission 200249) | Agave microbial communities from Guanajuato, Mexico - At.P.rz (v2) (version 3) | ecosystem: Host-associated > Plants > Phyllosphere > Phylloplane/Leaf | place: Guanajuato, Mexico | collected...
TTGAGTCCCCTGCGTCTACCAATTTCACCACCCGGGCTTCGCTTAGCGCAGACGCGAATTATGGCACAGTATTGGACATGAAAACTTATTCGACCATCGAACATGCTATCGGTCACACGCCGCTGGTGGCATTGCAACGCATCGGCGCGGATGCAAACCGTGAACGTGCAAACGTAGTGCTGGGCAAGCTCGAAGGCAACAACCCGGCTGGCTCCGTCAAGGACCGGCCTGCGCTGTCCATGATCCAGCGTGCTGAAGAGCGCGGCGAGATCAAGCCGGGCGACGCACTGATCGAGGCAACGTCGGGCAACACCGGCATTGCCTTGGCCATGGCTGCAGCCATCAAGGGCTATCGCATGATTCTGATCATGCCCGAGGACCTGTCCATCGAACGCGCACAGACCATGAAGGCTTACGGCGCCGAACTGATTCTGACGCCCAAGAGCGGCGGCATGGAATATGCGCGCGATCTGGCCGACCAGATGGTGGCCCAGGGCAAGGGTGTGCTGCTGGATCAGTTTGCCAACCCCGACAATCCCAGGGCCCACTATGAAACCACAGGGCCGGAACTGTGGGAGCAGACCGGTGGTGAGATCACCCACTTTGTGAGTGCCATGGGTACTACCGGCACCATTACCGGCGTGGCCAGGTTCCTCAAGGAAAAGAACCCGAACATCAAGATCATCGGCGCTCAGCCTTCCGAGGGATCGCGCATTCCTGGCATCCGCAAGTGGCCCGAGGAGTATCTGCCCAAGATCTATGACGCTTCGCTGGTTGACGAGCTGGTCTATGTGACGCAGGACGATGCCGAAGACATGGCCCGCCGCATGGCGCGCGAAGAGGGCATCTTCGCGGGCATCTCGGCCGCCGGGGCACTGTGGGTGGCCCAGGAAATTGCCAAACGCGAGCAGAACGCCACCATCGTGTTTGTGGTGTGCGACCGTGGTGATCGCTACCTCTCTACAGGCGTGTTTCCGGCATGAGCAATGTCTTTTGCGTGATAGCGCAAAAGACAATCAAAGCTCCAAATGACAGTCAGCGCTTATCCATCAAGCGCTGAGTGCTACCAATATCAAGAATACGGAGAGCTTCATGGCTTATGAAGTCCGCTTTTGTTCCAACTGCGCGACTGAGCTGCAATGGATTGTGGCCAGCGAGGACAGCGGCGAGGTGCAGCGTCTGCGTTGCCCGAGTTGCGGGTTCACGCATTGGGGCAATCCCACGCCGGTGCTGGCGGCTGTGGTGGAGGGGGATGACGGCCGGGTGCTGCTGGCGCGCAATGCGCTGTGGCAAGAGGGCGTTTTCGGCCTGATTACGGGCTTTATGGAAGCCGGTGAATCGCCAGAAGCCGGTATCTGTCGTGAGGTTCTCGAAGAGACGGGGCTGCGCGTGAAGGCACTGCGTCTGCTGTGCTGCTCGGAGTTTCTGCGCATGAATCAGGTGCTGATTGCCTACCATGTGCGCGTGCAGGGCCGACCTGAGGATGTGAAGCTCTCGCCCGAGCTGCTGGAATACCGCTGGCAGACGGCCCAGGAGTCGCTGTGCTGGCCTGCAGGCACGGGCTACGCTTTGGCAGAGTGGATCAAGCAAAAAGGCTTCGAGCCGCGCTTTGGCGCTTTCCGTCCCGGCCAGAATCCGGAGCCTGATCCCGCCAAATGGCCTGTGCGACGCTGGGCCGAGGACACTCGCTTTACGGTGGCACCGGCTCTGGATTGAGCAAAGACCGCGCTGGCACTGCCAGCGCCTGGTTTTTCTACAATCGGCGCTGACGAGGAATCCACCCCATGCAAGTAGATCAAGAAGTTGACACCCGCGGCCTGAACTGTCCGCTGCCCATTCTCAAGGCCAAGAAGGCGCTGGCTGCCATGCAAAGCGGTCAGTTGCTCAAGGTCGTGGCCACGGATACCGGCTCGATACGGGACTTCCAGGCATTTGCCAAGCAGACCGGCAATGAACTGGTCGAGCAGCAGACGGTCGGTGATGAATTCATCCATATCCTGCGTCGGCGCTGAGCGCTGAATCGGCCTGAGAGCATTGGACGGACAAAAGGCCTGCAAGCGCAGGCCTTTTGTCATCAGAGCGACTTTTGCCGATCTTGCTTACAGGCTCAAGTTCTTGAGGTATTCGCGAAAGCTGTCGCCCACATCGGGGTGCTGCAGCGCCAGCTCCACCGTGGCTTCCAGAAAGCCTTCCTTGCTGCCACAGTCATAGCGCTTGCCAGCATACTGGAAGGCATAGACGGCTTCATGAGCCATCAGTCGTTCGATGGCATCGGTCAGCTGGATCTCGCCACCCACACCCTTTGGCTGGTTGCGGATCTCGTCGAAGATGGCGGGTGTCAGCACGTAGCGGCCCGCCACACCCATGCGCGATGGCGCTTTCTCGGGAGCGGGCTTCTCCACGATCTCGTCGATGCGCATCAGTGGGCCGCCTGCGGGCTCGCCCTTTACGATGCCGTAGCGCTTGGTGTGCTCGAGCGGAACTTCCTGAACGGCCAGCAGAGAGCGGCCCTGCTTCTGGAAAGCGGCCGTCATCTGCGCCATCACGCCGGGGCCGCCATTCTCTCCTGTCATCAGGTCGTCGGCCAGGATGACGGCAAAGGGTTCATTGCCGACCAGGGGTTGCGCGCACAGAACGGCATGGCCCAGGCCCAGGGAGCGGGGCTGGCGCACGAACAGGCAGTTCATATCGGCAGGGCTGACGCTGCGCACCAGGTCCAGCATGGCCTGCTTGCCGGCATTCTCCAGCTCGTTCTCGAGTTCGTACGAAGTGTCGAAATGGTCTTCAATGGCCCGCTTGCTGCGGCCGGTGACAAAGACCATGTCGCGGATGCCTGCCTCGTACGCCTCTTCCACGGCGTACTGGATCAGCGGCTTGTCCACCACAGGCAGCATTTCCTTGGGTGAAGCCTTGGTGGCGGGCAGAAAACGGGTGCCCAGGCCTGCAACTGGGAACACGGCTTTGCGGACGCGGGTTTGATTGCTCATGTGCTTGTCTTTTCTGGATGGAAAAAAGGCGCAGTTGCCTGCGCCTTGTTTTGGAGAGAGTTTAGCGGGGTTTAGCCCAGACGAGCGAGCTGCTCGTTGATGCGTGTCAGTGTCGCGCCGAAGTCGGCCAGGCGCTTGCGCTCCTGTTCCAGCACTGCGGCAGGAGCCTTGGCGCAGAAGGCCTCGTTGCTCAGCTTGCCGTTGGCCTTGACGATCTCGCCTTCGAGGCGCTTGGCTTCCTTGGACAGGCGGGCCTTCTCGGCTGCAACGTCGATTTCGACAAACAAAGCCATGCGGATGTCGCCCAGGACGTTGACCGGAGCAGTCTGTGCGGCGGTGGCCCATGCGGCTTCGTCATCGAACACCTTGACTTCGCTGAGCTTGGCCAGGTTCTTGAGCACGTCGGCATTGGCGCGCATAAATGCCGAGTCCTCGGCATTGCCGGCCACGGTGAGCAACGGCAGGCGTTGAGCGGGCGACACGCCCATCTCGCCACGCAGCGCGCGGCAGGCATCCACCATCTGCTTGATGCGGCCCACGTAGGCGATAGAGGCTTCGTCGATCTTCTCCGGCTGTGCTTCGGGGTAGCGTGCCACGGCGATGGACTCGCCCTTGAGTCCGGCCACGGGGGCGACCTGCTGCCATAGCTCTTCGGTCACGAACGGGATGATGGGGTGGGCCAAGCGCAGAATCGCCTCCAGCGTACGGATCAGCGTGCGGCGCGTGGCGCGCTGCTGGGCCTCGTTGCCGGTCTGGATCTGCACCTTGGCGATTTCCAGATACCAGTCGCAGAACTCGTTCCAGACGAAGTCGTAAATGGCATTGGCCACGTTGTCGAGGCGGAACTCGGCAAAGCCCTTGGCCACTTCTGCCTCGACCTTTTGCAGCTGCGAGCTGATCCAGCGGTCGGGCTGGCTGAAGTGCATATAGCCAGCGAACTCGCCGCCCGGTTGGCACTGCTCCTTGGTGTGGGGTGCCAGGCCGCAGTCATGGCCTTCGCAGTTCATCAGCACAAAGCGCGAAGCATTCCAGAGCTTGTTGCAGAAGTTGCGGTAGCCCTCGCAGCGCTTGCTGTCGAAGTTGATGCTGCGGCCCAGCGATGCCAGGGCCGCAAAGGTGAAGCGCAGTGCGTCCGCTCCGTAGGCGGGGATGCCTTCGGGGAATTCCTTTTGAGTGTTCTTGCGCACCTGAGGAGCGGTCTCGGGCTTGCGCAGGCCGGTGGTGCGCTTTTCCAGCAGCGGCTCCAGCGAGATGCCGTCGATCAGATCCACGGGGTCCAGCACATTGCCTTCGGACTTGCTCATCTTCTTGCCTTGCGCATCGCGCACCAGGCCGTGGATGTAGACATGCTTGAACGGCACGCGACCCGTGAAGTGCGTGGTCATCATGATCATGCGGGCGACCCAGAAGAAAATGATGTCGTAGCCCGTCACCAGTACCGAGGAGGGCAGGTAGAGGTTGAAGTCGTCATCGGCCGCGTGGCCCTGATCGGGCCAGCCCATGGTGCTGAAAGGCACCATGGCGGAGGAGTACCAGGTGTCCAGCACGTCGGCATCGCGGGTCAGCTTCTTGCCAGGGGAAACCTTGTCAGCTTGTGCCTGGGCTTCGGCTTCGTTCTTGGCAACGTAGATATTGCCTTCTTCGTCATACCAGGCCGGAATCTGGTGGCCCCACCACAGCTGGCGCGATATGCACCAGTCCTGGATGTTGTTCATCCACTGGTTGTAAGTGTTGACCCAGTTCTCGGGCACGAACTGAACTTCACCGGAAGCGACGGCGTCGATGGCCTTCTGGGCGATGGACTTGCCGCTCGGGTCCTGGTCGCTGACCTTGCTCATGGCGATGAACCACTGGTCGGTCAGCATGGGTTCGATCACCTGGCCGGTACGGTCGCAGATGGGCACCATCAGCTTGTGCTTCTTGATCTCGACCATCAGGCCCAGCTCTTCCAGGTCGGCCACGATGGCCTTGCGGGCCACGAAGCGGTCCATGCCGCGGTATTTTTCAGGCGCTTCGTCGTTGATCTTGGCGGTCAGCGTCAGCACGCAGATCATGGGCAGCTTGTGGCGCTGGCCCACCTGATAGTCGTTCTGATCGTGCGCAGGCGTGACTTTCACCACGCCGGTGCCGAACTCGCGGTCCACATATTCGTCGGCGATGATGGGGATCTGGCGGCCGACAAGGGGCAGGGTCACGGTCTGGCCGATCAGGTGCTTGTAACGCTCGTCTTCGGGGTGGACCATCACGGCCACGTCGCCCAGCATGGTTTCGGGACGGGTGGTTGCTACCACCAGATTGCCTTCGCCGCTGGTCAGCGGGTAGGCGATATGCCACAGGCTGCCGTCCTTTTCCTGGTTCTCGACTTCCAGGTCGGAGACTGCAGACTGCAGCACCGGATCCCAGTTCACCAGGCGCTTGCCGCGGTAGATCAGGCCTTGCTGGTACAGCTTCACAAAGGTCTCGGTCACCACCTTGGACAGCTTGTCGTCCATGGTGAAGTATTCGCGGCTCCAGTCCACGGTGTCGCCCATGCGGCGCATCTGGGTGGTGATGGTGTCGCCGGACTTTTCCTTCCACTCCCAGACCTTTTTGGTGAACTCGTCGCGGCCCAGGTCATAGCGGCTCACGCCCTGAGTCTGCAACTGGCGCTCCACCACGATCTGGGTAGCGATGCCTGCATGGTCGGTTCCGGGAATCCAGGCCGTGTTGTAGCCCTTCATGCGGTGGTAGCGTGTCAGCGAGTCCATGATGGTCTGGTTGAACGCATGGCCCATGTGCAGCGTACCTGTCACATTGGGTGGGGGCAACTGGATGGAGAAATTGTTGCCTGCAGCGGTAGCTTCGGTACCGGGCTTGCCCGTGCCGCGATAGCCGGCATTGCCGTAGCCGCGCTTTTCCCATTCAGGTCCCCAATGGGCTTCGATGGAGGCAGGTTCAAAAGACTTGGAGAGGCTGTCGAGGCCGGGCTGTTGAATGGTGTCGCTCATGGCTGCGGTACAAGAACTCTGGAAATGAAAACGGCATCCTGAAAAGGGATGCCGTCTGCATGAAAGATAAGGACGGATTGCCAATGATTTTAGCGATCCGATCCGGTGATGAGCGCGGTAGGTCTTATTTCGCCCTCTTGCGCTTATTTATCAAGCGCTTGTAGCTATTGAATTAGCGAGACTTCGCTTGATGTACCACGCCAGAGACGTCGAGCAAGGCCTGGGCGGCCCCAACCGCCCCGCAGCGAGGGCGTCGTGTCCCCCTTGGGGGAAGCGGCGTAGCCGCTCAGGGGGTGTTACTTACCAGGAACAAACTCCGGCCGGTCGTTGTTCTGCGGCTTGAGGGGAGCGCTGGACTTGCCCTCGGCACGTTCCTTGCGCCACTGCTCCTTGCGGGCCGTCCACTCGTCCAGGCGTGCATGGGCGGTCTTGCTTTCCTTGAGCATCTGCAGCTCGTCGGCCAGCTGGGCCGTCAGCTCCAGGCGGATGCCGTTGGGGTCGAAGAAATAAATGCTCTTGAAGATGTGGTGATCGGTCACGCCCAGCACTTCCACGCCGCAGGCCTGCAGGCGGGCCTTGGTGTTTTCCAGCTCCTGCACGGAGTCCACGCGGAAGGAGATGTGATTGATCCAGATCGGAGTGTTGGGTGAGGGCAGGGCCGCTTCGTCGTCGCCAATGTCGAAGAAGGCGATGAAGGAGCCGTCCTTGAGGCGGAAGAAGAAATGGGTGTAGGGGCAGTACTCGCCCGTGGAGGGGACGTAGTCGCTCTGGATGATGTGGTAGAGCGGCAGGCCGAGGATGTCCTCGTAGAAGTGACGAGTCTCTTCTGCATCCTTGGCCTTGTAGGCGTAGTGGTGCAACTGCTGCACGGCTGCAGGTGCGGGCAGCTGGCTCATGTCCGCACGCCGGGGCTGGGAGTAAACCGGGGTAGGGGCGGCTTGGCTCATGCGATGTCTCCTTCAATTGTGTGAGTGAGATTATTCTACTATTCGTAATCAATTAACCTAAAGTAAATTTTTTAATGAAAGGGATTTGTGTCTGAAGCAGGCTGCAGACGCAAAAAAGCCCGGACCGCTTGCACGGGCCGGGCCAAAGAGAGAGCCCGCAAGGGGCTTCACTCGAGAGTCTTTGCGAACCTGGATTACTGCTTCACGGCTTCGATCTGCATGACCAGGCGCACTTGCTTGGAGAAGCCATAGGGGATGCCGTAGTCCACGCCCCACTGGGTACGGTCGATGGATGCTTCAAAGTCGCCGCCGCAGACTTCACGCTTTTGCAGCATGGGGCTTTCGTAGCAGGTGAACTTGTTGGCCTTGAGGGTAACGGGGGCGGTCTTGCCCTTGAGCGTCAGATGGCCGCTTACTTCCTTGAGCTTGTCGCCGTCGAAGACAAATTTGTCGGAGACAAACTTGGCGCTGGGGAATTTCTCGACGTCAAAGATGTCGGCGCTTTGCAGATGCTTGTTAAAAGCGGCGGTGCCGGAGTTCACCGATGTCATGTCCAGCTCGACATCGACCTTGCCGGTCTTGCCTGCCTTGTCGAACTGCACGTTGCCGCTCTTCTTGTCGAAGCGGGCACGGTTGGTGGAGGCGCCAAAGTGATCGATCTCGAAAGTCGCAAACGTGTGTGTGGGGTCGATGGCGTAAGTGGCTGGTGCCGCCTGGACAGCGGTGGCAAACAGGGACGCAGCGGCCAGAGCGAACAGAGTGGAACGCATGGTGAATACTCCTTCAGGGATTGGAACTATCAAAACATGAGCTTTCAGCGCTTGCCTATCAAGCGCTGGAGCCGAGAAACGCTTAGAGCTTGCCGACGCCAGTCAGAGCCAGCTTGAATTGCACATTGACCTCGTCGGCCACCATGGAGGTGTCCTTCCAGTCGCCATCGCCGATCTTGAAGTTCAGACGCTTGAGCGCCAGCGTGCCGGCGGCCGTGGTGGTGGCGCCGGACTGGGTCAGCGTCACGGGCAGGCTCACCTTCTGTGCATTGCCCTTGATGGTCAGCGTGCCGTCCACCTGGAACTTGCCACCGCCCAGAGCCTTGACGGCACTGGAGTCAAAAGTGGCCTGAGGGAATTTGGCAACGTTGAACCAGTCTGCCTTGGGCAGTTCGGCATCGGTTTCCTTGGCGCCCATGGTGGCGCTGCCGGTATCGACCGTGAAATGGATCTTGCTGCTCTCGGGCTTGGCGGCGTCGAAGGCAATCTGGGCGTCGAACTTCTTGAAGTGGCCCTTGAGCGGCACGCCCATCTGCTTGGCTTCAAAGTTGACGGCGCTCTGTGCGGGCACCAGGGCTTGAGCGGCCTGTGCGGTGTTGCCCAGGAAAGCGGCCGCAATCAGTGCGGAGGAAAAAAGGACTTTCATCAAAAACTCCTTGTGATGAACATGCAAAAAACTCAAAAGCCGGTACGGCTTGAAGGAGCGAGATAGCAAGCAAGCGCCGCCGCGCAGCAAAGCTGTTGTCCCCCTGGGGGGAAGCGGCGGGGCCGCCCCGGCAACGCCGCTCAGGGGGGACTATTGGCCCGGAACCATGCGTGACAGCAGTCCGTCGCGGTCAATGATCTGATGCTTGATGACGGCAGCGATATGCATCACTACCAGGGCTGCCAGCGCATAGGCCAGATAGCCATGCCAGGGCTTGAGCGCTTCGGCCAGCTCGGGGCTCTTGCTTACCAGGTCAGGCAGGGGCAATTGTCCGAACAGCACGATGGGAAATCCTGCTGCCGAGCTGTACATCCAGCCCACCAGCGGGATGGCAAAGAACAGCGCATACATCAGGTGATGCACGCCATGGTGGGCCATGCGCTGCCAGCCCGGCATGGTGCGGGTGACGGCTTCGGGCAGCTCCGGTGGTCGGTGGGTGATGCGCCAGACCAGGCGCAGCACGGACAGGATCAGAATCGTCATGCCGGCCCATTTGTGCCAGTTGAAGTACTTGAGGCGTGTGGGCGAGAAAGGCAGGCCTGTCATATAGAGGCCAAAGGCGAAGATGCCGATCAGTGCCAAGGCCAGAACCCAGTGCAGGGCGATGGCGGTACCGGTATAGCGGGAGCTCGAGTTCATGGAAACTGCAATCAGAAAGTGCGGGTCGCGGGCGCTGGAGGCCTGCTGAAATTGATATGCAGTGTATGAAGCGGAGAATGCAAAAAGGTTCAGCAGGATTGAGGGCTCGATTCAAAAAAGCTGAATGTCCGAACCAAAAAGCGCTGGCTTCAGCAAGGTCATCGAACATTCGATGCACAGCGAAGTGGGCGCATGCCGTTTTGCACGACAAGCACTAATGAAGGAAGTCGGTATTGATAAGCATCAATTTTCCGAGTATTTAACTTGTGAATTTGGGTGGCGAAAAATCATGCAGGCCGCTGTTTTTATACTCCGCGCCTCTTAGTCTTTTAAAAGACCAAAGCGTGGCGGACGGCCAAGGCTGGCGATATGTGGGCAGAAATGCCGACAACAACTGCAGCCGTTATCACCTGCTTTTTGACTCTCGGACGCATACAACGTTCGGGAATACATAGTCATCTAGCGATGTGCCCACGCCAGTCCTTGCTGTTGCTGTGCGCATTGCAGCAAGGAGTTGGAACCGTGTCCAAACTGGACTTGAATAGGCGCAGTTTTCTGAAGGCTGCCGCCGCCATGGGCGTGATTGCGAGTGTGCGCCCGGTCAAAGACGCGCTTGCGGAATTGATAACGCCCGCCAGCGGTCAGGAGACTCACTGGATCAATGGCAACACGCTCAACTACCGCCGCGACGGCATGGCCAAGGTCACCGGGCAGAAGGTCTTTGCCATCGACCTGCGCGCCAGGGACATGCAGGGCTGGCCTGCGCAGCAGTCGCACGCGCTGACCATCCATATCCCGCGCGCCGACCGCATCTACGAAGGCCTGGATCTGTCGGTGCTGGGCAGCGACTACCAGCCTGATGTGCTGATCGACGCCGAGTCCATCGCCGCCGACGGCGTTGGAATGCCCGAGCCGGGCTTCTATGGCGAGTTCTTCGTCAAAAAGGGTCAGGTCTCTCCCATGCTGGGGCACCCGGTGGCCGTGGCCATCTGGCACGACTACGAGAAGTTCCGCGTGGCCAACCAGCGCCTGCGCTTCAATGACGCGATCTTCCGCTTCGGAGCCGAGGCTGCCCAGCCGCCGCGCGCGCCCTATGTGGCTGCGCGCTACGTACGGGTGCAAGGCGAGGACGGCTATGGCGAGGACAGGTTCTCGCCCATGAAGAACACCGTCATCTGGCCTCAGCTCGATGAAAAAGGCGTGCACTGGCCTGACAGCAGCCATCCCGCCTTCGGCGCGCTGATGGGCGAGTCGGCCCGCATCCAGGCCGAGATGAAACAGCCCAAGGACGGTTTGCGCGCGTTTGCACGCAAGTACTACAGCCAGTCCATCGAGCACGTAGCCATGGAAATGGAAAATGGCCTGGCCTGGTATGAGCAGGGCAGCGGTGCGCTGCACATGGTGGCCGCGAGCCAGGCGCCCTATGGCACGGCCGAGCATGTGATGCACATGCTCAAGGACAGCAAGCTGCCGCTGAACCAGCTCGACTACATCAGCTCCTACACCGTGGGCTACGGCCAGAAGGAGCACCATCCCTTCCCGTTCTACGTGGCACTGGCGTCGCTGTACGCCCAGGGCCGCCCGGTGCGGCTGGCGCTGGACCGCTGGAAGCACTTCCAGTTCGCCCTCAAGCGCCATCCCTTCGACGTGGAGACAGCGATCTCGGTGGACAAGGACGGCAAGTTCCACGCGCTGACCTGCCACATGGTGGGCGACGGCGGCGGCGTGACCAACTTCAGCCCCTCGGTGGGCACGGTGGCAGTGACGGCGGCGCAATCCATTTACTACTTCCCCGAGAGCGACCTGTCGACCGAGGTGTACCCCTCCATCGGCGTCACGGCCGGCTCCATGCGCGGCTACGGCACGGTGCAGTCCATGGCCTACACCGAGATGCTGGTCGACGAGATCGCCCAGGAGATCGGCCTCGATGCCATCGAGCTGCGCCGACGCAATGTGCTCAAGAGCAGCATGAAGAACACCCAGGGCGCCTCGCCCTCGGGTCATTTGCGTATCGGCGAGATCCTCGACATGGCCGCGAAGGACCCGATGTGGACCGAGCGCGCCAAGCGCAAGGCCGACTTCGAGGCAGCCAACCCCGGCCTGCGCTACGGCATAGGCTTCGGTGCCGTGCAAAAGGACTTCGGCACGGGGGCAGAAGCCTCGATCGCGCAGCTCGAGATCACGCCCGAGGGTCGCATCAAAATGCGCCACATCGCCACCGAGATCGGCACCGGCAGCACCACGGCACA
>Ga0268257_1002958_pt1 | contig 11248 bp, 10 predicted proteins | sample AgamicAtPrz_FD_200249 | JGI IMG/M metagenome (GOLD analysis project Ga0268257, IMG submission 200249) | Agave microbial communities from Guanajuato, Mexico - At.P.rz (v2) (version 3) | ecosystem: Host-associated > Plants > Phyllosphere > Phylloplane/Leaf | place: Guanajuato, Mexico | collected...
CGCTCGTCAGCGCCCGGGCAGCGCTCGAAGCGGGCCTGGCAGGCTGCCTCGACCAGCGCCTGCGGATGCGCGAGGAAATCGTCGATGACGACGACCGGATGCTCGCCGACCCGCACCGAGCGGATGTCGGGCGGCATGCGGATGGCGAAGGTGTCCGGGCTCATGGGCCGGTATTGTGCGGGCGCGGCCCGCTCAGATCTTCCAGTACCAGCGGCGCCGGTCGAGCTCGCGCACGATGAGCCACCACACGCCCACGAAGGCCAGCGCGAAGCCCAGCGACTGCGCATGTGGCCCGAGCCAGGCGCCCAGCCAGCCGAAGCCGTGCGCGTAGATCGGGCGCATCCAGCCAAAGCCTTCGAGGAACACGGTGCAGATCCAGGCCCCGGCGTAAGCCGCGATCGCGTTGACGCCGAAGCTGCGGAACAGCGCGGGCGCGCCGAGCCGGTCGATCAGCGCGTGCGCGGCGAGCAGCACCAGCGCGGCCAGGCCCCCGGTCCATAGCACGAAGGATGGCGTCCAGAGGTTCTTGTTGATCGGCATCAGGCCGATGGCGTCGAGCGCGAAGCCCGTGGCCGCCGCGATGAGGCCGACAGCCGCGAGCTGCCGGAGGGCGCCAGCGCGCAGCGCCTCGCCGCAGCGCCAGCCCAGCAGCGTGGTCGCCAGGGCGCCGAGCGTCGCGACGAGGCCTTCGGGGTCATGGCCGAGGCCCGTCACCGGATCCCATTCGTAGCCATGCGGACCGAGCAGCCACGCATCGACACGGCTGGCGATGTTGCCGGCCTTGTCGAGCGGACCGCCCCACAGCAGCAAGGCGCCGTATCCGGCCAGCAAGGCGGCGAGCCAGACGCGTTGACCGGCGGCCCGCCACTGGATCGAGATCAATCCGGCGAGCGCGAAGCACAGGCCGATGCGCTGCAGCACGCCGGGAATGCGCAGCGCCGGCTTGTCCATCAGCCACCAGGCCAGCGCGTGCAGCACCAGTCCCAGCGCCACGATGCGCAAGCCACGCTGGACCACGGTGGCGCGCAAGGACGCACCGTCGCCGGCCTCGATGCGCGCGCCCATGGCCAGCGACAAGGAGACGCCCACGATGAACAGGAAGAACGGGAACACCAGGTCGGTCGGCGTCCAGCCGTGCCACGCCGCGTGCTCCAGCGGCGCGTAGACATGGCCCCAGTCGCCGGGGTTGTTGACCAGCAGCATCGCGGCGACGGCCAGGCCGCGCATCGCGTCGACGGACGCGATGCGTTTCGAGGAAGCGTTCATGGGACGAGGATCGGAAGAGAACAGACGCTCAGAAGTCGCAGCGGCTCTCGAGCGCGGGCGTGGCCGGCGGGACCTGGTCGAGCCGCGCGATGCCGCCGGCGCGCCAGCGCTTCACCTGCGCCTCCACCTGGGCCGGGCTCAGGACGGTGTCCTTCGCGTGGAAGACCCAGTCGACGTCCTGCTCGTACACCCGGGGCGGGCCGCCGGCGACGCCCGTGGGCAGCGGGCCGCCCGGCGAGAACCACAGGTTGAAGTTGATCGACATCGGCACCACCGGATAGTTGCGGCCGCCGTGTTCGTCGATCTTGCGGCCGTCGATGAACCAATGGGTGCGGCCGTCGGCGACCTGCATCACCAGCGTGTGCCAGTCGCGGCCGCGCTCGCCGAGCGGGCCGAACTCCTCGTGCTGCTGGTTGAAGGCCAGCCACGGATCGAGACGCACCGTCTGCCAGGTGATGCCGTAGATGCGGGTCTTGTCGCTGCCCCAGCCGCCATTGGGCAGGTACTCCCAGTCGAGCTCGCTGAACTCGGGATCGAAGTCGTGCTCGAGCGGGCTGACCGCGTAGAAGGTCTGGATCACCGGGTCGCCATCGGCGCCGCTGACCGGCAGGTCGCTGAAGCGGATCCGCGCGGCATAGGTGCCGGCGAGGTACTTGCGCTGGTGGCACACCTGCACCTGCGCCGTCCCCGGGCCGGTGCCGTCGGTCACCCCATGCAGGCGCAGCTGGCCGTCGACGACGCTCAAGCCCTCGGGCGCCCAACGAGCGCCGGGAATGCCCGGGTGGCCCCGCGCACTGCGGACCGTCCAGCCCTGCTTGAACAGCGCGGCGGTGTCGGCGTAGCTGAAGTCGTCGAAGAAGAACTGCGGGTCGGCAGCCTGCGCGCCCCCCGCGAACAGGAGCACGGCGATGCTGGCGGCCAGCCGGCTCATGTCGCGCGCTCCACCGACGCGGACGGTCCGCCCTCGGGCGACTCCGGCTTCGCGCCGGGCATGCGGACGAATGGCAGCAGCAGCAGCACCGGCAGGCCGCAGAACAGCGTCCACAGGAAGAAGCGCTCGTAGCCGATCGCGACCTGGATGTCCCCGCTGATGCTGCGCGACAGGATATAGCCCAGCTGCATGACGCCCGAGCCCAGCGCGTAATGCGCCGTCTGGAAGCGGCCCGGCGCGACCGCCTGCATGATGTACAGGATCATCCCGACGAAGCCGAAGCCATAGCCGAGCATCTCGACGAACACCGCGCCGCCGATGTGCCAAATGTCCTGCGGCATCGTCGATGCCAAGTAGTAGAACGTCGCGTTCGGCACCGCCATCGCCACGATCAGCACCGGCATCGCGCGGCGCAGCGACAGCCAGGCCGTGAAATAACCGCCCAGCACGCTGCCCGCCAGGAAGGCGATCGTACCGACCCAGCCATAGACGTCCGCGACCTGGCTCGTCGTCAGGCCCAGCCCGCCTTTCGCGCGCGTCTCGATGAGGAACAGGGGGCCGATGGTCTGCACCTGACCTTCGGCGAAGCGGAACAGCACGATGAAGAGCACCGCCAGCCAGATGCCCGGCTTGCGGAAGAAGTCGACGACGATCTCCTCCGTCGTCTCCCGGATGGCCGAGGCCTGCAGGTCGCTGTGCTCGGTGCCCAGCTTGCCGGGCAGCGACCAGGCGTTGTATGCCGCGAGGCCCAGCATCAGCAGCGCGAGGCCGCCGAAGACCGCCGACCAGGCATTCGCCACGCCCATCGTGCCCTCGAGCAGCCCGGCGATCTTCAGGACGACGCCGACCATGAAAAAGCGCGCGCCATTGAAGAACGCGCCCTGCCAGCCGGCGTAGCGCGCCTGGCGCGTGCTGTCGAGCGCCCCCATGTAGAGGCCATCGCAGGCGATGTCATGCGTGGCGGACGCATAGGCGCAGACGAAGAAGACCCCGAGCGCCAGGACGAACCACCACGGCGTCTGCAGCGTCAGCGCCAGCACCGCGACGAGCAGGCCGCACAGCACCTGCATGGCGACGACGATGGTCTTCTTGTGCCGCAGCAGCTCCAGGAAGGGGCTCCACAGCGGCTTGATCGCCCAGGCCGTCCCCAGCACACTGGTCCAACGCGCGATCTGGTCGTTGGACACGCCCATGTTCTTGAACAGGAAGCCCGCCAGCATCATGACGACGAAGAACTGCATGCCCTGCATGAAGTACAGGCTGGGCACCCACTGCATCGGGTTGCGTTCGGTGGCGCGTTCAGTGGCGCGTTCGGTAGCGCCTTCAGCGGCGGTGTTCTGCGGCAGGCTCATGTGGCGACCCCGATCGTTGCGGCCGGGCCGCGCTCAGTTCAGCGTCACCGGCGACTGGCCGCCGGCCTCGCCGCGGCCTTGCAGCCAGTCGCCCAGGGCCGCCAGCGCGCCGTCCGCGTAGCCCCAGCTGATCACCGTGGGCGCGGCCACGTCCAGCGCCTGGAACGGATTCCAGAGCACCAGGTGCAGGTCGGGCCGCCAGTTGCCGGCCTGCGCGCCGTAGCGCGCCCGGTGCGTCGAGGCGACGATGGTGAAGCGGCCATCCGCCGGGACCGTCGCCCAGTCCAGGGCGGCGATGTCGGCGAGCGAGACGAACTCGACGTCGCGGTAGCCCTCGAACAGCGCGCGCACCTGCGCGCCGGTCGGTCCGGCCTCGGAGACGCCGTCGGTCGGCACTTCGTCCTGCACCAGCACGCGGGTCGGGCGATCGGCCGCCGGCGGCACCGCGCCACGCAGCGCGCTCAGGCCCGCGGCCCAGGCTCGACGCATCAGCCGGTCGTCGGCCTCGCGCGGCGCGCCCTGGTAGTCGTCGAAGCGGACCGGGAAATCGTGCGCCAGCTTGTCCAGCCGCGCCTGCGCCTGCCGGCCGCGCTCGACGCTCAGGTCGCCGCGCGTGAGCGCGTCCTGCAGCGCGTGGATGGCCTGCGCCTGCTCGTCCAGCGAGCCCTGCGCCAGGATCATGTCGGCGCCGGCGTTGATCGCCAGCACCGCCGCCTTCGCGTAGCCGTAGCGCTCGGCGATGGCCTTCATCATCAGCGCGTCGGTGATGACGACGCCGTCGTAGCCGTATTCGTCGCGCAGGATGCCGCCCAGCAACGTCCTGGAAAGCGTCGCCGGGTACAGCGGATCGATCTTCGGATAGACGATGTGCGCCGTCATGATCGACGGCGCCAGGTCGCGCAGCGCCTGGAAGGGCTTGAGCTCGAGCGCGTCGAGCTCGGCGCGCGACTTGTCCACCGTCGGCAGGTCCAGGTGGGAATCGACATGCGTGTCGCCATGGCCCGGGAAGTGCTTGATGCAGCAGGCCACGCCCGCGGCCATCGAACCCTTCATCCAGGCGCCGGCCAGGCGGGTGACGGTGTCCGCGGTCTCGCCGAAGCTGCGCTCGGCGATCACCGGATTGGCCGGGTTGTTGTTGATGTCGGTGACCGGCGCGAAGTTCCAGTTGATGCCGATGCCGCGCAGCCCGCGCGCGACCGCGGCGCCGACCTGCTCGGCCAGCCCCTCGTCGCCCGCCGCGCCCAGCGCCATCGCCGACGGCGGCTGCGGCAGGAAGGTGGCGCGCACGACGGACCCGCCCTCCTGGTCCAGGCCGATCAGCGCGTCCGGGCCCATGGCCTCGCGCAGATCCCGGGTCAGCTGCCGGACCTCGGCCTCGGTGCCCAGGTTCTTGCGGAACAGGCAGACCGCGCGGATCCGGTTGTCGCGCAGGAAGGCGGCGGTGGCCGCATCCAGGCGCTTGCCTTGGATGTCCACCATCACCAGCCGGCCCGGATGGAATGCTGTCTCGCTCATATCGTTCTCTTGCTGCCGGAAATCAATGCGAAATCCATGCGGGCCCCTCAGCGGGACCCGTGCGGGATCAATGCGTCTTCGTGACCTTGGCCAGATGGCGCGGCTGGTCGGGGTTCAGTCCCCGCGCCTGGGCCAGCGCCTCGACCATCGGATAGAAGCTCTGCACCGCGGCGATCGGATCGAGGTCCTCGTTGCCGGTGCAGGTCAGCGGCAGCTCGGCGCCCGGCGTGCCTTCCGGCGCCGCCAGCAGCACGCGCGCGCCGCGACCGCGCATTTCCTCGGCCAGCGCGAGCAGGCCGGCCTGCGCCGGGCCGCGCGGCGCGAACACCAGCAGCGGGTAGCCCTCGTCCACCAGCGCCATCGGGCCGTGCTTGACCTCGGCGCCGGAGAAGGCCTCGGCCTGGATGCCGCAGGTTTCCTTGAACTTCAGCGCCGCCTCCAGCGCGATCGGCAGCGAGGTGCCGCGGCCGATGACGAAGAGCTTGTCCGCGCCCTTGAGCGCGTCCACCGCCACGTCCCAGCGCTGCCGGGCGGCCTGCTCCATCGCCTGCGGCAGCGCCTGCAGCGCGGCGGCGAGGTCCTCGTCGCCCTGCCACGCGGCGACGACACGCGCGCCGGCCACCAGCTGCGCGATGTAGCTCTTGGTCGCGGCCACGCTCTGCTCGACGCCCGCATGCAGGCGGAACACATGCTCGGCGGCGGCTTCCAGCGGCGAGCCGTCGGCATTGACGAAGGCCACCGTGCGCGCCCCATTGGCGCGGAAGTACTGCGTCGGTGACACCAGGTCGGGGCTCTGGCCCGATTGCGAGAACGCCAGCGAGACCAGGCCCTTGCTCTCGATCTTGCTCTGGTAGAGCGTGATCAGCGACATCGGCAGCGAGGTCACCAGCCGGCCCAGCCGCGCCATGACCAGGTAGGCCAGGTAGTGCGACGCGTGGTCCGAGCTGCCGCGCGCGATCGTCAGCAGCGCGCTGGGCGGCTGCTCCCGCAGCGCGTCGCCCAGGGCCGCGTAGGCGTTCTGATCGGCGGCCAGTTGACGGGCCACCACCTGCGGCGCGCTCAGCGCCTCATCCAGCATGCGCGAGGTCAATCGCTTCTCCTTCGACGACCACGCTGTGCAACTGCAAGCCACGGTCCATCACGACAAAGTCCGCCCAGGCGCCCGGGGCCAGGCGGCCCCGATCGTCCAGACCCAGGTAATCGGCCGCGTTCGTCGAGACGCGCCGCGACGCGTCCTCGATCGACAGGCCGAGCTTCAACACCAGATTGCGTAGCGCCTGGTCCATCGTCAGCGTCGAGCCGGCCAGCGTGCCGTCGGGCAGACGCACGCCGCCCAGGCACTTGGTGACGCGATGGCGGCCGAGCCGGTACTCGCCATCGGGCATGCCGGCCGCCGCCGTCGAATCGGTGACGCAGAACAGGTGCGGGATGCTGCGCAGCGCGACGCGGATCGCGCCCGGATGCACATGCAGCAGGTCGGGAATGATCTCGGCGTAGCGCGCGTGGGCCAGCGCCGCGCCGACCATGCCGGGCTCGCGGTGATGCAGCCCCGTCATCGCGTTGAACAGGTGGGTGAAGCCGCCGGCACCGCGGGCCAGCGCGGCCACGCCGTCCTCGTAGGTGCCCAGCGTGTGGCCGATCTGGATGCGGAAGCCCGCTTCGCTCAGTCGCTCCACCAGCTCGAGGTTGCCGGGCAGCTCCGGGGCCAGCGTGATCAGGCGGATCGGCGCCAGCGCATGCAGGGCGCGGATCTCGTCGATCGACGCCGCCTTGGCGAAGTCCGGCTGCGCGCCGAGCTTGCCGGGGTTGATGTACGGGCCTTCGAGGTGCACGCCCAGCACGCGCGCGCCGCCGGTGGGCCGCTCGACGCAGGTGGGCGCAAGCGCGCGCATTGCCTGGCGGATCTCGTCCAGCGGCGCGGTCATCGTCGTCGCCAGCAGCGAGGTCGTGCCGTGCCGCGCATGCAGCTGCGCGAGCCGCGCGGCCGCGTCGCCGCCTTCCATCGTGTCGCGGCCGGCGCCGCCGTGGACGTGGGTATCGATGAAGCCCGGCAGGATCAGCGGCAGGTCCCGCGCGCCGTGGCGGGCCTCGTGCTCGGGGACGGCGCTGCCGTCGATGCCGACCACGCGTCCCTTGTCATGTTCCAGCACACCGCGGATGAAGCCGCCAGGTGTCAGTACGAATCCGTCGATGTGCTGGGTCGTCATCCGTCTCGCCTCATCTCCGCGACGAAGTCGTAGTAGTCGCTGCGGCAGTAGGAATGGGTGAGCTCGACGGCCTGTCCCTGGTCGAGGTAGCCCACGCGGGTGATGAACAGCACGGCCTGGCCGACCGGCACTTCCAGCAGGCCCGCCAGGCGCGAGTCCGCGTTGATCGCGCGGATGTGCTGCAGCGCGCGCACCGGCGCGCCGCCATGCCGGGCGAGGTGCTCGTACAGCGAGGACTCGACCTTCTGCGGCTCGGGCAGCACCGCCTCGGGCAGCACCGACAGCTCATAGGCCATGACAACGGCATCGGCCAGGCGCAGGCGCTCCAGGCGCGCGACGCGCTGGCCGGTGGTCAGGCCCAGCGACAGCTGCTCGTCCGGCGCCGCCATGGCGAAGCCACGGGTCAGCCAGCGGCTGCTGGGCTTGAAGCCGCGCTGGTGCAGTTCCTCGGAGAAGCTGGTCAGGCGCGACAGCGGCTGCTCGAGCTTGGGCGCGATGTAGTTGCCGGAGCCGCGCTTGCGCACGATCAGGCCCTGCTCGACCAGGCGGTCGATGGCCTTGCGCGCGGTGACGCGCGACAGGTCCAGGGATTCGGAGAGCACGCGCTCGGACGGCAGCGCCTCGTCGGCTTGGTACTGCCCTTCGCGGATCGCCTGCGCCAGCTTGTGGGCCAGCTGCATGTACAGCGGCGAGGCGGCGGCGGGATCGGGCTTGAACTGGAAGGGCAGCTTGGTGCTCATCGGGCTTCTCTGCTTCTCAACGGGGGTCGGAGAGAGCGCCGCGGACCAGCCGCAGCGCACCGTCGGCCGAGTCGCCCTGGGGCGACACGCAACGGGCCCGAATGTTGCCTGAGAAAAGCGCGGCAAGCCGCTGCGCCACGCTGCCCGCGAGCGACAGCGGCAGTTGCTGCGAGGGGTCCAGCGCGAGCGCGAGCTGCTCGAGTTCCGCCACCGCCTGCGCGACCAGCGCGGCCGCGGCCGGGTCGGCGCCCGCATGCTCGAAGACCAGCGGCGCCAGCTGCGCGTAGGCATGCTGGCCGGCCTGGGCGACCCAGGCGTTGATCGCGTCGCGATCCTGCTCGTGCTGGCAGCCGGCGGCGCCCCACACCGCCTGTGCGAGCGGGCCGGGCTCGGCGCGGCCGTCCATGGCCTTCTGCGCCTGGCGCATCGCCTGGATGCCGAGCCAGGCGCCGCTGCCCTCATCCCCACCGATCCAGCCCCAGCCGCTGACGCAGACCAGCGAGCCGTCGGCGCGCAGCGCCTCGCCCACCGTGCCGGTGCCGGCGGCGATGACGCCACCGGGCCGGCCCGCATGGGCGCCGATGACGGAGGTGGTGCCGTCATTCGCGAGCTCGATGTGGGCGTAGCCGGGCTGCTGCGCGATGAAGGCCTGCGCCTGCGCGGTGACGCCGGCGCCGGACAGGCCGAGCCCGATGGCGGCCTCGGCCAGCGGCAGGCGTTCGATGCCGGCCTTGGCCGCGGCCTCCTGGACTGCGGTCTGGATGTGACGCCAGGCCTGGGCGATGCCCTGCCCCAGCGCAGACGGCCCCGCCCATCCCTGGCCGAGCAGTTGTCCGTGGACGTCGCTCAGCCGGACCCGGGTGCCGGTACCGCCGCCATCCACCCCCACGAGGTAGCGGACGGCGGTGAAGCGCGGCTGCAAGGGCGCGGACCAGGCGTCCGCCAGAGGGTGGCTGTTCATGATTAATACCAGTTTAGTACCAAAAAACGCGGAGCGTCAATTGGTAGCGCACTGGACTTAACCCTGATACGCAGACACCGCCGCGAGCGGGGGAGTGACCGATCTAGGTTATGACCACCAACGTACCAGTTATGGACGCTGAACCAAGTGAGAACGGTGCCCTTCGACCACCCTCACCCCTGCCCTCTCCCACGTCGTGGGAGAGGGAGCCAGCCAGACTCGCGGACAGGATGGCTGCCTGGCCGAAGCCGAAGGATCCCCTCTCCCGCGAAGTGGGAGAGGGGTGGGGGTGAGGGCTCGCCGCATCGCTCGGTATCAGTCGAGGGACCAGTCCATCGCGACGCCCCGTCCGAGCAGCCACTCGCGCGCCGCGGAGAAGTGGCCGCAGCCGATGAACGGCACCGGCCCGCGCGTGGCGGAGAGTGGCGACGGGTGATTGGCCTGCAGCACGAGGTGGCCATTGCCGGCGGCCTCGATCAGCGGGGCCTTGGCCTGCGCATGCGCGCCCCACAGCAGGTAGACCTTCGGCGCCGGGTCCTTCGCCGTCGCGGCGATGAGCGCATCGGTGAGCGACTCCCAGCCCTTCTTCGCATGCGAGGCGGCGGCGCCATCCTCGACGGTCAGGCTGGTGTTGAGCAGCAGCACGCCGCACCGGGCCCACTCGCCCAGGTGGCCGCACATCGCCGGCTGCTGGCCCAGGTCGCGCTGCAGTTCCTTGAAGATGTTGCGCAGCGACGGCGGCAGCTTCTGCCCCGCCGGCACCGAGAACGCCAGCCCTTCCGCCTGCCCCGGCCCGTGATACGGGTCCTGGCCGACGATCACCACCGTCGCCCGCGTCAGCGGCGTGAGCCGCAGCGCGCGCAGCGGGTCCGGCGGATAGATGGCGGCGCCCGCGGCCAGGCGCTCCTTCAGCAGCGCCTCGATGCGCTGGCCGTCGGCGCTCGCGCGCCAGGCATCGATCAGCGGCTGCCAGCCGTCGCCGACCTGCCAGTCGATGGCCTGCAGCGTCGCGGACATCGCCGGCCTCAACCGAACAGCGCCGACAGCGCCGCGCCGGGGTCGGGCGCGCGCATGAAGGCCTCGCCGACCAGGAAGGCATGCACCTGCGCCTCGCGCATGCGCTGCACGTCGCCGGGCCCCAGGATCCCGGACTCGGTCACCAGCAGGCGATCGGCCGGCACCTGCGCCAGCAGCCCCAGCGTCGTGTCCAGCGTCACCTCGAAGGTCTTCAGGTTGCGGTTGTTGATGCCCACCAGCGGCGTCTTCAGCCGCAGCGCGCGCTCGAGTTCGGCGCCATCGTGGACCTCCACCAGCACGTCCAGGCCCAGGCCCAGCGCGCAGTCCTCCAGCTCCGCCATCTGGCCATCCGCCAGGCTGGCGACGATCAGCAGGATGCAGTCCGCGCCCATCGCGCGCGCCTCGTAGACCTGGTACGGATCGACCATGAAATCCTTGCGCAGCACCGGCAGCGCGCAGGCGGCGCGCGCCTGCCGCAGGTACTCGACCGAGCCCTGGAAATGCGGCGCGTCGGTGAGCACGCTCAGGCAGGCCGCGCCATGCCGCTCGTAGCTGCGGGCGATGTCGGCGGGACGGAAGTCGGCGCGCAGCACGCCCTTGCTGGGGCTGGCCTTCTTCACTTCGGCGATCACGCCGCTGCGGCCGGCGGCGATCTTGTCGCGCAAGGCCCGCGCGAAGCCGCGCGTGGGCTCGGCGCGCGATTCCGCCTCGGCACGCAGCGCGGCCAGCGGCACGCGGGCCTGCGCGGCGGCGACCTCGTCGCGCTTGACGGCATTGATGCGATCCAGGATGTCGGACATGGCTTTCTCACTTCAGGTCCGGCGCCAGGGCCGGAGGCGGTCGACGCCCAGGCCCGCACGGGCCCGGCCTCGCCACGATCAGGACTGCGCCGCGGCTTGCCGCTGCGTCTCGGCGACGAATTCGTCGAGCTTGGCGCGCGCCGCGCCGGACTCGATCGCCGCACGCGCCTTCACGATGCCGTCGGCGATGGACTCGACGACATTGGCCGCATACAGCGTCGCGCCGGCATTGAGCAGCACGATGTCGCGCGCCGCGCCGGGCTCGTTGCCGAGCACGCCCAGCAGGATGCGGCGGCTCTCCTCGGGGCCGCTCACCCGCAGGTTGCGGCTGGCGACCATGGGCATGCCGAAGTCCTCGGGATGGATCTCGTACTCGCGGATCTCGCCGTTGCGGAGCTCGCCGACCAGCGTCGCCGCGCCCAGCGAGATCTCGTCCATGTTGTCCTTGCCGTAGACCAC
>Ga0268257_1002961_pt1 | contig 11243 bp, 11 predicted proteins | sample AgamicAtPrz_FD_200249 | JGI IMG/M metagenome (GOLD analysis project Ga0268257, IMG submission 200249) | Agave microbial communities from Guanajuato, Mexico - At.P.rz (v2) (version 3) | ecosystem: Host-associated > Plants > Phyllosphere > Phylloplane/Leaf | place: Guanajuato, Mexico | collected...
GGCGCGATGCAAAGTCGTCGTCCACCACGTCCACCGCCGGGTCAAAGTTGATGGAGCCCGGCAGATAGTCCAGCCCCACGTTCAGCCCGTCGCTGGCGCGAATCAGATCCTGAATCTCGGGGTCGGATTCGGTGCGGGACAGGTCGCCGTTCAAGTGCAGCAGCACGATTTCAGGCACCGGCAGGCCCAGCGCACGTGCCATGCCGCCAGAGATGATCTCGGCCATCAACGCGCGCACGCCCTGCCCGGCGCCCCGGAACTTGAGCACATAGGTGCCCAGATCGTCGGTCTCGACAATTGCCGGCATGGAGCCGCCTTCGCGCAGCGGCGTGACATAGCGCTCCACCAGCACCGAGCGCAGCTTCAAGGTTTCAGTGTCCATGGGAAATGGTAGCGCCTTGCGCCCATCAGGTCTGATCGGCAAGGTCATTGGATGCTTTTCCAGGCCTGCTCCAGCGCGGCCTGCGACACGGGCGGCAGCACACCCAACCGCACATGGCCAGCCAGACCAAAGCTTGCACAGTCCCGCAGCTTGATGCCCTGGGCACGCAGGCCGGCCAGAGGCGCCGCAAGCTCTGCCTGCGGCAGACCTGCGACAAAGTAATTGGCCTGATGACCGGGAACGACCTGCCAGCCCAGCTTCTCGCACAGCGCCAGCTGCTGCGCCTTCCAGCGGCGCAAGGTCATGAGGCTATGGGCCAGCCATTGCTGCGCCTCGTCCGTCACCCAGGCCTGCAGCATGGCCACTCCATGCGAGCCCACCACCCAGGAGGCCGCCAGCGCATTCAGCGCCTGCAGCTCTGCCGCTGCGGCCTGCATGGGCGCAATCGCATAGGCAGCGCGCACACCCGTCATGCCCAGCGCCTTGTTCGGCGTCCACAACTGCCAGACCGTATCGAGATTGCGCTCGGGTGGCTGGTCCTCCAGCCATAGCGGACGGTAGGCGCAGTCCAGCACGCGCCATTCCTTCTGCGCCGGCGGCTGCTGCCAGGCAGGCCAGATGTCTTCCATCGCCCCCAGCGGGCTTGAAGGCTCGCAGGCCCAGCTGAGCACCGGCGCCACGACCGCTTCTGTGCGGCGGCACAGCGCCAGCCGCCACACCCGCGCGGCCTGCAGATAGTCGCCATAGTGATGCTGGGGAAACTGCACGCTTTTGGCACCGCTGCGCACAGCGTGCAGCGTGAGGCGATGAATCAGCTCGCTGCTGCTGCCGCCGATCAGGATGCGCTCTACCGCCACGCCATGAAAAGCCGCCAGCTGCGCGCGCAATGCCCCGTATTGCGGATCGGGGTATTGCGCTACATGGGCGGCCTGCAACGCCTTCACGGCCATGGGACAAGGCCCGCAGGCATTGCGATTGGTCGAAAAATCATGCGCCGGAACGCCCAGCGCATCGGTACCGCCATGCATGGCTGCCGCATTCACATCAAACATTGGCAAGCAGCCTTCCTCTCCACAGAAACATCAAAATCATAGCAATCAATGAAAGCAGCACATGCAATTTGATCACTTTTGATGCCAATTTTACAGACAGCTTCAGATCAGCCGCCTGCGGTGCCTGCCCCTGCGGGTTGAGTCTATAGACGCCGGGCTTGGAAAGCTGAACCCCCAGCGCCTGCGCCATGGCTCCCATGGGCCAGCCGCCATTGGGCGATGGCGTCACGGCTGCATCGCGCCTCAAACCGGTCCAGGACAGGCCGCCGGCCAGCAGCGCCAGCCACATTGCGGTGATGCGCGCCGGAATCCAGTTCAGCACATCGTCGGCGCGGGCCGCCCATTTGCCCGCCCATTGCCAGTGGCGGCGGCGCTCGCCCTGGCCTCGCCAGCCGGGGTAGCCCCACATGGCATCGGCCGTATTGGCAAAACGATAGACGGCCGCCCCGGGCAAGCCGGCCACGGCAAACCAGAACAGCGGAGCGATCACGGAGTCGCTGAGGTTCTCGGCCAGCGTCTCGATGGCGCTTTCGCGCACGGTGGCCGCGTCCAGCCGTGTCGTGTCGCGACTCACCAGCCAGCTCAGACGCTCCCGCCCTGCGGGCAGCGATTGCTGCAGTGCGGCCTCCACGGCCAGCACCTCATCCTTGAGCATGCGCCAGGACAGCAGCGGCTTGAGCAACACCCCCATCACCAGCCCCCAGAGCCACCAGGGTGCAAAACCCAGCATGAACTGGGCGAGGCCATAAACCATGAAAAACAGAGCTGCCAGCGCACACCAGACAATCGCTGCAAGGCCAAAACGCAGATAGTCACTCTGCACCTCAACACGCGGTGCAAGCGCCTGCCCCGACCAGCCCAGCAATTTGCCCATCAGCACCACGGGGTGCAGCCACACCGGCGGCTCGCCCCAAAGCCGGTCCAGCAGCAAGGCAACCAGCAAGGCCAGCAAGCCAGCCTGCACATTGGCAGCCCAGTTGGGTGCCGCCAGATCACTGGCGGTAAATGTCTGATAGAGCCATGCCAGCGGACTGAGAGAAAGACCGATCAGCTCAGTCCAGCCAAAACTTGTCATGCGCCTGTTTTGTCCTTCGCGGCGCACGGCCCGCTGCCCGGCTTGCCCTTGGTCGCCGCGGCCACCACACGCGAGTCGTCCCAGACATCGTCCATCAGCATGTCTTCCAGAGGCGCACGGCAGGCCCATTTTTCCTGCTGCAACATGGGCTCGGCATAGTAGGCATCGACTGGGCCCAGGCAGAGCACGCCCAGCGGGTGGGCACCTTCAGGCATCTGCAACAGCCTTGCCAGCGCCAGCGGATCGAAAATCGAGACCCAGCCCATGCCCAGACCTTCGGCACGCGCGGCCAGCCAGAGGTTCTGGATGGCACAGGCGCTGCTGGCGATATCCATCTCGGGCAGGGTGCGGCGGCCGAAGATATGCGCCTCGCGTCCCGGCGGCATGGCGACAACCAGCACCTCGGCCGCATCGAGCACACCCTGAACCTTGAGCTTCATGAAGTCTTCTTCACGTTCGCCCAGGGCATGGGCGGTGCGCACGCGCTCATCCTCGATCAGACCGTGGATCCGCAGGCGCAATTCGGCACTCTTGACCCGAATAAAGCGCCAGGGCTGCATGAACCCCACGCTGGGCGCGTGATGTGCTGCACGCAACAGGCGCAGCAAGACCTCGTCGGGGACCTTACCGCCCGCAAAATGACGCATGTCGCGGCGCTCATAGATGGCGCGGTAGACGGCAGCCCGCTCGGCCTCGGTGAAAGGCGTTGCGGCAATCGTCGCGAAGGAGCTGGTCTTGGATTCGGTCATGGAACTATTGTCGCGCCACAGACATGGCAAAAGCCATCAGTCTTCGATACCTCTTTGAGCGGGAATACCCGCCTGGAAAGCATGTTTGATCAGCGTCATCTCGGTCACCGTGTCGGCGATGTCGATGATCTCCTGCGGGCAGCGGCGGCCCGTGAGGCAGACATGCACATCCTTGGGGCGCGCCTTGAGCGTGTCCAGCACCTCCTGCAGCGGCAGCCAGCCGTAGATCAACGGATAGGTGATCTCGTCGAGCACGACCAGAAACAGCTCGCCCGAGAGAATATCGGCCTTGGCCTTTTCCCAGCCGTCACGCGCCAGCTGGGCGGAGTGATCGAGGTCCTTGCTCTTCCAGCTGAAGCCGTCGCCAAGCCCTTCGATGGGCAGTCCGACCTGCTCGGCCAGGCGGTGCTCGCCAAAGCGGGCCGTCGGTACCTTCATGAACTGGTAGACCTTGACGGCCTTGCCCCGGCCCGTGGCGCGAAAGGCCAGACCAAAGGCGGCCGTGCTCTTGCCCTTGCCATTGCCGGTGTTGACGATGATCAGGCCGCGGCGTTCGCCCTCGGGCTTTTCGTAAGGCTTCTCGGTGGGAGGAGTTTCAATATTCATAGCTAATCTCGCTTGTCTATCAAGGGCTAAAGGGCAAAAAATCAAGAACTTCAGCCGGACTCAGCTCAGGCGCGGCAAGGCCAGCCACAGGCCATCGAGTTCGCGCACCTGTATGCGCCGGTCAAACACGGACTCCAGCGCGGCATGGGTGGCGGGATCGCTGCAAGCGCCCTGGTGGGTGATGCGGCCGGCCTGCATGACGATCATCTCGTCAGCCAGCAGGGCAAAGGACAACTCGTGCAGCACGCTGACCAGGGTCGCGCCTTGCTGCACCAGACTGCGGGCCGCCAGCATCCAGTCGGTCTGGTGCGGCGGGTCAAGATTGGCCAGTGGCTCATCCATCAGCAGAGTCCGGGCCTGCACGGCCAGGGCCCTTGCCAGCAGCACGCGCTGACGTTCACCTCCCGATAGCTGGCCTATGCTGCGCTGGCGCCAGTCCCAGGCATGGGTCTGGCGCAGCGCCTGCTCCACGGCCTGCCGGTCGGCGTTCGAGGCCGGAGCCAGCCAACCCTGGTGGGGCAAACGCCCCAGCATGACCACGTCATACACGGCCATATCGGCCGCAACAGGCTGATTCTGGCCCAGCCAGGCCAGGGCCTTGGCACGCTCGCGGCCATTCCAGTCGCCCAGCTCGCGGCCCTGCAGAAACACCGCGCCGCTTTGCCGCTGGTTGGCGGCACGCATGCCGGCCATGGCGCGCAGCAGCGTGGATTTACCCGCGCCATTGGGGCCAACGATGGCCGTCCAGCGGCCCTGGGGAATGCGCAGGCTGATCTGACGCAGCACCTCGCGCTCGCCCAGCTGCACGCTCAGAATCTCGGTCGCCAACGCGATTCCGGTCTCGATATTGCTGCTCATGAGCTCTCTCCAGACGGCATGGCGCCACGCTTGTGCATCAGCCAGAGCAGATAGCTGCCGCCCAGCACGGCGGTGAGCACGCCCACCGGCAGTTCCTGAGGCGCAATCAACCATCGCGCCAGCAGGTCGGCGGCCAGCAGCAGCACCGCCCCCATCAGACTGCTTAGCACCAGCAGCCAGCGGTGCAGCGCGCGCACCATGGAACGCACCAGATGGGGCGCAGCCAGGCCTACAAAAGCGATCAAACCAGTCTGCGCCACGGCGGTCCCCGTGGCCAGCGCCAGCAGCACGATCAGCAGCAGACGCAGCGGCGCCAGCGGCAGACCCAGACTATGGGCCGTGGCCTCGCCGAGTGCCAAGCCGTCGAGCACGCGGCTCAGGCTACAGGCCAGCACCAGCGCGGGCATAAGCACCCACAGCATGAGAGCGCAGGCAGGCCAGCCCGCAAACGCCGTGCTGCCCAGCATGAAAGACTGCATGGCCTGCATGATGTCGGGGTTCATGAGCAGCACCAGCGATGCGGCGGCGCCCAGCACCACACCCACTACCACGCCGGCCAGCAGCAGGCGCATGGTGTTCTGCACGCCCTTGGCCAGCACCAGGGTCAGCACCACGGCAAGCACGGCACCCGCAAAAGCCGCGCCCGTCACGCCCCAGCGCGCCAGGCCGGCCAAAGCGAAAGGAGAGACACCCAGGGCGGCCATGGCCAGCGCCACCCCAAGCGATGCGCCCGAAGCACTGCCCAGCAAATAAGGATCGGCCAGGGGGTTGCGAAACACGCCCTGCGCCACCGCTCCGGCCAGCCCCAGCAGGCCTCCGGCCAGCAAGGCCGCCGCCGTGCGTGGCAGGCGAATATCCATCACGATCTGCCAGGCCAGCGGGTCTTGGCGGGCATTGAGTACGCTCTCAAAACCCGTACTGCCGATACCCGCGCCCAGCAGCGCCAGCAAAGCAGCAGCCAGCGTCAGCCACAGCAGCAGCCAGGCAGCGGCCAGCCCGTGCAGCCCCCTGCGGTAACGACTGGAGATGCAGGCGTTCATGGGCTCTTGCCCTGCCTTGCCGCCAGACGCTGCAGACATTGGGCAATGATTTGCGCCCCCTCGGCCATGCGGGGGCCTGGGCGCACCAGAATGTCGGATTGTTCGGGCGTGAAGGCGCAGATCGCGCCCTGCTTCACCGCCCGCATCTGGGCCCAGCCCGGGTATTCCGGCACGCCGGTTTTCCAGGCTCGCTCGCCGGCCATCAGAATGTCAGGATCCAGCTTGACCAAATATTCGGGATTCAGGCGCGGAAACGGCCCTTGTCTGGCGTCGACCACGTTGCGCAGATGCAGCCGCGTCAGTGTCTGGCCGATAAAGGATTTTTCACCGGCGGCATACGGGCCGCGACTGGCCTCAAAGTACACACGCTGACCGCGCATGGCTCCGGGCACGCTGGCAGCGGCCTTGTTCAGGTCGGCCTCGATTCCGGCCCAGACGCGGTCTGCGCCCTGTGTGGGCGGCAAGGCGAGCAGCTGACCTATTTTCTGCATCACGGTGCGCGCTTCCTCGTGGGTGCGTGGCTCCAGCGCCACCACCTTGAGGCCCAGCGCCTCCATTCGCGCAATGGCCCGTGATGCCATGGAAACCAGCACCAGATCCGGCTTTAGCGCCACAATAGCCTCGATATTCGGATCCAGCCCGCCACCCACCACGGGCACGGTCTTCACATGGGCTGGCCAGTTGGAATAGCGATCCACCCCCACCAGTCGTTCGCAACCGCCCAGTGCGCACAGGCTCTCGGTCAGCGAGGGCAGCAGGCTGACGATGCGCTGCGGCGGTTTGGCCAATTGCACCTGCGCGCCACGTGCATCGGTGATCTGCACGGACTGCGCCGCCACCGACAAAGCCCCAGCCAGGCCGCAAACAAGCAGCGCAGCAGCGGCAAGCTGTTTTACGGTGGCCCTCATGCCTGCGGCCCTTTCAATGCCAGAGGCAAGCCGGCGCACATCAGCGTGACACTTTCACAATGCGCTGCCGCCTGCTGATTTAGCAAGCCCAGCGCATCGACAAAGGCGCGCACTTCGCGCCCCATGGGAATCACGCCCAGACCGATTTCGTTGCCGACCAGAATGACGGGGCCGGCTGCTTCATCAAGCGCTTTCAGAAAGAGAGCTAGCTGTGATTGCCAGTCCGGAGCTGGAGATTGGCTGTCTTCGGAGTTCCCGGTCTGCACCGGCATCAGCCAGTTTGTCAGCCACAAGGTCAGGCAATCAATCACCAGCAGCCGCTGCGGGCTGCTGTGCTGGGCCAGCACCTGGGCCAGCTCGCGAGGTTCCTCTATGGTCAGCATGCCTGGCACGCGCTCGGCGCGGTCGCGCTGGTGGCGCGCAATGCGCTCGCTCATTTCCGCATCCCAGGCCTGGCCGGTCGCCACCAGCGCAGCCTGATTCCCGGCATCCGTCTGCAGCCACTGGCGCGCCAGCAGCTCCGCACGACGGGATTTGCCGCTTTTCTGCCCGCCCAGTATCAGCTGGGTACGCGGCATGACGAAGGAGACTGTGCTTGCAGGGCTCATGGTGATGGACTAAAGGTTCAGTCTTCGATTGTTGCGCCAAAAAGCGCCGCCACAGCCGATGGGCAGGACGGAAACCAGGCATGAAAGTAACTGGCCCGCACACTGCCATATTGATAAAGTGCCTCGCCACGGTCTGCCTGTACGGCTGCACCAGGGCGGCTGCTGCGCGTGAGCACCGGCATGGCGGTCTCCAGTCTTGTGTAGTGAAAGGTATGACCGCGCAACAAGCCCATATCGAGCGCCAGCTGCTGCATGCCCAGACCGCCGAGCCTGCTCTGCATGACAACCTGGCCGGGCAGCAGCCCCCACATGGGCTGGGTGCAGCCGTCCAGTGCTGTCACTCCATCACACAGCGCCAGCATGCCGCCGCACTCGGCCCAGACGGGCTTGCCCTGCGCCATATGCTCTGCAATGCCGTCGCGCAACTGCCGGTTCTCATGCAGGGCCCGGGCATGCAGCTCCGGATAGCCGCCGGGCAGCCAGATCGCATCGCAGGGCGGCAGCGCATCGCCAGCCAGCGGCGAGAAAAAGCACAACTCGGCCCCCATGGCACGCAGACAGTCCAGATTGGCGGGATAAATAAAGGAAAACGCCGCATCGCGCGCAATGGCAATGCGGCGGCCCCTCAGCCAGTGCTCCACCCGAGCTTGATCGCCGGACATGTCCGGCGCTGCAAAGTCCACGCACCAGTCCTGCCAGCTGGGCTGACCGTCGTCCGAGCTCCAGGCCCGTTGCCCCAGGGGAGTCTGGGCCAGGGCGTCGGCCACCGCATCCAGGCGCTGCAGGGCATCGCCAAGCTCGTGGGCGGCGATCAGGCCCAGGTGGCGCTCCGGCAGCAGCGCCGCAGACTTGGCCTTGACCGCTGCATCGCCCAGTTGCACACCGGGCATGGCACCCAGCCACAGCGACTGCTCGCGCAGGCCTTGCCTGAGCAGATCGGCATGATGGGCCGTGGCCACGCGGTTGGCCAGCATGCCGGCCCAGCGCAGACCGTCACGGTAATGCTGCAAGCCATAGGCCAGCGCCCCGAAAGTGCCCGCCATGGCCGAGGCATCGACCACGGCCAGCACAGGCAGACCCAGCAGCAGCGCCAGATCGCCAGCGCTGAAATTGCCGTCGAACAGGCCCATCACGCCTTCGACAAGAATCAGATCTGCTTCCTGGGCCGCCTCATGCAGACGCTGGCGCACATCCCCCTCGCCCGTCATCCACAAATCCACCGAATGCACGGGCGAACCGCTGGCCAGCTCGTGCCAATAAGGGTCCAGAAAATCCGGCCCGCACTTGAATACGCGCACCTTGCGTCCCTGGCGCGCATGCAGGCGAGCCAGGGCAGCCGTGATGGTGGTCTTGCCCTGGCCGGAGGCCGGAGCACTGATCAGCAGCGCCGGGCAACGCAGGCCGGGTTCATGCATTGCGATGACTGTCATGGCCTCTTACCTGGCTTCCCACTTCACACCGATATAGCCGCTGCGGCCTTCGGTGGCATAGGTTCGGGCCAGCTCATAGCGCTTGTCGGCCAGGTTGTTGACGCGTGCCACCAGGCTCCATTCACGCGTCAGCTGCTTTTGCGCACTCAGATTCCAGAGCGTGTAACCGCCCAGCACGGTCTTGTTGGCCGTATCGTCAAAGCGCTTTCCGGTAGCCTGCATTTCGGCACCCAGCCTCCAGCCGGCCAGCGTGGTGTCGGCAGAAAGATTGGCGTAGCGCTTGGAGCGGCGAGCCAGTTGCAGATCCTTATCGGTATCGCGCGGATCCTGGAAGTCCACCGAACCTTGCAGATTCACTATGGCCAAACGGGTGGTGGCGGCCAGGGTGATGCCTTCGTAACGAGCCTTGGCCACGTTGGCATAGCAGCCGCCGTAAGGGCCGGTATTGCCCGCACAGGAGCCGGTATTGCCTACATAGTTGATGAGATTGGAGACATTGTTGCGATAAAGCGTAGCCGAGAAGCTGTCGCTGCCTTTGCCCCATTTCAGGCCCAGTTCCACATTGCGGCCTTTTTCCGGCGACAGACTGGCATCGCCATATTGGCTGAAGCGCTGATAGAGCGTAGGTGCACGAAAGGCAGTGCCGGCCGATGCGGTTGCGCGCCAGTTGGGCATAAACTCATAGCCGTATGCAGCGCTGCCCGTTGTGTGGCCGCCAAATTCACTGTCGCGGTCATGACGGGCATTGAGCTGCAGCGTGTGCTTGCCAGCATGCAGGCCATAGCCCAGCGCCAGCGCGTTCTGAGAGCGATTGCGGCTGCCGATATCCAGGCCGTTGTTGACCAGCTTGTCCTCACGGCGTTCCAGCGCAGCCGTCACGGTCTGCGCTCCCAGCCGCCATTCGTTCTGGAACAGATAGTTGTGCAGACGCGTATCGGTTTCATAGACACTGGGCTTGGTCTGGTAAAAATCGCGCGACTGCGTGTACTGCAAGCGCGTGCTGTAGACATCGCTCCACTTGGCCAGCCAGTTCAGGCCTACCGCATTCATCTTGTAGATGCTGCGGTCGTCGGCCATGGGGCTGGCCTTGGAGACAGGGGCGTCATAACCCGCGTTCATATAGCTGGTCAGAGCCGTGGCTTCAACACGGTGATTGCTGTTGATCTGGTAGCCCACCCGCCCGTTGAAGGCGTTGCTGCGATAACCATCGGCATCGGGATTGAAGCCCGCAGAGGTCTTGGCATTGAAGCCGTTGCTGCTGGCATGCGAAACACCCAGGCTGTAATCCCAGCCGGCCACACCGCCGCTGACGCCGGTCTGCGCCTTCACCGTGCCACGACTGCCCCAGCCCAGGCCCACATAGGGCTTGGCTTTGCCCTCACCCTTTTTGGTAAAGATCTGCACCACGCCGCCCATGGCGTCAGAACCGTAAACAGCCGCAGCCGGGCCACGCAACACTTCAATTCGGTCGATCGCTTCCAGTGGGATGTCCTGCCAGGAGGCTCCGCCCGTGGACTGCGAATCCACTCGCACACCATCGATATAGACGGCTGTGAAACGCGTGTCGGCACCACGCAGATAAACGCTGGTGGTCGAGCCGGCGCCGCCGTTGCGCACCATCTGCACACCCGGCAGACGCGAGAGCACATCGGCCACACCCACGGCACCCGCAGTTTCAATCGTTTCACGGCCCACCACCGACATATCGGCCACCAGATCGGACAAAGGCTGCTCAATGCGATTGGCGGTGACCACGGTTTCTTTCATGTGCACCGCATCGGCCTGTGCAGCTGATTGAGCCTGTGCGGCAAACGCCACGGCCAACGCAGATGCCAGAAGAGTGGGACGGAGAACAAACGATGCGCGTGCGCGCGAAGCCACCTGCGCCATGCGCAGGGACGAAGATTGCGGACTCATGGAAAGCACACTTGAATACGCCCACATCAGCCTACCCGCCGACATTGAGCAAACATACCTGCACAGAATGCAGGCAACCCATGTTGGCCGGTATCCGGGCTAGGCGAATCATCCTCTTGCCGGCCTTCCCAGCGCGCAGCGCCAGTGGCCATGGGGAAAAAGGTGGAATGCCGCAGCATTCCATTCGCCGACCGTTGCGGGGGCAGCGCAGGTTCGGTGTGCCAGTGTGTCTGGCCAGCACCTCCCTGCTTCCCGTTGAACTGAGACCACAGAAAAGCGACCTCGAGCACCAACAGGCGCCCATTGTAATGAGCGCCACGCGGCGCAAATCCTTCATTCGGAGTAACCGAGCGCGGCTCAGGTGACGATTTTTTACCTTAAATATGCACTTGAGGTACACAGAACTTGTGCAGCACGCTACGATTTTGAGAGAAATATTGCAGTTTTACGATTGCGGCAGTCCAGCAGCCTGTGCTCCAGCGCAAACTGCTGAATTTGCCTGCACATTTATACTCACCCACGGACTGCAAGACCTACAATGGCAGAGTCTATGACCACCCAGCCCTCTCTTGATCTCATTGCCGAGCGCGTAGAGCGTCTGCTGGTGCGCCACGAGGA
>Ga0268257_1002965_pt1 | contig 11231 bp, 5 predicted proteins | sample AgamicAtPrz_FD_200249 | JGI IMG/M metagenome (GOLD analysis project Ga0268257, IMG submission 200249) | Agave microbial communities from Guanajuato, Mexico - At.P.rz (v2) (version 3) | ecosystem: Host-associated > Plants > Phyllosphere > Phylloplane/Leaf | place: Guanajuato, Mexico | collected...
TCGGCCTGTCGGTGAACCTGCAGGAAGAAATCGCCGCCCTGAGCCTGACCCAGAAGGTCGGCGCCGACAAACTCGCCTGGCTGCTGCCCACCTACCCGGACGAGCCGCTGCCGTTCGAGGAAGCCGATAAGCTCAAGGGCCTCGCCCTGGGCGGCAGCATCCCCGGCCTGCAGGCGGTGAAGAGCGCCGCCGCCCAAGTGTCCGAGCAGCACATGCTCGGCGTCGCCGCCTCCAACAACTGGGCCATCGGCCCGTCGCGCAGCCGCAGCGGCAAGAGCCTCTTGGCCAATGACATGCACCTGCCGATCGAGCTGCCCTCGGTGTGGAGCTTCGTGCAGATCCGCGCGCCGAAATTCCAGGCCTCCGGGGTCACGGTCGCCGGCATCCCCGCGGTGGTCGCTGGCTTCAACGGCAAGCTGGCCTGGGGCATGACCATGGTCATGGGCGACAACCAGGACCTGTTCCTCGAGCAGGTCAAGCGCGAAGGCAATCGCCTGCTGTACCTCGCCGATGGCAAATGGCAGCCGGCTCTGCAGCGCCAGGAAACCTTCTTCATCAAGGGCCAGAAGCCGATCCGCGAAACGATCCATGAAACCCGCCATGGCCCGCTGCTCAACAGCGTGCTGGGCGAGCGCAAGCACCCGCTGCAACCGTTGCAGATCCAGAGCGGCTACGGTCTGGCGCTGCAGACAGCGCAGTTCGAGAACGACGCCAGCCTGGACGCTTTCTTCGACCTGTCCCGCGCGCAGTCGGTCGAGCAGGCCTTCGAGGCGACCCGGGAAATCCGCGCCATGCCGCTGAACCTGGTATTCGCCGATGCCGAGCATATCGGCTGGCAGGTCACCGGGCGCTTCCCCAACCGTCGCGAAGGCCAGGGCCTGGTGCCCTCCCCGGGCTGGAACAGCCGCTACGAGTGGGACGGTTTCGCCGACCCGATGCTCCACCCTTACGACCAGGACCCGCAGCAGGGCTGGCTGGGCAGCGCCAACCAGCGCAGCGTGCCGCGCGGCTACGGCATGCAGCTGTCCAATTCCTGGTATGCGCCGGAGCGCTACGAGCGCATTGCACAGCTGGCCGGCAGCGGCCGCCACGACACGCAAAGCATGACCGCCATGCAGTACGACCAGACTTCGCCTTTCGTAGCCAAGCTGCAGGGCATGTTCGAAGCCCCGCACATGGCCGGTCCCCTGCGCCAGGCCATCGACCGCCTGCCCGAACCACAGCGCGGCAAGGCCCGCGAGGCCCTGAGCCGGCTGATGGCCTTTGACGGCAAGCTCTCGGCCACTTCGGCCGATGCCGCCATCTACGGCGCCTTCCTGCAGCAGAGTGCCCGGGAAATCTTCCTCGACGAACTGGGCCCGGAAACCTCGCCGGCCTGGCAGGCGCTGGTCAACACCGCCAACCTGTCCTACTCGGCCCAGGCCGATCACCTGCTCGGCCGCGACGACAGCCCGTTCTGGGATGACGTGCGCACTGCGCAGAAGGAAGACAAACCGGCCATTTTGGCGCGCAGCCTGGCGGCCAGCATCGAGCTGCTCGAACAGCGCCTGGGCGCCGATCGCAGCGCCTGGCAGTGGGGCAAGCTGCACACCTACGAGTGGCGCAGCGCCATCACGCAGATGGCGCCGTACCTGAGCGCGGGTCAGCGCGCCAGCATCGCCTCGCTCAAGGGCTATCTGGACCGCGGCCCCTACCCCGCCGGTGGCGACCACAGCACCCTGAACGTCTCGGCCTACAACTGGGGCCAGGATTTCGATACCTGGCTGATCCCGAGCATGCGCATGATCGTCGACTTCGGCCGCGAGGAGCCGATGATCGGCCTCAACAGCTCCGGGCAGTCGGGCAACCCGGCCAGCCCGCACTATGCCGACGGCATCGACGCCTGGCGGCGCGCGCAGTACGTCAGCTTCCCGGTGCTGCAGCAGAACCTGGAGAAGACCTACGGGCGCAAACGCCTACTGCTGACGCCCTGACGCACAGCAGCGGTGCGCCGCGCACCAATACAAGTCAGCAGGCGCACCATCAGCAGGGCAGTGCTGCACGGATCGCCGGTTTCGGCGGGCTCCAGGGAGTTGGCACAGTCCCTGCTCATCACCTCTCAGACATAGCGCGAGCCGGCCACCGGCGCGCGCCCCGAAACGAATCGGGACCGGACAAAGGCGTCCTTGCACTCACGGTGCAGGACGCCTTTTTTTCGGCCCCACGTTGGCCCGGGTCAGCTCAACGGAGGTCGCGGATGAAACGCTTGAAACTGGTGATGATCGGCAACGGCATGGCCGGCGTGCGCACGCTCGAAGAGCTGCTGAAGATCGCCCCCGACCTCTACGACATCACCGTGTTCGGCGCCGAGCCGCACCCCAACTACAACCGCATCCTGCTCTCGCCGGTACTGGCTGGTGAGCAGACCTTCGACGACATCGTGCTCAACGACCTCGCATGGTATGCCGATCACGGCATCGAGCTGCGCCTGGGCAGCAAGGTGCTGGAGATCGACCGTATCCGTCGCCAGGTGATCGCCGATGACGGCAGCCACGCCGCGTACGACCGCCTACTGATCGCCACCGGGTCGCGACCATTCATGCTGCCGATCCCCGGCAACACGCTGGACGGCGTGATCGGCTACCGCGACATCGCCGACACCCGCCTCATGCTCGACAGCGCCACCCGGCACCGCCGCGCGGTGGTGATCGGCGGTGGCCTGCTGGGCCTGGAAGCGGCCCACGGCCTCAAGCTGCGTGGCATGGACGTCAGCGTGGTGCATAACGGCGCAACCCTGCTGGAGCGCCAGCTCGACGAGCGCGCCGGGCGCCTGCTGCAGGCTGCGCTGGAACACCGCGGCCTGCACTTCGCCCTCGGCAAACAGACCAGCGAACTCATCGGCAATGCTGCCGGCCGGGTCAGCGCCGTGCGCTTCAGCGATGGCGAGAGCCTGGCGGCCGACCTGGTGGTAATGGCCGCCGGCATTCGCCCCAATATCGAACTGGCCCAGCGCGCCGGCCTGCCGTGCGCACGCGGCATCCTGGTCGACGACACCCTGCAGAGTTTCGACCCGCGCATATACGCGGTGGGCGAATGCGTCAGCCACCGCGGCGTCGCCTACGGCCTGGTGGCGCCGCTGTTCGAGCAAGCCCGCGTGTGCGCCAGCCACCTGGCCATGCAGGGCTATCGTCGCTACCTCGGCTCGCTGACCTCCACCAAGCTCAAAGTCACCGGCATCGAGCTGTTTTCCGCCGGGGATTTCGCCGGTGGCCCGGGTACCCAGAGCATCACCGTGGACGACCCGACTACCGGCAGCTACCGCAAGCTGGTGCTGAAGAACGACGTGCTGGTCGGTGCCTGCCTGTACGGCGATACCGCTGATGGCGCCTGGTACCTGCAACTGATCCGCGAAGACCGCAATGTGGCCGCCATCCGCGACCAGCTGATGTTCGGCGAAGCGGCCGCAGCAAGCCAGGCACCGAATGCGCCTGCCGAACCGCTGCTCTTGCAGGGAGCAGCCTGATGAACGACCTCGCCACACAGACTACCGCCTCGACCTGCTGTTACTGCGGCGTCGGCTGCGGCGTGCTGATCGAGCACGACGGCGAGCGCATTCTCGGCGTTGCCGGCGACCCGATGCACCCGGCCAACTTCGGCAAGCTGTGCAGCAAGGGCGCTTCGCTGCACCTGACCGGCGACCTCGCCGCCCGCGCCTTGTACCCCGAGCTGCGCCTAGGCAAAGGCCTGGGCCGCACTCGCACGGACTGGGACAGCGCGCTGGATCACGCCGCCGAGCGATTCGCCGAGACCATCCGCGAGCACGGCCCGGACAGCGTCGCCTTCTACATTTCCGGGCAGTTGCTGACCGAGGACTACTACGCCTTCAACAAGCTGGCCCGCGCCCTGGTCGGTACCAACAACATCGACAGCAACTCGCGCCTGTGCATGTCCTCGGCGGTGGTCGGCTACAAGCGCAGCCTGGGCGCCGACGCGCCGCCCTGCTCCTACCAAGACATCGAAGAAGCCGACACCCTGCTGATCATCGGCAGCAACATGGCCTATGCCCACCCGATCCTGTTTCGTCGCCTGGAAGCCGCAAAGGCCGGCAACCCGCAGATGAAGGTCATCGTCGTCGACCCGCGGCGCACCGATACCTGCGAGCTGGCCGACCTGCACCTGGTCATCGCCCCCGGTAGCGATGTGGCACTGCTGCACGGCGTGCTGCACCTGCTGCTGGAACAGGGCCGCATCGACCACGCCTTCATCGAAGCGCATACCGAAGGCTTCGACGCGCTGCAAAGCCTGGTTGCCGAATACGAACCCGCGCGCGTCACCGAGTTGTGCTCGATCAGCGAGGTAGATCTGCGCCGTTGCGCCGACTGGATCGGCCGCTCGCCGCGCTTCCTGTCGCTGTGGTGCATGGGCATCAACCAATCCACCGCTGGCACCGCGAAGAACGCCGCGATCATCAACCTGCACCTGGCCACCGGGCAGATCGGCAAGGTCGGCAGCGGCCCTTTCTCGCTGACCGGCCAACCCAATGCCATGGGCGGGCGGGAGACCGGCAGCCTGTCCAACCTGCTGCCCGGCCACCGCGAGGTCGCCAACCCCGAGCACCGCGCCGAGGTCGCCGCCTACTGGGGCGTCGACCAGTTGCCGGAGGCGCCAGGGCTCAGCGCCATCGAGCTGTTCGAAGCCGTCGGCAGCGGCAAGATCAAGGCACTGTGGATCGCCTGCACCAACCCGGCCCAGTCGATGCCCGACCAGCACAAGATTCATCAGGCCCTGCGTGATTGCCCGTTCGTGGTGGTGCAGGAGGCCTTCTCTACCACCGAAACCTGCCGCTTCGCCGACCTACTGCTGCCCGCTGCCAGCTGGGGCGAGAAGGAAGGCACGGTGACCAACTCCGAGCGACGCGTCAGCCGTGTGCGCCATGCGGTACCGGCACCTGGCGAAGCGCGGGCGGATTGGTCGATCACTTGCGACTTCGCAAGGCGACTGGAAGCCAGGCTGCCTGGCGTAACGCCCGGGCACTTTGCCTTCCACACCGCCGAGCAGCTGTTCGAGGAATACAAGGTGCTCACCCGCCGGCGCGATCTGGATCTGAGCGGGCTCGGCTATGGCCTGCTGGGAGCCCGTGGCCCGCAGCAATGGCCGTTTCCAGAAGACGCCGAGCACGGCACGCCGCGCCTCTACGGCGATGGTCGCTTCCCGAGCGCCAGCGGCCGTGCACGCTTTATCGCCGAGGCCTATCAACCGCCCAAGGAACGCCGCGACGAGCGCTATCCACTGACGCTCAATACCGGTCGGCTGCGCGATCAATGGCACGGCATGAGTCGCACCGGCACTGCTGCGCGACTGTTCGCCCATGTCGAGGAACCGCTATTGGGCCTGCATCCCCGGGACATGGCGCAGCGGCAGCTGCTGGACGGCGTGTTGGTCGAGGTAAGCAGCCGTCGCGGCACGCTGGTCGTGCGGGTGCAGACCGATGCCAGCCTGCAACCAGGCCAGGCATTCCTGCCCATGCACTGGGGCGACCGTTTTCTCAAGGGTCTGGGCATCAACGCCCTGACCCTGCCGGCGTTCGATGCGCTGTCCAAACAACCCGAGCTCAAGCATGCCGGCATCGAGGTGCAGGCCATCGACCTGCCCTGGACCCTCCAGGCGCTGATCGAAGGTGACGTACAGCAGCGCCTTGAGGCCCTGCGCCCGCTGTGCGAAGGCTTCGCCTATGCCAGCTTCGGCCTGGTCGGCCGCGAGACGCCGGCGCTGGTGCTGCGTGCCGCCCATCATCACGCCCCTGCAGCGGATTTGCTCGATCAGTTGCACGAGTGCCTGGGCCTGAGCGGTGGCCCGGTGATGCGCTACGACGACCCACGCGATGAAAGGGGCTGCATGCCCATTCACAAACGGGTGCGCCTCGAAGAAGGCCGCCTGACCGGCTATTGCCTGAGCGGCGAAACCCGCGCGCGCAACTGGCTGCGTGAACTGTGGCAAAACCAGACCTCGCTGGACGATGACACCGGCCGCGCTCTACGGCGCTGGCTGCTGGCACCGCTGGAGTCGCCGCCCGGGCAGACCGCGACCCGCGCCGGCAAAACCCTGTGCACCTGCATGAACGTCAGCGAGGCAGCCGTCCGCGAAGGCATCGAACGCGGCTGCGACCTCACCGCACTGAAACAGAATCTTGGCTGCGGCACGCAGTGCGGCTCCTGCGTCCCGGAAATCAAGCGCCTGCTGGCGCTACAGACAATCGAAGCCTGACGCAGATCAGGTCGCCCCGAACCATGAGGAATACCGTGATGAACCCAAGCGTATGGCTGATCGGCGCCGGCCCCGGCGATCCGGAACTGCTCACCCTCAAGGCGGTGCGCGCCCTCGGTCTGGCCGATGTGGTGCTGATCGATGATCTGGTCAATCCGCAGGTCCTGGAGCACTGCCTCGGCGCCCGGGTAATTCGCGTCGGCAAGCGCGGCGGCTGCCGCTCGACGCCCCAGGCCTTCATCCACCGCTTGATGCTGCGCTATGCCCGCCAGGGCAAGGTGGTAGCGCGCCTCAAGGGCGGCGACCCGTGCATCTTCGGCCGTGGCGGCGAAGAGGCCGATTGGCTGACCGTGCGCGGCGTGCAGTGCGAGATCGTCAACGGCATTACTGCCGGTCTCGCCGCTGCGACGCGCTGCGGCATCTCTCTGACCCTGCGCGGCGTGGCCCGCGGGGTTACCTTGGTCACCGCCCATACCCAGGACGGCAGCTCGCCAAACTGGCAGGCGCTGGCCCACAGCGGCACGACGCTGGTGGTGTACATGGGCATCGCCACCCTGGCCGACACCCGCCGGCACCTGCTGGATGCCGGCATGGCCGCAGACACCGCCGTGGCGATGATCGAGAACGCCTCCCTACCCGATCAGCGCGAATGCCGCAGCACCTTGCTGGGGATGGCCGACGACGCCCAGGCCTTCGAACTGAAAAGCCCGGCCATCCTGGTGATCGGGGATGTGGTCGGCGCGAACGCCATCCTGGCTGCCGAACAGCTGCAGGTGCACAGCGCCTGAAATCAATACAGCGATAGGCACGGCCGCGTCCTCGAGGCGCCCCTGAGCCCGTTGTAGTGCATCGCTGCCTGCCCGCTTGGCTGCACCGCGCCAGAACTGGACTGTTATTTGCACCGTTGTGGTTCAACACTGCGACCGACAAGACGTTTCCATGCCTGATCACAAGATGCCCCCTACCCTGCGTTTCATGCTGGCCGCTCGCCGTTGCGAGCTGCACGGCCTGGAAAGCCTGTCCGTCACCTGCGAGCTGGTCACCCGGATCAGCCAACTGGTGCACCAGTTGCAGAAGGAGCGCGGCTACTCGAACGTCTACCTGGGCAACCGGACGGACCACTATCTGCACCAACTTGATGCGCACAGCGCGGGTTCTGCCGCCGTAGAGCGCGAGGTGCACGACTGCTTCCTATCCATCGACACCGCCCAGGCCAATGCCGCCGACCGCGCCCGCCTGTTCAACCGCATCGCCTACGTGCTCCATGGCCTTGAGGAATTGCCCGGGCTGCGTCGGCGCATCCGCGAACGGCAGCTGTCTCCACGGCAGGCGACCCAGGCCTTCACCCGGTTGATCGGCGGGCTGCTGGCGGTGGTTTTCGAGGCGGCCGATACCGCGGCCGACCCCGGCATCACCCGCGTGCTGGTGGCGCTGTTCAACTTCATGCAGGGCAAGGAGCTCGCCGGCCAGGAGCGCGCGGTTGGCGTCGAAGGGTTTTCCCGCGGGTATTTCGACGATGAATTGCAGGCTCGCCTGCTGCACCTGCAGGAAGGCCAGGAGCGCTGCTTCGACATCTTCGGCGAGTTTGCGGGCGACGAAGCCAATGCCCTGTGGCAGCAGATTCTCGGCACCGACACGGTTGCCCAGGTGGTCAGCCTGCGCGGGGTCGCCAAGCGCACTTCGGCCATTGCACAGGTGGATCCGGGTTTGTGCGAACTGTGGTTCGAGCTCAACACCAGGCGCATCGACGCCATGAAACAGGTGGAAAGCCACCTGACCCAATGCCTGCTCGAACGCTGCCGACGCAGCATCGCCGAAGCCCACGCCGACCTGGACAACCATCGCGCCCTGCTCGGCCGCGTGGCGCAGATGGATGCAGGCAGCGACCAGGCGCTGCTGTTCAGCGTGCACAGCAGCACCCTCGACGCCCCGCCTCAGAACGCCGTGGGCAATCACCTGGCCCGCTCGGTACTGGATCTGTTGCACGAGCAGAATCAGCGCCTGCAGCAGGTCAGCGACGAGCTGCAGGAAACCCGCGAAACCCTCAACGAGCGCAAGCTGATCGAGCGCGCCAAGAAGCTGTTGATGACTGACTACGGCCTGAGCGAAGACGCGGCCTACGCGCGCCTGCGTCAATCAGCCATGGAGCGCAGCATGCGCCTGGTCGACATCGCCCAGAGCTTGCTCAGTTTTGCGGCGCGCAAGACCCAGGAAACCCCGCGAGCGGATAAGGGCCGGCGCGGCTGAGCGAGCTGCGGCTCTCTACTGAGCGCCGCCTTACCTCCCGGAATGCCATTCGCAATGGCTGCAACGTGGCAGGAGCGGCCGGTGAGCGGAATACTTGTAGGAGGGGCTTTAGCCCCGAGCTCTGTGTTTGCCTTAAACAAGACTCGCGGCTAAAGCCGCTCCTACGCAATCGCTGAGTATCTGCTTCTGCCTGATCACCGCCGAACCATCTGACTACAGGCGTCCAAGCCCGCGCCGATCATGCACCTGCGCCGCGCACTGAAGAAGCACCGCGCCCCGCTGCTGTGCGATAGGCACGCTGACCCGCGTGCTACGCGGATGGCCGTGGTGTCTGGAGCGCGATCCGAAAAACCTTCCCGCTCAATCAGTTAACACGTCGGCGCAACTGTTCTGCGGCCACCACTCGGCCGTCGATTCCGGCAACGCAATGGCTGGCATGCAACCTGCTATATCCCAAGCGAGGGGGTAGGCTCTGCCCCTCCACAATCCGAATTCCTGGACAACGGCGTCCACACTCACGCAGCCCCAGCGCTGCCATGAGCGTGACGCCGTTTTTTTTGCGTGCTTTTTGGGGAGAACGAGATGGACGACACGCCACGCGCCGCCGACGAAAAAACCGGCCTGCCACGCCGCACCTTCCTCAAGCAGTCCATGGGGCTGCTGGGCGGCGGCGCCTTGATGAGCATGCTGCCGGCGGGCCTGAGCAGCGCGGTCTGGGCGGCGGGAACCGATGGCCTGGAAACCACCAAGGCCAAGCTCGGCTTCATCGCGCTCACCGATGCCGCACCGCTGTTCGTCGCCGAGGAGCTCGGGCTGTTCGCCAAGCACGGCATGACCGACGTCGAGGTGCTCAAGCAATCTTCTTGGGGCACCACCCGCGACAACCTGGTACTCGGTGCCGGCAGTGGCGGCATCGATGGCGCTCACATCCTCACGCCAATGCCTTACCTGATGGCCGCCGGCAAGATCACCACCAACAATACGCCGCTGCCGATGGTCCTGCTGGCGCGCCTGAACCTCAATGGCCAGGGCATCTCGATCAGCAAGGAATATCAGGACCTCAAGCTCGGTACCGACGCCAGCGCCTTCAAACAGGCGGTCGCCGCCAAGCAGGCCAAGGGCCAGAAGATCGCCGCGGCGATGACCTTCCCCGGCGGCACCCACGACCTGTGGCTGCGCTACTGGATGGCCGCTGGTGGCATCGAGCCGAACAAGGATTTGCCGACCGTGGTGATCCCGCCACCGCAGATGGTCGCCAACATGAAGGTCGGCAGCATGGATGCCTTCTGCGTCGGCGAACCGTGGAACGCCCAGTTGATCAACCAGAATATCGGCTACAGCGCGGTGACCACCGGCGAGCTGTGGGCCAACCATCCGGAAAAGGCCCTATCGCTGCGCGCCGACTACGTGAACGCCAACCCCAACGCGACCCGCGCCCTGCTCAAGGCGGTGATGGAAGCGCAGATGTTCTGCGAAGCGGCGGCGAACAAGGAACAGGTCGCGGAAATCTGCGCCAAGCGCCGCTGGATCGGCGCCCCCGCCAAGGACCTGCTGGCGCGCCTGCAGGGCAACTTCGATTACGGCAACGGCCGCGTGGTGGAAAACAGCCCGCACCTGATGCGCTTCTGGAGCGAGTTCGCCTCTTATCCGTTCCAGAGCCACGACCTGTGGTTCCTCACCGAAAACAAGCGCTGGGGCTACCTGCCGAAGGATTTCGACAGCCAGGCCCTGATCGACCAGGTCAACCGCGAGGACATCTGGCGCCAGGCGGCAGCCGAGCTGGGCGTGCCCGCCGAACAGATTCCCCAGAGCAAATCCCGCGGCGTCGAGACCTTCTTCGACGGCAAGACCTTCGACCCACAAAACCCGCAAGCCTATCTCGACAGCCTGACCCTCAAGGCCTAACCGGAGAAACGCCATGAATGCGCCCGTCAAATCCCTGGCCCTGCCGGCCGGCGTCGTCGCCCCCAGTTGGCTCAAACGCCTGTCGAAAACCCTGATGCAGTCGGTGCTGCCGCCGCTGGTGATCACCGCTGCACTGATGCTGATCTGGCAACTCTTGTGCAGCGGCGCCAACGCCGCCCTGCCGCCGCCGAGCCAGGTGATCGAAGACACCTGGGAGCTGATCGTCAACCCGTTCTACGACAACGGCGGCACCGATGTCGGCATGGCCTGGCAGTTGCTCGCCAGCCTGGAGCGCGTGGCCTACGGCTATGCCCTGGCGGTGGTGGTCGGCGTAGCCCTCGGCGTGCTGGTCGGCCAGTCGACCTGGGCGATGCGTGGCCTCGACCCGCTGTTCCAGATCCTGCGTACCGTGCCGCCGCTGGCCTGGCTACCACTGTCGCTGGCCGGCTTCAAGGACAGCCATCCCTCGGCGCTGTTCGTGATCTTCATCACCGCCATCTGGCCGATCATCATCAATACCTCGGTGGGCATCCGCAACATTCCCGAGGACTACCGCAACGTCGCCAAGGTGCTGCGCCTCAACGGCGTCGAGTACTTCCAGAAGATCATGCTGCCGGCCGCCGCGCCGTACATCTTCTCCGGGCTGCGCATCGGCGTGGGCCTGTCGTGGCTAGCGATCATCGCCGCCGAGATGCTGATCGGCGGTGTGGGTATCGGCTTCTTCATCTGGGATGCGTGGAACGCCTCGCGCATCAGCGACATCATTCTCGCCCTGATCTACGTCGGCGTGGTTGGCTTCCTGCTCGACCGCCTGGTGCTGTTCGTCGGCAATCGTA
>Ga0268257_1002972_pt1 | contig 11200 bp, 10 predicted proteins | sample AgamicAtPrz_FD_200249 | JGI IMG/M metagenome (GOLD analysis project Ga0268257, IMG submission 200249) | Agave microbial communities from Guanajuato, Mexico - At.P.rz (v2) (version 3) | ecosystem: Host-associated > Plants > Phyllosphere > Phylloplane/Leaf | place: Guanajuato, Mexico | collected...
TGGTGGTGGTGTCTTTGTTGATCACAACGCGTTTCGCCTGGCCCAGGTCTTCCAGGGTCGCTTTTTCCAGCTCCATACCGATCTCTTCGGAGATCACGGTACCACCGGTCAGGGTAGCGATATCCTGGAGCATCGCCTTACGACGATCGCCGAAGCCAGGCGCTTTAACCGCAGCCACTTTCACGATGCCGCGCATGGTGTTAACCACCAGGGTCGCCAGCGCTTCGCCTTCAACGTCTTCAGCGATGATAACCAGCGGCTTGCCTGCTTTCGCAACGGCTTCCAGCACTGGCAGCATTTCGCGGATGTTGGAGATTTTCTTATCAGCCAGCAGGATGAACGGGCTTTCCAGCTCAACAGCGCCAGTTTCTGGCTTGTTGATGAAGTATGGGGACAGGTAACCGCGGTCGAACTGCATACCTTCAACCACGTCCAGTTCGTCTTCCAGGCCGGTACCGTCTTCAACGGTGATCACGCCTTCTTTACCGACTTTATCCATCGCTTCAGCGATCAGTTTACCTACGGTTTCGTCGGAGTTAGCGGAGATAGTACCAACCTGAGCAATAGCTTTAGAGTCAGAGCACGGTACGGACAGCGCTTTCAGTTCTTCAACAGCAGAGGCGACAGCTTTGTCGATACCACGTTTCAGATCCATCGGGTTCATGCCCGCAGCAACGGCTTTCAGACCTTCGGTGATGATGGCCTGCGCCAGAACGGTCGCGGTGGTGGTACCGTCACCGGCAGCGTCGTTCGCTTTAGAGGCAACTTCTTTCACCATCTGTGCACCCATGTTTTCGAACTTGTCTTCCAGCTCGATTTCACGTGCAACAGAAACACCATCTTTAGTGATGGTTGGCGCGCCGAAGGATTTGTCCAGCACTACGTTACGGCCTTTCGGGCCCAGAGTGACTTTCACTGCGTCTGCCAGTACGTTTACGCCGCGGAGCATTTTTACACGAGCGTCGTTACCGAATTTTACGTCTTTAGCTGCCATGTTCTTATTTCCTCAAATTCGTACAGTTTCGTGCGTTAATTACGCTTCAACAATTGCCAGAATGTCGCTCTCGGACATGATCAACACTTCTTCATTGTCGATCTTCTCAGATTTCACGCCGTAGCCATCGTTGAAAATGACGATGTCACCAACTTTAACGTCCAGTGGCTGCACAGTTCCGTTTTCCAGGATGCGGCCCTTACCGACAGCGATGATTTCGCCACGCGTTGATTTTGCTGCTGCTGAACCGGTCAGAACGATGCCGCCAGCAGACTTGGTTTCAACTTCTTTACGTTTGACGATCACACGATCATGTAACGGACGAATACTCATTGATAGCTCTCCTTTGAGAAAGTCATTATCAGTTATGGATGACGCCGGGCCGCACGCGGTTTTCCGGCTAGTGCCCTGAGAGATGGGGATAGCTTTTTCCCCCTTCAAGGGGGAATCGAAAAAAAATTTGCGAAAGTGTTACCATCGCCTCTCTTTTGATGGTGGCAGGACGATGGAAATGAGTGGACTCAAGCAGGAGTTGGGGCTGGCACAGGGCGTTGGCTTACTCTCCACCTCCTTGTTAGGCACGGGCGTGTTTGCCGTACCCGCCCTGGCCGCGCTGGTCGCGGGGAATAACAGCCTGTGGGCGTGGCCGGTGTTGATTGTGCTGGTTTTCCCGGTGGCAATTGTCTTCGCCATCCTCGGGCGGCATTTTCCCAACGCGGGCGGCGTGGCGCATTTTGTCGGCATAGCGTTTGGTCCGCGCCTTGAGCGCGTCACCGGCTGGCTGTTTCTCTCCGTCATTCCGGTTGGTCTTCCTGCGGCGTTGCATATTGCGACCGGCTTTGGTCAGGCGCTGTTTGGCTGGCATAACGCGCAGTTGTTGCTGGCCGAACTGGGCACGTTGGCTATCGTCTGGTGGGTGGGCTCGCGCGGCGCCAGCTCCAGCGCCAATCTGCAGACGCTGGTTGCGGTGCTGATTGTTGCGCTCGTTGCCGCAATCTGGTGGGCGGGCGATATCACAATAAAAGAAATTCCCTTTCCCGCGGTAACAGACGTCGACCATTCACAGCTTTTCGCCGCCCTCTCCGTCATGTTCTGGTGTTTTGTGGGCCTGGAAGCCTTTGCACATCTGGCGTCGGAATTTAAGCAGCCTGAACGTGATTTTCCCCGCGCGCTGATGATTGGCCTGCTGCTGGCGGGTACGGTCTATTGGGCGTGTACCGTGCTGGTATTACACTTCAACGCGTTCGGTGCGGATCTCGCTGCCGCTGCATCGCTGCCGGGCATTGTGGTTGAATTGTTCGGTGTGAAAGCGCTGTGGATCGCCTGCGTCATCGGCTATCTGGCCTGTTTTGCCAGCCTGAATATTTATATCCAGAGCTTTGCCCGGCTGGTGTGGTCGCAGGCGCTCGACAAACCTGAGAATCGCCTCGCGCGCCTGTCTAAACGCCAGCTTCCGCTGAATGCCCTGAATGCCGTGCTGGGCTGCTGCGTCCTGAGTTCGCTGTGTATTTACGCGCTGGATATCAATCTGGACGCGCTGATCGTTTACGCCAACGGCATTTTCATCATGATCTACCTGCTGTGTATGCTCGCGGGTTGCCGTCTGCTGAAAGGTCGCTATAAAGCCCTGGCGGTCGTTGGGGGTGTGCTTTGCCTACTGCTGCTGGCGATGGTGGGATGGAAGAGTCTGTACGCTATTGTCATGCTGGCAGGGCTGTGGCTGTTTTTACCGAAACAGCAGAATCCGTAGGCCCGGTAAGCGAAGCGCCACCGGGCAAAAAAATCACCGATCGTCTTTATGATCTAGCCGGTCGCGCTGGTCGTCCTTACGCTGGTACTCCCCTTCAAACGTATCACCCGGCCCGGTGCTGAACCCGCCACCCGGCATGCGGCTGAAACGCAGATGCGGCAGCAGCTTCATGGTCAGGTGCTTCTGCACCGGCGGTAACAGCAGCAACAGGCCGAGGAAATCGGTGAAGAACCCCGGCAGGATCAGCAGCAGGCCCGCAATAATCAGCGACACGCTTTTGATCATCTCGGCTGCCGGGCTTTCACCCGCGGCCATCTTCTGCTGCATTAACAGGAAATTTTTGAAACCCTGATTACGCACCAGCGACATGCCGATGACGGAGGTGAAGATCACCAGAATCAACGTCAGCAGCACGCCCAGCACATGGGCAACCTGAATGAAAATCGAAATCTCAATGTAAACATAGAGAAAGAAAGCAATAAACGGTATCCAGCGCACTGGCATCTCCTGTAGGGCAGGTGCCATCTGGCCCCTGTCTGAATGTGTTCGCAAAACGCGTTTTTTAGAGATGGCGACGGTTAGCCAAAATTCAATCGGTTTGCACGGATATTTTTTTCGGAAATATTAAAGCGGTGACACATTTCACAGATTAATAATTATCATGGAATCGGGTCGATAATAAGTGATCCAGCTTACGGCAATTCGCTATCATCAGCATATGATCTCGAACATCAGGCCGATTGAGGGAATAATCGTCGGTCAGAAAATATTCAAAACCACATATATACTGTGTGTTTAGTACAATCCATCGGCAGCTTGAAAAGAAGGTTCACATGTTAAACAACATTCGTATCGAAGAAGATTTGTTGGGTACCAGGGAAGTTCCAGCGGATGCCTACTATGGTGTTCACACTCTGAGAGCGATTGAAAACTTCTACATCAGCAACAGCAAAATCAGCGACATCCCTGAATTTGTGCGTGGCATGGTGATGGTAAAAAAAGCCGCGGCTCTGGCGAACAAAGAGCTGCAAACCATTCCTAAAAGCGCTGCAAATGCGATTATCGCCGCGTGCGATGAAGTGCTGAACAACGGCAAATGCATGGATCAGTTCCCGGTTGACGTCTATCAGGGCGGCGCGGGCACCTCCGTCAACATGAACACCAACGAAGTGCTGGCGAACATCGGCCTGGAGCTGATGGGGCATCAGAAAGGTGAATACCAGTACCTGAACCCGAACGACCACGTTAACAAATGTCAGTCCACCAACGACGCGTACCCAACCGGGTTCCGCATCGCGGTGTATGCTTCTGTCGTCAAACTGGTCGACGCGATCAATCAGCTGGGCGATGGCTTCCAGCGTAAAGCCGTTGAGTTCCAGGACATCCTGAAAATGGGCCGTACCCAGTTGCAGGACGCGGTCCCCATGACCCTCGGACAGGAATTCCACGCGTTTAACGTGCTGCTGAACGAAGAGACCAAAAACCTGCTGCGCACGTCCGAGCTGCTGCTGGAAGTGAACCTGGGGGCAACCGCCATCGGTACACGTCTGAATACGCCGGATGGCTATCAGCAGCTGGCGGTACAGAAGCTGGCTGAAGTGTCCAACCTGCCGGTTGTGCCTGCGGAAGACCTGATTGAAGCGACCTCCGACTGCGGCGCCTATGTGATGGTGCACAGCGCGCTGAAGCGTCTGGCGGTGAAACTGTCCAAAATCTGTAACGACCTGCGCCTGCTCTCCTCCGGTCCACGCGCTGGCCTGAATGAAATCAACCTGCCAGAGTTGCAGGCGGGTTCGTCCATCATGCCAGCTAAAGTAAACCCGGTGGTGCCGGAAGTGGTGAACCAGGTTTGCTTCAAGGTTATTGGTAACGATACGACCGTCACCATGGCTTCCGAAGCCGGTCAGCTCCAGCTGAACGTGATGGAGCCAGTGATTGGCCAGGCGATGTTTGAATCCATCCATATTCTGACCAACGCCTGCTACAACCTGCTGGAAAAATGCATTAACGGCATCACCGCCAATAAAGAGGTGTGTGAAGGTTACGTATATAACTCAATCGGCATCGTCACCTACCTCAACCCGTTCATCGGCCACCACAACGGCGACATCGTCGGTAAGATTTGCGCCGAAACCGGTAAGAGCGTGCGTGAGGTCGTTCTTGAGCGAGGATTGTTGACCGAAGCCGAGCTGGACGATATCTTCTCCGCCCAGAACCTGATGCATCCGGCCTATAAAGCGAAACGATATACCGATGAAAGCGAACAGTAACCGTTCAGGCTAAGCTTCCGAAAGGCACGTCACTTGTGACGTGCCTTTTTTCTTTATGGGCGTTACCAAAACACAACAATTCAATATCAACTTGTTAATAAGCAAGGCAGGTCTTTATGTTTGGAGCAGAACTCGTCATCGTCCTGTTGGCGATTTATTTGGGCGCACGACTCGGGGGTATCGGCATCGGTTTTGCCGGCGGTCTCGGGGTGCTCGTACTTACCCTGATCTTTCAGATTAAACCCGGCGCAATCCCTTTTGACGTTATCGAAATCATCATGGCGGTTATCGCTGCCATTGCGGCCATGCAGGTCGCTGGCGGTATGGACTACCTGGTGAGCCTGGCGGAGCGTATGCTGCGTCGCCATCCGAAATACATCACCTTCCTTGCCCCGCTGGTGACGTGGTTTATGACCATTCTCGCCGGCACTGGCCACACCGCGTTCTCCACGCTGCCGGTGATCACCGAAGTGGCCAAAGAGCAGGGCATTCGCCCGTCTCGCCCTCTCTCTATTGCCGTGGTGGCGTCCCAGATTGCGATCACCGCCTCGCCAATCTCAGCCGCCGTGGTCTTTTTCGCGGGGATCCTTGAGCCGATGGGCGTGAGCTACCTGACGCTGCTGGCGATCTGTATTCCGGTCACGCTGATTGCGGTGATGATCACCGCCGTGCTGTGTAACTTCCTCGGCGCCGAGCTGAAAGACGATCCGGTTTACCAGGAGCGCCTGGCAAAAGGCGAAGTGAGCCTGCGCGGAAGCCAGGTCTTCGAGCTGAAGCCGCATGCAAAACGCTCCGTGCTGCTGTTCCTGATCGGTATCGTCGCCGTGATGTTCTACGCGACCGCCATCAGCGATACGGTAGGTCTGATCCAGAACCCGGTTCTGCCGCGTAACGAAGCCATTGTGGTCTTCATGCTGACCATCGCGACGCTGATTAGCATCACCTGTAAAATCGACACCAGCGAAGTGCTGAACGCCAGCACTTTCAAATCCGGTATGAGCGCCTGCGTGTGCGTGCTGGGCGTGGCGTGGCTCGGTGATACCTTCGTCAAAGCACACATCAGCGATATCCAGACCGTTGCAGGCGACCTGCTGCACAACTATCCGTGGCTGCTGGCGGTGGTGCTGTTCTTTGCGGCGACGCTGCTGTATTCCCAGGCCGCGACCACCAAAGCGCTGATGCCTGCGGCACTGATGCTGGGCGTGACGCCGCTGACAGCAATTGCTTCTTTTGCGGCCGTTTCCGCCCTGTTCGTGCTGCCAACCTACCCAACCCTGCTGGCCGCAGTTGAGATGGATGACACCGGCTCAACCCGCATCGGTAAGTACGTGTTTAACCACGCGTTCCTGATCCCGGGCGTGGTGGCGATTACGCTCTGCGTGATCCTCGGCTTTATCATTGGTGGCATTGTGCTGTAAACGGTTAGCCGTTGTAAAAATAGTTAAAATCGGGCCGCTCTGCGGCCCGTTTCATTAATGACCAATCGCATGGCGTGATATAGTGAAGACTTTCGTGATGAGGAGGTCGACTTGTGAACACGCCTGATGCTGTTGTTGTACTGTGTACCGCCCCTGATGAAGCCTCTGCCCAGGATCTCGCCGCCAAAGTGCTGGCCGAAAAACTGGCTGCCTGCGTCACGCTTTTACCCGGCGCAACCTCCCTTTATTACTGGGAAGGCAAGCTGGAGCAAGAGTACGAAGTCCAGATGTTGCTCAAAACCAATCTGACCAACCAGCAGGCGCTCCTCGACTGCCTCAAGTCTCATCATCCATACCAAACCCCGGAGCTGCTGGTGCTGCCAGTAGTCCACGGCGATAACGATTATCTCTCATGGCTCAACGCTTCATTACGCTGATCCTGCTGCTGTGCAGCACGTCAGTTTTTGCCGGGTTGTTTGACGCACCCGGCCGTTCGAACTTTATTCCTGCCGACCAGGCGTTCGTTTTCGACTTTCAGCAAAACCAGCACGATCTCAGCCTCACCTGGCAGGTGAAAGAGGGTTACTACCTCTACCGCAAGCAGGTCAGCATTACACCAGCAAAGGCTGACGTTGGCGCATTGCAGATGCCCGCAGGCGAATGGCATGAGGACGAGTTCTACGGCAAAAGTGAAATTTATCGCCAGCGCTTAAGCGTGCCCGTCACGGTGAATCAGGCGGATAAAGGCGCTACCCTGACGGTGACGTATCAGGGGTGTGCCGACGCCGGGTTCTGCTATCCGCCGGAAACAAAAGTCGTGCCGCTGAGTGAAGTCAAAGGCGTAGCCGCGGCTTCTCCGCCTCCTGCGAGCGAAGAAACCAAAGGCCGCGCTGACCTGCCTTTCTCCGCGTTATGGGCGTTACTGATTGGTATCGGTATCGCCTTTACGCCCTGCGTATTGCCCATGTATCCGCTTATCTCTGGCATCGTGCTGGGCGGCAAGCAACGCCTTTCCACCGCCCGCGCGCTGGTGCTGGCCTTTATCTACGTGCAGGGCATGGCGCTAACCTATACCGCGCTTGGCCTCGTGGTCGCCGCTGCTGGATTGCAGTTCCAGGCAGCCCTTCAGCACCCTTATGTGCTTATCGGGCTGTCAGCGGTGTTTATTCTGCTGGCGCTGTCGATGTTTGGCCTGTTTACCCTGCAACTGCCCTCTTCCCTGCAAACCCGTCTGACGCTGATGAGTAACCGTCAGCAGGGTGGCTCTGCGGGCGGCGTGTTCGCTATGGGTGCCATCGCCGGTCTGATTTGCTCTCCCTGCACCACCGCGCCGCTGAGCGCCATCCTGTTATACATTGCCCAGAGCGGCAACCTGTGGCTCGGCGGCGGCACGCTGTACCTCTACGCGCTCGGCATGGGCCTGCCGCTGATCCTGGTGACGGTGTTTGGCAATCGTCTGCTGCCGAAGAGCGGCCCGTGGATGGAGACGGTGAAAACCGCGTTCGGTTTTGTCATTCTGGCGCTCCCGGTATTCCTGCTGGAACGCATCATCGGTGACGTCTGGGGTACACGTCTGTGGGCGATGCTCGGCGTGGCCTTCTTCAGCTGGGCGTTTATCGTGAGTCTGGGTGCGAAGAAGCCGTGGATGCGTCTGGTACAGATCCTTCTGCTGGCGGCCGCGCTGGTGAGCGTCCGTCCTTTGCAGGACTGGGCGTTTGGCACCCCGACAGGTCAGACGCAGGCTCATCTGAATTTTATACAGATTAAGAACGTGGATGACCTTAACCGCGCCCTGGCGCAGGCGAAAGGCAAACCGGTCATGCTCGATCTCTATGCCGACTGGTGCGTGGCCTGCAAAGAGTTTGAAAAATACACCTTCAGCGATCCGCAGGTACAACACGCGCTGAGCGATACCGTTCTGCTTCAGGCGAACGTTACCGCCAACAGCGCGCAGGATAAGGCGCTGCTGAAGCAACTTAACGTGCTCGGTTTGCCTACCATCCTGTTCTTCAACGAACAGGGGGCAGAACAGCCGACGCAGCGTGTAACCGGGTTTATGGACGCGACGGCATTCAACGCGCATTTGCGCAATCGCCAACCGTAAACAACACTTTAGACGGGACAAACCGTTGGGAATAGCGGAGGAGATAACCGTGCAACGCGAAGACGTACTGGGACAAGCCCTGCAATTACTTGAGATTCAAGGGATCGCCAGCACCACGCTTGAGATGGTAGCCGACCGTATCGATTACCCTCTGGATGAACTTAAGCGCTTCTGGCCGGATAAAGAGGCGCTGCTTTATGATGCCCTGCGCTATCTCAGCCAGCAGGTGGATATCTGGCGCAGACAGCTGATGCTGAATGAAGAACTGACCACCGAGCAAAAGCTATTGGCACGCTATACCGCGCTGACGGAGTGTGTTACCAACAACCGTTACCCTGGCTGCCTGTTTATCGCCGCCTGCACCTACTTCCCCGATCCCGGACATCCTATCCATCAGCTGGCAGATCAGCAAAAACGTGCGGCGCACGAGTTTACACACGAGCTGCTGACCACACTTGAAGTGGATGACCCGGCGATGGTCGCGAAGCAGATGGAGTTGGTGCTGGAAGGTTGCCTGAGCCGTATGCTGGTGAACCGTAGCCAGGCTGATGTGGATACGGCGCACCGTCTGGCGGAAGATATTTTGCGGTTTGCACAGTGCCGTATGGGTGGCGCACTGACCTAAGCCAGCATTCCCGTCCAGGCGGAGATAAACAAACACAGCGCCATTACGCGCTGAAATCGCACCATCGCCACGGTGGTGCGGAAAATCCGGTTTACCGCCTTTCCCAGCCACGCCCAGCACAACAAACAGACCACTGAGATCGCCAGGAACCATAGCGCCATCAGCGCAATATCCCGTAATGCATGGTCGCTTGCCGGTGCAAACAGACTGACAACTGCCAGCGCCATCATCCAGGTTTTCGGATTCACAATCTGTAATAACGCCGCCGCCCGGGCGGTAAATCGTACAGGGCGTCTGGAGGAGAGATTCGCGGCCGGGGCGCTAAACAGCTGCCAGCTCATCCAGGAAAGCCACAGCACGCCCGCCCAGCTCATCACCTGACGTATCAGCGGATACTGGCGTAACGCTTCTCCTGCCCCTGCGCCGGAAACCAGGACAATAGCGCTGGCGGCAATACACCCACCGAGGATCGCAGGTACCGTATTTTTTACGCCAAAGTGCTGACTGTTAGCCAGCACCAGAATATTGGTTGGCCCCGGCGTAATGGAGGCGACAAACGCAAACAGCAGGAAGGATAATAAATTCACAGGTGGCTCCTTTTTAGTAGAGCCATGAATGTGCCGTTATTTTCTGGAAACGTCTGGAAGGTTTGTGCACAACCGACGGTAGTGTGCCGGAGAAATACGGTACGCCCGCTGGAACCAGCGACCAAGATGGCTTTGATCGGCAAAACCCACTGCCGTGGCAACATCAACAGGCAGTCCCCCACACGCCAGCATCTGTCGGGCCTTTGCCAGACGCAGCTGGATAAGCCAGGCGTGCGGCGCGAGGTGAAACTCGCGCTTAAAGCAGCGGGTGAGGGTAAAGCGATCCGTCCCCGTCTCACGCGCAAGGTCTGACAGCCCCACGTTCTCGCCGATATGCGCATAGAGATAGTCGCGGGCACGATGCGCCACGGCGGAGCTTTGTAACTGAGACGGGAGTCTCTTACGCCAGTGGCAGTGGGCTGTAATCTGAGAGAGCAGGTTATCCATTGTGCTTTGCTGCACGATTTTCATTTCATCGTTATGCAACGAGGCGAACGTATCACCAATAGAGCGCACCAGCTGAGGCTCCCGCGTCAGCGTTTGGGCAAAGTGGAGGGTGTAGCTCCCGGGAGTCGCGTCGTACAGACCCTGAAGCGTACGGGTGAGCCAGCGTTCATCGAGATAAAAGGTCAGATAAGTAAAGCCACCCTCTACCGGCGCATCACCGTCATGGATTTCACCAGGCTCAAGTAAAAAAGCATCGCCCGGCTGGCTATGGTGCCGTTCACGCCGACAGTGGAACTGCTGCGTGCCGGAAAGGGTTATTCCGACCAGATAGCTGTCGTGCCAGTGGGGATCAAAGGCGTGCCCTTCGAAATGTGCCTTGATTGTTTCAATACCTGTTTCTGCATGCTGACGCAGCTCAAGCCAGTCATTTGCCATACTGCCCTCCTCTTTACCGTCAGCATTGTCATAGCTTGCCTGAACTGTCTGGAAGATTTGTGCAATTTCAGCGCACAAACGGACAGATTGCCGCAAACTTAAGCAGTTGAACAGCTTTTCCCGAAATAATGTTGACGATCGCGCGCGATTGCGGTTTAATGCGCTCCGTTGCCCGGATAGCTCAGTCGGTAGAGCAGGGGATTGAAAATCCCCGTGTCCTTGGTTCGATTCCGAGTCCGGGCACCACTATTTAAAGAACCCAGCCTATGGCTGGGTTTTTGCTTTTCTGCGTTTATCAAAACCTTACCTTATTTTTATTCCTGTTATCTCTTCCCAGTAAGATCGTGCGATTAGCATTGCCCGGTGGCGCTGCGCTTACCGGGCCTACAAAACCTGTAGGCCGGATAAGGCGAAGCCGCCATCCGGCTTGATTTCTGACGCACAAAGCAAAAAACCCCGCACCTTACGGTACGGGGTTTCTTTAATTGATGCCTGGCAGTTCCCTACTCTCACATGGGGAGACCCCACACTACCATCGGCGCTACGGCGTTTCACTTCTGAGTTCGGCAT
>Ga0268257_1002973_pt1 | contig 11200 bp, 13 predicted proteins | sample AgamicAtPrz_FD_200249 | JGI IMG/M metagenome (GOLD analysis project Ga0268257, IMG submission 200249) | Agave microbial communities from Guanajuato, Mexico - At.P.rz (v2) (version 3) | ecosystem: Host-associated > Plants > Phyllosphere > Phylloplane/Leaf | place: Guanajuato, Mexico | collected...
TACGGGCCGATGCGCGCATCGGCGCCGACCTTGGCCTGCTGCAGGTGGCTGAACGCCTCGATCTGGGTGCCGGCGTCGATGGTGACGTCGCGCAGCACGCAATGCGGGCCGACGCGCACGCCGTTGCCGAGCACCACCTTGCCTTCGAATACGCAGCCCACGTCGATGAACACGTCACGGCCGCAGGTCAGGCTGCCCCGCACGTCGAAACGGTGCGGATCGGCCAGCGTGACACCGGCCTCGAGCTGGCGACGCGCCTGTTCGTGCTGCCAGCGGCGCTCGAGTTCGGCCTGTTGCAGGCGGCTGTTCACGCCCAGCGTTTCCCAGCTGGCGCCGGGCTGCGCGGCGTTGACCGGCACGTGGTCGGCGACGGCCAGACCGATGATGTCGGTCAGGTAGTACTCGCCCTGGGCGTTGTTGTTGTCGATGCGCGTGAGCCAGTCCTTGAGCTTCGCGGTGGGCGCGCACAGGATGCCGGTGTTCACTTCCTTGATGGCGCGCTGCGCCTCGCTGGCGTCTTTGTGCTCGACGATGGCGACCACCTGGCCGGCCTCGCTGCGCACGATGCGGCCGTAGCCGGTGGAGTCTTCGAGCACCTCGGTCAGCACCGCCACGCCCTGGCCGCGCGCCTCGAGCAGCTTGCGCAGCGTCTCGGGCTGCACCAGCGGCACGTCGCCGTAGAGCACCAGCGTGACGTCGTCGGCGCCATCGCCCTCGAGCAATTGCGGCACGGCCTGCTGCACGGCGTGGCCGGTGCCGTGTTGCGGCTGCTGCAGCGCAAAGGCCAGGTCTTCCTTGCCTTCGTACGCCGCCTTGACGCGGTCGGCGCCATGGCCCACCACCACGATCACGCGGGCGGGATCGAGCTGGCGTGCGCTGCCGAGCACGTGGCTCAGCATCGGCTGGCCAGCCAGCGTGTGCAATACCTTGGGGAGATCGGACTGCATGCGTTTGCCGAGTCCAGCGGCGAGGATGACTACATTGAGCATAGAACCAACACGTAAGTTAAAAGGGCGGACACGGCGTGTCCGCCTGGATTCGGAAGAATCGGCGCAGCCGCTACGTGGAGCGGCGTGCCGGCTTGATCGAGGTCTTGGCCACGCCGCGCGCGGCGGGCTTGGCATCAGGCTTCTTGGCCGCCTCGGTGGTCTTGGTGGCCGACTTCGCGGCTTTCTTGGCCGGGGTTTTGGCCGCGGTCTTGGAGGCGCGTTTTGCGCCCGTTTTGGCGGCGGACTTGCCGGCGGGCTTGCCGGCCGGCGCCGTGCCCGCGGAGGTCTTGGCGGAGCCCGCCCCCGGCGTATCGGCACCGGTCTCGCCCATCATCTGCGGCAGCGTGGCGGCGGTGGCCGCGGCGATCTGGTTGAACTGCTGTTGCAGCAGTCCCCACCAGGCCTGTGACGCCTGAGTGGCCTGCGCGGCAGCGAGGTTGAGCGCTTCCGCGCCGGCATCCGCGGCCGACGCGCCGGTGGCCGCATCCGCATCGGCGGGCGGTTCGGCCGTCGCGTCCGGCGGCGGCGTCTGGCCGAAGGGCGACTGACCGAACGGCGAAGCGCCCGCCGGCTGGCCCGGCGCGGGCTTCAGGCCCAGCGCCACTTCCAGCGGCGAGGGGTCGCTCGACGAACGCGGCGAGCCGGTGTCCATGCTGGACACGCTACCCACGAACGAACGCAGCGTGGCGATGGTGGCGCGCTGCACCTCCATGCCCTGGATCGTGGACGACAGCATCTGCAGATTCAGGCGCAGCCAGCCTTCGACTGCGCGCAGCTCGGTGATGCGGCGCTCGAGCTCCTCGACATTGAGCGGCGGCGTCATGGGCAGCGATTGCGCCAGCCCGCCGGGCCCGGCGAGGCCGGCCCAGGCCTGACGCATCATTTCCATGCTGGCGAGCAGCGGATTGCCCGACAAATCGGAATCCTGCCCCATGCCGGGCATCACGAACGGGTTGGTGTTCGAATCGCTCATTCGGTCTCCTGTGGTGCGTCGGGGCGGCGCTCAGCGCGGCAGCAATTGATCGTTTTCGACACGCACCGGCGCGCCGGTGGCGAAGGCGAACGGCTGCGCACTACGGAAAGTACGCTGGCTGCCGTCGTCCATGCGCACCACGGCTTCGTAATGCGTCACCGTCTGTTGCTGCCTAATATTACGCTCGACTTCGCGGCCTGCCAAAGCGCCGCCCACGGCGCCCAGCACCGTCAGCGCGTCCTTGCCGTGTCCGCCGCCGAACTGGTTGCCGACCACGCCGCCCACCACGCCGCCCGCGACCGTGCCGACGATGTGATTGCTGTTGTCGCGCACCGGCACCTGCACGGTGCGGATCGATGCCACGGTGCCGCAGCTCGGGCAGGACGCGGGCTGGCGCGCCTGCGGGGCCGGCTGCGCCGGCGCGGGTTGGGCTTGTCCCTGCGCGACGTGCGACGGCAGGCCGTTCTGGGCGCGGGCGGCCGGGACGGCGCCGGGATCGGCCGGCGCGAGATTGGCGGCTTCGGGGCCGGAATTGGCGGCTTGCTCCGCGCTCATCGGCGCGTCGCCAGGCCGCTGCTGCGCGCCGGGGGTGGGCAGCCAGCCCAGAATGGCGGCGACCGCCACCGTGCACAACACGATCACGGCAACCGCGGCAGCGGCGAAAAGCGGGTGCAATCCGCGGCGCGGACCCGGGCCCGACGACCCGGCAGACGGAGTGTTCATGGCGTGCTCCATGCGTAACGGTAACGGCCCGTTGTATAGCACCCCGGCAGGCGTGTCGCGGTTTCGGCGTATTGCGTTCGTGACCCTTTGCAAAACCGGTCACGCCGCCTTTCGCGGGCCCCTTCCTCGCGGCTGGACAGCCCTGCCGATTCTGGGACAATGGTCTTATGACTTCCGCTGAAACGCCCATCACGCTGGCCGCCCTCGAGCAGGCCATCAACTACTGGCGCAACCGTCTGCCCTCGCAGGGCGAAGAGGCGCGGTTGTGCGCCGAGGCCGCCGCGCTGGCGGTGCCTTATGCCGCCATGATCATGGCGCATGCACGCGAGTTCGCGCGCGCCGAGCTGTCCGAGGCAGCGCGCACGGCATTCCAATCCTGGGAAAGCGCCCACCAGGGCGCGGCACGCTGAGCTCCGCAAGGGGAGCCCGCCGGGATTGCCCCGGCGGCGCCCCGCTCGATTATTTGGCGTCGAGCAGCAGCTTGAGGTCGTGGGCCACGGCGTCCACGCCGATGGTGCTGTTGGCCAGCACGCGCGAATCGCCCTTGGTATCGAACAGGTAAAAGCCTGCCGAGTGGTCCATCGTGTAGGTGCTGCCATCCTTGCTCGGCACCTTGGCGTAATAGGCCTTGAACGAGCCGGCCGTCTTGCGCACCTGTTCCGGCGTGCCGGTCAGGCCCAGAAAGCGCGAATCGAACGTCGTTACATACTGCTTCAGGATATCCGCCGTGTCGCGCTCGGGATCGACCGACACCAGCATGACCTGGACGCGGTCGGCGTCGGGGCCGAGCTTTTCCATGACCTGGGCCAATTCGGCGAGCGCCGTCGGGCACACGTCGGGACACTGCGTGAAGCCGAAGAACACCACCAGCGCCTTGCCCGAGAAGTCGGACAGCTTGCGCGGCGTGCCGTTGTGGTCGACCAGATCCAGGCCTTTGCCCAGCTGCGTGCCCGTGATGTCGCTACCCTTGAACGCCGGCTTGGTCTCGCCGCAGGCGGCCAGGGTGAAGGCGACGGTGGCGGCGGCCGCGGCGCACAGCACCCGGCGACGGACAGGGGAAAGCAAGGACATCAGGCGAGGTCTCCGGTAAGTGGCGTTCAGCGCAGCAGCGCCAAGGCCCAGTGATCCACCAGCAGCGCGCCGAACAGCAGCGCGAGGTACAGGATCGAGAAGCGGAACAGACGGCGCGAACGCTCGTCGGTGTAATGACGGTAAAGGCCCCAGGCATGCGCCAGGAAGATCGTGCCCAGCACGACGGCCACGGCCAGATAGAACAGGCCGCTCATGCGGATCACGTAAGGCAGGATCGTGACCGCCAGCAGGACACAGCTGTACAGCAGAATCTGCAGACGCGTGTACTTGCTGCCGTGCGTGACGGGCAGCATCGGCAGACCCGACTGCTCGTAGTCTTTGCAGCGGTAGAGCGCCAGCGCCCAGAAGTGCGGCGGGGTCCAGATGAAGATGATCAGCACCAGCGTCCAGGCTTCGGCGGGCGTGGCGTTGGCCACGGCGGCCCAGCCCAGCGCGGGCGGCATCGCGCCCGACAGGCCGCCGATCACGATGTTCTGCGGCGTGCGCGGCTTGAGAATCACGGTATAGATCACCGCATAACCGACGAACGTGGCGAAGGTGAGCCACATCGTGAGCGGATTGACCAGGTGATACAGCACCAGCATGCCCGCGCCGCCGAGCAGACCCGACAGGGCCAGCACGTGCGCGGGCGAAATGGTGCCCTGGGCCGTGGCGCGGCGGGCCGTGCGGGCCATGCGCGCGTCGACCTCCTGCTCGATCAGGCAGTTGATGGCGAACGCGGCGGCGGCCAGGAGCCAGATGCCGAGCGTGCCGAACACGACCTTGTCGAGCGGGGGGACACCGGGAACCGCGAGGAACATGCCGATGACGGCACAGAAGACGGCGAGCTGCGTCACCCGCGGCTTGGTCAGCACGAGGTATTGACGCAGCAAACCCTGTTGGGGAGCAGCGATTGAAGACATGATGCTCAGTATTTTACCAACCAAGTCAAGGACTTGCCGGGGCAAATTGTCGCACCGGCGGCCCGCCGGCCGTTGCCAGCCGCACCAGGGCCACCACGCAGGCCAGCGTCAGGCCGGCAGCCCCCCCATTGTGCAACACCGCGATCAGCAGCGGCCACTGGAAGAAAATCGTCGTCAGGCCGGTCAATAATTGCGCAGCCAGCAGGACCAGGATCAGCCGCGCCGGACCCCGCACGCCCGCCAGACGCTGCATTTTCCAGGCCAGCACGCCCAGATACGCCAGCACGACAAAGGCGAAATTGCGGTGGACCCAGTGGATCGCCGTGAGCGCATGCTGCGAGATCATTTCGCCCGAGGGCAGCTCGCCCAGGCCCCGGATCACCGAGAACCCGCCGTGGAAGTCCATCTCGGGCACCCAGGCGCCGTGGCAGGTCGGGAAATCCATGCAGGCCAGCGCGGCGTAATTGGTGCTCACCCATCCGCCCAGCGTCACCTGGACGGCCAACAAGCCCAGGCCGAACGCGAGCGGCACCATGAAGCGCGCCGCCTGGGCCGGCAGGGCGATGTGCGGGCGCTCGCGCGCGGCGAGCCAGGTCAGCAAGGCCAGCAGCGACAGCCCCAGCACCAGGTGGGCGGTCACCACCGCGGGCATCAGCTTGTGCGTGACGGTCCAGGCACCGAAGGCGCCCTGGATGCACACGGCCACCAGCGACACCGTCGCCAACGTGGGCGTGCGACCGAGCACGCGGCGGTGGCGCCACGCCATGTAAACGATCGCGATGATCAGCATGCCCAGGAAGGCGCCGACATAGCGGTGGATCATCTCGATCCAGGCCTTCGACAGGGTCACCGGCCCGAAGGGCATGGCCTGGGCCGCTTCGTGGATGTCGGCGCGCGCGCCCAGCGGCGTCACGCTGCCATAGCAGCCGGGCCAGTCGGGACAGCCCAGGCCCGAGTCGGTCAGGCGCACGAAGGCGCCGAACATGATGAGGTCCAGCGTGAGAAACCAGGTGAAGAAGACGAGCTTGCGATAGCGCTCTTTGATGCGATCCATGAATCAGCCAATACGCGAGTTATACAAAAGCCGGCTGATGTCCTTGCGCACCGACACGCCATCGGCGTTGTCCGGGAACTGCAGCATCAGGTTGCCCAGCGGGTCAACCACCCAGATCGGGCCCAGCAGCGCGGACGCGTCGTCGGTCGCGGCCTGCGGGCCCAGCAAGAAGGACCGCAGCGCGTCGGGACGAGCCCGCACCATCACCGTGCCTTGGTAGGCGTTCAGCACCTTTTCGGGTACCGGCGCGTCGTCGGTGATGATCCACACCCGCGCCAGCCGGTCGACGTTCTTGCCTTGGGCCGCGTGGGAATTGCGCGCGATGAAGAGTTTACGCGCACACGATTCCGGGCACGCGCCCTGGTCGACCGAGAGCAGTATCCACTTGCCGTCGAGGCTGCGCAGATCGAAGGGCTTGCCGTCGAGCGTGGTGAGTCCGAGCGCGCTGGCCTCGGGCACCGGTCGCTGCGGCGTCACCAGGGTGCCGTAGTTCTTCTGGTCCTGCGGCCACCACTGCGGATTGAAGTACACGACGAAGGCAGCCACGATCGGCGCCAGCGCGCACAGAAACACCAGGACCAGCGGCGTGAGCGAGCGTTTGGGTTGGGCAGTCGGCATGGTGGAAGCAGTCATGGAAGGCGATCTGTCGTTGAGGGGCTGGCGTGGCGGCGCGGGGCGCCCTGATCGATGAAACAGCAACGGGCGCCCGCTGGGCGCCCACGTCTACGGCTGCGCATTGGCGCGCTGCCGCGCCCGCTTCCAGGCCCGGCCCGCCACCACCAGCCACGCCAGCGCGGCGATGGCGGCGAAGCTGAACCACTGCAGCGCGTAGCCCTGATTCTGGCTGTAGTCGACAGACGGCCCGGGCCAGTCGCGCACGAGGCCATCGGCGGGCGAAGTGCTCGCGGCCGTCTGCATCAGCACGGTGGGCAAGAGCGCCAGCCCGGTCGACTGCGCATAGGCCGTCAGATCGAGGTTCTGCAGCACCGGCGCCGGGCCGTCGCCCAGGCGTGCCGGCAGGCGCGCGGCGCCCGCGCCGCCGAACGACCACAATTCGAAGAGGCGCGGCACGCGCTCGGCCAGCTCGCCCTGCACCGTGACCGGCCCGGCCTCGGCCGGCACGGCCGGCGCCTGCTGCGAGCCGGGCTGGCGCGCGACCCAGCCGCGCAGCACCAGCACGGCGTTGCGGCCATCGTCGAACACGAGCGGGGTGGCCAGCCAATATCCCGGCCGGCCCTGATGATTGCGATTCTCGAGCCAGACGCTGAGCTCGGGCCGCCAGGCGCCGCGCGCTTCGGCCGCCCGCCACGGCATATAGACGGCCGCACCCTGGCCGGCCGACAGCCTCAGCGGCGCCTGCTGCCGGCCCGCTTCGATCGCGGCGGCCACCGCCCGGCGCTCGTCGGCGCGGCGCAGTTGCCAGCGGCCCATCGACACCGTGACGGCGATGACGACGGCAAGCAACAACAACGCCAAAATCGTCTTGCGTCGCGAGTGCGGAAAAGCCATGTCTGCAATAATTTCGTTTTAACCGGAGGCCGGTATGCGCATCATCGTGGTGGTCGCTTTCATCGGGATCCTCGTCAGCCTGGGCTCGGCGTTGATCTACCTCATGCGCGACAAGGGTTCGACCAATCGTACGGTCAACGCACTGACCGTACGCATCGGCCTGTCGGTGGCGCTGTTTCTGTTCGTGCTGCTGGCCCATCACCTGGGCTGGATCGAAAGCACCGGCCTGCGCTGACCCGCCAGGCGGGCCGGCAGGCCGGCGCCGGCCTTGCTAGAACCAGTAAATAAACAGGTACAGGCCCAGCCACACCACGTCGACAAAGTGCCAGTACCAGGCGGCGCCCTCGAACCCGAAATGATGGTCGGGGCGGAAATGCCCGCGCAGCAGCCGCACCAGAATCACCGTCAGCATCGTGGCCCCCATGATCACATGGAAGCCGTGAAAGCCCGTGAGCATATAGAACAGCGAGCCATAGGCGCCCGAGTTGAACTTCAGGTTCAGGTCGCGATAGGCGTGAATGTATTCATACGCCTGACAGCCCACGAACAGAAAGCCCAGGATCACCGTGGCGGCGAGCCAGAAAATGGCTTTGCTGCGATGGTCTTCGCGCAGCGCATGGTGCGAAATCGTGAGCGTGACGCCCGAGGTCAACAGCAGCGCCGTGTTGATGGTGGGCAACCAGAACGGCCCCACCGTCTGGAAGGCCTCGACCACGCCGGCGGGCCCGAAATTGGGCCACTGCGCCTGGAAGTCGGGCCAGAGCATCAGCCGGTGATCGATGTCGCCCAGCCACGGCGTGGTGATGGTGCGCACATACCAGAGGGCACCGAAGAAGCCGGCAAAAAACATCACCTCCGAGAAGATGAACCAGCTCATGCCCCAGCGGTACGACGCGTCGATGCGTTTGCTGTTGAGGCCGCTCTCGGATTCGGCGATCGCGTCGCCGAACCAGTAATACAGCACCACCACGCCCGCCAGCAGGCCCGCCAGCACCAGCCACTTGGCGTAGGGCACGCCGTTGACCCAGCCGGCCGCGCCCACGCCGGTGGCCAGCAGCGCCAGCGCCATGCGCACCGGATGGCCGGACATCGCCGGGACGTAGTAGTACGGTGCCTCTTTGTGTGTTGCCGAGTGACTTGCACTCATGATGTTCTCCCTGATGCCGATGATTGGAGGATCGTTGGGGAATACGTTTGATCAGGACAGGCTGGCCACGGCAAAGCGCACGATGAGCACCAGCACGATCACGAACATCGCGGCGCCCAGCAGGCCGGCGATGATCAGGTGCACCGGGTTGAGCCGCGCGATGTCTTCCTGGTAACCCTTGCCCTTGCGCACGCCAAAAAAAGCCCAGAGCACGGCCCGCACCGTCTGCAGAAAACTCAGCTTGCGCCGAGACAGCTGGTGCAGGTCGTCGCTCATGTCAGTTGCCCATCATGTTGGTGAGCAATGACGCGCCACGCAGGAAGGTCCAGCCGAACACCGCCAGCACGAACAGCAGCAGGATCAGGCCCGCGATGCGATTACGGCGGCGTTGCTCGGGTGTCATGACCGTCTTGTCCATCGTTACTTGACCTCGGGCGGCGTCTCGAAGGTATGGAACGGCGCCGGCGACGGCACGGTCCATTCGAGCCCTTCGGCGCCTTCCCAGGGCTTGGCAGGCGCCGGTTCGCCCTTGCCGCGATAGCAGCGCAGCACGGCGTACAGGAAGATCAGCTGCGACAGGCCGAACCAGAACGCGCCGATGGTGGCGATCTGGTGGAAGGTCGTGAACTGCGCCGCGTAATCCACGTAGCGGCGCGGCATGCCGGCCAGCCCCATGAAGTGCATCGGGAAGAACGTCAGGTTGAACGACAGCATCGACGACCAGAAGTGCAGCTTGCCCAGGCGCTCGCTGTACATGCGGCCGGTCCATTTGGGCAGCCAGTAGTAGGTGCCCGCGAACAGCGCGAACAGCGAGCCGGCCACCAGCACGTAGTGGAAGTGCGCCACCACGTAGTAGGTGTCGTGCACCTGGATGTCGATCGGCGCCACCGACAGGATCAGGCCGGTGAAGCCGCCCATCGTGAACACGAAGATGAAGCCGATCGAAAACAGCATCGGCGTTTCGAAGGTCATGGAGCCGCGCCACATCGTGGCGACCCAGTTGAACACCTTCACGCCGGTCGGGATCGAGATCAGCATCGTGGCGTACATGAAGTACAGCTGGCCCGTCACGGGCATACCGGTCGTGAACATGTGGTGGGCCCACACGATGAACGACAGCACGGCGATCGAGGCGGTCGCGTAGACCATCGAGGCGTAGCCGAACAGGCGCTTGCGCGCGAATGCCGGCACGATGGCGGACACGATCCCGAACGCCGGCAGGATCATGATGTAGACCTCGGGATGGCCGAAGAACCAGAACACGTGCTGGTACAGCACCGGGTCACCGCCGGCGGCCGCATTGAAGAAGCCGGTACCGAAGTGGCGGTCGGTCAGCACCATCGTGATGGCCGCGGCCAGAACGGGCATCACCGCGATCAGCAGGAAGGCCGTGATGAGCCAGGTCCAGCAGAACAGCGACATCTTCATGAGCGTGAGGCCGGGCGCGCGCATGTTGAGGATGGTCACGATGACGTTGATCGCGCCCATGATCGACGAGGCGCCCATGATGTGCATCGCGAAGATCGCGAGGTCCATCCCCGGGCCCATCTGCGCCGACAGCGGCGCGTACAGCGTCCAGCCCGCGGCGGTGGCGCCGCCCGGCACGAAGAACGAGGCGGTCAGCATGAGACCCGCCACCGGCAGCAGCCAGAAGCTGAAGTTGTTCATGCGCGCGAACGCCATGTCGGATGCGCCGATCTGCAGCGGGATCATCCAGTTGGCGAAGCCCACGAAGGCCGGCATGATCGCGCCGAACACCATGATCAGGCCGTGCATCGTGGTGAACTGATTGAACAGCTCGGGGCGGAAAAACTGCAGGCCGGGCTGGAACAGCTCGGTGCGCAGCAAGAGGGCGAGCGTGCCGCCCTCGAGCAGCATGACGAACGAGAAGATGAGATACATCGTCCCGATGTCTTTGTGATTGGTGGCAAACAGCCAGCGACGCCAGCCCGTGGGCATGTCGTGGTGGTGGTCATCGTGACCGTGGCCGTGGCCCGGCGACACGTGGTCTACAGTGACGCTGCTCATGATCGACTCCTTCCTGCTGAAGCCGTCGGCCGGGAGCTCCCCGTGGCCGGCGGCGTATCTTTTGGTACGGAAACAGCTTCTGGAACAGCGCGCGCCTAGCGCGCGGCCGCGACATCCTTGGGCTGGACGATGGGGTCCTGACCCTTGCCCTCATTGCTCCAGGCATTGCGGGTGTAGGTGATGACAGCGGCGATCTCGACATCATTGAGCTGCCCGCCGAACGCGGCCATGGCCGTCCCGGGCTTGCCCTTGAGCACCACGTTGATCTGCTCGGCCTTGGGCCCGAGCACGACCTTGTCGCCGTCGAGCGGCGGGAAGGTTCCCGGCAGGCCTTTGCCGTTGGCCTGGTGACAGGCCACGCAGTTGCCCGCGAAGACTTTCTCACCACGCGCGATCAGCTCGGGACCGGTCCATTCCTTGTTGGGATCGTCGGCCTGAGCGGACATCAGCTTCTTCTGCTCGCCCGCCCATTTGTCGAAGTCTTCCTGGCTGCGCACGTCGACCACGATGGGCATGAACGCGTGATCCTTGCCACAGAGCTCGGCGCATTGGCCGCGGTACATGCCGACCTTTTGTGCGTTGAACCAGGTGTCGCGCAGGAAGCCCGGGATCGCGTCCTGCTTGACGCCCAGGTCGGGCACCATCCAGGAGTGGATCACGTCGCCGGCCGTCAGGACGATGCGCACCTTCTTGTCGACCGGCACCACGAGGGGATTGTCGACTTCCATCAGGTAGAACTCGCCCTTGGGCTCGCGATTTTCGATCTGCGCGCGCGGGGTGGAG
>Ga0268257_1002974_pt1 | contig 11197 bp, 10 predicted proteins | sample AgamicAtPrz_FD_200249 | JGI IMG/M metagenome (GOLD analysis project Ga0268257, IMG submission 200249) | Agave microbial communities from Guanajuato, Mexico - At.P.rz (v2) (version 3) | ecosystem: Host-associated > Plants > Phyllosphere > Phylloplane/Leaf | place: Guanajuato, Mexico | collected...
GCCGGTGGGTTGTTCACCTTGTCGCTGGTGTTGATCGGTGAGCGCTACCGAGACGATGCCCTGGTGCGGGCCAATGCCCACGTGGCCCAGCTGTGGGGCATCGGTTGCCTGCTGGGGCCGTTGCTGGCCGGCGCAGGTAGCCAGTGGATCAGTGGGCACGCCTTGCCGCTGCTGATGGCAGCAGGCGCCGCTGGGCTTGTGGTGCTGACCCGGCGGCCCGGAGCGTTCGAGCCTGCGGCGGCGTGACTGCGCAGCGCTAGAGCATCTTTTCCAGCCCGACCGCCTTGCTGATCCAGGCATTGAACCGCCGCCACAGGCTACCAGGCTCTGACGTGAGCACCCGCCGCTGTCCGTCCTCCTCGGTCACCCAGACCAGCTTGCCGCCGACGAGCTCAGGCTGGTAGCTCAGGGCCGGTGCCATGCCCTGCACCGCCAGCGCACGGGTGTATTCGGCAAGTTCGGGGCTGTGGACCAACACGCCGACTTCGGTGTTCCACAACACCGAGCGCGGATCGAAATTGAACGAGCCAATGAACGTCTTGTGACGGTCGAACACGATCGCCTTGCTGTGCAGGCTGGAATTGGAGCTGCCATGAAAACTCAGCTTGCCCGCGCTGGGGTCCCCGGGTTGGCGGCGCATTTCGTATAGCTTCACCCCGTGCTCCAGCAATGCCTTGCGGTAAGGGGCATAACCGCCGTGTACGGCAGGCACATCGGTGGCCTCCAGCGAGTTGGTCAACAGCTTTACCGAAATGCCCGCGTCGGCGCTCTGAGTGAGGTAAAGCAGCCCTGGTTCGCCGGGCACGAAATAAGCCGAGACCAGAATCAGTTCGTGACGCACATCGCGCAGGTCAGGGCCAAGTTGCCGTGTCAGCAGCAGCTGTGGGTCAGGCTCGTCATCGGCCAGCACCTTGCTGGGTGCGTCCCACAGCGCCTGGGCATGGGCCCATATGAGTTCGTTGCGCCAGGTGTCCAGCCGCGGCTGGGATTGATAGGCCATCAGGCGGTCATACAAGACCTTGCGCCGAGTTCTGGCTTCGGCCAGCGAGACCTCCAGCCGATGGCGGCTGGTGCGCAGGTCGCTGGCATTGGGCTGGTGCCAGAGGAAGTCGGTGATCGGGCGGCTCAGGGCGCTGTTCCAGTACTGATCGAAACTGTGTCCCAACTGCTCTGCTATAGGGCCCACACCCAGCAGATCGATGTCGGTGAAGTTCAGGTTGGGCTCGGCATCGAAGTACTCGTCGCCCAGGTTTCGCCCGCCGACGATGGCCATGCTGTTGTCCACCAGGAACAGCTTGTTGTGCATGCGCCGGTGCTGACGCGACAGGTTGAGCAACCGGCCCATGGCGCGCGTGACCCCGGTGGCGCGTCCCAGGTGCAGGGGGTTGAACACGCGGATCTGGATGTTCGGGTGGGCGGCGAGGGTGCCCATGATTGCATCCAGGCCGTCACTGGTGGTGTCGTCCAGCAGGATGCGTACCCGCACCCCCCGGTCTGCCGCCCGCAACAGTTCATGGACCAGGGCGCGGGTGCTGAGCCCGTCATGGACGATGTAGTACTGCACGTCGATGCTGGCCTGTGCATTGCGTATCAGCTCGGCGCGCGCCCGGAAAGCCTCGTTGCTGTTGGGGAGCAGGCGAAAGCCGGAACGGCCTTCATAAGGTGCTGCCTGGCGCAACACCGAGCGGCCGAACGCCGAACCATCGGCCGGCAGGGCTTGGCTGGTTTGGCGCGGCGTATCGACGCTGGCGCAGCCGCCGACGCCGAGCAGCAGCGTCAGCAGCAAGGGTAGGGCTCGCTGGAGTTTCAACGGTGGATCGTCCTGTGCAGCAGGGCTTTGGGGTTGGACAGTGGCAGGCAACGCAAAGTTACGTCGCGACGATGTCCTCGTCCAGCAAGCGTTGGGCGGTCTCACCCACCTTGCGCACCGCCGCCTCGATTTGCGCTGTGGGCCTGGCGGCGAAGTTCATGCGCAGGCAATGACGGAACTTGCCGGAAGCGGAAAAGATGCTGCCCACGGCCACTTGTACGCCCTGTTCCAGTAAGGCGTGATTGAGTTGCAAGGTATCGAAATGTTCCGGCAATTCCACCCACAGCATAAAGGCGCCTTGCGGACGGCTTACGCGGGTGCCGGGTGGGAAATACCGGGTCACCCAGTCGCTCATCAACTCACGGCTGCGTTGGTACTGGCTACGCATCCGTCGCACATGGGGCTGGTAGTGCCCGTTGGCGATGAAGTCCGCCACCGCCAATTGAGGCTGACTGGCGGTGCTGCCTGTGCTGATGTACTTCATGTGCAGGACCCGCTCCAGGTAGCGTCCGGGCGCTACCCAACCGACACGCAGGCCGGGGGCAAGGGTCTTTGAAAATGAACTGCACAACAGCACGCGGCCTTGCATATCGAATGACTTGACCGTTCGTGGCCGAGGGTAGGTGTAGGCCAGGTCACCGTAGACATCGTCCTCGAGAATGGCCACGTCGTAGCGCTGTGCAAGCTTCAACAGGGCCTTTTTTCGAGCCTCGGGCATGATGTAGCCCAGCGGGTTGTTGCAACTTGGGGTGATCTGGATGAGCTTGATCGGCCACTGCTCGAGGGCCAGTTCGAGCGCCTCGAGGCTGATGCCCGTCACCGGGTCCGTGGGGATCTCCAGCGCCTTCATGCCCAGGCCCTTGAGCGTCTGCATGGCGCCATGGAAGCTGGGCGAGTCCACCGCAACGATATCGCCAGGCTCGCACACGGCGCGGATGCTGCACGACAGGGCTTCGTGACAGCCTGTCGTCACCACCAGCTCCGAGGGGGAGAGCCTGCAACCGGAGTCCAGGGCCAGGCGTGCCACCTGTTCACGCAAGGCCAGGTTGCCGTGGATATTGTCGTAATACAGCCCGGGCATGTCCTGCCGACGGCTGAGTCGGGCGAGGCTGCGCAACAGCGGCTTGAGGGTAGGGCTCTCGATGTCTGGCATGCCCCGTCCAAGCTGTATCACCCCTGGCTGCGGAGTACTGCGCACCAGTTCCAGTACCTGCTCCCACTGGGAGATGTCCACGGGGCGCTGGGCGGGTCGGCTGACCGCAGGCAAGGCCGGCAGGTGGCGGTGATCGCTCACGAAATAGCCGGATTTTGGCCGTGGCGAGACCATGCCACTGTCTTCGAGCATGCGGTAGGCCTGTTGCACGGTGCTCAGGCTTACCCCGTGCTCCACGCTTAGTGCGCGCACCGATGGCAGCCGCTGGCCGGGGCGATAGAGGCCCTGTTCGATGCGCGCGCCGAGTACCTCGGCAAGGTTCAGGTAGAGCGTCACGTCATACTCCTGGGCTGCGCCGGGTAACGCACCATACAGATTGATTGAAAAGGCTGCATTCAGTTACCTGGAAGCCCGATCTGTATCCAAATAATAACGCTTTTTTGGATCTGTATTGTCAGGCCATGCACCCTGCATGCTGTCCCCACATTGTCATCGAAAGGGAGACAGCAGCGATGGGAAGCTTGAGCGATGTGCGCATTGAACCGTCGGTAGGCGATAAAGAGGCCCTGCAGCGAAGCGAAACCCACGCTACGCCAAAGGCTTCGAGTCGCTTGCAGTTGATGCTGCGCCGCTGGCACACCCGCAGGGCGCTGCTCCAGTTGAGCGACCATGAATTGCGTGATGTGGGGCTCAGCTGGCAAGAGGCGCGCTCGGAAGGCCGCAAGCCGTTCTGGAGGCCTTGACCGCTTTCAGGCCAGCTCCTTGAGCCTGTGCCACAGCATGCCCAATGCCAGTAAAGGTGAGCGCAAGTGCTTGCCGCCTGGGAACGTCATGTGTGGCACCTTGGCGAACAGGTCGAAGCGCCCGCTTTGCTGGCCACTGATGGCCTCCCCGAGCAGCCGGGCGGCCAGATGGGTCGCGTTCAGCCCGTGGCCTGCGTAGGCCTGGGCGTAGTAGACGTTGGGCTGATCGGGCAGACGGCCTACCTGGGGCAGGCGGTTGGCGCCGATCCCGATCATGCCACCCCACTGGTAGTCGATGCGGACGTCCGCCAGTTGAGGGAACACCCGCAGCATCTTGGGCCGCATGTAGGCGGCGATATCCTTTGGGTCGCGCCCGGAATAATGGCAAGCGCCGCCGAACAGCAACCGGTGATCTGCGCTCAGGCGGTAGTAGTCCAGCGCCACCCGCTGGTCGCACACGGCCATGTTCTGTGGCAGCAGCGAACGTGCACGCGCTTCACCCAGCGGCTCGGTAGCGATGAGGTAACTGCCGGCGGGCAATACCTTGCCGCCCAGCTCACCGTGCAACCCATTGAGGTAGGCGTTGCAGCACAGGACCAGCGTTTGCGCCCGGACCCGGCCTTGGGCAGTGTGTACCTGCACCTGGGGGCCATAGTCGATGCGGGTCACCTCGGACTGCTCGTGGAGTTTCACGCCCAGGCGCGCGGCTGCCGCGGCTTCGCCCAAGGCCAGGTTGAGGGGGTGCAAGTGGCCAGAACCCATGTCCACCAGCCCGCCTGCATAGCGCTGCGAGCCCACCACGTCGTGAATGTCATCCTTTGCGACCAGCCGCAGTTCGTGGGCGTAACCCAGGCTGCGCAAGTGTTCGGCCTCTTCGGCCAGGCCCGCCATTTGCGCCGGCTTGTTGGCCAGGTCGCAATAGCCCCAGACCAGGTCACAGGCGATGGCGTGCTGCGCTACACGGTCGCGCACGATCTGCACGGCCTCCAATCCCATCCGTTGCATGTCGCGAACGCCCTGCTCGCCGATGACCGGCAGGAACTGCTCCAGGCCATGGCCGACCCCGCGGATCAACTGCCCACCGTTGCGCCCACTGGCGCCCCAGCCGATCTTGCGCGCTTCGAGCAGGATCACCGAGAAGCCACGCTCGGCCAACTCCAGGGCCGTGTTCAGACCAGAGTAGCCACCGCCGACGATGCACACATCGGCGGTGTGATCACCCTGCAGAAAGGCATGATCAGGGTGAGGCGCGCTGCTGGCGGCGTAATAAGAAGCGGCGTGCTGCGCGCTGTGGATCATTGGACGCGTCCTGGTGCATGGGCTGGAACGGGAGGATAAGCCGCAGGCCCAGGGCGGGCAACCGGCCTATAATGGGCGAACATTTTCAGCCTGTGCCTAGTCATGTCCTGCGATCGCCACAAAATCCACTTCCTGCGCGAACTCATCCCGTCGTTCGAATGCGAGCCCGGCTGCCATGACTGCTGCGGACCGGTCACTACCTCGGCGCAAGAGATGGCTCGGCTGCCGCGCAAATCCCAGGCCGAACAGGACGCTGCCCTGGAGCGCCTGGACTGCGTGCATTTGGGGCCCCAGGGCTGCACGGTATATGAAGAGCGGCCAATGATCTGCCGCCTGTTCGGCACCACCCCACGCCTGGCCTGCCCACGCGGTCGTGGGCCCGAACCCATGATCGACCCTGCGGCCGAGCAGCTGGTGCACCAGTTCATTGCTACCACCCGGCAAGTGCTGGTCTAGGCGTTCGCGGTAGAGCCCGGCGTCAGTCCGGGATTGGCAGGCAGAGGCTTTCCTTCACCTCCTCCATCACGATGTAGCTTTTGGACTCACGCACGTGGGGCAGCTTGAGCAGGATGTCGCCAAGCAGCTTGCGATACGAAGCCATTTCCGAAATGCGCGCCTTGACCAGGTAGTCGAAGTCGCCGGAAACCAGGTGGCATTCGAGCACGTGCGGCAGCTTGAGCACTGCCCGACGAAACTCCTCGAAGGTATCGCCAGACTTGTAGTCCAGGCTGATTTCCACGAACACCAGCAGGCTGCCCTTGAGGTGCTGTGGGTTCAGGCGCGCGTTGTAGCCCATGATGATGCCTTCACGTTCCAGCCGACGTACGCGCTCGGTGCACGGCGTGGTGGAGAGGCCGACCTTCTCGCCCAATTCGGTGAAGGAGATACGCCCGTCGTTCTGCAGGATGCGCAGGATGTTCCGGTCGATCTTGTCCAGCTCACGCTTACTTTGATGCTGGGTTCTCATAGGGGATGCCCCTCCGTGAAAGGCCATTGTGCCGAGAATTCTCGCCAATAATAGGCTTTTATATAGTGAATTGCACTGCTCACGAATTCCTATACTTCGCCCATCAATGGCAGTCCAACAACACACTGCGGCAGTGCGCGAGGGGAAAGAAACGATGCGAGTTCTGGTACTTGGTAGCGGCGTGATTGGAACCGCCAGTGCCTATTACCTGGCCCGGCAAGGGTTCGAAGTGACGGTGGTGGACCGCCAGCCAGCGGTGGCCATGGAAACCAGCTTCGCCAACGCCGGCCAGATCTCGCCCGGCTATGCCTCACCGTGGGCGGCGCCAGGGGTGCCTCTAAAAGCCGTGAAGTGGTTGCTCGAGCGTCACGCTCCGCTTGCCATCAAGCTGACCGGTGACGTGGACCAGTACCTGTGGATGGCGCAGATGCTGCGTAACTGCACGGCCAACCGCTATGCCGTGAACAAGGAGCGCATGGTGCGGTTGTCCGAGTACAGCCGCGACTGCCTCGACGAACTGCGCGCCGAAACCGGAATCGCGTACGAGAACCGTAGCCTGGGCACTACCCAGCTGTTCCGTACCCAGGCCCAGGTCGATGCAGCTGCCAAGGATATTGCCGTGCTCGAGCAATCAGGCGTGCCTTATGAATTGCTCGATCGCGATGGCATCGCCCGCGTCGAACCTGCCCTGGCCAGTGTGAAGGGCATCCTCGCCGGCGCCCTGCGCCTGCCTAACGACCAGACCGGCGATTGCCAGTTGTTCACCACCAAGCTGGCGGAAATGGCCCGGAACCTGGGCGTGGAGTTCCGCTTCGGGCAGGATATCCAGCGTCTGGATCATGCAGGTGACCGCATCAACGGTGTCTGGATCGATGGCAAGCTCGAAACCGCCGACCGCTATGTGCTGGCATTGGGCAGCTATTCGCCGCAGATGCTCAAGCCCTTGGGTATCAAGGCGCCGGTCTATCCGTTGAAGGGTTACTCCCTGACCGTGCCCATCACCAACGGCGACATGGCGCCTGCCTCGACCATCCTCGACGAGACCTACAAGGTCGCCATCACCCGTTTCGACAACCGTATCCGTGTTGGGGGCATGGCTGAAATCGCGGGCTTTGACCTGTCGCTCAACCCCCGTCGACGTGAAACGCTGGAGATGATCGTCAACGACCTTTATCCTCGCGGCGGTGATTTGAGCCAAGCCAGTTTCTGGACCGGACTGCGTCCCGCGACGCCAGACGGTACCCCCATCGTGGGTGCAACCGCCTTCAGTAACCTGTTCCTCAACACAGGGCACGGCACGCTGGGCTGGACCATGGCCTGTGGCTCGGGTCGCCTGCTGGCTGACCTGATCGCGCGCAAGAAACCGCAGATCAGTGCACAAGGGCTGGACATCTCGCGCTATGGCAGCAGCCGCGAAGTGGCCCGTCACGGGCATGGTTCGCCTGCCCATCAGCAGTAAGCCATCCATTGGGGTGCTCGCGAATGACCTGCGCGTGCCCCAGCTTCGATTTCAACCCGTATGACTTTTAAGGCAGCCGCATGCGCCCCGCCCGTGCCCTGATCGACCTCCAGGCCCTGCGCCATAATTACCGTCTCGCCCGTGAACTGACCGGCGCCAAGGCGCTAGCCGTGATCAAGGCCGACGCCTACGGTCACGGTGCCGTGCGCTGCGCGTTGGCGCTCGAGCCCGAGGCGGACGGGTTTGCCGTGGCCTGCATCGAAGAGGCACTGGAGCTGCGTGCGGCCGGCATCAGGAGCCCAGTACTGCTGTTGGAGGGCTTCTTCGAAGCCAGTGAGCTGCCATTGATCGTCGAACATGACCTGTGGTGCGTCGTGCATTCGGCCTGGCAGTTGGAGGCCATCGAGAAAAGCCCGCTGCACAGCCCACTCACCGTCTGGCTCAAGCTCGATACCGGCATGCACCGTGTAGGGCTGCATCCCAAGGATTATCGCGATGCCTATGAGCGCCTGCTGGCCAGCGGCAAGGTAGGGCGCATCGTGCTCATGAGCCATTTCGCCCGTGCCGATGAATTGGATGCTAAGGCCACGAGCGAGCAGATTGCCGTGTTCGAAACCGCGCGCCAGGGCTTGGCTGCAGAGTGCAGCCTGCGCAACTCCCCAGCCGTGCTGGGTTGGCCCCAGGCAGCCGGTGATTGGGTACGGCCAGGCCTGATGCTCTATGGCGCCACGCCGTTCGACATGCCTCAAGCACACGCCCAACGCCTGCAGCCGGTCATGACACTGCAGTCGCGGGTCATCAGTGTGCGGGAGCTGCCGGCCGGCGAGCCGGTGGGTTACGGCGCCACGTTCGTCAGCACGCGGCCCACCCGTGTAGGCGTGGTTGCCATGGGCTACGCCGACGGTTACCCGCGCCAGGCGCCCAACGGCACGCCGGTCATCGTTGCCGGCAGTCGAGCCCCGCTCATTGGTCGCGTGTCGATGGACATGCTGAGCATCGACCTGACCGACGTGCCCCAAGCGACGGTCGGCAGCCCAGTCGAACTGTGGGGCAAGCAGGTCCATGCCACTGAGGTGGCGAGCCAGGCCGGTACTATCCCTTACCAGATCTTCTGCAACCTCAAGCGGGTGCCCCGGGAATACGTGGGGGACTAAGGCGTCAGGGCGGGTGGTGTGTTGTAAATACTGAACGGCGTTGCCATGATATCGTTCACATCCACCCGCATACCCGTCTCAGGAGGCTCCAGCTTTGGACGTCGGCGAACGACTGCAAGCCATCCGCACGCTCAAGGGCCTGTCCCAGCGTGAACTCGCCAAGCGCGCGGGCGTTACCAACAGCACCATCTCGATGATCGAGAAGAACAGTGTGAGCCCATCGATCAGTTCGCTGCGCAAGGTACTGAGCGGCATTCCCATGTCCATGGTCGAGTTCTTTTCCGTCGAGCTCGAACCCGAGAGCCCTGCGCAAATCGTCTACAAGGCCCACGAACTGATCGACATCTCCGATGGTGCGGTGACCATGAAGCTGGTTGGCAAATCGCACCGTAACCGCGCCATCGCTTTTCTGACCGAGGTGTACCCGCCTGGCGCCGACACCGGCGCCGAAATGCTGACCCATGATGGCGAAGAGACCGGCATCCTGCTCGAAGGCCGCCTGGAGTTGGTGGTCGGTACCGAGCTGTTCATTCTCGAAGCAGGCGACAGCTACTACTTCGAAAGCACCCGCCCGCACCGTTTTCGCAACCCGTTCGAACAGCCAGCACGCTTGATCAGTGCCGCTACCCCCTCGAACTTTTGATCCAGCGCAGTGCATTGACGCGTCAATACCCCTTTCCTGTGTAGGGTCGTTTCCCGGCCTCGGGCTTGTCGTTATACTTTTCGGCGCTCGAGGATCCGTGGCCGCGAGCATGATTAGCCACCATGAGGGTGTTCGCGTGAATCAAGTCAAGAAGATGCTGGCCATCCCGGCCGCCGTACTGGCCCTGTGGGCAATCACCGCTACCGCTGCGACCAACGACGATATCGCCAAGCGCCTGGAGCCGGTCGGCAAGGTGTGTATCCAGGGCCAGGAATGCAAGGGCATGGCCGTGTCCGCCAGCACGGGTGCCGGGTCTGCCAGGACGCCGGATGACATCATCGCCAAGCATTGCACGGCCTGCCATGGCACGGGGCTGCTCGGCGCGCCGAAAGTGGGCGACAACGCAGCCTGGAAGGAGCGTGCCGACCACCAGGGTGGGTTGGATGGCATCCTGGCCAAGGCCATCACGGGCATCAACGCCATGCCGCCGAAGGGCACCTGCGCGGATTGCTCGGATGATGAGCTCAAGGCCGCTATTCAGAAGATGTCTGGCCTGTAAATACCGCAATGTGCCGCGTAGCAGTCCCAGTATTCTAGCTTCGCCTCTTGCCTTGCCGGGGCCGCTTCGCGGCCCATCGCGGCCGGTCCGGCGCCCCGGCGAGAGCGCTCAGGCACCGCGTACGCGTGGACCTACGCTGTGGCTGAAGACCACCGAGTTATCCAGACCCCAGGTGGCTGCGGCTTCCTCTTACCGTCCAGGCAACCAACCTGTCTACCTGCCTGTCGAACCTCCTGAACCCAAGCACGAACCAGGAGGCCTCGATGCACCTCAGCTCCATCGACCAGGCCGTCGAACAGATCCTGTCACGCCTGCCAACCCATATCCACATGGGCCTGCCGCTGGGCCTGGGCAAACCCAATGCTTTCGTCAACGCCCTCTATGCCCGCATCCGCGAATTGCCCGAACGCCGTCTGACGATCTATACGGCCCTTTCCCTGGGTCGACCGGCGCTCGGGGATGGCTTGCAGCGACGCTTGCTCGAGCCCTTCGTGGAGCGCGTGTTCGGCGACTACGAAGAGCTTCACTACCTGGCCGACCTGCGCAATGACAGCCTGCCGCCAAACATTCGCGTAGAACAGTTCTTCATGCAGCCCGGCAGCCTGCTTGCCAGTGAATCGGCCCAACAGGATTACGTCAGCAGCAACTACAGCCATGCCGCGCGAGACATCAATGCCAAGGGCCTGAACCTGATCGCCCAACTGGTGGCGGCTACGCCGGAGCGGCCCGTCCACCTGAGCCTGGCCTGCAACCCGGACATCACCCTGGACCTGTTACCCATGGTCGAACGCCGCCGCGCCGCTGGCGAGACCATTCTGATGCTGGGCCAGGTGCATGCGCAGTTGCCGTACATGCCCGGTGATGCCGAGCTGCCAATGGATGCCTTCGACCTGCTGTTGGACGAAGCCGAGCAGCGCCAATTGTTTTCGACGCCCAACATGCCGGTCACCACGCAGGACCACTGCATCGGCCTGCATGCCAGCAGCCTGGTGCGTGACGGGGGTACCTTGCAGATCGGGATTGGTGCCATGGGCGATGCGGTTGCCGCCGCGCTGCTCGCTCGCCAGAGCGATAACGTTGCTTACCGCGCAGCGCTCGACAGCCTTGGCGCGAGTACCGCGCAGGCCTTGATCGAGCGGGAAGGCGGGCTCGCGCCCTTCGAGCATGGGCTATATGGCTGTAGCGAGATGTTCGTCAACGGGCTGCTGGCGCTGGCCGAAGCAGGCTTGCTGCGGCGTGCTGTCGATGAGCAAGGGGTAGTCCTGCACGGAGGGTTCTTCCTCGGCCCGCAAGCGTTCTACCAGCGCCTGCGCGACATGAGCCTGGAGCAGCGTGCGCGGTTTGCCATGACCGGTATCGGCTTCGTCAATGAGCTCTACGGTGATGAACAGCTCAAGCGTGCTCAGCGAC
>Ga0268257_1002977_pt1 | contig 11193 bp, 8 predicted proteins | sample AgamicAtPrz_FD_200249 | JGI IMG/M metagenome (GOLD analysis project Ga0268257, IMG submission 200249) | Agave microbial communities from Guanajuato, Mexico - At.P.rz (v2) (version 3) | ecosystem: Host-associated > Plants > Phyllosphere > Phylloplane/Leaf | place: Guanajuato, Mexico | collected...
TCAAGCCGGTGGGCCTGGCCCAGCAGTTCATCCAGCGCCACTGGCTGGACCAGGTGCTGGCCCTGGACAACGACGCCTTCGAGGTCGATGCCCTGGCCATGGCCCGCCAGCACCAGCGCAGCCTGCTCGGGGTGAACAAGACCCAGCGCCTGCAGCAGGTGGCGCTGAGCCTCGGCACCTGCCCCGCCGGGCAGCTTGAACTGTTCGGCCCCGACAACCAGAGCCGCCGCGCCGGCTTCAGTTGCACCGATGGCCAGATCCACTTTCAACTGCCAGGGCAGACCGTATTCGCCCTGACCTGGAGCGCGTCATGAGACGCACCTCGATCAGCCATGCCCAGGAGGCACCATGACTGCATTCACCAAGATCCAGGAGCGCATCAAGCGCAAGGGACTGCGTGACACCTTCCGTAGCGCCTTCCGGCATTACGTCTTCTATCATTGGGAACTGTTGTGGATGGAGCGCGACCTGGTCAGCCCGGTGCCCCCGCACCGCCTCAAGCCCTATGGCGCCCTGCGGATCGAGCACATCACCGTGCATAACGTGCGTGCCTTCGCCCGCCACTTCGGCGACCGGTTCGAGACCATGCGCGAGCTGGCCGCCGAGGGCCATACCGGATTGATGTACCTCGACGACAACAACGACGCCGTGGCATTCATCTGGGGCAGCAGCCGCCATTACCACGACCGTCACTACTACGGTTGCTGGTTCCCGGTCGGGCCGGGGGAGTTCTTCGAGTTCGGCGGCGAACTGATCCGCAAGTACTGGGGTACCGAGCTGTCGGTGGACCTGCAGCTGGAATTGTGGAAGGCCATGGCCGCCCAGGGCTGCACCAAGGTGGTGGACGTTTGCGAGCAGCACAATATCCCGGCGCTCAAGCTGCACCTGCGCATGGGTTATCAGGAACAAGGACGGATCATGAACGTGTACTGCCTGTTCGGCCGCTGGAAGTTCTTCCGCGAAAGCCGCTACACCGGCTCGCGCCTCGAGCCATTGCGCAAGCCGCAAGCCCCGGCCTCCTCGGCCACGGCGGGGTGAGCCCATGGGTCTGCAACTGAAATGGTGCGCGTCGTTGCGCGCCGGCGACTTCCCCGCCGCCGACTACGAGGCGTTGCGCAGGCGCCTGCCCGGCAGCACGCCGTTCAATCACCTCGGCTGGCTGCGCGCCGCCGAGTCCGCCCTGCTGCCGGGCCAGCGGCTGCAGGTCCTGCTCGGCTACCAGGACGAGCGCCTGTGCCTGTGCCTGCCGCTGATCCGCGCCCGTGAACCCTTCGGCCCGCTGTTCGCCCCGGTGGTGCGCCACCTGGGGTACCCGCTGAGCGACCGTATCGCCCTGCTCATCGACCTGCCGGCGCTATATGCCGACCAGGTCCTGCAGGCCATACGCAAGCGCCTACCGCATGCCTTGCTGCAATTGAGCGAGGTAGCGGACAACGCCGAGCACGATGGCTGGCTGCGCCAGTGGGCCGGCGCCAGTTCCACCTGGCAGCAGCGCCTGACCTGCCGGGTACCGGTGCACCGCATCAACGAGCAGGACCGCCAGGAAGTCAGCGGCGACCCGCGCTACAAGCTGCGCCGCGCGCGCAAACGCATCAACGCCTGCGGCGCCAGCGTGCGGCGGGTCGTCGCCACTCCCGAGAACATGGGCGAACTGCTCGACGCCATCAGCGCCGTCGAAGCGACCAGCTGGAAAGGCGACGACGAGGTCGGCATCTTCTCCGGCCCCCAGCGCCGTCAATGGATGTACCAGGCCTTCACCGCCCTGGCCGGCGAAGGCCTGGTGTGCCTGGTGCTGCTGGAACTGGACGGGCGCTGCATCAGTTACCGCCTGGGCCTGTTGGAGCGTGGCCGAATCTACGACTACAACCTCGCCTTCGTCCCCGAATACCGTGACCTGGGCAGCGGCCGCGTGCTGCTCGAGGAGTGGATTCACTGGGGCCTGGACGAAGACTGGAAGTGGGTCGATGCCTCGCGGGTCAGCCTGGACAACTCCAGCCACCAGTTGCACGAGCGCATGACCGGACAGGTCGAACAGTGGCGCCTGAGCAGCTACAGCTGGCGCCCCGACGGTGTGCTGCTGGGGCTGGCGCTACACTGCTGGCACTGGTTCAAGCCACGCCTGCGCAGGCATTCGCCGCGTCAGGCAACCGATATTGTCGCCCCCACCCCGCCACAGGAGCGCCCGGATGCCATCCCAGGTCATAGTCAACGCTGACGATTTCGGCCTCAGCGCCCACACCAACGCGGTCATCCTGCACGCCTTCCAGGCCGGGCTGATCAGCTCGGCCACGGCCATGGCCAACATGCCAGCCTTCGCCACCGCCTGCATGCTGGCCCAGCAACCGGCGCTCAAGGGACGGGTGGGGTTGCACTTCAACCTCACCTATGGCCGCCCGCTGAGCCAGGCGATCCTCGCCGAGCCGCGCTTCTGCACGCCCCATGGCGAGTTCGACCTGCGCCTGAAGCAACGCACCCTGCGCCTGTCGCGCCGCGAGCGGGCCGCCGTGGAAGCGGAACTGGAGGCCCAGTGGAAACACTGCCTGGATCACGGCCTGATGCCCAGCCACCTGGACTCGCACCAGCACGTGCACAACATCTGGCCGGTGGGCATCATCGTCGCCCGCTTCGCCCGCGCCCAGGGCGTGCCGATCCGCCTGGCGCGCAATGTGGGGCACAACATCGGGCCGGCCAAGCGCGTGTTCAAGAGCCTGCTCAACCGTCGCCTGCGCCAGCTCGCCGGAAGCACCGCCGATTTCGTCTGCACCCCGGCCGACCTCAAGGCCGGATTGGCCCCCGCGCACGGCGTGCTGGAGGTAGTGGCCCATCCCAGCGCGCTGGGCGGGCACGACTTCGGCGATGCCTACCTGGCCAGCGGCGAATCGCTGCTGGCGTTGGTCGAGCAGCGCCTGGGGCAAGTGCCGCGGGTGGGGTATGCGAGCCTGGGCATGCAGCAGATGGGCTGATAGCCCACCCCCTATCGCCCCGGGGGCCGATGCCGACGCTCGTGGTTCTCGGCCAGCCAGCCACGCAACGCCTCGGCCGGCATCGGCCGCCCGAGCAAAAAGCCCTGCCCCTGGTCGCAACCGGCGTGGCGCAGGAAATCGTACTGCTCCTGGGTCTCGATGCCTTCGGCGGTGATGCGAAACCCCAGGGCATGCCCCAGATCGATGATCGCCCTGGCGATGGCCACCGCGTCGTCGTCTGCGGGCAGGTCCTTGATGAAGGCCCGGTCGATCTTCAGGTGGTCGATCGGCAGCGCGCGCAGGTAGGCCAGTGACGAATAGCCGGTACCGAAGTCGTCCACCGCGGTGGCCACGCCCATGGCCTGCAATTGCGCCAGCACCGCGCAGGCCTGCTGCTGGCTTTCCATCAGCAGGCTCTCGGTGATTTCCACCTCCAGCAGGTTGGCCGGCAGGCCATGGCGCTCCAGCGCCGAGGCGAGGCTGGTCACGTAGTCGCTGCGCTCGATCTGCAAGGCCGCGACGTTGATCGCCAACGGTCCGGGCAGGCCATCACTGGCGCGCCATTCGGCCAACTGGGCGCAGGCCAGTTCCAGCACCCGCTCGCCGAGCGGGATGATCAACCCGGTGCGCTCGGCCAGGGGGATGAACTCCCCCGGCGAAATCAGGCCATGCTCCGGGTCGCGCCAGCGCAGCAGCGCCTCGACACCCTCCAACTGCCCGCTGAACAGATCGACCTTGGGCTGGTACCACAACTCGAACTCATTGTGCTCCAGCGCCCGGCGCAGGTTGCGCTCCAGTTCCAGGCGCTGCTGCAGGCGCTCGGTCATGTCCGGGTGATAAGGCCGCCAGGCGTCGCGGCCGGCCTCCTTGGCGGCGTACATGGCGGTGTCGGCATGGCGCAACAGGCTGTCGGCGTCCTCGCCATGCTGCGGGCACCAGGCCAGGCCGATGCTGCCGGTGACCAGGGCGGCGTTGCCATTGAGGTCGAATGGCCGCTGCAGGCAGCGCAGCAAGGCGCGGACCTGCTGGTTCACCTGCCCCTGGGCGCCCTGCAGCATGAACACGAACTCATCGCCACCCAGCCGGCAGAGCCGGTCTTGGCTGTCGAGTTCCTGCAGGAAGCGCGCGGTCGCCTGCTGCAGCAGCAGGTCGCCCATCGGGTGCCCCAGGCTGTCATTGACCTGCTTGAAACCGTCGATGTCGAGCATCAGCACCGCCAGGCCATGGCCCTGCAGGATGGCCGTGCTCAGTTGCTGCTGGAACAGGATGCGGTTGGGCAGCCCGGTGATGGTGTCGTAGTGGGCCAGGCGTTCGAGCTGGGCCTGGTAGCGCTGCAGCTCGCGATTACGTTGCTCGAGCAAGCGCTGCTTGCGATTGAGCTGCGCGACGAACAGGCTGAACACACCCGTGCAGCTCAAGGCGAACAGGAACAGCGGCGAGCCGAACAGGTCCAGCCCCGACCAGCCACCCCGTGGCGCGGCGACCAGTTGCCAGAGGCCGCCCGGCACCTCCACCGTCATCTTCACCTGCGGTTCGTCGAACAGCCGAGGATCGCCCCAGATCAGCGCGCCTTCGGCGCCCTTGCCATCGCCCCCGCGCACGGCCAGCTCGAACTCGGTGTCCGGGCGCAGCCCCGCCGTGAGCAGCAATCGATCGATATCGGCAACGATCGACACATTGCCCCAGTAAAAGCGCACGCCGCGCTTGCCGGTGACGAACACCGGTCGCCGGTAGATCAACCCCCGCCCGCCCTGATACAGCTGCAGCGGGCCAGCCAGCACCGGCTGGGCATGTTCGCGGGCCGAGCGCAGCAGGGGAAACTGTTCCGGCAACTGGCGGTAATCCAGCCCGATCAGGCGCTCGTTACCGGGCAACGGGTAGATATCACTGATCACATCATCCGGCGCCAACGCGATATGGCGCATGTAGGGCACCGACTGCAAGGCATCGCGGGCCATGCCATGGAAGTGCGCGGTGCTGATGCCGCCGTCGGCACTGATCAGCTGGGCGATGCCTTCGGCCTCGCCGAACGCCGCGCCCAGCTGGGCCTCCAGCGCACCACGCATCCCCGCCAGGTGGGCTGCCAGGTTGCCCAGTTGCTCACTGCGCTCGCGCTGCGCGTCGAGGTGACCCAGGGCGACCGAAAGGCCGATGCCCACCAAGGCAAGGCCGACGGGCAGCAGGCGATTGAGCGATTGGCGCAGAGTCCCGCTTGGGACTGGCGTTGGTTCTTGAGGCTGCTGGGGAGTGATCATAGGCAAGCGATGACAGTCGATTACGCAGTTATCGGCGCCGCATCGCCAATATTGAGGTTTGTTTTGCCGGCACAAGCATCTACCACCGACAACAACGTCACGGCTGCTCTGATGTGCGCTTTGCAAGGAGCCCCCGATGACAGCGGATACCCCCCACCCATACCACGCCCTTCTGCAACGCCGGCTGCCCATCTGGGCACGGGAGGCCAGCGCCGGGCACTGGCAGCGACTGCACGACGCCATCCTGCCGGCACAGGGCCTGCCCGGCGCCGAGGCCGCATGGTTCGCCAATGCCGCGCCGCACCTGCGCGCGACAGTCGAGGCCAGCCAGGCGCGCCTGATGCATGCGCAACGTGCATTGGCACGGCACCTGCGCGGCCTAAAGAACATCAACGAATTCGCCGAGCCCCTGCTTGCCGAGCGCCTGCGCACGCAACACGCATTCAGTGCGCCACTGCGCAGCACATCGCTAGTCTGGGTGAAGCAGCTCTACAGCTTCCAGGTCTACCTCACGCACCACGAACACCGTAGCCTGCTCGAAGCCGCCTTGCACAACTTCAGCGACGCCGTTACGTTCAGCCGCGACAGCGCACTTGCCCAGGACAGCGACTGGCAGGTCAGCCAGGTCATGGTCACTGGCAAGACGACACTGGGCGACAGCGAGACCATGGTCGATATCGACCTGCCCTCGGAGCAGATCCAGATCAAAGCCCTGGCGCTGACACCCGAGGCGTTCGCCAGCACCTGCCGCGAGCTGGACCTCGGCCAGGCTTACCAAGACCACCTCGATACCGCTTTCGCCGCGTCCGGCGTGCGCCCGGCGGCGCTACGCGTTCACCAGGACAGGTTGCGCCTGGCGATTGACCTGGCCCGGGTGCGCAACCGCCTCGGTGGCGGTGGACGGGATACCCTGCAAGCCTTGCTGGAAGATGGCAAGGCATTGCCCTGCTGCCAGCTGAGCCTGTTCGGCATTACCCTGCACGAGGCAACACTGATCGATACCGGCACTTCGGGCATCGTGCTCTACCTGCCGGGACAGGCAGACAGCCTGCGCGCCTTCGACACTATCGAAGCCGTCCATCGGCAACTGGGCGTCGATTTGCAACAAGAGCCGTTTCGCCAAGGTTTCGAGGCCTATGTACCCCGCGAGCGACTGGCCCAGTTCGCCAGCCGGCTGCGTCAGAACGCCGGAGGCGATCTGCGCTTGCGTCCCCTGCCGATCGAGGCAAGCCTGTACGACTTCCTCCACGACGACCACCTGGCACGCCTGAAGCAGGAAGCCAGGCAACTGGCAGTACCCACTGCGCAAGCCGACGAGCAAGCGCTCAAGGCGCGCAAGGCACTCTGGAACAGCGCCGGCCTCGACATGCTGATGATCGCAGGCCTGTTCGTCCCAGCGCTGGGCACGCTCATGACTGCGGTAATTGCCTACCAGCTGCTGGACGAAGCATACCAAGGCTATGAATCCTGGCAGGTCGGTGACCGCGCGCAGGCCATGGCCCACCTCAAGTCGGTGGGGCTCAACCTGGCGTTGATCGGCGGCTTGCACCTGGCCGGCAAGGCCGCGTCACACCTCGCCGGCAGCCCGTTGCTGGAGCGCCTCGAACCCGTCACCCTCGAAGACGGCAGCCAGCGGCTGCAGCGCGCCGCCCAGCCTGTCCAGGGTGACGAACGCATCCTGAAGAACGCGCTGAAAGGCGTGTATTTCTCCGATCAGGCCAGCCTGCAGAGCGAGCGCCTGATCATCAATGCCATGCCGCTACTGCCTGGCTGGCCTGAGCAACTGCGCCTCGAACTTCGGGCAGCGTCACCCCGAGGCCCGCTGATGCTCGTCGCGGGCCCCCAGGACGCCAACCGTGCCTGCACCGTGCTCAAGTCGAGCGAGGGCTACGAAGCCTATGTCGGAGAGCGACCGGCCCCTCTGCAACAGGACCATGACCTGTGCCGCGCTATCGTGCAGGCGTTGTCTTCCGACGACCGTTCGGCCCTAGGCCTGACGGTCACCGACGCCGATGAACTGCGCCACAAGATCCACGCTCTGGCCCAATCGGACAGTGCCATGGCCCGACGTCTGCTCGCAGATGCGCGGCCAAGCTGGGGCAAACACGGCTGGCTGCGCGGCGGCATGGACCAGCCGGTGCCCCCCGCTGCGCTTATCGACGTTGGCGCCCTCTTTCGCCGCTATCGGGCGCTCTACCCTGAAACAGCCGATTATCAGGTCAACGAACAACTGACCCAATGGTTCGAGGCCGGCCTGGATCCGGTGCAACAGCTCGCCGAGCTGGAGCGGCAACTGCTGACGTTCCGCGATCAGTTGCGTACCTGGGCAGGCGACAATCCGTTGCGCCACGCCGCTGCGCGCCGGCTGGTCAGCAACTGGCAACGGATCTCTGAGTATTCCTAAGAAGAAGGTCGGGTCATCCACCTGATCAGCCTGACCGACCTGGCCCTGTGCAGTCAGGACCTGGTCTCGTTGGCGCTGCCTGACAGCTTCTCTCATATCGAACGCATCGACCTGAGCGCGAACCCCGCGTTGAGCGAACTGCCAGCCGGGTTTCTCGAACGCTTTCCCGGATTGCAACGGCTGCACTTGATGAACTGTCGCTTGGCGCAGGTACCGGCGGTCGCCGTGCCCCATTCACTGCAATGGCTGGATATGCAAGGCAACCGCATCATCTGGAATGATGCCAACCAGGCCGCCCTGGATCGCCTCGACAATCTTCGCTTGCTGGACCTGTCGCATAATCCACTGGGTCGCAGTCCGGACCTGAGTCAGCTTGGCGAACTGGACATGCTCAACCTCAACACTTGCGAGCTCACCGATTGGCCAACCGGTATCCGCGACGATGACGACTGGCAGCCCGCCGTGTTCGATCTACGGGACAACGCGTTCAGCCATTTACCGGAGAACCTGCGCCTGTCACGCTTGGCAGCCCAGGCGCTCTGGCTGGAAAGCCCCGAACTCAGCGAGCGGGTCAGCCAGCAGATCCAGGCTTACCACGAGCGAAATGGCGTCGACCTGCTGGTGGCAGACGCTGAGTACGAGGAGATGCTGGAGGGCACGGACGTCGACGACTGGAGCGTCTGGAACGCATTGCCGGTGCAGTATCGTCGCGAACTGCGTGGCCTGCAGGATCTGCCGGACTACAATCAGCCGCAGCTGTGGCAGCGCCTGCGAACGTTCGCCGACCCGCGCGCCATGGATTATGCCCTGTCAATCGGCGCCATGAGGCTGTTGGACGCCGAGGTGTTCCCGCCCCCCTTCGAGGAATGACCACGCAGGGCCGCGCCGGGCTGGCAATTTCCGGCTGCCCGGCGCATGCTCGCAAGCTGAAGCGTTTCATCATCCGGATTTGAGAGGTGCAGTACCCATGGACCGTCTGCTCGATTCGCTGTTTCCCGCCCTCGAGGACATCCCCGAAGCCTGGCGCCTCGGCTCGCCCCTGGAGCAACGCGACTATCTGGTCAACGGTGAACTGCGGCACTGGGACGGCCCCCTGGCCACCGTGCGCAGCCCGGTCTGGCTCAAGGAAGGCGACAGTGAGCGCCAAGTCATCCTCGGCAGTGCTCCCCTGCTCGACGCCGACACCGCGCTGACCGCGCTCGACGCGGCCGTGGCCGCCTACGACAAGGGCCGCGGCGCCTGGCCGAACATGCGTGTGGCCGAGCGCATCGGGCATGTCGAAACCTTCCTGGCGCGCATGCGCGAGCAGCGCACGGCGGTGGTCAAGCTGCTGATGTGGGAGATCGGCAAGAACCTCAAGGATTCGGAGAAAGAGTTCGACCGCACCTGCGACTACATCGTCGACACCATCGAGGCGCTCAAGGACCTCGACCGCCGCTCCAGCCGCTTCGAGCTCGAACAGGGCACCCTTGGCCAGATCCGCCGCGCCCCGCTGGGCGTGGCGCTGTGCATGGGCCCGTACAACTACCCGCTCAACGAAACCTTCACCACGCTGATCCCGGCGCTGATCATGGGCAACACCGTGGTGTTCAAGCCCGCCAAGTTCGGCGTGCTGCTGATCCGCCCATTGCTCGAAGCTTTCCGTGACAGCTTCCCGCCCGGGGTGATCAACGTCATCTACGGGCGCGGCCGCGAGACCGTCAGCGCGCTGATGGCCAGCGGCAAGGTCGACGTGTTCGCCTTCATCGGCACCCACAAGGCCGCCAGCGACCTGAAGAAGCTCCACCCACGCCCGCACCGCCTGCGCGCGGCGCTGGGGCTGGACGCCAAGAACCCCGGCATCGTCCTGCCCCAGGTCGACCTCGACAACGCCGTCGAAGAGGCCGTCACCGGCGCCCTGTCGTTCAACGGCCAGCGTTGCACCGCGTTGAAGATCCTGTTCGTCCACGAGGACGTGGTCGAGGCATTCCTCGACAAATTCCAGCGCAAGCTCGCCGCGCTCAAGCCCGGCATGCCCTGGGAGCCGGGCGTGGCGCTGACGCCACTGCCCGAACCCGGCAAGCTCGACTACCTCGACGGCCTGGTGGCCGACGCCACCGCCAAGGGCGCCCAGGTGCTGAACGAGGGCGGTGGGCAGAGCCGCGGCTCGTTCTTCTACCCCGCCCTGCTCTACCCGGTCAGCCAGGACATGCGCGTCTATCACGAAGAGCAGTTCGGCCCGCTGGTGCCAGTGGTGCCCTACCGCGACCTGCAGAGCGTCATCGACTATGTGCTCGACTCCGACTACGGCCAGCAGCTGAGCCTGTTCGGCAACGACCCGCAGACCATCGGCGCGCTGGTCGACACCTTCGCCAACCAGGTCGGCCGGATCAACCTCAACGCCCAGTGCCAGCGTGGGCCGGATACCTATCCGTTCAACGGTCGCAAGAACAGCGCCGAAGGGACCTTGTCGGTGCATGACGCGCTGCGCGTGTTCTCCATCCGCACCTTGGTCGCGACCAAGTTCCAGGAAGCGAACAAGGCGTTGATCAGCGAGATCATCCGCAACCGGCAGTCTAGCTTCCTGACTACCGACTACATCTTCTGAGCAATTCGCCTGATCGGGGCTGCTGCGCAGCCCATCGCCGCGGTTCGTCGCCACGGCAAGCCGGCTCCCACACCGACCGCGCTGCCCTCAAGCCAAGCGCCATCCCTGTGGGGGCTGGCTTGCCAGCGATGGGGCGCAACGCGGCCCGTTGTTTTTATAGAGAATCGATATAAAGCAAGTGTCGATTTTCCAGGCTCATGAGCGACTCTAATCACCAAGGCGTTGCAACCCACCCCACGTGAAAGGAGATTACGCAAATGGCAGCCAAGCCCATCCCCGAAGGCCAGCACAGCCTGACCCCGTACCTCGGCATCAAGGACGCCGCCAAGGCCATCGAGTTCTACAAGAAGGCCTTTGGCGCCGTCGAGATGTTCCGCCTCGAAGGCCCTGACGGCAGCATCGGCCATGCCGAGTTGAAAATCGGCGACTCCTCGCTGATGCTCGGCTCGCCCTGCGACATGGAGGGCGGCCTCATACCCAGCGAGACCATCGAGACTCCGGCGGTCGGCCTGCACCTGTATGTCGAGGACTGCGACAAGGTCTATGCCCAGGCCTTGCGCGCCGGCGCGACAGCAATACGCGAAGTCCAGGACCAGTTCTACGGCGACCGCAGCGGCACCCTGAAGGATCCGTTCAACAACATGTGGTTCGTCTCCACCCACAAGGAAGACCTCAGCCCCGAGGAAATCCGCGCCCGCGCAGCCAAACTGTTCGGCGGCCAGTGAGCGGCATGCTCCAGGCTGCAAGCTTCAAGTTGAAAGCCGCCGCGCTTTGCCTGAAGCTTGAGGCTTGTAGCTTGGAGCTGCCCCTCAATGCGAATCATCGAAAAATCCGGCGCCCTGGTGCGCAGCCTGACCCCGGCAGAGGACGAACTGCTGGTGGGCTTCGCCCGCGGCACCCTCACCGGCCCGCGCCTGTTGCAGGCCAACCAATGGCTGATGAAGATACGCAGCGCCAACCAATGGCTGGCCTGCGACTGCCGCA
>Ga0268257_1002978_pt1 | contig 11193 bp, 13 predicted proteins | sample AgamicAtPrz_FD_200249 | JGI IMG/M metagenome (GOLD analysis project Ga0268257, IMG submission 200249) | Agave microbial communities from Guanajuato, Mexico - At.P.rz (v2) (version 3) | ecosystem: Host-associated > Plants > Phyllosphere > Phylloplane/Leaf | place: Guanajuato, Mexico | collected...
GATAGCCGCTTCGGTCTTGTTCTCGCTGTCCTCGAGCATGGCCATCAGAGGATCGACAGGCTCGGTCGGATAGAGGTCCAGCACCAGGCGGTGACCATACTCGCCCACCGGCTTCAAGGTAAAGACCTGCGGCTTGACCTCGTTCTTGAGTTCGATGACTAGGCGCACCACACCTGGCCGATTGCGGCCGGCGCGGATCAGCTTGATATAGGGGTCGGTCTCCGAAATCTTGCCCGGCAAGGACTGCAGCACGGAATTGAATTCAACGCCTTCGATATCGACGACGAGACGCGGCGGATTCGCCACCATCATCTGTGTGTATTTCAGCTCGTCGCTGTATTCCAGCGTGACGCGGGTGTAGTCCTTGGCCGGCCAGACACGCACGCCCATGACACTCCCCGAGGCAGCTGCGGCAAAACCGGTGCGCGTCACCAGCAGGGTCAGAGACGCCGCGGCCAGCTTAAGTGCGCGGCGGCGAGAAAGATTAAGTTCGTCGACTGCAGGTTCGGCTAAGCGATCGCTTAAGGGGCCGGACTCAACGATGCGGAAGAGAGGTTGGTCAGACATGCTGCCCCCTGCTCGCTGCAGGCATGCAGCTCGACACGGCGCCCTTCGCCATCGACGGAGAGACAAACGCGCAGGTCCGGGCGTGGCAGGTAAGTACCCGCTTTGTCCGGCCACTCGACCAGACAGACCCCCGCATTGGGCCCGCTTGCTTGGAAATATTCGTCCAGCCCTGCTTCAAGATACTCTTCCGGTTGATTGAATCTATAAAAATCAAAGTGATACAAGTTTAAACCAGAAACGACATGAACTTCAACCAGAGTATAGGTCGGACTTTTGACTTTATTTCCGTAGCCGAGGGCCCGCAGCAGGCCACGCACCAAGGTGGTCTTGCCTGCACCGAGGTCGCCTTCAAGCGTAATCACCAGGCCCGGATGCAAGCGTGGAGCGAGTACTGCGCCAAGCGCCAGCGTGGCGGCTTCGTCCGGGAGCTGAATTAGCAGCGGGTTATCATTCGTCGCATGCATGCGGAAATTTCCGGAAAAACAGATTGGGCCATGTTGGCCACAACCATCAAGGCCTGGGGTCGGGAGTTGGGTTTTGCCGAGATCGGCATCGCCCATGTCGACCTATCGCATGCCGAAGCAGGCCTGCTGAAATGGCTGGCAGCCGGCTATCACGGCGAGATGGATTATATGGCACGCCACGGCCTGGCCCGAGCCAGACCAGCCGAACTGGTGCCCGGGACCGTTTCCGTCATCACTGCACGTCTTGACTATAAGCCCGATGCAGCTGATGCCGGGGACAATCTCGACGATGCTGGTCGCGCCTACGTTTCGCGCTATGCCTTAGGCCGCGACTACCACAAGGTCCTGCGCAACAAGCTGCAGCAGTTGGCCGACCGTATCAACGCGGAAGTGGGGCCAGAGAGCGATTTCCACTATCGTGCCTTCACTGACTCTGCCCCGGTCATGGAAGTTGAACTGGCGGCGATGAGCGGCCTGGGGTGGCGAGGCAAACACACGCTCTTGCTGAACCGCTCGGCAGGCTCTTTCTTCTTCCTTGGCGAACTCTTCACCAACCTGCCCTTACCCGCGGATCAGCCCGTCAGCAATCATTGCGGCACCTGCCAGGCTTGCCTTGATATCTGTCCTACGCAAGCCTTCGTTCGTACAGATGAAGGCCCGCATGTACTCGATGCCAAGCGATGCATTTCCTATCTGACCATCGAGCTCAAAGGCAGTATCCCCTTGGAGCTGCGACCGCTAATCGGTAATCGCGTCTATGGCTGCGACGATTGCCAGCTCGCTTGCCCGTGGAACCGCTTCGCACCGCAAACAAAGGAAGAAAGCTTCAAGGTTCGCCATGGTCTTGACCAAGCGACGCTGGTTGAACTGTTTGCGTGGACCGAAGCGGAATTCCTCCAGCGCATGGAAGGCTCGGCGATTCGCCGTATCGGTCATGAACGTTGGCTGCGCAATCTAGCGGTTGGGTTGGGCAATATCCCTGCCGACCATCCAGCCGCCGCAGCCGCTATCGCAGCATTACAGGCAAGAAAAAACGAAGGCAGCGAGCTCGTGCTTGAGCACGTGGAGTGGGCGCTGCAAAGACTGACTGCCTAGCCTTTTTCTACAGGACGAGAAGGATCACTACTCCACTCGCTCCACGAGCCGGCATACAGTCGCGACCCCGTCAGCCCCGCCACTTCCATCGCCAACAGATTGTGGCAGGCGGTCACACCTGAACCGCAGGAGTGAACGACCGTAGTGGGGTCGACGCCAGCAAGCTGCTCCATGAACTCTTCGCGCAGCTGCTCCGCTGATTTGAAATGGCCATCGTCGGTGAGATTGTCCCGGAAGAAGCGGTTCTTTGCGCCAGGGATATGCCCGCCGACAGAATCCAGCGTCTCGTTCTCGCCGCGGAAACGATCGGCGCTACGCGCATCGAGCAGATAGGCCGACGAAGCACTCAGAAAGGACAACACGTCCTGTGCCTTGACGACCGGACCGGTCTTAACCAGCGGATAGGCATGCACAGGGAAAATCTGCGGCTTTTGCGAAAGCGGATAACCCGCGGTCCGCCACGCCTGAATGCCGCCATCAAGCACAGCCACATGGCCGCGATGGCCGATCCAGCGCAGCATCCACCATAGGCGGGCCGCGAACATGCCACCCGCATCGTCATAGATAGCTACGGGCATCTCCGGCGCCAGCCCCAAAGAGCCTAAGCGCGTCGCAAATATCTGCGGGTCGGGCAAGGGGTGGCGACCATTGCTGCCTGTCGGCTCGCCCGATAGATCGTGATTCAAATGCAGATATTGCGCCCCTGGGATATGCCCCTCGGCAAAAGCCTTGGCGCCAGTACAGGGGTCACGCAGGTCAAAACGACAGTCAAAGATATGACGGGCTTTGTCTGCATGCAGTGCCTGAGCGGTGATCAATCCCATTTCATGCTGCCCCTATCCAAGACTTGGCATCCACGACATCCGCGTCATCAAACACGCGTAGCTCTGCATTGACAAAAACCTTGCCGAGCCAAGCTGCCCAGGTAATCCACTGGCTATCGGTCACGATAGCAACGCGCCGAAAATCGTTGGCATGTGCACGCGAGAACTTGATGTCCTCCCACACCACGTCAATGGTGAAGCTGGCCATTTCGCGCAGATCGAAATACAGATCGACCGGTCCTTCAAAACTTACCTTGTAGTTGACCAGTTCTTCGAACTCGGCGTAATCCGCCAGCGTGAATTCGCCCAGTACGGCGACGGAAACCAACGGCCCTTTGTGATCGATGGCAATCATGGCCTGCCCTTTCTGTGGAGAAGGTACACAAGCCCACTATAACTCAAGCCACCGTATGCGGTTGCCATAAAAACAAAGGCGGACACCACGGTCCGCCCTTATTCATTTCCCTACGGAAACAATCATCGCCCGAGCAGGTTTTCACCCATTACGCGTCGATAGAACTCATGGAAATGCTGCATGCCATCCTCCATCGGTGACTGATAAGGGCCGACTTCGTTTCGGCCCTGCTTCCAAAGGGCATAGCGGCCTCGATCCATACGCTCGCCGATTTCGTCGTCCTCGACTGCCGTCTCCATGTACGCGGCCTGTTCAGCAGCGACAAACTCCGGCTCGAACAGCGCAATGTCCTCCGGATAGTAGAACTCGACCACATTGAGGGTCTTGTTGATGTCCTGCGGAATCAGTGTGGACACCACCAGCACATGCGGATACCACTCGACCATGATGTTCGGATAGTAGGTCAGCCAGATCGCGCCATGCGGCGGCAGCTTGCCGTTGTAGTACTGCAATACGGCCTTGTGCCAGCTTTCGTAGGCTTTAGAGCCGGCCTTGGCCAGCGAGGTCACGCCCACGCGCTGCACCGAATACCAGTCGCCGAACTGCCAGGTCAGATCGTCACAAGTAACGAAATTACCCAGACCGGGATGGAAGGGTGCAACGTGGTAGTCCTCCAGATAGACCTCGATGAAGGTCTTCCAGTTGTAGTTGCACTCGTGCAGTTCGACGTGGTGGAAGTGGTAGCCGGAGAAATCCAGCTCCTTCGCCACTTTCATGCCGGCCAGATCGAGGTTGGCCGAGCGCGGCCCCTTGAACAGCAGGCCCTGCCAGTTTTCAAGTTTCTGCTTGTTGAGATTCAGGCAGGGGTTGGCCGGAAAGTGCGGCGCACCAATCAGCTCGCCACCGGAGTTGTAGGTCCAGCGGTGGATCGGGCACACGATGTTCTCGGCATTGCCCCGGCCTTCCAACATGAGCGCCTGGCGATGGCGACAGACATTCGACATGTCGTAATAGCCATCAGGCTGATGCACGAGCATGCGGCCGTGATCCTGTGCCTCCAGGGTACGGTAGTCATGAACATTGGGGACCATCAGCTCGTGGCCGACATAGCCCGGACCGGCATCGAAGATAAGCTTTTTCTCCAACTCGAAAAGCTTTTCGTCGAAATACCAAGATACGGGGAGCTGCGAGGCCGCTGGTGAAAGCAGCGCTGCGCGCGCGATGTCGGACATGATTCCCAACCTCCAAGAGAGAAAAACCCGGAAACCGGAAAACCAGCAATAAGAAACTGGTGCTACAGGGGGGAGGGCGATTGTAGCCCACCCCCATCGCAAAGGCCAGACTTTTCAAGACTTTGTCTGAGCGACAGCAAGCGAGAGTCCCGCTTGGTAGTGGGGTGCGCTCAAGGGGATCAAAGCCCCGCCAGAATTGACCTAACCCCTTGCCATGCGGTATTTTTACGGTCTTTGCACACCCCCATCGCCGCATCTCATGGCCAAGGCTGCCGCTTCTACCGCTCCCTCCTCTTTCGAGTCCGCACTGTCCGAACTGGAAACCCTCGTCAAAGCACTTGAAAGTGGTTCCGGCACGACATCAGGTTTGCCCCTGGAAGAGTCGCTGGCTGCCTATCAGCGCGGCATGACCTTGCTGCGTTACTGCCAGGATGCATTGGTGGCGGCCGAACAAAAGATACAGATTCTGGAAAAAGACACGCTGCGCGATTTCACGCCAGCCTCAGAAGAATAAAGTGACCCTTTCCGCTACCCAAGATTTTGCTGCGTGGATGCAGTCCATCCAGGCGCGTACCGAAGCCGCACTTGATCAGCGCCTGCCCGGCAAGCATATCGTTCCAGGCAAGCTGCATGACGCCATGCGCTACGCCACACTGGGCGGCGGCAAGCGCGTGCGCCCCTTGCTCACCCATGCGGCCGGTAGCATCTTTGACGCCAGCCCGGACGCACTCGACAGCGCCGCCTGCTCAGTTGAACTTATTCACGCCTACTCGCTAGTGCATGACGACCTGCCTTGCATGGACGATGATTCCCTGCGCCGCGGCAAGCCGACCGTACATATCGAGTTCGACGAAGCCACAGCCATGCTTGCGGGCGATGCACTGCAGTCGCTTGCCTTCCATGTGATTGCAGCACCCAACCTCGTTGCCGACGGCAAGCGTCAGGTACAGATGATCGAATTGTTGGCGCTGGCCTCGGGCTCACGCGGCATGGCCGGCGGCCAGGCATTTGATCTGGCTTCGGTGGGCAAGCAACTCACACTCGAAGAGCTAGAGTTCATGCACATCCACAAGACCGGTGCGCTGATTCGCGCAGCGGTACTGCTAGGCGCACATTGCGGCAACGCTGATGAAGCGGCACTGACCAAACTATCCCATTACGCCAACCGCGTCGGCCTGCTGTTCCAGGTCGTCGACGACATTCTCGACACCGAGGCCGACACCGCCACGCTAGGCAAGACCGCCGGCAAGGACGAGGCCAATAACAAGCCAACCTATGTGAGCCTGCTAGGCCTCAATCGCGCCAAAGAGCTGGCAGGGGAAATGCGCGACGAAGCCCATGCAGCATTGGCTGAGTTTGGCGATCGCGCACAACGTCTGCACGAACTTGCCGACTTTATCGTCGCCCGCACCTTCTAATTCCGAGCCCAATATAAATGTCACCCCTTACCTCGGAAACCCCGCTGCTCGATACGATCAATTCTCCAGCCGACCTGCGCGCCATGAGCCGCGATCTGCTGCCGCAACTGGCCGACGAACTGCGCTCCTTTCTGCTCGACTCTGTCGCCAAAACGGGGGGCCACCTCTCCTCCAACCTCGGTACCGTCGAGCTGACAATCGCGCTGCACTACGTCTACAACACGCCTGAAGATCGACTGGTGTGGGATGTGGGTCACCAAACTTACGGCCACAAGATACTGACCGGCCGTCGTGAGGGCATGGCGCGCTTGCGCATGCAGGATGGCGTCTCAGGCTTCCCGCGCCGCGCCGAGAGCGAATACGACACCTTTGGTGTCGGCCACTCTTCGACTTCGATTTCCGCTGCACTTGGCATGGCGGTCGCCGCCAAGGCCAAGGGTGAAGATCGTTCTGTCGTTGCCATTATCGGCGACGGCGCGATGTCGGCGGGGCAAGCCTTCGAGGCGCTCAATAACGCCGGCGTCATGGATGCGAATCTGCTCGTCATCCTCAACGACAACGACATGTCGATTTCGCAACCGGTCGGCGCACTCAACAAGTATCTCGCCCGCCTGCTTTCGGGACGCACCTACAATGCCGCCCGCCGCGCCGGCGAGAAGGTACTGTCCGGCATGCCCTCTATGCTCGAGTTCGCCAATAAGGTGGAAGAGCACGTCAAGGGCCTGATCACGCCGGGCACACTGTTCGAGGAAATGGGCTTCAACTACATTGGCCCCATCGACGGTCACGATATCAACTCGCTGATCCCGATGCTGCAGAATCTCAAGAAGCTCAAGGGTCCGCAGTTCCTGCACGTCGTCACGCGCAAGGGCCAGGGCTACAAACTGGCCGAGAACGACCCCATTCTCTATCACGGCGTCGGTAAGTTCGATCACAAGAACGGCATCGTCGGCGGCAAGTCGAGCAAGCTCACCTACACGCAGGTCTTCGGTGACTGGCTATGCGATATGGCCGCCAGTGATTCCCGCCTGATGGGCATCACTCCGGCCATGCGCGAAGGCTCAGGCCTTGTTCGTTTCGCCAATGAATATCCGGATCGCTATTTCGACGTCGCCATTGCCGAACAGCATGCGCTGACCTTTGCTGCCGGCCTCGCCTGCGAAGGCATGAAGCCGGTGGTCGCGATCTACTCGACCTTCCTGCAGCGCGCCTATGATCAGCTGATCCACGACATCGCGCTGCAGAACCTGCCTGTCATGCTGGCTATCGATCGAGGTGGGCTGGTAGGTGCCGACGGAGGCACGCACAACGGAGCCTTCGACCTGTCCTTCCTGACCTGTTTGCCCAACATGGTGGTGATGGCACCGGCCGACGAAGCCGAATGCCGCCGCATGCTGAGTACCGCCTACAAGATCGACGGCCCGACCGCTGTGCGTTACCCGCGCGGCAGCGGCCCCGGCACGATCCCCGACAAGGCACTGGACACCCTGCCGCTTGGTAAGGGAGAAATCCGCCGATCCAGCACAAAAGCGGGCAAGAAGGTCGCGATCCTGGCCTTTGGCAGCATGCTGACGCCCGCACTGCACGCCGGTGATACGCTGGACGCCACCGTCGCTAACATGCGCTTCATCAAGCCACTGGACCACGACTTGGTGCACGAGCTGGCGAAAAACCATGACCTACTCGTCAGCGTCGAGGAAAACGCGCTGATCGGCGGAGCGGGTTCCGAAGTTGCCCGTTCGCTTGAGGAACAGGGCCTCAAGACCCCGCTTATCCGCCTCGGCTTGCCGGACGAATTCATCGAGCACGGTGATGCCCCCAGCCTGCTGGCACAGCACGGGCTTGATTCCGCCGGAATCGTCGCCACTATCAGTAAGGCGCTAAGCTGATCAGCGCCTTTACTTAAGTGCCTTTATAGGCCCTAGCTATCCCGTTAATAGTTGAGTGATTTTGTCGGGAATGCTAAAATTCACCCATATTCAATTATCGGGGCCGCGTTTATGCCCCGTCAGAGAGCAGCCATGAACTCCAGGGATACCAACCTCGCCATTCCCGACGTCCAGTCCAGCGAAGACACTCGCCGCATGCCTATCAATCGCGTCGGCATCAAGGACATCCGTCATCCGATCAAGGTCAAGGACAAGGATCGCGGCGTTCAGCACACCATCGCCAACTTCAACATGTATGTCGGCCTGCCCCATAACTTCAAGGGCACCCACATGTCTCGCTTTGTCGAGATCCTGAACTCGCACGAAACCGAGATCTCGATCGACAGTTTCGAGACCATGTTGCGCGAAATGGTGGTCAAGCTGGAAGCTGCCACCGGCCATCTGGAAATGAGCTTCCCCTTCTTCATCAACAAGACCGCACCGGTCTCTGGCGTGAAGAGCCTGCTCGACTATGAAGTCACCCTGACCGGCGAAATCCTTGCTGATGGTGTCTACAAGCAGACCACCAAGGTCGTGGTGCCGGTCACCAGCCTGTGCCCATGCTCGAAAAAGATTTCCGAGCGTGGCGCACACAACCAACGCTCACATGTGACCGTGACCGTTGAAACTGGCGATGAATTCGTCTGGATCGAAGAGCTGGCCCAGCTTGCTGAAGCACAGGCCTCCTGCGAACTTTACGGCCTGCTCAAGCGCCCCGACGAGAAGTACGTCACCGAGCGTGCCTACGACAATCCCAAGTTCGTCGAGGATCTGGTTCGTGACGTCGCGGGTGCACTCAATGCCGAACCGCGAGTAGTTGCTTATGTGGTCGAATCGGAAAACTTCGAGTCGATTCACAATCACTCGGCCTACGCGCTGATCGAGCACGACAAGCGCAAGGATTAAGCCTTCGCTGTCACCAATAAAAAAAGGAGCCGATGGCTCCTTTTTTTATTGGTCGGCCCCAGCCGCTGCACTCCATCTACAACCCGTACGGGCAAACAAAAAGGACGCCGCAGCGTCCTTTTTGTTTGTTGCAGAAGGGCGATTAAGCCTTCTTGGCCAGCTTTTCCTTGATACGTGCCGACTTGCCGGAACGATCGCGCAGGTAGTACAGCTTGGCGCGACGCACAGCACCGCGACGCTTGACTTCGATGTCAGCGATCAGCGGGGAGTAGGTTTGGAAAGTACGCTCGACGCCTTCGCCCGACGAGATCTTGCGAACGGTGAAGCTGGAGTTCAGGCCGCGGTTACGCTTGCCGATCACCACGCCTTCGAAAGCCTGGACGCGCTTACGGGTACCTTCAACGACGTTCACGCCGACGATGACGGTGTCGCCCGGGGCGAAATCAGGGATGGTCTTGCCGAGGCGAGCGATTTCTTCTTGCTCGAGTTGTTGAATCAGGTTCATTTGATACTCCAATGGTCAGTGGCTATTAGCCGTTCAGGCAGAGCAAGGGGAATACAAACGGCTTCCACTTGATGCCAGCACTTGTTTTTTACTACGGGTACTACTTGCTACGCTGCTCCTGGCGAAACTCCTCCAGCAGCTTTGCTTCTTCCTTGTTCAAGGTCCGTGCTGCCAACAGCTCCGGACGCCTCAACCAAGTTCGCCCCAGTGCCTGTTTCAGGCGCCAGCGGCGAATATTCTCATGGTTACCGGACAACAACACTTCCGGTACCTGCATTCCCTCATACACTTCCGGCCGCGTGTAATGCGCGCAGTCCAGAAGCCCGGCGACGAAGGAATCCTCCACCGCCGATCCGGCATCGTTCAAAGCCCCGGGCAACTGTCGCACGCAGGCATCGATCAAGGCCAAGGCGGGGATTTCCCCGCCGGACAAGACAAAATCACCGAGCGATATTTCCTCATCCACGCAGCGCTCGATGAGGCGTTCATCCACCCCTTCATAGCGCCCGCACAGCAGGATCGCCCCCTCCCCGCTCGCTAGGTCCAGCACACGCTGATGCGTGAGCTGCTTGCCCTGCGGCGAGAAGTAAATCACTTTCGCACCATCGCCACGTTTAGCCTTGGCAGCGGCAATGGCTTTTTGCAGCGGCTCAACCAGCATCAACATGCCGGGGCCGCCGCCGTACGGCCGGTCATCGACCGTCCGATGGTTGTCTTCTGTGAAATCACGTGGATTCCAGCACTGCAAATCCCACAACTTCCTATCCAGCGCCCGCCGGGTAATCCCCGAAGCAGTCACTGCATTGAAAATCTCGGGGAACAGGGTGATGACGTCGAAGGCGAGCATTGCTCGAGCCACTCCTACTGGTTACCAGTCCCGTTCCCAGGCCGCCCGAATCACACCAGCAGCCTTGTCTACTTCCAACACGACACTGCCGACGAAAGGTAGCAGACGCTCCTGCTTCTGCTCCCCTTCGCCCTCTACCACCACCAGCACATCATTGGCAGCGGCAGAAATCAGCGAAGTGACTTTGCCCAGGCTTTCGCCCTTTTCGTTCCGCACTTCGAGTCCGATCAGGTCATCCCAATAGAACTCATCGCTCTCGGTCGCAGGCATTTCCTCGCGCAGCGCCCCAACATAGGCACCTTGCAAAGCTTCCGCAGCAGTTCGATCATCAACACCAGACAGCTTGGCGATCAAACCCTTGCCATGCTCGCGCACCTCTTCTAGCTTGTACGCGCGCCACTGCTCGGGCGCCAGTTCGGCATCGGCAGCCACCCACCACTGCGGGAGCCCGCACCATGTCGCCGGATCATCGGCGAAAGGGTGCAGCTTGAACCAGCCACGCACACCATACGGGGCAATCAAACGACCAAGCACGATCATACGTGCGGCCCCAGCCCGATCATGCGTGACTGTTGCTTGTGTGACTTAAGCAGCCTTCTTTTCGCCGAGCTGCTTGACCAGACGGGCAGCGGTCGGCGACAGTTGGGCGCCGTTGCTTTGCCAGAAGGCCAGGCGTTCAGCATTCACAACCAGGCTCTCGGCATTGCCGGAAGCAACCGGGTTGTAGAAACCAACGCGCTCGATGAAACGACCATCGCGGCGATTGCGCGAGTCGGTCACAACGATGTTGAAGAAGGGGCGCTTCTTAGCGCCGCTGCGTGCAAGACGGATAACGACCATTTTTGGAACCTCGTTCCGGTGAAAATTCGGGGAAAGCCCGCGATTATAGGGGAAAAAACAATCTGAATCAATGTTTAAGGCAATTTGGGCTCAAGACACCCTTACTCTGCTTAGCTGACTGATTTATATCGATTTTCCGCAAGCGGCACACTAAACACCTAGTCGAATGGGGAAAAAGCCATGCTCAGCCCAGCCCAGGCGGTACTGAATCG
>Ga0268257_1002980_pt1 | contig 11190 bp, 6 predicted proteins | sample AgamicAtPrz_FD_200249 | JGI IMG/M metagenome (GOLD analysis project Ga0268257, IMG submission 200249) | Agave microbial communities from Guanajuato, Mexico - At.P.rz (v2) (version 3) | ecosystem: Host-associated > Plants > Phyllosphere > Phylloplane/Leaf | place: Guanajuato, Mexico | collected...
GGTCGCGAAAATCGCCCTCGTCGGCGCAATTGAACGTGAGAAAAAGATGTGGGACAACATGTCCCGTTCGGTTTGCATATGTCCGATGCGCCGCATAGCCGTCAAATAGCAGTCCGTCGCCTGCGTCTACATCGAGTGATTGCGGGCAAAGCGACGCGAAGAATGCGTCGTCGAGTTGACCGTTCAGATTCGGATAAAGAAAGCCGGGCGACGCCCCGGTCGCGAATTCAAAGCCACCGCTGTCAGGCTGCGACGCCTCAATCAGCACAGCAACGGTCGCGTAGTGCGACGCATAGCGATTCCAGCCCGCGGCGGCGTCCTGATGCGCCCTAAAGCCTGGCGAGGCCGGGTAGCGGAAATTGATCTTGTCCTTGAATAGCAGGCAGGGACGCTCGAACAGCGCTCGCGCGAGCGCATTGCAGCGCGCATGCAGATCGATCCCGGTCCGCTCGGCGAAATCTTCCACAAAGCGCTCGATACGTACGAGACGCCGGCCTTGGGCACTATCCTCCCGATACGCGATCAGCGGCAGGCGATGCACGGGCGCGTCGAGCAGAGACTGGCAATATGCACGCGCGGCGCCGAGCTCTCGATCACCAACGAGAATGTGTTTCACCAACGTCCACGGCTGACCAGGCGTATTCATTTTTCTTCGCCGACATCAGTAGGCCACGCTTCGTTGACTATGCGTTTGCGAACGACTCAAACGCCCCCGTCCTTTCAATGCACATCGTGTCGCTTCACTCGATACGCACATTGAATGCGCATCCCGAGCAATTCGCAATCTACTTCGGATAATTGATCGAAGTCTTCGGTTCACACGACTCAGTTGGCCAATCGACAATCTGAGTCTTTATCGAATCAGCGATCACGAGCGTGCCGCGCTCGATTCATATTAGGTAGACAAACAGGATTGTCAACCGATGAATCGGGAGCTTTTAAGTGACTGTTTCGCTAAAAGCGAATGGTCGAAAAGCATCGATGACTCGCCTACCCGCTTGATGGTGCGGACGGCAGTTTCATCGTGAAAGCAGTCGTTGCACTAGCGGCAATGCGAAAGTCCGCTTCGGGTTGCGGATTCAACCGGGCACATGGCGGAACGTCACTCCTGTACGAAGCATGCGGCCGACGCGCGTTGCCCACCGACGTGACGCGGTACATCGCCGCGCCGGCGGGCATGCTGCCGTCAATGCACGTCAATAAACCGCGAATCGATATACGCATCGACGTCCTGCGACTGCTTGTACACGGCGTTACGCACGTTGAATGCATTCGCATTTCGCGTCGAGCCGTAGATCGAATCGAGCCCGTCTCCCTTGCGGAACGCACGCTTCGCGGCCGCTTCGTCGAGCAGGTGCGTGCCCTTCAGCAACGGAAGGTATTGCGCCGGTGCGAGCCCGACGCGCGCCGACATGATCTTGACCGCATCGGCTTGCGTCTTCGGATCGTTGATGTACGCGACGCAGCGATACCAGACCTTGACCACCTTCGCCCAATCGGCGCGGCGCGCGGCGAGGCTCGCCGGCGCGACCGTGATCGCATCGTAGATCAGCCCCGGCGCATCCGCCGACGTGAAGATCGCGCGTGCGCCCGGCGCGCGCTTCAACGCCTCGCCGGCATTCGGTTGCCATGCGGCCACCGCCGCGATGTCGGCCGACGAACCGAGCACCTGCGGCAGCTCGTTGGTTTTCGCATTCACGAGCGTGACGTCGCCGTCCTTCAGCCCGTGCTTCTGCAGCGCGGTTTCGAGCAGCAGGTGGTCGACCAGGCCGAGCTCGACGCCGACCTTCTTGCCCTTCAGCGCCTCGACGGTGCGCAGCGGCGGCTTCGCGACGATCATGTCGTTGCCGGCCGAATAGTCGGTCAGCAGGATCATCACGTTCTTCGCGCCGGATGCACCCGTCACCAGCGCATCGCCGTTGGTGGCCGCGACCGCATCCAGCTTGCCCGCGGAAAACGCGTCGAGCGACGCGGAATAATCGAACCATTCGAAATCGACGTCGACACCGGCCTCCTTGAACCAGCCCTTGTCGAGCGCGACCTGGAACGCGACCCAGCCGGGCCAGTCGCTGTAGCCGATCTTGAGCGGTGCGGCAGCCTGCGCGGCAGGCGCCGCCCATAGCGTGGCGGCCGCGACGGCGGCGCCCAATGCATGACGAATGAAACGGAAGGACGGCAGGCGGCGGAACGCCGGGGCGGGACGGGTCATCGTTGTTCTCCAGGAGACCGGGATCGGGATCGTCGATACGGACCGTGCGCGAACACACGTTCCGGCTGCGTGACCGGTTCCTGCGAATGCGGAACGAACGGGGCGGCCACGGAGAGGCGCGATGGCCGTTGCCATCGCCAATCTCCCGGGCTTTTGTCCCGCCGTGTAGCACGCGTGCATCCGGTCTCACGATCGGATGAACTCGCGCCGGGCTGCTCTCGGACCAGACGTTCGATGATGAACCGGAACCCTAGCACCCCTAAGATGCGACGCCGCCGCACCTCTCGGCGTCATGCCGAGCGAGAAGCGTGCCAACGGCGCGCGGCAACACGATTCAACGGCGGTGCATGGTGCGCTGAAGTTCGATGAAGCGGGCGGCGAACAGCGCGTGCAGTACGCGCCGGAGCAGGTCGAGCTTGTTCATGAAGGATCGGGTAAGCGGTGACGGTGCACGGGTTCAGCAATGCGCATGCCATCGCGGATCGCACGGTGCGCGAGCGCGCGACGCGCACTGCGCCGGTGCGCGGTTGCGTGCGCATGGTGCGCCGCGCGCCCGCCGCGAGGGCAAGCGAATGCGTCCGCCGTTCGCTTGCCGCGCGGCAGCGCGCCGCCGGGCCGCGTCGTGCGGTCATCCGGCGGCGGCTGGCACGCAACTCGCTTATTCGACGCCCGAGAGGTGCGAAGCAATTTGCATCATCTTCAGGATCGCTAGGGTTCCGGTCGTGCGGCGTGCGCCGCGCGATGCCTGGTCCGAGAGCAATCCGGTCTTGCCTTCGCCTCGATACGAGGAAACGGCGAGGCTCCACGGAGGGATAAAAGCCCGGGAGGTCGCGATGTCGTTCGGTCGCCCTCTCACGCCTTTTGTCCAACCGACCCCGGAGCCGCCATGTCGCCGAGCCCCCAAGCCGTCCTTGCCCCGCCGCCACACGTCGCGTGGGAAACGCTGATTCCCGCCGGAACCCACTGGTCCGGCATCCTGCGCCGCGGTCTCGCGTTGCGCATCGTCGATATCGACGGCGGCGCGAACCTGTCCGCCGTCTTTCATCGCCAGGAAGACCTGCTCGAACGCTACAACATGGCCGATACGCTGAAGGCGCAGCACACCGCGCATCTCACGCGCGGCCATGCGCTGTATACGGACATGGGGCGCGTGATCGCATCGATCACGGCCGATACGCTCGGCTGGCACGATCCGCTCGGCGGCGTCGGCGATGCGCGGCTGTTCGCGCACAAGTACGGCACGTCGTCGTACCAGGCCGATCGCAACGCGATGATCCGCAACGGCCGCGACAGCCTCGTGCTCGAGCTCGCGAAATACGGACTGTCGGCGCGCGACCTCGCCGCGAACGTCAACTTCTTCAGCAAGCTGGACACGCGCGACGACGGCGCGCTCGATTTCGTCGCCGGACATTCACCGGCCGGCAGCGCGTTCGACCTGCGCTTCGAGATGAATACGCTCGCGGCGTTCTCGACCGCGCCGCATCCGCTCGATCCGCGTCCGGACTACGCGCCGAAAGCCGTGAAGCTGATCGCGTACCGCGCGTATCCGGCCGACGGCGCCGCGCCCGACGACGACCCGTGCCGGCACGCCTGCGCGGAGAATACGCGCGGCTTCGCCAACACCGACCGTCTGTTCGCATGAGGAGCGAGACCATGCCGATCATCGAAAGCCGTTTCGACCCGCGCGACGCGATCCACGACATCACGCTGAATGCGGGCGACCCGTGGCTGCACGACCTGAAGCGCGGGCAGACTTTCCGCATTCTCGACCTGGAAGGCAACCAGGCCGTCGACACGCTGTTCTACCGCACCGACGATCCCGAGGAGCGCTACAGCGCGCAGGACACGATCCGCGCGCAGCGCAACCTGTACCTGAGCGCGGGCAGCGTGCTGGTGTCGAGCCGCGGCAACCCGATGGCGACGATCGTCGCCGACACGTGCGGCCGACACGACACGCTCGGCGGCGCGTGCGCGGCCGAGAGCAACACGGTGCGCTATGCGCTCGACAAGCGCTACATGCACAACTGCCGCGACAGCTTCCTCAACGCGATCGCGCACTGCACGTGCGGCGCCGGCGCGCGGCTCACCAAGCGCGACCTGGTCGGCAACGTCAACTTCTTCATGAACGTGCCCGTCACGCCGCTCGGCGGGCTCACGTTCGAAGACGGCATCTCCGCGCCCGGCAAGTACGTCGAGATGCGCGCGGAGATGGACGTCACGGTGCTGATCTCGAACTGCCCGCAACTCAACAATCCATGCAACGGCTACAACCCGACGCCCGTGCGCCTGATCGTGTGGGAGGCGGAATGAACGACCCCCACGCTTACTTGCTTTGCATGGGGCCGGCGTACGCGCTGAAGCGCTACGCCGGGCCGACATGTTCGCTGCCCCCCACGGGTGCGGTTGCCGTCCACGGCCGGCTTTGCAAAGCCGGCCGGCTGCGCGGGCGCGGAGCGATGCTCCGCGAATTCCCCGCTACGCCCCTTGGGGCGGCCCGGCGGGAGGCGGAATGAACTGCCCCCACGCTCACTATTGTTCGCTGCCCCCCAAGGGGGCGGTTGCCTCTCTTGGGGCGGCCCGGCGGGAGGCAACATGAGATTCGCCAAAGTCCTCGTCGCGAATCGCGGCGAAATTGCCTGCCGCGTGATCCGCACGCTGAAGCGCCTCGGCATCGCATCGGTCGCGATCTATTCGGATGCCGATCGCGACGCGCGCCACGTGGCGCTCGCCGACGAAGCCGTGCGAGTCGGGCCCGCAGCGGCGGCCGACAGCTATCTGAACGTCGCGGCCATCCTCGCCGCCGCGCGCGAGACCGGCGCGCAGGCCGTGCACCCCGGCTACGGCTTCCTGTCCGAGCACGCGGGCTTTGCCGACGCGTGCGAAGCGGCGGGCCTGCGCTTCATCGGGCCGCGCGGCGATCACATGCGCGCGTTCGGCCTCAAGCACACCGCGCGCGAACTCGCGGCCGCGCACGGCGTCGCGCTGCTGCCCGGCACCGGGCTGCTCGCCGACGTCGCGACGGCGCTCGCCGAAGCCGATGCGATCGGCTATCCGGTGATGCTGAAGAGCACCGCGGGCGGCGGCGGCATCGGCATGTCGCTGTGCCGCGATGCCGCGCAGCTCGGCGCGGCGTTCGAATCCGTCGTGCGGCTCGGCGCCGCGAACTTCGCGCATGCGGGCGTCTATCTCGAGAAGTTCGTCGAACACGCGCGGCACATCGAAGTGCAGATCTTCGGCGACGGCCGCGGCGGCGCGATCGCGCTCGGCGAACGCGATTGCTCGGTGCAGCGGCGCAACCAGAAGGTGATCGAGGAAACGCCCGCGCCCGACCTGACCGACGCCGAGCGCGACGCGCTGCACGCGAGCGCGGTGCGGCTCGCGCGCGCGGTGGGCTACGCGTCGGCCGGCACGGTCGAGTTCGTGTTCGACGCGACCACGCGGCAGTTCTATTTCCTCGAGGTGAACACGCGGCTGCAGGTCGAACATTGCGTGACCGAGGCAGTGACAGGCGTCGATCTCGTGGAATGGATGATCCTGCAGGCCGAAGGCGACTTGCCGCCGCTCGACACGCTTGCCGTCGCGCCGCGCGGCGCGAGCATCCAGGTGCGGCTCTATGCGGAGGATCCGCACAAGCAGTTCCAGCCGAGCGCCGGGCTGCTCACGCACGTCGCGTTTCCCGACAACGTGCGGGTCGACGGCTGGATCGACGCGGGTACGGAGATCAGCGCGCACTACGATCCGCTGCTCGCGAAGCTGATCGTGCGCGGCGACACGCGACGCGACGCGCTGGCCGCGCTGCGGGCCGCGCTCGACCATACCGAGCTGTACGGGATCGAGACCAACCTCGACTACCTGCGTGCCGTCGTCGGCTCCGACACGTTCGCGCGCGGCGCGCCGACGACCGCCTTCCTGTCGCGTTTCGCGTTCGCGCCGCACACGATCGACGTGCTCGACGGCGGCGTGCAGACCACCGTGCAGCAGGCGCCCGGGCGCGTCGGCTACTGGAGCGTCGGCGTGCCGCCGTCGGGGCCGATGGACGATCGCGCGTTCGACCTCGCGAACGCGCTACTCGGCAACGCGCGCGACGCGGCCGGGCTGGAATTCACGATGGTCGGTGCGACGCTGCGCTTCAACACCGCGACGCTCTTCGTGCTCGGCGGTGCGCCGCTTGCGGCCACGCTCGACGGTGAAGCGGTGCCGTTCTGGCAGGTCGTGCGTGCACGAGCGGGCGCGGTACTCAAGCTGGGCGGCGTGACGGGCGCGGGCGTGCGCGCGTGTCTCGCCGTCAAGGGCGGGCTGCAGGTGCCCGACTATCTCGGCAGCAAGGCGACCTTCACGCTCGGCCAGTTCGGCGGCCATGCCGGCCGCGCGCTGCGCAAGGGCGACGTGCTGCATCTGCACGCGGAGGTCGGGCGCGGCGACGCGGGCGCGACGCTGGCCGCGGCCGACGTTCCCGCGCTGACGCATGCGTGGACGCTCGGCGTGCTCGACGGTCCGCACGGCGCGCCGGATTTCTTCACGCCGGACGACATCGCGATGCTCTACGGCACGCAGTGGACCGTCCATTACAACTCCAGCCGCACCGGCGTGCGGCTGATCGGCCCGAAGCCGCAATGGGCGCGTGCGGACGGCGGCGAGGCGGGGCTGCATCCGTCGAACATCCACGACAACGCGTATGCGATCGGCGCCGTCGATTTCACCGGCGACATGCCGGTGATTCTGGGCCCGGACGGGCCGAGCCTCGGCGGCTTCGTGTGTCCGGTGACGGTCGTGCGCGACGAGCTGTGGAAGCTCGGGCAGTTGCGGCCGGGCGATACCGTGCAGTTCGTGCGCGTGGGCGTGTCGGCCGGGACACCGGCTGCCGCGGCGGTGGGTGCGATGCGTGACGTTGCCACTGCCGCATCCGGCGCATCCGACGATTGCGTGCTGCATCGCGACCCGTCGGCCGGCGGCGGCATCGGCGTCGTCTACCGGCGCTCGGGCGACCGCAACGTGCTGGTCGAATACGGGCCGCTCGTGCTCGACCTGAACCTGCGCTTTCGCGTGCACGCACTGATGTGCTGGCTCGATGCGCACCGGCTGCCCGGCATGCTCGACCTGACGCCGGGCATCCGCTCGCTCCAGGTGCAGTTCGACGCGCGGACGCTGCCGCTTGCCGCGCTGCTCGCGCATCTGCAGGCCGCCGAGCGCGAACTCGCCGACGTGGCCGACATGCGCGTGCCGAACCGCATCGTGCATCTGCCGCTGTCGTGGGACGACCCGTCGACGCGCGTCGCGATCGAGCGCTACATGCAGTCGGTGCGGCCCGATGCGCCGTGGTGCCCGAGCAATATCGAGTTCATCCGGCGCATCAACGGCCTGGCGAGCATCGACGACGTGAAGCGCATCGTGTTCGACGCGCGCTATCTGGTGATGGGGCTCGGCGACGTCTACCTCGGCGCGCCCGTCGCGACGCCGATCGATCCGCGGCACCGGCTCGTGACGACGAAATACAACCCCGCGCGCACCTGGACGCCGGAGAACGCGGTCGGCATCGGTGGCGCGTATCTGTGCGTGTACGGGATGGAAGGGCCGGGCGGCTATCAGTTCGTCGGCCGCACCGTGCAGATGTGGAATCGCCATCGCACCACGCGCGAATTCGAGGCCGGCAAGCCGTGGCTGCTGCGCTTTTTCGACGAGATCCGCTTCTACGAGGTCAGCGAGGCCGAGCTGACTGCGCTGCGTGCGGATTTCATCGCGGGCCGCGCGACGCTGAAGATCGAGGAATCGGTGTTCGATCTGCGCGCCTACAACCGCTTCCTGCACGACGAGGCGGAGTCGATCGCCGCGTTCAAGGCGACGCAGCAGGCCGCGTTCGACGCGGAGCGCGAGCGTTGGCGTGTGGCCGGCCACGCGGAATACGTCGGCGACGCCGAGCAGGGCGACGCGCAAACGGATCGCGTAGCGGGCGCGCTCGACGACACGCAGCGGGCGATCGCCGCGGACGTGTCGGGCAGCGTGTGGAAGGTGCTGGTGGAAGCCGGCGAGCGTGTGACCGAAGGGCAGGTCGTCGCGATCGTTGAATCGATGAAGATGGAGGTGGCGGTGACGGCAACGGAAGACGGCACGATCGAGACGATCGATTGCGCGCCTGGCGCGGCGGTGGTGGCCGGCCAGCGGCTGATGGTGATGAAGGCGGGCGCCGCCGAGGAGGTCGCATGAGCACGACGGAACACTCGGTTTTGCCCGGGCTGCACTCGATTGCCGCGCTGCACGCACGCTACGCGGCGGGCGGCCTGACGCCGCATGCGCTCGTCGACGCGATCGCCGCGCATTTCGACGCGGGCGACCCGCATCATGCGTGGATCCGGCCGCTGACGCGCGACGAGATGATGCCGTATGCCGACGCGCTGGCCGGGCGTGACATCGCGTCGTTGCCGTTGTACGGCGTGCCGTTCGCGATCAAGGACAACATCGACCTCGCCGGCATACCGACGACGGCCGGCTGCCCCGCGTACGCGTACACGCCGGCACGCAGCGCGCCCGTGGTCGAGCGATTGATCGCGGCCGGCGCGATTCCGGTCGGCAAGACCAATCTCGACCAGTTCGCGACCGGGCTGTCGGGGCAGCGCTCGCCTTACGGTGCGTGCCGCAATGCGCTCGACCCGCGCTATGCGTCGGGCGGGTCGAGTTCGGGGTCGGCCGTGGCCGTCGCGCTCGGCGTCGCGACGTTCTCGCTCGGCACCGACACGGCGGGCTCCGGGCGTGTGCCGGCCGCCTTCCACGGGCTCGTCGGGCTCAAGCCGACACGCGGCGTGCTGAGCACGCTCGGCGTGGTGCCCGCCTGCCGGTCGCTCGATTGCGTGTCGGTGTTCGCGCGTTCGGCGGACGACGCGCGCACCGCGTTCGCCGCCGCGCACGGCGTGACGGAAGGCGATCCGTACGGGCGCGCCTGGCAGCCGCTGTTGGGCGGGGACGGATTGCGCGCGCAGCCGGCGCGGCCGCTCGGGCAATTGCGCTTCGGCACGCCGCGTGCCGATCAGCTCGAATTCTTCGGCGACGAATCGTATCGCGTGGCATGGGGCGCGGCGCTCGAACGCCTGCGCGCGACCGGCGCGCGGGTCGTCGAGATCGACTTCAGCCCGTTCCTGGCCGCCGCACGGCTGCTGTACGACGGCCCGTGGGTCGCCGAGCGGCTGGCCGCGATCGGCGCGTTCGCCGCGCGCGAGCCCGATGCGCTGCATCCGGTGATTCGCGAAATCATCGGCGGCGCGTCGCGCTTCAGCGCCGCCGAGGCATTCGCCGCGTTCGACCGGCTGGCGGCGCTGCGCGTCGATGCGGCCCGCGCCTGGGAAGGCCTCGACGCGATCGTGATGCCGACCTCGGCGACGACCGCGACCGTCGATGCGCTCGAGGCCGATCCGATCGCGATCAATTCGCGCTTCGGCTACTACACGAACTTCGTGAACCTGCTCGACCTGTCGGCGATCGCGGTGCCTGCGGGCACGTGTGAAAGCGGGCCGCATGCGGGCTTGCCGTTCGGCATCACGTTCGTCGGTCGCGCGCACGACGATGCGCGGCTGCTCGATCTCGCGCACGCGTGGGGCGATGGTGCTGCCGCCGTCGGCGACGTTCAGCCGCCCGCGGCCGCGATGTCGGCGCGTGCCGCAGCCGCGGGTGTCGTGCGGGTGGCCGTCGTCGGCGCGCATCTTCGCGGCGAACCGTTGAACGGGCAGCTCACGCAGCGTGGCGCGCGCTTCGTCGCCGCGACCACGACCGCGCCGGCCTATCGCCTGTATGCGCTGTCCGCCGACGCAAGCGGCGGCGTCGCCAAACCGGGGCTCGTGCGCGTGCCGGACGACGGCGCGCCAATTGCGGTCGAGGTCTGGGAGATGCCGGTCGACGCGTACGGCAGTTTCGTCGCCGGTATCGCGGCGCCGCTCGGCATCGGCACGCTGACACTCGCCGACGGTTCGCGCGTGCAGGGCTTCCTGTGCGAAAGCGTGGCGCTCGACGATGCGCAGGACATCACGCCGTTCGGCGGGTGGCGGGCATACCGCGCGCAAACCGGCAGCGGCGCACCGCAATGAACGCCCGGTCGCGCGATGCCGCGGCATGCGCGCGACCGGCACCCGAAACGATACGGAGATTCCGATGACAACGACCCGCAACACGACCGGCTGGCTCGCGGTACGCCGCGAGCTGACGACGCGCGGCAAATGGACGCTCGGGCTGGCGTCCTTCCTGCTGCCGTTCGCCGTCTGGTGCTTGATCAGCTATGTCCCGTTCGTCTGGCATCCGCAGATGCGCATCACGAATCCGGGCAGCGTCGATTATTTCCAGACCGGGATGCAGATTGACCGCGACGTGTTCGACGACGAGCGCGCGCATGCGCGTGCGACGCACGCGGCGGTGCCCGAAGGCGAGCGCGCGAACCCGGTCTACCTGCCGGCGCCGCACCAGGTAGTGCGCGCGTTCTACACGGCGTTCACGACGCCGCCCGCATCGCGCGACGGCGTGTGGCTGCACGAAAGCCTGTGGCACAGCATCCGCATCATCTTCTGGGGCTTCGTGATTTCGTCCGCGATCGGCGTGCCGCTCGGCATCGTGTGCGGCACCTTCAGTGCGCTCGCGCGGCTGCAGGAGCCGTTCCTGGAGTTCTTCCGCTACCTGCCGGCGCCCGCGTTCGGCGCGCTGATGGTCGCGATTCTCGGCATCTACGATGCGCCGAAGATCGCGATCATCGTGATCGGCACGCTGTTCCAGCAGGTGCTGATCGTCGCGAACACCACGCGCAAGCTCGAATACGGGCTGTTCGAGGCTGCGATGACGCTCGGCACGAAGAAGCTGAAGCTGCTCACGCACGTCGTGATTCCGGGCGTGCTGCCGGACCTGTATCGCGATCAGCGGATCCTGCTCGGCTGGGCATGGACTTACCTGATCGTCGCCGAGCTGGTCGGCACGAGTTCGGGCATCACGTGGTACATCAGCCAGCAGGCGCG
>Ga0268257_1002984_pt1 | contig 11175 bp, 10 predicted proteins | sample AgamicAtPrz_FD_200249 | JGI IMG/M metagenome (GOLD analysis project Ga0268257, IMG submission 200249) | Agave microbial communities from Guanajuato, Mexico - At.P.rz (v2) (version 3) | ecosystem: Host-associated > Plants > Phyllosphere > Phylloplane/Leaf | place: Guanajuato, Mexico | collected...
GTGGTGGCGACGGCCTGCGTCTGCGCGCCATCGTCGTGCGCAAGGGCGCCGAGAACGACCTGGTCAAGCGCGCCAGCCTGCTGCGCCGCGACTCGGTACACGGCAAGTTCAATGGCACCATCACCATTGATGAAGAAAACAGCACCCTGACCGCCAACGGCAACCTGATCCAGGTGATCTACGCCAAGGACCCGTCGTCCATCGACTACACCCAGTACGGCATCAAGGATGCACTGCTGGTCGACAACACTGGCGTATGGCGTGATGCCGAGGGCCTGGGCCAGCACCTCAAGTGCCCGGGTATCGACCGCGTGATCCTCACCGCACCGGGCAAGGGCGCGCTGAAGAACATCGTGCATGGCATCAACCATGGCGACATCACCGCCGATGACAAGATCATCTCGGCTGCCTCCTGCACCACCAACGCCATCGTGCCGGTGCTCAAGGCCGTCAACGACCAGTACGGCATCGTCAATGGTCACGTCGAAACCGTTCACTCGTACACCAACGACCAGAACCTGATCGACAACTTCCACAAGGGCAGCCGTCGTGGCCGTAGCGCCGCGCTGAACATGGTCATCACCGAAACCGGTGCTGCCACTGCTGCCGCGAAGGCACTGCCAGTACTCAAGGGCAAGCTGACCGGCAACGCGATCCGCGTACCCACGCCGAACGTGTCGATGGCCATCCTCAACCTGAACCTCGAGAAGGCCACCAGCCGCGAAGAGATCAACGAGTACCTGCGCCAGATGGCCATGCACTCGGACCTGCAGAAGCAGATCGACTTCGTCAGCTCCCAGGAAGTTGTCTCCACCGACTTCGTCGGCTCGCGCCATGCCGGTGTGGTCGATGCCGAAGCCACCATCGCCAACGACAACCGCGTCGTGCTGTACGTCTGGTACGACAACGAGTTCGGCTACAGCTGCCAGGTGATCCGCGTGATGGAAGACATGGCCGGGGTCAACCCGCCTGCTTTCCCGCGCTGATCACGGCGTACTGCGCAATATGAAATGGGAGCCTTCGGGCTCCCATTTTTTTATCTGCGCTTTTTGTTTTCAAGTGGGTAGCGCAGGGTGGTGCGGCGTTATGTCGCCGCCTGGCGAGCCTGCCTGCGTTAAATTCCTGTTGCGTTCTGTAACGGAAATCCGAAAAAAGCCCACCGCTTGGGTGGCTTCGCGTTGTCGCATAACTCTATAATCCCGGCGATTTCTTTCCCGCGTTCGACATTGATCCACGCCAATAGCGATATTGGGGTGCGTCTTGCTTTGTGACCGAAGGTTTGTCGAGCGTCATTCGAAAATTTATAAGCTCAGTGGTTAGGCAAACCTATGATCAAAATAAAACGTGGGCTCGATTTGCCCATAGCAGGCGCGCCGGCTCAGCAGATCGATACATCGAGACCGGTGCGCAGCGTGGCTGTCATAGGCTTCGATTATCACGGTATGAAGCCCACCATGGCGGTACAGGTGGGCGACCGGGTCAAGCTGGGCCAGGTACTGTTCTCCGACAAGCGTTCGGAGGGCATCCACTACACCGCGCCAGGGGCTGGTGTGGTCAGCGCGATTCATCGCGGTGAAAAACGCGTGCTGCAGTCGGTGGTCATCGATCTCGATGGCGACGAGCAGGAAACCTTCGCTCACTACCCGGCCGCTCAACTGGCCAGCCTCGATGGGGCTCAGGTACGCGAAAACCTGCAGCAGTCCGGCCTGTGGACGGCGCTGCGTACGCGGCCGTTCAGCAAGGTGCCGGCCGTCGATGCCGTGCCGAGCTCGATATTCGTCACTGCCATCGACACCCACCCGCTGGCCGCCGACCCGGCGCCAATCATTGCCGAGCATGCTGCCGATTTTGAAAGCGGCCTCAAGGTGCTGGCACGCCTGGGCAAGGTATTCCTGTGCAAGGCGCCCGGTGTGAGCCTACCGGGCGAACAGGTCGAAGGTGTGCGCAGCCAGGCATTCGCCGGGCCGCACCCGGCCGGATTGCCGGGCACCCACATTCATTTCCTGGATCCGGTCAGCGTCAGCAAGAGCGCCTGGACCATCAATTATCAGGACGTGATCGCCGTCGGCAAACTGTTCACCACAGGCCAGCTATGGGTCGAGCGTGTGGTCGCGCTGGGCGGGCCGGTGGTCGAGCGTCCGCGCCTGTTGCGCACCCGTCTGGGCGCCAACCTCACCGAGCTCACCGCGGGCGAATTGGCGCCGGGCGAGAACCGGGTGATCTCCGGCTCGGTACTTGGCGGACGCACCTCGCGCGGTGCGTGCGCCTACCTGGGGCGTTATCACCTGCAGGTGTCGTGCCTGGCCGAAGGCAATGATCGCGAGATGCTGCACTACCTGCGTGCCGGGGTGAACAAGCACTCGATCCTCAACGTCTTCGTCTCCAAGCTCAACGCCGCCAAGCGCTTCGCGTTCTCCACCACCACCAATGGCAGCCCGCGCGCCATGGTACCGGTCGGCAACTATGAAGAAGTGATGCCGCTGGACATCCTACCGACCCAACTGCTGCGTTCGCTGATCGTCGGTGATACCGAGATGGCCCAGCAGCTCGGCTGCCTGGAACTGGACGAGGAAGACCTGGCGCTGTGCACCTATGTGTGTGCCGGCAAATACGAATACGGTCCGATCCTGCGCGATTGTCTGACCCTCATCGAGAAGGAGGGCTGAGCGTGAGCGTGCGTGATTTCCTCGACAAGATCGAACACAACTTCGAAAAAGGCGGCAAGTACGAGAAGTGGTACGCCCTCTACGAGGCCGTGGACACCTTCTTCTATCGCCCCGGCAGCGTGACCAAGAGCACCGCTCACGTGCGTGACGGCATCGACCTCAAGCGCATCATGATCACCGTGTGGGCCTGTACCTTCCCGGCAATGTTCTTCGGCATGTGGAACACCGGCTACCAGGCCAACCTGGTGTACGCGCAGAGCCCTGACCTGCTGGCTGCTCAAGAAGGCTGGCGCTTCGCACTGATCGGTGCGCTGGGTGGCTTCGACCCGAGCAGCCTGTGGGACAACTTCATCCAGGGTGCGGCGTACTTCCTGCCCGTGTACCTGACGGCGTTCATCGTTGGTGGTTTCTGGGAAGTGCTGTTCGCCTCCATCCGCCGTCACGAGGTCAACGAAGGCTTCTTCGTCACCTCCGTGCTGTTCGCGCTGATCCTGCCGCCAAGCATTCCGCTCTGGCAGGTGGCGCTTGGCATCAGCTTCGGCGTGGTGATCGGCAAGGAAGTGTTCGGCGGTACCGGTAAGAACTTCCTCAACCCGGCTCTGGTCGGCCGCGCCTTCCTGTTCTTCGCCTATCCGGCGCAGATTTCCGGTGACGGCGTATGGACGGCTGTGGACGGTTACGCGGGGGCCACGGCGCTCGCCACCATCGGTGGCAGCGGTGTCGAGGGTCTGATCAACGACGGCCTGACCTGGACTGATGCCTTCATCGGCCTGATGCCAGGCTCCATCGGCGAGACCGGCACCCTGGCGATTCTGCTCGGCGGCGCGGTGCTGCTGATCACCAAGATCGCCTCCTGGCGCATCGTCAGCGGTGTGATGATCGGCATGATCGCCACCGCCACGCTGTTCAACGCCATCGCCTCGGATAACAACCCGCTGTTCGCCATGCCCTGGTACTGGCACCTGGTCACCGGGGGCTTCGCCTTCGGCATGATCTTCATGGCTACTGACCCGGTGTCGGCCTCCATGACCAATACCGGCAAATGGATCTTCGGCATCCTTATCGGCCTGCTGGTGACCATCATTCGAGTGGTCAACCCGGCGTTCCCGGAAGGCGTGATGCTGGCGATCCTGTTCGGCAACCTGTGTGCGCCCCTGATCGACCACTATGTGGTGCGGGCCAACGTCAAGCGGAGGCTGGCACGTAATGTCTAAGCTCAAAGAAACCCCGACTCGCACGCTGGTCGTGACCCTGGTGCTGTGCCTGGTGTGCTCCATCGCCGTTTCGGCCGCCGCATTGATCCTGCGGCCCACCCAGCAGGAGAACGCCCTGGTCGACCGCCAGCGCGCGGTACTGGTGATCGCCGAGTTGTGGCAGCCCGGCATGTCCAGCGACGAAATCCGCGAGATGTTCTCGTCGCGCGTGACGCCGCGGCTGGTCGACTTGCGCACCGGCGAATACAGCGACGCCTTCGATCCGCATACCTTCGATCAGAACAAGTCGGTTGCCGACGGCACGCTGGCCAGCCCGATCCCGGAAGACAAGGACATCGCCTCGATCCGTCGTCGCGAGCACTACGCAGTGGTTTACCAGATCGAGCATAACGGCGAGATGGATCGCCTGGTGCTGCCGGTACGCGGCTACGGTCTGTGGTCGACCATGTATGGCTTCATCGCCCTGCAGGGCGATCTGGAAACAGTTGCCGGCATTGGCTTCTACCAGCACGGCGAAACGCCGGGCCTGGGTGGCGAGATCGACAACCCCAACTGGCAGGCCAAGTGGATCGGCAAGAAGGTTTACCGCGATGGTGAGCCGACCCTGCGCGTGATCAAGGGCAGCGTCAATCCCGAGAGCCCGCAGGCCGATTACCAGGTCGACGCTATTGCCGGCGCGACGCTGACGGCCAACGGCGTCACCCACATGATTCATTTCTGGCTTGGTGAGGACGGCTTTGGCCCGTTCATCAAGAAGCTGTCCGCAGGGGAGGCTTGAGTTATGTCCAAACCCACCATGAAAGAGCTGCTGCTCGATCCGATTCTCAACAAGAACCCGATCGGCCTGCAGATCCTCGGTATCTGTTCGGCGCTGGCGGTCACTTCGGCGCTGAGCACTGCGCTGGTGCTGTCCATCGCGCTGACCCTGACCACGGCGTTTTCCAGCTTCTTCATCTCGATGGTGCGCCACCAGATTCCGGGCTCCATCCGCATGATCGCCCAGGTGGTGATCATCGCATCCTTGGTGATCGTCATCGATCAGTTCCTCAAGGCCTATGCCTACAGCCTGAGTCAGCGGCTGTCGGTGTTCGTCGGCCTGATCATCACCAACTGCATCGTCATGGGCCGCGCCGAAGCCTTCGCCATGTCCAACCCGCCGGTGGCCTCGTTCGTCGACGGCCTGGGCAATGGCCTGGGCTACAGCGCCATGCTGGTGGCGCTGGGGATCGTGCGTGAACTGTTCGGTGCCGGCTCGCTGCTCGGTATCGAGATCCTGCACACCGTCAACAATGGTGGCTGGTATCAGCCCAACGGCTTGCTGCTGCTGCCGCCGTCGGCGTTTTTCCTGATCGGTCTGTTCATCTGGGCGCTGCGTAGCTACAAGAAGGAGCAGGTCGAGAAGGTCGAGTACCGCATGGCGCCGCAGGTGAAGAACGAGGAGGCTTACTGATATGGAACATTACATCAGCCTGTTCGTCCGCGCGGTGTTCATCGAGAACATGGCGCTGGCGTTCTTCCTGGGCATGTGTACCTTTCTGGCGATTTCCAAGAAGGTCGAAACGTCCCTGATGCTCGGCCTGACGGTGATCGTGGTGATGGTCATCACCGTGCCGCTCAACAACCTGCTCTACGTCTACCTGCTCAAGGAAGGCGCGTTGAGCTGGGCCGGCATGCCGGATACCGACCTGAGCTTCCTCGGCCTGATCTGCTACATCGGCCTGATCGCCGCGGTGGTGCAGATCATGGAGATGGTGCTCGACAAGTACCTGCCTGCACTCTACAACGCGCTCGGTATCTTCCTGCCGCTGATCACCGTGCACTGTGCCATTTTCGGCGGCACGCTGTTCATGGTCGAGCGCGACTACAACTTCACCGAGAGTGTGGTCTATGGCGCTGGTGCTGGCGTGTCCTGGGCGCTGGCCATCGTGCTGCTGGCCGCCATCCGCGAGAAGCTCAAGTACAGCGACCCGCCCGCTGGTCTGCGCGGTCTGGGCCTGACCTTCATCACCGTTGGCCTGATGTCGCTGGGCTTCATGTCGTTCTCCGGCGTACAGCTGTAAGGGGTTGCCGATGGCTTTTGAAATTCTGGTAGCAGTCTCCATGTTCACCGTGGTGATCATCCTCCTCGTGGCGGTGATCCTCATGGCCCGTGCGCGCCTGGTCTCGGCCGGCGACGTGAACATCGAGATCAATGGTGAGCGCACCATCACCGTTCCGGCCGGCGGCAAGCTGCTGCAGACCCTGGCCGAGAACGACATCTTCCTGTCGTCAGCCTGTGGCGGCGGCGGTACCTGTGCGCAGTGCAAGTGCATCGTGGAAAGCGGCGGCGGCGAGATGCTGTCCACCGAGGAGTCGCACTTCAACAAGCGCGAGGCTCGCGAGGGCTGGCGCCTGTCCTGCCAGACTCCGGTCAAGCAGGACATGAAGATCGAAGTGCCCGAAGAAGTGTTCGGCGTGAAGAAGTGGGAATGCACGGTCGAGTCCAACCCGAACGTGGCCACCTTCATCAAGGAGCTGACCCTCAAATTGCCGGAAGGCGAGAACGTCGACTTCCGCGCCGGTGGCTACGTGCAGCTGGAGTGCCCGCCGCACACCGTGCACTACAAGGACTTCGACATTCAGGAGGAGTATCGCGGCGACTGGGACAAATTCAACCAGTGGAAGTACGTGTCCAAGGTCGACGAGACGGTGATCCGTGCCTACTCCATGGCCAACTATCCCGAAGAAGTCGGCCTGGTGAAGTTCAACATCCGCATCGCCTCGCCACCGCCGGGCAAGGATCATCTGCCGCCGGGCAAGATGTCGTCCTGGGTATTCAGCCTCAAGCCGGGTGACAAGGTCACCGTGTACGGTCCGTTCGGCGAATTCTTCGCCAAGGATACCGACGCCGAGATGGTCTTCATCGGTGGCGGTGCCGGCATGGCGCCGATGCGCTCGCACATCTTCGACCAGCTCAAGCGCCTGAAATCCAAGCGCAAGATCAGCTTCTGGTACGGCGCGCGTTCGATGCGCGAGGCCTTCTATACCGAAGAGTACGACCAGCTGCAGGCGGAGAACCCCAACTTCGAGTGGCACCTGGCGCTGTCCGACCCGCAACCGGAAGACAACTGGACGGGGCTCAAGGGCTTCATTCACAACGTGCTCTACGAGAACTACCTCAAGGATCACCCGGCGCCCGAGGATTGCGAGTTCTACATGTGCGGCCCGCCCATGATGAACGCTGCCGTGATCAAGATGCTCACCGACCTGGGTGTCGAACAGGACAACATCCTGCTCGATGATTTCGGCGGATGATTGCAGCCGCTCTGAAACAGCCCGCCCTTGTCGTAGCTCTGGCTGCGACTCTGGCTGCTACGCTCGTGAGCTGCGGTTTTTCCGAGACAGTTGAGGAACTCGGTGGCCCGGCGCAGGGCAGCACCTATTCGGTGAAGTACGTCAGCGGCAAGGGTGTGCCGGACAAGGCGTCGCTGAAGGCCGATGTGGAGGCGATCTTCGCCGAAGTCGACGAGCAGATGTCCACCTACCGCGATGACTCGCTGATCGAGCAGTTCAACCGCGCACCGGCCGGCACCTGCATGCCGATGCCGGCTGGCGTGCTGCAACTGGTCCAGACTGGCAACACGCTGCATCGCGACAGCGGCGGGGCGTTCGACCTGACCCTGGAGCCCTTGCTCGATCTGTGGGGCTTCGGCCCGCACGGCAACGGTGAGCGCGTGGTGCCGGACGGCGAAGCCTTGAAGGAGGTGCGCGACCGCATCGGCCAGGATCACCTACATGTCGACGGCGATCGGCTGTGCAAGGACATCGACCTGCAGGTCGACTTCAACAGCATCGCGGCCGGCTATACGGTTGACCGAATCATCGCCAAGCTGGTCGAACGTGGGGTGAGCAGTTATCTGGTCGAAGCCACCGGAGAGCTCAAGGCGGTAGGGCGCAAGCCTGATGGTCAGCCATGGCGCATCGCTCTCGAGGCGCCGCGCGATGATCAGCGTGCCATCCAGCGCGTACTCGAACTGGACGGCTATGGCATCTCCACCTCGGGTGACTACCGCAACTATTTCGAGGAGCAGGGCGTACGTTACTCCCACACCCTAGACCCACTGACCGCTGCGCCTATTCAGCACAACCTGGCAGCGGTTACCGTGGCGGCGCCCACCGCGCTGATGGCCGATGGGCTGTCCACCATGCTGCTGGTGCTTGGCCCGGAAAAGGGCTGGGAATATGCCGAGCGTGAGGACATCGCGGCGTTCTTCGTGACCCGTGAGGGTGACGGATTCGTCACACGCAGTACCGCCACTTTCGAGCAGCTGTTCGCTGCGGGAGGCAAGCAATGATATTCGTGATGGTTTTTCTGATCATGCTCACCGTCGTCGGCCTGATGGCCGTTGGGGTGATGATGGGCCGCAAGCCCATCGCCGGTTCGTGCGGCGGTATCGCCAATCTGGGGATCGAGAAGAAGTGCTCGATCTGCGGCGACGACCGCGAGAAGTGCCCGGAAGTGACCCGTGACGGCGAAGGCGGCGGTGAAACCGGCGTGCAAACCTACGACGCCAGCAAGCGCTGATCGCCATTTTTCGTCTGGCCCGGTAGGCTATTGGCAAATGTTGCGTACCAGGCCGCCCGTTCGGCCTGGTTCTGCCGATAACGCGCGATAAGCGTTACGGCGTGATCAGAGGAGTGAACATGGCGGTCTACAACTACGATGTAGTGGTATTGGGTTCCGGCCCGGCGGGTGAGGGGGCGGCGATGAACGCGGCCAAGGCCGGTCGCAAGGTGGCGGTGGTCGACGACCGCCGCGAAGTGGGCGGCAACTGCACCCACCTGGGCACCATCCCGTCCAAGGCGCTGCGCCATTCGGTGCGGCAGATCATGCAGTTCAACACCAACCCCATGTTCCGCCAGATCGGCGAGCCGCGCTGGTTCTCCTTCCCCGACGTGCTTAAAAGCGCCGAACGGGTGATCGCCAAGCAGGTCACATCGCGCACCGGTTACTACGCGCGCAATCGCATCGATGTGTTCTTCGGCACCGGCAGCTTCGCCGACGAGCAGACCGTCGAAGTGGTGTGCCCCAATGGCGTGGTGGAAACCCTGTCGGCCAAACAGGTGATCATCGCCACCGGTTCGCGCCCGTACCGCCCGGCGGATGTCGATTTCAACCACCCGCGCGTCTACGACAGCGACACTATCCTGACCCTCAGCCACACTCCGCGTCGCCTGATCATCTACGGCGCCGGCGTGATCGGCAGCGAGTACGCGTCGATCTTCAGCGGCTTGGGCGTGCTGGTCGACCTGATCGACAACCGCGATCAGCTGCTGAGCTTCCTGGATTCGGAAATCTCCGATGCCCTGAGCTACCACTTGCGCACCAACAACGTACTGATTCGTCACAACGAGGAGTACGAGCGCATCGAGGGCCTGGACAACGGCGTGATCCTGCACCTGAAATCCGGCAAGAAGATCAAGGCCGATGCGCTGCTGTGGTGTAACGGTCGTACCGGCAACACCGACAAACTGGGCTTGGAAAACATCGGCATCAACGTCAACAGCCGTGGCCAGGTGCAGGTCGACGAGCACTACCGTACCGAAGTCCCGAACATCTATGCTGCCGGTGACGTGATCGGCTGGCCGAGCCTGGCCAGCGCCGCGGCCGACCAGGGCCGTTCCGCCGCCGGCAGCATTGTCGACAACGGCAGCTGGCGGATCGTCGACGACATCCCGACCGGCATCTACACCATTCCCGAGATCAGCTCGATCGGCAAGAACGAGCACGAGCTGACCAAGGCGAAGATTCCGTACGAAGTCGGCAAGGCGTTCTTCAAGAGCATGGCGCGGGCGCAGATCTCCCACGAGCCGGTGGGCATGCTGAAGATCCTCTTCCACCGCGAAACCCTGGAAGTGCTCGGCGTGCACTGCTTCGGCTACCAGGCCTCGGAGATCGTGCACATCGGCCAGGCGATCATGAACCAGAAGGGCGAGGCGAATACCCTCAAGTATTTCGTCAACACCACCTTCAACTACCCGACCATGGCCGAAGCCTACCGGGTGGCGGCGTTCGACGGGCTCAACCGGCTTTTTTGAGCGGCTCCGGCCGGCGGCCTGAGCCGGTCGGGGATCCGTTCGCCGACTCCCGCGACTGGCGCTGGCCAAACCGCGAGAGCGTCTGAGCAGGCCAGAAAACCGATCCTTTGTGGATCGGTTTTTTTATGGGCGGACCGTTGAGGTTTTCAGGCGCGGGGTTGTACGGCTGCGGTTACGTGCTCGATGAGCAGCACCAGTGCTGCGTCGGTCGACAGCTGCGCGGTATCGAGGGTCAGTGGCGCCTGCGTCCAGGGTTCGTACTTGTGGGTCATGACTGACTGCCAGTCCGGCACCACCAGTCCCGGTACGTCGCTGACTCGGGATTCCACGCGTTGGCGATGTTGATCAAGATCGGAGCAGATGACCTGCACGTTCAACAGGGCGCATCCCGACAGGGCGGCGGTGTCAGCCCAGGCCCGGCGGCCTTCCTCGCCCGGGTTGACGCAGTCGGCGATCACCCGAAGTCCCATCTTGAGGTTATCCAGCGCCATGGCATTGGCGACCTGATAACCGCTGCTGCCGACCTCCCGTCTGAGGGTGCCGCTATTGCGTAGCGCCTGTTCGATGCTGTCGATACGCAGGTAAACGGCTTCGAGATGGGCGGCCAGAGCTTTGGCGAGTGTGGTCTTGCCGGTGCCGGGCAGGCCGCTGAAGGCGATCAGCATGTTCGATTCTTCCGACCTTGGAGCAGAAAGTGGGAGCGCGCCATGCGCGCGAAACCTCGGGAATGGCTCGTTCCCACATCCAGAAACGCCGTGCTTAACCGCGCAGCGTACTGACGGCGATACCGGGGAAGTCGGTGATGATGCTGTCGGCGCCGAAGTCGGCGAGGCGGCGCATCAGGGCGGGTTCGTTGACCGTCCATACCGACACATGCAAACCGGCTTTCTGCGCCTTGAGCAGGCGCTCCGGGGTGCACAGCGTCCAGTTCAGGGCGAGCAGGTCGCAGCCATAGTTGCGCGCCACCTTGATCGGGTCCAGCCAGGCGTATTCGGCGACCAGGCCGCGGCCCAGGTGCGGCGTCAGGCGCTGGGCGGCGCTGAGCACTTCGCGGGAGCTGGAGGTGATGGTGACCTTGTCGTCCAGGCCGAAACGGCGGCTGAGCAGGGCGATGGCTTCCACAGTGCGCGCGGCACGTACCCTGGAGGCGCTCTTGACCTCCAGCTGCCAGTGCTCGAAATCGCATTGCTCGAACAGTTCGCTCAAGCGTGGAATGG